>Ga0255338_1004562_pt1 | contig 14081 bp, 11 predicted proteins | sample MeOH1_35cm_T4_19_FD_203715 | JGI IMG/M metagenome (GOLD analysis project Ga0255338, IMG submission 203715) | Sandy soil microbial communities from University of British Columbia, Vancouver, Canada - MeOH1_35cm_T4_195 | ecosystem: Engineered > Artificial ecosystem > Sand microcosm > Unclassified ...
CCATGGCCGCCAGGTGGCCGCCCCATTCGTTGGCTTCGATCAGCACCTCGTTGGCGATGATGTCGAGCTTTTTCTGCACCTCGCCCTGCACGTTCTCGCTGCCGGCACTGCCCAGCACGCCGCCCAGGGCACCCTTGTTGACGGCCTGGCTGATGCTCTTGCAGGCGCGGGCCACCACTTCGAGCAGCAGGCGCAGTTCGGAGGGGATGTGGCCGTCGATGCGCTGCTGCTCGACCAAGTAGCGGGTGAGGGAAATCTTGGAACTCATGGTGACTCCAGAATCGTTCGTTAAGTAAGTTTCAGTTGTTGCCGTTCAGGCTACGAGAAGAGGTCCAACCGGGAAACGCCGTGGAACCGGCTTCGCCGGGCCCACTGGCGTTGCCCCCTGCAAGGGGGGTGGCGGAGCGACACGCAGTGCGCGCAGCCTGGGGGTGTTCCATCTCAATCGGCCAGTGCGTGACTGACGACTTCGCGCACGTCGTTGCTCAGGTCGGGCTTGGCGGCCACGCGGGCGATCGCTTCGCGCGCTGCGCTGCGATAGGGCTCGGCCAGCTTCTTCCAGCGGTCCAGCGCGCGTGCCAGGCGTGCGGCCACCTGCGGGTTGATGCTGTCGAGCTCGATCACGCGTTCGCTCCAGAACACGTAGCCGGCGGCGTCCGCGCGGTGGAAGGCGCCCGGGTTGGCGCTGCAGTAGCTGAAGATCAGGCTGCGCGCCCGGTTCGGGTTGCGCAGGTTGAAGTCGGGATGCGTCATGAGCTGGCGCACCGCCGGCAGCACCTGGCCGCTGCGGTCGCAGGTGCCGGCCTGCAGGGCGAACCATTTGTCCAGCACCAGGGCCTCGTTCTTGAACTGGGCGTGGAAGCGTTCCAGTGCCGAGGCTGCCAGCGCGTGGCCGCTGTTGACCAGGGCATTCAGTGCATTGAAGCGGTCGGTCATGTTGCCGGCATCCTTGAAGCGCTGGTAGGTCTTGCCGGGCCAGATCACGTCGCCGGTCTCGCGCGCGGCCAGGCACAGCATGGTGAGCGCCATGCCGGTGAGCGCCCGGCGGCCGGTGGACACCGCGTCGGGGCGATAGCCGCCGCTCTCAAAATGCGCCTCATAGGCCCATTGCCAGTCGTGCAGCAGTTCCAGCGCCAGCTGTTCGCGCATGGCTTCGCGCACGGCGTGGATACGCTGTGGGTCGACCACGTCGAGTTGCTCGGCGATGTAGGTTTCGGCCGGCAGCGTGAGCACCAGTTCCTTGAAGGCCGCGTCCAGCGTCGGGTGCCGCAGCACCTGGCGCATCGCTTCGATGTAGGCGGCATCCAGCACCTTGGCCTCGCCCGGCTGGGCCGGGCCGTGGATGAAGTGCAGCGCGCGCTTGAGGCCCAGGCGCTGGCCGGCTTCCCAGCGGTTGAAGGGGTCGGTGTCGTGCGCCAGCAGTGTCAGCAATTGGGCGTCGCTGTAGTCGCAGTCCAGCACCACCGGGGCGCTGAAACCGCGCAGCAGCGAGGGCACGGGTTCGGCATCGACATGGACGAAGCGCAGCGTCAGAGCAGCCTCGGTCAACACGACGGTGCGCGAGCTTGGGCCGGCTTCGGTTTCGCCCTCGAGTTGCAGCGGCAGCGAGCGGCCGTCGGCAGTGATCAGGCCCAGGTTGACCGGAATGACAAACGGCTCTTTGTTGGCCTGGCCCGGCGTGGGCGTGCAGCTTTGCGACAGGGTGAGCGTGTAGCTGCGGCCGGCCGCGTCATAGCTGCCGCTGGCCCGTACGCGCGGCGTGCCGGCCTGGCTGTACCAGCGCTTGAACTGCGGCAGCAGGCGTGCCAGGTCGGAGCCGGGGTTGGCGTCGGCGATGGCTTGCGCGAAGTCGTCGCAGGTGACGGCTTGGCCGTCGTGGCGCTCGAAGTAGCGCGTCATACCCTTGGCAAAACCATCGCGTCCCACCAGCGTTTGCATCATGCGCACAACCTCGGCACCCTTCTCGTAGATGGTGACGGTGTAGAAGTTGTTGATCTCGATGTAGCTGTCGGGCCGAACCGGGTGGGCCATCGGGCCGGCATCTTCCGGAAACTGGGCGGTGCGCAGCACACGCACGTCTTCGATGCGCTTGACGGCGCGCGCCGACAGGTCGCCCGCCAGGTCCTGGCTGAACTCCTGGTCGCGGAACACCGTCAGGCCTTCCTTCAGGCTGAGCTGGAACCAGTCGCGGCAGGTGACACGGTTGCCGGTCCAGTTGTGGAAGTACTCGTGGCCCACCACGCTCTCGATGTTGGCGTAGTCGGCGTCGGTGGCAGTGGCCTGGTTCGCCAGCACGTACTTGGTGTTGAAGATGTTCAGGCCCTTGTTTTCCATGGCGCCCATGTTGAAGTCGCTGGTGGCGACGATCATGAAGCGCTCCAGGTCGAGCGGCAGGCCGAAGCGCGCCTCGTCCCAGGCCACCGAGGCCATCAGCGAGTTCATGGCGTGCTCGGTCTTGTCGAGGTCGCCCGGGCGCACATAGACCTGCAACAGGTGTTCGCGGCCGTTGCGCGCGGTGATGCGCTGCTCGCGGGCCACCAACTGGCCGGCCACCAGCGCGAACAGGTAGCAAGGCTTCTTGTGCGGATCAACCCACTTGGCGAAGTGGCGGCCTTCTTCCAGCTCGCCCTGTTCCACCAGGTTGCCGTTGGACAGCAGCACCGGGTACTTGGCCTTGTCGGCGCGCAGCGTCACGCTGTAGCTGGCCATCACGTCGGGCCGGTCCAGGAAGTAGGTGATGCGGCGGAAGCCCTCGGCTTCGCATTGCGTGAAGAAGGAGTCGTTGCTCACGTACAGGCCCATGAGCTGGGTGTTCTTCGCCGGGTTGCAGGTGGTGAAGATCTCCAGTTCGATCGGGCCTTCGGCGGGCAGGTTCTCCAGCACCAGCTGGTTGCCGTCCATCTTGAACGAGGTGCCCTGGCCATTGACCAGCACGCGTGCCAGGTTGAGCTCTTCGCCGTCCAGCCGCAGCGGCTGGGCCGCCACGTCCGGGTTGCGACGCAGCGTCATCTTGTTGAGCACGCGGGTCTTGGCCGGGTCGAGGTCGAATGTCAGGTCGACGGTGTCGATCCAGAACGCCGGTGCGGTGTAGTCTTCGCGCCGGATGACGCTGGCTTGTCCTTCACGCATATCAAACTCCCTGCTTCAGAGAAGCTTCAATAAACGGGTCGAGATCGCCGTCCAGCACTTTCTGGGTAGCCGAGGTCTCGTAGTTGGTACGCAGGTCCTTGATGCGGCTCTGGTCCAGCACGTAGGAGCGGATCTGGTGACCCCAGCCCACGTCGGTCTTGCTGTCTTCCAGCTTCTGCTGCTCTTCCTGGCGCTTGCGCATTTCGTGGTCGTACAGGCGGCTGCGCAGGCGCTTCCACGCCACGTCGCGGTTGCTGTGCTGGCTTCGGCCGTCCTGGCACTGCACCACGATGCCGGTGGGGATGTGGGTCAGGCGCACGGCCGAGTCGGTCTTGTTGATGTGCTGGCCGCCGGCGCCGCTGGCGCGGAAAGTGTCGGTGCGCACATCGGCCGGGTTGATGTCGATCTCGATCGTGTCGTCGATCTCCGGGTAGACGAACACGCTGGCGAAGCTGGTATGGCGCCCGCCGGACGAGTCGAACGGCGACTTGCGCACCAGACGGTGCACGCCGGTTTCGGTGCGCAGCAGGCCAAAGGCGTAGTCGCCTTCGATCTTGATCGAGGCGCTCTTGATGCCGGCGGTATCGCCCGGGGTTTCTTCTTCCACCGTCGCCTTGAAGCCCTTGCGCTCGGCGTATTTCAGGTACTGGCGCAGCAGCATGCTGGCCCAGTCGCAGGCCTCGGTGCCGCCGGCGCCGGCCTGGATGTCCAGGAAGGCGGGCAGCGGGTCGGCCGGGTTGTTGAACATGCGGCGGAACTCGAGCTTCTCCACGATTTCGGAGAGCTTGGCGGCTTCGGCCTCGATGGTCTGCAGGCCGGACTCGTCGCCTTCTTCCTTGCTCATCTCGTACAGCTCGGAGTTGTCGGCCAGCTCGCTGGCGAGCTTGTCGAGCGTGACGACCACGTCGTCCAGGCTCTTCTTCTCCTTGCCCAGTTCCTGGGCGCGCTTGGGGTCGTTCCAGACCGCCGGGTCTTCCAGCGATGCGTTGACCGTCCTCAGCCGTTCTGCCTTGGCATCGTAGTCAAAGATACCTCCGTAGCTCGACCGCGCGCTGGCTCAGGTCGGCGAGCTTGGTACCGATGGCATTGATCTGTTCTGCGTCCATGATGACAATCCTGTGTTCTGTGCGGGGCGGGGGCGTGTGGGCAGCGGGTTTGCTGCGGTTTTTGCCCCAAACCGCGTATTTTAAGTTGCGACGTCACTTTTCAATGAAAAGTTAGTCTTTGCACACGCCGTGCGCTCAGGCGACGAAGTTTTCGATCAGGGCCGCCAGCTTCTCGGGCTGGTCGTGGTGCAGCATGTGGCCGGCGTCCTCGATCAGCGCCTGCGTCAGCTGCGGCACGTGCTTCAGGCGCGCGTGGTACTCGGCCAGCGTGTACCGGCCCTCCCACCACTGGTCCATCTGGTTGTCGCTGGCCTCCACCGCCAGCACCGGGGCGCTGATGCGCTGGTAGATCTCCAGCACCTCGTCCACCCGGTAGAGCTGGGCGTTGATGATCTTGTGCGCCGCATCGCCCAGGATTTCCCACTGGCCCTGGGCATTGGGCCGGGCCCAGTGCTGTGCCAGCCATTGCGCCTTGTCGGCGCCCAGGCGCGGGTTGGTCTTCATCAGGCGGCGCGCCACGCCGGCGGCATCGTCGTAAGTCTTGAGCGCCATCTCGCCGCGGTGCAGGCTTTTCAGTTCGTCCAGCCACTTGGCGTAGCGCCCGGGCGCCTGGGACGGCTGGGTCGCCGGCATGCCGAAGCCTTCCAGGTTGACCAGGCGGCGGATGCGCTCGGGACGGCTGCCGGCGTAAAGCATCACCACGTTGCCGCCCATGCTGTGGCCGACCAGATCCACCGCCTGGCCCGGTGCGTAGTGGTCGAGCAAAAAGTCGAGATCGGCCAGATAGTCGGGAAACCAGTAGTTGTCGTGGCCCGGCGTTTCAGTCAAGCCAAAACCGCGCCAGTCGGGCGCGATGATGGTGCGGCCCTGCAGGAAGGCCTCGCTGAAGGCGTCCACCATGAACTGGTAGGAGGCGCCGACGTCCATCCAGCCGTGCATCAGCACCAGCGGCGGCAGTTCGGAGGCGGGGGCGCCCCAGCGGGACACGTGGTAGCGCAGGTGGCGGATCGGGACAAATTCGCTGTCGAAAGGGCGTTTGACTTGGTACATTCGGGTCATCATACGGAGGCTCATCGTGCGCACCAGTCAACACCGGGACAATTACCAGCAGCTCCACAGCCAGTTCCGCTGGCTGGTGCCGGAGAACTTCAACATCGCCGAGGTCTGCTCGCGGCGCTGGGCACAGGCCCCGGATGCTACCAAAAGAATAGCTGTTTATGCAGATGGGGCGGGGGCGGAGGCCAAATTCCATACCTATGCCGAGCTGCAGCACCAAGCCAGCCGCCTCTCAGGCGCATTGGCTTCGCTGCGCGTGGGCAAGGGCGACCGGGTGGCCATCGTCCTGCCGCAGCGCTTCGAGACCGCGGTCGCCTACATGGCGGTGCTGCAGATGGGGGCCGTGGCGGTGCCGCTGTCCCAACTGTTCGGACCGGAAGCGCTCGAATACCGCCTGAAGGACAGCGATGCGGCGGTGGCGATCTGCGACAGCAGCGCCATCATGAACATCCTGGAAGTGCGTGGCACCTGCGAGGCCTTGCGCCATGTGATTGGCGTCGGCGACGGTGCCGATGCCATGGCCGACCTCGACTACGCCGCCATCCTGGCCGAGCAGCCACCCGAGCATGTGCCGGTGACCACGCGCGCCGACGACCCGGCGGTGCTGATCTACACCAGCGGTACCACCGGCAATCCCAAGGGTGCGCTGATTCCGCACCGCGCCTTGATCGGCAACCTGACCGGTTTTGTCTGCAGCCAGAACTGGTTTGGTTTTGACCCAGGTGTTGGCACGAAACCTCCCTCCCCCGCGCGGGGGAGGGCTGGGGTGGGGGCGGGCACACAAGGGGCAACGCCCAGTCTGCCGGAACCAGAAACGCGAAGCGTCTTCTGGTCTCCGGCAGACTGGGCCTGGACGGGCGGGTTGATGGATGCCTTGCTGCCCACGCTTTACTTCGGCCGCCCCATCGTGGCCTACAACGGCCGCTTCAGCCCGCAGGTGGCGTTCGAGCTGATGCAGAAGTACGACGTCACGCACACCTTCCTGTTCCCCACCGCGCTCAAGGCCATGATGAAAGCCTTCCCGCAGCCGCGCCAGTTCTTCAAGCTCAAGCTGCAGGCCATCATGAGCGCGGGCGAGGCGGTGGGCGACGCCGTGTTCGGCTACTGCCAGAATGAACTCGGCGTGATCGTCAACGAGATGTTCGGCCAGACCGAGGTCAACTACATCGTCGGCAACTGCGCCATGAACACCGCCGGGCCGTCCCAAGGTGTGAAGGCCCCCTCGGGGGGCAGCGCAGTACGCGAAGCGACAAGCGTGGGGGCCTTTGTTGGCTGGCCGGCCAAGCCCGGCAGCATGGGCCGTGGCTACCCCGGTCACCGGGTGGCGGTGATCGACGACGATGGCCGCGAATGCCCGGTGGGCGTCGCGGGTGACGTGGCGCTGAACCGCTTCGACGTGCATGGCGTGCCGGACCCGATCTTCTTCCTCGGCTACTGGAAGAACGAGGACGCCACGCGCGCCAAGTTCATCGGCGACTGGTGCCGTACCGGCGACCTGGCGGTGCGCGACGCCGACGGCTACCTCTGGTACCAGGGCCGCGCCGACGACATGTTCAAGGCGGCGGGCTACCGCATCGGCCCGGGTGAGATCGAGAACTGCCTGGTCAAGCACCCGGCGGTGGCCAATGCCGCCGTGGTGCCCAAGCCCGATGCCGAGCGCGGCGCCGTGGTCAAGGCCTATGTGGTGCTGACGCCCGAGGCTGCCGCCGAGCGTGGCGACGAACCGTTCTCGCGCACCGAGTGGGAAACGCGGCTGATGATCGACCTGCAGCGCCACGTGAAAGGCAAACTCGCGCCCTACGAATACCCGAAGGAGATCGAGTTCATCGACGCCCTGCCCATGACCACCACCGGCAAGGTGCAGCGGCGCGTGCTGCGCCTGCGGGAAGAGGAGCGGGCGCGCTCCTCATGAGGCATGACCGAGCTTGAACTCAAACTGGCGCTGCCGCCATCGCAGGTGGCGCGCTTGCAGGGGTTGCCGCTGTTTGGTCGGCACCACGCCGGTCCGGTGCAGGTGCAGCTGATGCGCGCGCACTACTACGACACCCCCGATGGCCTGCTGGCGCGCAACCGCATGGCCTTGCGCTTGCGGCATGAGGGGCAGGGCTGGGTTCAGACCTTCAAGACGGCGTCGGGCGAATCGCTGGCGTTGAGCCAGCGCGGTGAGTGGGAACACGCCGTACCCGGGCCGCGCCTGGACTGGCAACTGTTGCGGGCCACGCCGCTGGCGCAACTGCCCGGTCTGGACACTTTGCCGCAACGGCTGCGGCGCGTGTTCAGCATGCGCTTCGAGCGCCGCAGCTGGCCGCTGGCCTGGCACAGCGGCGCGCAGGCGGTGCTGTGTCTGGACCAGGGCGAAATCCACGTCGGTGCCGGTGCGCGGCGGCGCAGCGTCCCCATTTGCGAGTTGGAAATCGAACACCGGACCGGCGATGCGGCGGTGCTGTGGAAATTCGCCCAGCAGTTGGCCCGCGACGTTGCTCTGGTGCCGCTGGCGGCCAGCAAGGCCGAACGCGGTTGGGAACTGCGCCATGGCCCGGGCGAGCCGAGGAGCACGCGCCTGCCGCTGCTTGACGCGCGCACGCCGGTGCTGAGTGCCTTTGCGTTGGAGATCGTCGGTCCGCTGGCGGCGTTGCAGCACAACCTGCGGCATGCGGTACTGGGCAACCCCGAATACGTGCACCAGGCACGCGTGGCCCTGCGGCGCCTGCGCAGCGTGTTGCGCGCTTTCGGGCCGCTGCCCGAGACTCATGCCCTGCGCCGGCGCGTGCGGGCGTTGCGCGAGCCGCTGGGAGAACTGGGCCGTGTGCTGGGTGTGGCGCGCGACGCCGATGTTTTTGCCACCGAAACCTTGGGCTTGCTGCGCACCCGGTTTGAGCTCTCGCTCGACACCGTGGCCGCCCGGGTTGAACAGCGCCGTGCCCAGGCTTACGCCGCCATTGCCGCCCTGTGGCAGCAGCCCGCGCACGGGCAGGCCCTGCTCCAGACCGAACGCCTGGCTTGGGAACTTGCCGCGACGCCCTGCGGCGTTCAGGCCCGGTCCTTGAGCGAGGTGGCGGCTTGGCTGATGGACAGCGCACAAAAGCGCGTCATGAAGGCCGCCCGTGGCCTGCTGCGCCAGGACGCGCTGGCCCGCCACCAGTTGCGCATTGAGGTCAAGCGCCTGCGCTACCTCGCCGACTTGTGGACCGGCCTCTGGCCCGGCAAACGCATGCGTCGCTACCTGCACACGCTGGAAAAGCTGCAGGTCGTGCTGGGCGCGCTCAACGACGCGGCAGCCACCGGCCGGATGTTGCGGGAATTCGGTGCCGGGGAGACGCTGCTGGCGGCCTGGCAGACCCACGAGCAGGACCTGCTGGCGCAGATGCTGCCGCTTGCAACGCTTCATCTGGCAGAACTCGGCCATTGCGCCGTTCCCTGGCACAGTCGCCGATAAGGTGGGCCGTTTCTGTCTCTCCATAGACGCCGGTCGGGCTTGCGCAGGCCGTAAACTTGCAGCCTGATCCGCATTCGAGACAGAACAAACAAGGGACTGCCACGCCATGAAAACCATCCAGCTCGGTCAGAGCGACCTGCACGTAACCCCCATCTGCCTGGGCACCATGACCTTCGGCGAGCAGGTCAGCGAGCTTGACGCCCACACCCTGCTCGACCGCGCGTTGGAGCGCGGCGTCAACTTCCTCGACACCGCCGAGATGTACTCGGTGCCGGCGCGTGCCGAAACCTACAACGCGACCGAGAAGATCATCGGCAACTGGTTCGCCAGCCGTCCCGGCGCGCGGCAGAAGATGCAGGTGGCGACCAAGGTGGCCGGCCCCTCGCGCGGCATGCCCTGGATCCGCAACGGCAGCGCCAACCTGACGGCGGCCGACATTGTGGCCGCCTGCGACGGTAGCCTGCAACGGTTGAAGACCGACGTCATCGACCTGTACCAGATTCACTGGCCGGTGCGCCACGTGCCGGCTTTCGGCATGATGTACTTCGACCCGGCCAAGGACAGCCCTGCCATGTCTTCCCTCCACGAGCAGCTTGAAGCGCTGGGCCAACTGGTCAAGGCCGGCAAGGTGCGCGCTATCGGCCTGTCGAACGAAACGCCCTATGGCGTGCACGAGTTTGTGCGGCTGGCCGAGCAGCACAATCTGCCGCGCGTGGCCACGGTGCAGAACCCGTATTGCCTGGTCAACCGCACGGTGGAGAACGCGCTGGACGAAACGCTGCACCGCCTGGGGGTGTCGCTGCTGGCCTATTCGCCGTTGGGTTTCGGCCTGCTCACCGGCAAGTACGACGCCGGTGGCTTCACCGGCCCGCAGGCGCCGAAGGACGGACGCATTGCCAAGTTCGAGACCGTGCGCAAGCAGCGCTGGGGTCGCGCCGAGGCGCTGGAAGCAGCGCGCCGCTACAACGCCCTGGCACGCGAACACGGCCTGACGCCGACGCAGATGGCCTTGGCCTTCTGCTACACCAAGTGGCAGGTGGCCAGCACCATCATCGGCGTCACCACGCTGGCCCAACTCGACGAAGACCTGGATGCCTGGGGTACCACGCTTTCGCCCGAGCTGCTGGCGGCGATCGACGCCATCCGCAAGGAATGGCGCGACCCGGCGCTTTGATCAGTTGGCGATGTAGCGCCCGGCGCGGTGGTTGATGGCCAGCGTCAGGTTCAGCACCGCGGCACCTGCCACCGAGAGGGCGACCTGCGTCAGCGGTGTGGTGGCCAGCGCCAGCAGCAGAATGAGCGTGTCCACCGCCATCTGCACATGGCCGGCGCGCCAGCCGCGCGTCTCCTGCAGGTAGAACGCCAGTATGCCAATACCACCCAGGCTGGCGCGATGGCGAAACAGGATCAGAAAGCCCACGCCCAGCAGCACGCCGCCGATCAGCGCCGCATACAGCGGCTGGACCTGCTCGAAGCGGATGAACTGCGGCGTGAGTTCGGTCAGCAGCGACAGCAGGGCCACGGCCAGCATGGTCTTGAGCAGAAAGGCGCGGTCCATGCGGCGCCAGGCCAGCACATAGAACGGCAGGTTGAGCACGAAGAACACCGGTCCGAACCCGACGCCGGTGCCGTAGTGCAGCAGAAAAGCCACCCCGGCCGTGCCGCCGCTGAGCAGGTGCGCCTGCTGGAACAGCGCCACGGCCAGCGCGATCAGCGCCGTGCCCGACAGCCGGGCCAGCGCGTCTTCGGCGTGGCTGTGACGCAGCGCTGAACGCGGTGGCGGGATGTCGGGGGCGGGCGTGTCTTCTTCTGGCTTCATGGGCGGCGATTGTGGCACGCACGCCGGTCGCTGCCGCGATGCCGGGCGTCAGTCGACCGTCAGTCGGCCGCCTTGATGGGCTTGAGCGAGGTGCCGAATTTCTCGCGCAGCGGCGCGTGGTCAAGCGGCGGGAACTTGATTCGGGTCTCCGGCACCCGACGCTCCGGAACGTGGTCGATCAGGTGGCGGATCAGCGTGAGCCGGCCGCGCCGCTGGTCGTTGAAGTCAACCAGCGTCCAGGGCGTGGCCGGCTTGTGGGTGGCTTTCAGCATGGCATCGCGCGCCAGGCCGTATTCGGCGTATTTCTTGCGGGCGTGCAGGTCGATCGGGCTGAGCTTCCAGCGTTTGAGCGGGTCGGCCAGACGTTCGGTGAAGCGCTCTTCCTGATGGACCTGGTCAACCGTCAGCCAGTACTTGAAGAGCAGGATGCCGTCGTCGACCAGCATTTTCTCGAACACCGGGGCTTGCTTCAGGAAGGCCCGGACCTCGTCTTCCGAGCAGAAGCCCATCACGCGCTCGACGCCGGCACGGTTGTACCAGCTCCGGTCGAAGAACACGATCTCGCCGGCGGCCGGCAGGTGCGGCACATAGCGCTGGAAATACCATTGTGTCGCCTCGCGCTCGCTGGGTTTTGCCAATGCCACGGTTCGGCACTGGCGCGGGTTCAGGGTCTCGGCCATGGCCGTGATGACCCCGCCCTTGCCGGCCGTGTCGCGGCCCTCGATCAGCACCAGAAGGCGCTTGCCGGTGTGCTGCAGCCAGCGTGCCACGTCGTTGAGCTCCAGCTGCAGCGGGGCGAGCTTCTCGTAGTACGCGTCCTTGCTGAGCTTGTCGAGCTTGCCGTTCTTTGACTTCTTCATGGGCAGATCGTATCGGAGCCGACGCGCAAACTCAACCCACGCCCCTGTGCCCAACCGATGGACAATCACCCCATGGCGAAGAAAGAACACGTTTCAGAAACCCCGGCCACCCAGTTGCTCAAGGCGCGCCAGGTGGCATACACCGAGCATCCCTACGAGTACGTGGTGCGCTGTGCCGTGCGAACAGGTCCCCATCGCTACGACACATCGATCGATACGACCACCCGGTTCCTTCCGGCATGCTTGGCTTGATAGAGCGCATCGTCCGCCACCTTCAGCATCTGCTCGATCGTCACCGGCTGTTGGGTCGCTTCAACGGCGCAAACCCCCAAGCTGACAGTGACCTTGATGCTGGCGCCGGGATGCTCGTATGGCGACACCTCGATTTCATGGCGTAGCCTTTCCGCCATGGCGGTGGCCGACGCGGCCGAGCTTTCCAGTAAGACGATGCCGAACTCTTCTCCGCCCAACCGCCCCAGGACATCGGTTTCCCGGATGATGCGGCGGCATAGGACGCTCAGGTGTTGGAGCACCTTGTCGCCGACGTCATGGCCGTAGGTGTCATTCACCGACTTGAAGAAATCGATGTCCAGCATGGCGACGGCAATAGGGCGCTGATACCGCCAGGCAATATTGATTTCTTGGATTGCCCGCTCGAGGAAGTGCTGACGGTTGAACAAGCCCGTCAGGCTGTCCGTGGTGGCCAATAATTTCAGTGACGCATTGGCCTGCTCCAGCTCGATGGTGCGCTCGGCGATTTTCTGCTCGAGTTCGGCTTGGTTTTCTTCCTTGAGCAGGATGATTTGCTGCTGGGCCTGTATGCGTTCCTGCTTCCCTCTATTGATCTTCTCCCCCAGGGTGAATGACAGAAGGCCCAGGATCGAGATGACGCCGACAGGAAGGATGAAATCAGCCCAGAAGGTACTTGGCATCAAGCCGATTTTTTCCAGTGTCGCCAATAGCGCGGAAATCAGGAATAGCCCCCAGGCGGTAGTGAAGTAACGTGCCATGTAGTCGCCTTGCCGCCAAAGCCGGATGCCGGCAAAGAGTGCGGCAAGAGCCGCCACAAGGGTCATGGCCAATGCAATTTGGACGCCCACGTGATAACCGATCAGTGGAAGCAGAACGAGGTTTGCCAGTGAAATGAGCGCTGTTCCGGTGAGGATGTGTCCGATTTTCGGCGCCTTCTGTTTCAAAGCGAGGAATTGGTGTATGAAGCGGGCGGCGAAGACGATGCTCAGAGAAATAAAAAATGCGACGTTGTATTGTTGAAAGCGCACCGCTTCTGGCCACAGGTACCTGTAACCCCACCCCCATAGTCCGGCCGTGAATAGACCGATCATCGCGACGAATAACGCGTAGTAAATGTAGGATGCCTCGCGTATTTTTATATACAAAAGCGAGGCGTAGACGATCATGATCAGAATGATGCCGAAGTAGCCGCCAAGGAGGATGGTGCTCGTTTCGTTTCTCTCATGAAACGCCGCGTCCTGCCACAGGTACAGGGGCACCTGCACCGTGCCCGTGCTCTTGATGCGTAGGTAAACGGTCACCGGCTTGGCTGGCGGTAGCAGCAGCGGTATGACAAAGGTGGTGTGCTTGTGTGGCCGATCCATAAAGGGGCGACTGTCGCCGGTATGGACGGTTTGAAGCGCTTGCACGCCCGTAAAGGTATAGATGGAAACCTCGTCGAGCATGGGATAGGCGACCTCCAGCAGCCATCGTTGCGCCTCATCCGTTGTCTGCACAGTGAGGCGAAACCAGTAGGCGGACTGGCTGAAGCCGAAATTGGGAAGTGGGTCGCGATGCTTCTTCCAGGCTTGTTCCGGCTGTCGCACGAGGTCTTCTATGCCCAGCTGACCCGATGGGTCTTCGCTGTATTCGATCCGTTGACCCAGCGGGTAGACCTCCTGCGCCTTGTCCAAACGCAATGCGGGGCCCGCCTGGGCTGCGAAACAATAGAGCAAAACCACGAGGCCGAGAGCGATCGGGCCCATGCGGTTCGACATCAAGCGACTTGGTTTCCCGGGCACGGTTTGGCCTCTTGGAATGATCATGTTCGAACTCTAGGGTGGACGGGCCGACATTGCAACTCCAATGACCGCTGGTGTGGATTCAGTCGGGTGGACAATTGACCCATGGCGAAGAAAGAACACGTTTCAGAAACCCCGGCCACCCAGCTGCTCAAGGCGCACCAGGTGGAGTTCACCGAGCATCCCTACGAGTACGTGGAGCATGGCGGCGCCCAGCACAGTGCCGCGGTGCTGGGCTGGGACCCGTTCACGGTGGTCAAGACGCTCATCATGCAGGACCAGGATGCCAAGCCGCTGGTGGTTCTGATGCACGGCAACCGCAAGGTGTCGACCAAGAACCTGGCACGGCAGATCGGCGCCAAGTCGGTCGAGCCGTGCAAGCCCGAGGTGGCGAACCGGCACAGCGGTTACCTGGTGGGCGGTACCTCGCCCTTCGCCACGCGCAAGACAATGCCGGTGTTTATCGAGGAAACCATCCTGGCGTTGCCGCGCATCCTGATCAATGGCGGGCGGCGCGGCTACCTGGTGGGCATTGACCCACAGGTGTGCGTGCAACTGCTGGGCGCGAAGCCGGTGCAGTGCGCGCTGGCAGAATAGCGGCCTGATCTTGGCCCCGCGGGTTTGCCGTGGGGCGTTGTCGAG
>Ga0255338_1004563_pt1 | contig 14076 bp, 12 predicted proteins | sample MeOH1_35cm_T4_19_FD_203715 | JGI IMG/M metagenome (GOLD analysis project Ga0255338, IMG submission 203715) | Sandy soil microbial communities from University of British Columbia, Vancouver, Canada - MeOH1_35cm_T4_195 | ecosystem: Engineered > Artificial ecosystem > Sand microcosm > Unclassified ...
TAAATGGTCCAACAGCTTGAGAGCCTGAAGTAGCTACAGGACCAGACCATGCACCTGATGCAGTACATGATGTCGCGCCTGATGATGCCCAAGAGAGTGTTGCTGATGCACCGCTCGTGATGGTGGTCGGTGTAATGCTAAAACTCGAGATAGTAGGTGTAGATGTCGACACGGTGCCAGCAGTCGCGGTCATAGAGACTATGTTTGAGTACGAGTATGATGTACCGCTATCGATGCTTGCGTATGTCCTAAATTCGTATACTCCAGCAGTGGAGATAGTGAGTCCTGTAAACGAAGCGTCAGTATTTCGTGCCTGATTTGCAAGTGGATTGTTCCACGCACCGGCATTTGTCCAAGCACCACCATCTACTCGCCTCTCAATACCATGCTGGGTGAGAGCACTTGGACCCGAAACAGTCGCAGTAGAGACGATAGAAATCGATGATGATCCGCCTATTGGTATGACGAGCGAAGAAGGTACCCCAGCTATAGACACAGAGACCGATGATACCGGTACACTAGCGGGTACGACTGATATGGTCGTCGACTGTGTCGCAGTGCCTACCGAACTTACACATGAAAGATTGAAAGTTGCTGTGGTCGTCGCGAGTGTCGTGAGTGGACCAATCACCTGAGAACCCGAAGTAGTGACAGGACCTGACCATGCACCTGATGCAGTACATGATGTCGCGTCGGATGATGCCCAAGAGAGTGTCACACTCGATCCAGATACGACGGTATTCGTGTTGGTGACGAGACTCGAGATGGTCGGTGGCGGTGTCGTACTGACGACACATCCAGAAATAGTTCGATGGTCTATGAGGTTGTTCCACGCCTGAGGAAGCACCGAATTGTTTGCGTCAGGATTTGCTGGGTTGGTATTGATACCATAAGCGTATATATCATGTGTACCTCCATCTTTGAGAGAGACCGGTGTAGCAAATGAGAAACCATGATTCCCCGCAACACCATAAGCAGTATTGATATCTGGACGAGGCTGATCGACATTCATCGCACCGATAAATGTGCCCGAACCCGCAGGTCCATCTGCATAGAAATGCACCACATTTGAAACTGCGGGCTCGTCTGGATCATATGTCCAACCATTGAAAACACTACATGAAGCACTATCGAGGAAGCCGATAGGTGCAGCATCGACTGGAGTAGGCACGACACAGTTGCCTGAGCCATCCACCACATACCCTGCAGGGACCACATCCTGTGCACCAACGATATTTGGACATACATCGACGACTACTGGGGCTGATGTTTTCTGACAGGTGATTTTCGTCCAGTATTCATCATTACCTCCCCATGCGCCATAAGTCGTCCATGCGCCATTTACATAATCGCGCTGGAAATTATCACCAGGAGAGTACCACTCAGCCTTGCTCCATGCGCTCGGATCACAAACAACATCTTCATAGCCCTCTTCCCTACAGATTTGAGCTGATGTCTCGCAGACTGAACGCACGCCGGCACTACCACCATACTCAGCACCACCAGAGAGAACCGACGTCGAGTCCCAGTTGCCCAATGAATCATTTCTCGAATAGACAGCACAATCTTTTCCGGCAGGACATCCAGCAATCGTAAGGTTTGTACCTACCGCAGTCGGCGCAGCGAGAACAATGAGTGGCTGGGTGATAAACGCAAAAGTCAGCACGAATGAGGATATATTCGCGATTGCCTGCAAACCCTTGTGTTTCCTAATCTTTTCCATAGTTTGCTCTATATCTCCACACTATGAATTTCTTTTGTTTTGTCAAAAAAAATGAGGCAAATACATGATTTTATTTCCTGTGGATAACTCAAAAACGCTCCTAAAGGACATCCTAAAGGACATCTCATGTTCCACTGCCCCACTATGTCCTTTATAGAACCTCCTACATTTCTCATTATGTCAAATACATAAAGGACAAAGGGGTGTACTCAACTCACAATCAGCGATATCGCCTCACACACTGAACAATAAACAGAAAAAACAATAAGAAACAATATACATAATATGTCAAGTTAAAAGACATATCGTGCCACTCGACTTTTCCACAATTGACTCAATACTAAAGAAATACGAGAATGATTCCTCAGCTCTTTGAACCACATACTACCAAACACAATACGCATATGTTCACACTCATCCATCCCGAGAACAGAGAAATCAATCACCTCAAATCCGCAAATCTCCTCGATGAGAAAGGTCGACCGGTGTGTATGACTCATATCACCACAGAAGAACTCTCTGATGCTGAGGGACATACCCTCTCCATCTATGAGAATGTGATGTTGAGTCCACTCCACGCTTCGAGAAGTGGTCATGCAATCATTTTTGATCGTGATGGAAGGGCGTTTGAGTGTCTGACATGCAATCTCCAGAAGATGGAGCATGTCGGACGGTATGCGACCGCAGTCTAAAACCAGTATCCCCGACACAGAGTCGGGGATTTTTATTTGCCTACAGTACACTATTGACAAAATAGTATAAAAATGGAATATACACATCAGCTTTTAGTTCATCGTCATCCAAACCTCAACCCCCATCTGACACAATGAAAAGAAGTACTGGGCTTGTGATTGCGGTCATTACCGCTGGCATAAGCCTCATCTCCTACTACTACATCGCCCGCTGGCTTCATGTGGTAGACCCATGGTTCACTGCCTGGACACTCCTCATCGCAATCGTGGTGCACGAAGTGTGTCACCTCATCGCGTTTGAATCCTTTGGTATCAAGACCCATGTCTTTTTTCTCGTGATTCTCGGTGGCGCCCTCCCCGATCCGAAATACCAGCACATCTTCGAGAAATGCTCGTCTGCAAAGAAGGCGACTGTCTATCTCGCTGGCATCGGTGGCAATCTCATTATCATTCTCGTGTCCTGGCTACTCTTTGGACTCGATGTGATCGATCGTGAGACATTTGGCAGAATAGCAAATCTCAATGGCAACCTCGTGCTATTCAACCTCCTGCCACTCTGGACACTTGATGGTGGTCGCTTCGCCGGCCTTCTTTTCGATAGTATCCCTGAGTCACAAGATGCTTCCTACGCAAGGCTCATCGGTATCGTGGCAATCGGCGGTCTCGTCGCTGTCATGATTGCGAGCAACAAGATGCTCATCCTGCCGGCAGTGCTCATGGTTCACGGGCTCAAGAAAAAGTCCGAAAATGATGACCCTCACGGATCATCGAAACGCGGTGCATTCAAGACCGGAGAACGATTTGTCTGGATAGGTATATGGGTAGCGCTCGTGCTCATCGGTGCAGCGCTCTACGCCTCAAACCCAGAGTTCGTGAAAACTAACAAGCAGCAACCAAAGGTTGCTGCTTTTTTATTTATCTTTTATTTGCCCCATCGCCAACGAAGACGCTCACCCTTGGCCCAACAGAGAGACAAGAAAAGAATCGTAATAAATACAAACGGAAGCACAGATGATATGAAGGTACTGTTCCCTATCTGTGACAATCGGCCAACATTGAGAGATTCGCGCACGATAAGGACGATGTAAATGCCTAGAGTGGTCCAACCTTGCCACGATACAGGACGCCATCCCCAGCCAAATCGTTTCGCTCGAAACCAGTACCCTCCCTGTGCACCGTCTGGCAATTCCTCGGTCGTCTCACCTCCAAACTCTTCATCATCTGCGAGAGCTGCAGTCTTTGTCGCATGTACGATACCGTCGCGGTGATGTGGCGGTGAATAGAGCGTATAGATGTGGAGAGGCTCCGACGCAGAAGTGTTGATGATGTTGTGCCATGTACCCGCAGGAATGATGAGCACATCACCGTCAGAGAGATCATATGCATCCGAGTTGTTGAGTAGTGCCTTGCCAGTACCTTTTTCAAATCGGAAGAATTGGTCACCTGTATGCACTTCATTACCTATCTCCTCTCCCGGACGCAGAGTCATGAGTACGAGCTGACTAAATCGCGCAGTATAGAGCACTCGACGAAAATCACTGTTCTCAAGTGTGAGCTTCTCTATATTTTCCTTGTACCCCTTCATAGCTATGGAGTGTGGTGATGCGTAAATGCACTACCTGGTCGCCATGGCACACCGAGTCGAGGGAGGAGCCAATAGTCGATGCCATAGTAGCCTGCGATACGCCAGCCGAGGAGTATGAGGAGACCGAGTGAGATGAGCACCGGATTGGCACTCACCGTGCCCGAGAGGAGGAAGTTGAGATTCATAAAGAAACCAAAGAATGCTGCGATACCAGTGAATGCGCCGAGTATGAGTCCTGCACCGACTAGTATTTCTCCATAAGTGATGAAATGTCCCCAGAGTGAAGCATGTGGTGAGACGATATTCTCGAGAAACCATGCATACCAGCCTTGTACATCAGGATGTGCCCCGACAGTCTTTGCCAAGGCACCTTGGATAAATCCATTGAGAGCAGTGCCTGATTGGTCACCTACCCATGCAGGGCTATGAAATTTACCCCAGCCGGCTTCGAGCCACTGCCATCCGACATAGACTCGTGCGATGAGCCAGAGCCATGCGATGCGTGTATCCATAAAGAGAAATTTGAGGAATGGAGCCTCAGCTATCATGCGTTGTGTCATATATATGTATGAGTGCTATATACCAAACTCTAATGCACTCTATTTTATCATCGAAATACCATCTACTCAGATGGTTTTATACACCTCCGTTTTCGCTTTGACTAAGGACGCATGACGACAGTAGAGGCCATGAGCTGGAATGTACGGATGAGTGCCTCACGATCAAACTCACGGATAGTGCCGGGATCATAGTTGTATATATTGGTCGAATGCATAAAAAGTCGTACACCATAGCAATACGCACCGACCGGTCTCATATAGACACCTTCCTCATACAGATTGCCCGCTCCCACACCAGATGAAGTCGCAAATGTATACGACGCATCACCGAGTGACACTCTGTCTCCTGCCATGACGCCATCGAGAAAGTCAGATGGCACACATGAGACATCACGAAGTCGTTCGACAGATATACGCGAATCATTGGAGAGATTGGTCCCCACTGTAAGCGTCTTTGGTACTGTAAATGACACACCAGTAATCTCATGTCCTGGGCCAAGCTCGAGATACTGATAAGACTCATCCGACATATACTCTGGAGGCACTTTTATAGAGAAACCAAATGTCGGGCTGGCATAATCCTGCCACGCTGCCGACTCAGCATTGTTCGCAACCTCATCTCTACTGAAAAATCCCGGCTGTGAGAGATACCAGACACCCACAGTACCGAGGATAGCGATGATACCTGCAATGATATTCTTTTTCATATAGGAAATAGATACCCATATATAGTACTACGAATCAAAACACCCCTCCGGTGCAGAGCTTCATTTTTAACCCTAGATATGATACTTTCTTAGGACATTGCTGACTTCGTCTCTGGAGGTTGGCTTTCAAAAAATATTGCCGGATCGTCTAAAGGTAGGACGTCGCTCTCTGAAAGCGAAAATTTTGGTTCGATTCCAAGTCCGGCAACAAAATAAGAATCCGCCCTCGTGGCGGTTTCCTTATTTTGTCACGGAAGCAGACATGGCGATGTCTGCGTCTTGGAATCGAAGCCCGATTCAGTCGCGTACTCGCGCGAATCGGGATACTGGTCCTGTAAGGACCGATAAGCGTACTCGCGGTCCAAGTCCGGCAACACTCAGCATAAATCGGCGTCGTGAGGCGTCGATTGTGCCTTAGAGTAAGGTTATAAATACAATACTTCTCTATATAGTGTATAGTTAGCACATGGCAAAAAGAGCAAATTCAAAACTGAAGAAATCGAGGTCTCACAAGACAAAGAAACGCATCGCTGCAAAATTTGTCCGACTCGCATCAAAGCGAAGCAAGAGATAGCCAGATTGATTCAATGATGGAGTATAGGGCCCGGAATCACTCCGGGCTTTGTATTTGGAGAAAGTGAAGGTATGATAGCTCTCTTACTCCCATGGCAAACGACACAGTACTACGATTTGACGGCGTATCATTTGAATACGGACACACTGTTCCCATCCTCGATGAGGCAGATTTTACCGTGCGCCGTGGCTCGAAAATCACCATCATGGGACAAAATGGCGCGGGAAAGTCGACTATATTCTCCCTCATCACTGGGGTAAACAAACCTGAATCAGGTATCATCAGTATCACCCGTGGACAGACTATCGCCATCTCACGACAGGTCATCCCTCGCTCTGAAGCAGACCTCACCGTCCGTGCATTTTTTGAAAAGTGTTTCAAGGAAAAAGTCTATGATATAGATCCTCGCATCGACGCCGTGCTCGAAGTGGTCAATCTCAAGGCTCCGCACGACAGGATAGTAAAATCATTCTCTGGCGGACAGCAGGCGCGTCTCCTCCTCGCATCAGCCCTCATACAAAATCCCGATATCCTCCTCCTCGATGAGCCGACAAACAATCTCGACAAAGCAGGCATCGAACACCTGACACAGTTCCTCAAGGCGTATGAGAAGACCGTCATCGTCATTTCACATGATTCTCATTTCTTGAATTCGTTCACGGACGGTGTTCTCTATCTCGATGTTCATACGAGAAAAGTCGAGCAGTATGTCGGAGACTATCTCGATGTGTTGAAAGACATCACTGCGAGAATAGAAAAAGAAAATCGTGCCAATGCCCTCCTCGCAAAAGAAATACAAGAGAAAAAAGATCAGGCAAACAAATTTGCCAACAAGGGTGGCCAGATGCGTCTCGTAGCAAAACGCATGAGAGAAAAAGCAGAAGAACTCGAAGAAGAAATAGTCGAGGTGAGAAAAGAGGACAAGACAATACGACATTTTACTATTCCCTCTCAGCCTGATTTCGTCGGTGAAATCATTTCTATAAAATCATACAAGGTGATACGCAATCACAAAGCGACCAAACGCACGACAAATATCGTACTCAAACGAAAACAACATCTCCTCCTCCGAGGACCAAATGGTATTGGCAAATCGACACTCCTCGAAGCCCTCGCGAGTGGCGAGGCAGAAGGGGCGACTATCGCAGAGGGTGTGCGTGTGGGGTACTATCGTCAGGACTTTTCCACCCTCAATTTTGAGGATACGGTGCATGAATCCCTCCTTTCGGCCTCAGCGACCCATATAGAGACGCATATACGGGCCGTAGCAGCGGGATTCCTCATTCATGCTGATATGATGAATACGAAGATTGGTGCCCTCTCAGAGGGTCAAAAAGGCCTCGTGGCATTCGCTCGTCTCGTCCTCCAGAAACCAGGTCTTCTCATCCTCGACGAGCCGACAAACCATATTAATTTCCGTCATCTCCCCGTCATAGCAAAAGCTCTCGATGAGTATGATGGCGCCATGATACTCGTCTCTCATGTGCCTGAATTCGTAGACCAAATACGCATAGATCAAATACTCGATCTCGATAAATAGTGAAAAGGGTTGGTTTTGATATACTGAGAATCATTAACAAATAATTACACACGACATGGATTATCTTTTTCTTCTGTCTCGCATCCTCTTTGGAGGATACTTTATTATGAACGGCGTGAGCCATCTCAAGAATATCTCTGGCATGGCAGGATATGCGGGCTCAAAGGGTGTACCGATGCCAAAGCTCGCAGTGACAATGACTGGCCTCCTCCTCACCCTCGGTGGTCTCGGTATCGTCCTCGGCGCATGGGTACAGTACGCGGTCATTGCTCTCGTCGTCTTCCTCCTGCCAGTGACATTCAAGATGCATCAGTATTGGAAGGAAACCGATCCAATGCAGAAAATGGGTCAGCAGATAAATTTTACGAAAAATCTAGCTCTTCTCGGTGCATCACTCGCCTACCTCTTCGTCACTCTACCGTGGCCACTCTCACTCGGTATGTAACACAAAAAAACCGCCCACTGGGCGGTTTTTGTTTTGCTAGATAGCAATCTTTTGAGCAGAAATCGTGGCACCGACGGTAAACTCGTCAGGGACATTTGCTATAAAGCTGAGATTTGGAATGACGAGCTTGTAATCAGATCTCTTGAGCTTTGCTTCTGTCGTACCGGTGAGTCCATCTGAAGTGATGGTAGCTTTTGTCGCGAAAACCGCCTGATGAGTGACGCCAGATATGGTGAGATCACCAGTGACTGAGAGTGAGAACTCCTGCCCCGTAGGGAGAGTCGTCGGTAGACCGCTTATCAAAGTCGGCTTGAATATGATGAGTTCATTCGCAGGATCTGTAGATTTCAATATGAATCTAGCGAGAGCACGATCACGGTCATCAGAATCAGTCTGGAGAGTACGAGCATCTATGGAGAGCTGACCGATCTCTATCGTATCGCCGAGGACGCGTATATCACCGCCAATATCAGGTGTTGTCCCTATGACGGTCTTATCTTTACCGGCAAGGAGTTCATATATAGAGAAACGGGCTAGAGAACCAGTACCGATACGGTAGATGATGCCGCTCTGACTAGGGCTACCTGCAGGGAGTTTTGCTGACATCTCTCCTATCGGAGCCGTAGGCGCTTCTACGGGTCTCATAAAATAAAAATAACTGATACCAAGCACTACGATGACACCAACGAGCAAGTAAATAGTCTTTTTCATATGCGAATTAGTTTAATAAGAGCCCTATTGTACCATCCACATTTACCTCTATACAAAACCAGTACAGACTACACTTTGAGATACTTTCGAACCGCGAGGAAACTACCGATGGCCCCGAGCAGAGCTCCCATACCGATAATGACCGCAAAAATAAAGCCAAATTGTGAGAGATAGTAGCTCCACATATCAAAACCACTGAAAAAGGTGCGGGTGATGGAAGAGACCCAGTAGGTCGCAGGGTAAAAGAGTATGAGTGTGAGACATGCTGATACGACACCATACATCACCCCAGCGACGACGAATGGTCCTCGAATATATTTATTGTTCGCACCGACGAGGCGCATGACTGATATCTCTTCACGAGAGATATAGATGGCGAGGCGTATCGTATTGAACGCAATGATAATAGAAATGAGCACGAGGACGAGCGTCACGCCAAATCCGACCGTGGTACCACCTGCGATGATACGAGAGAGAGTATCTATGGCAGCCTTATTCTGATAATAATTGACCTTGTCTATAAAACTACCACTCTCCCCCGCCTCTGAATCCAAAAACTTTGCAATGCCTTCATACTGGGAAGTCTGCTTTGCGCGGATATTGAGTAGTGCACCGAGAGGATTGTCCCCGAGCTCATCGAGTGCTTGGAGTGTAATCTCATCATTTGCGTGTCGCTCCTTGAAATTGGCGAGAGCCTGATCGCGAGAGATGTACTCGACGACTGCTACTTCTGGCAATGCTTCGAGTTTTGATTTGAGCGCAGTGATATCAGACTCTGAGGCGCTCGGTACAAAATAAACATTTACATCCACCTTGTCCTGTATCTGTCGTAGAGATGATTGGAGTAAAGCACCGGCAAATATGATGCCACCGAGAGCAAAAAGTGTCACCGTCATGATGAGTACAGACGAGAGAGAAACTGATCCATTTCTCCAGAATCCGACAAAACCTGCTTTTATGATCCTTTTAGTGTTGAGCCAAAACATGATACCTATAGTATAGCTTACTCAAATCGTATACCGACCCTGTGCATCATCACGCACTACCCTACCTTTTTCCATAGTAATGACACGACCACCCACTGAGTCAATGATGCCTTTGTTGTGTGTGGTGAGTATCACCGTCGTACCGAGATCATTTATCTTCTTCAGTATCTGGACGATATCGAATGTGTTGACTGGATCGAGATTGCCCGTCGGCTCATCGGCGATGATGATATCTGGCTGATTGACTATGGCACGAGCGATGGCGACACGCTGTTTCTCTCCGCCAGAGAGCTCATGCGGAAAATTCCAAATCTTGCGTCCCAAATCGACGAGTTCGAGTACATGAGGGACATCAGATTGTATTTCGGCATCAGTCTTACCAGCAGCTTCCATAGCAAAAGCAATGTTCTCGAATATGGTCTTGTTCGGTAGAAGTCTGAAATCTTGAAACACGGTACCGATACGACGACGGTACTTTGGTATATCACTCCTGCGGAGGCGGTGTACATCGAGAGATTCAAACATGACAGTACCTCGCGTCGGTTTCTCCTCTGCGAGTATCATCTTTATGAGTGTGGTCTTTCCTGCTCCAGAATGACCGACTATAGAGACGAATTCCTTTGGGTTGATCTTGAGGGTAATCTCGTCGAGAGCAACGAATTCATCCGCATATATCTTGCTGACTTTGTCGAAATGTATCACAGAACTATTTTACCATATGCGAGACAGAAATCCTGCTCTCTAGAGCCCTTTTTCTGCCTCTATGAAGAGATCTATGTCGCCAGCAAGTACTTCGTCTACCTTGGCTGTCTCAGTGTCAGTCCTATGATCTTTGACCATCTTGTATGGATGGAGCACATATGAACGGATTTGATTGCCCCATTCGATATCAGTCGTCTTTGATACATACATCCCCTTCTCTTTTGCTTTGCGCTCGTCGTCACGGAGCTTATATATCTTTGCTTCGAGTATTTCCATCGCCTGTTCTCTGTTTTGCGCCTGAGAACGCTCACTATCGACATGGACTGCTATCTTCGTCGGTATATGTATGAGGCGCACGGCAGTCTCTCTCTTGTTTACATTCTGCCCTCCAGGACCAGATGAACGAGCAAACTCGATGCGTATATCATCTGCTGGTATATCTATTTTCCCAGGCTTATCGAATTTTGGTATGACCTCGACGAGCGCAAACGAAGTATGACGGAGCTTCTTTGCATTGAATGGCGAGATACGAACGAGACGATGAACACCCGATTCATTCTTGAGTGTTCCATAGGCGCTCTTACCCTCTACCTCGAGCGTGACATTGCGGTATCCGCCATGATTGTTTTGATTCTGATGTATGAAATGAACACTCCATCCACGCTTATCAAAATATTTCATATACATCTCGAGAAGCATTCGAGCAAAATCCTCAGCGTCATCACCACCGGCGCCAGCAAAAAGAGTCACGATGGCATTGCCCCGCTCGTACTTACCGAGCTCGGCGAGCTCAGCCTTCATCTTCGCGAGCTCTTTCAGTATCTCCTGGGCCCGTTCTTTGTTCTCCCAAAAGGTGGGCTCGGTCATAGTGAGCTCTATTTCGGCTATGCGTTTTTCTACAGAGTTCATACGAGTGAGTATAACAAAAAAATAAGAGCCGGACGCATGGCTGCGCTCCGGCTCAGGTTTGGCGTGAAAAGTTGGGTGTGGTGACTTCTATGGCTGTAGAATCGACTCGTAAACCCAGAGGATGGGCGTATCGCCAAAACAGTCCTCCCTTTTACCGCCTCACGCTCAATGGACTCTCCTGTATGGCACCGACACAGCACATATCCCACACAATGGTCGCTACCTGGGAGTTGTCCAGAACGGTCTGCCGATAGGATATGGTATTGATGCAGTATTGTCAAATCAGCCCTTGTTTTTTGCCAAAAACCCAGAAAATGGTTAGTATTGTTGGTGCTTTGGTAGTCGAAGTCCAAAAGCATGGAGACAGCGGAATAAGCCAGTAGCCGTCTCTCGGTGATTAAACCAAAGTATGTAACATAAGCCAGTGTAGCTCAGTTGGTAGAGCACGTCATTGGTAATGACGAGGTCTCCGGTTCAATCCCGGACGCTGGCTCCCGGACGGGAGAATCGAGTTTTGTACAGAATAACCACGCCACCTTAGCTCAGCTGGTAGAGCAATACTTTCGTAAAGTAGAGGTCCCCAGTTCGATCCTGGGAGGTGGCTCACGAACAAAGTGAGTGAGATGCCTAACAGCAAACTGCTTTGCTGTGTCCAAGGATCGAAAAGGTTCTCCCTTATTCGCCTCCGGCGAATGGGAAACCTGTACTGATCCTGTAAGGAGAGATCCTGGGAGATGGCTCCAAAAAACAGCGCCGGAGGGCGCTGTTTTTTATCGATCGTCTAATTTCTTTTCGACATCTCGTATCTCTTTCTTGATGACTTTCTCCGCATCAGCGAGATTTTGACGGAATCGTTCGATGATAGCGTCCTCCTCTTGGGTCAATTTTCTTCGATTTTTTGCATGTTCGAGGAGATGAATTGAATCTTCGACATCTTCCTTGAGGAGCATAAAGGCTCTGTTCATGATATTTTCCACTTCACGAATTTCCTTCCTGACACCACGGCGGAGTATGCGTATTCGATGTAGGCTATATATCGTGACAAATATAAACGCAAATGCGAGTGCTGCTATCGGTATTGCTATAGCGAGTGTACTCATGATAGATGTCGCGATAGATATCAACCATCCAGTACTGATAACGACAGATTTTTCTACCGATGGTTCACTGCGCGCACCACGCTTGTCTTCAGTTACAGCCCAGAGGCGATAGGTACCTCTCGGAAACTCTTTGTCAAAGAGAGCTGAGAAATCACCGGTAGAATCCGACTTCACGACGACTTCATCTGGAGTGTTTTCACCTCGTGCTAGGAAAACATGGATTTTTGCATTCGGTAGTGCTGTGCCAGAGACCCGAAGCGGTGACTCGCTCGTCACATTTTCCGTATAAGTATCAATATGCGGAGCGGCTATCGAATCGATTTTCCAGTCGACTGATGCCACTGCATAGTTACCCGCTTCATCATATGCACGAGCGACCAATGTATGTGAGCCCGGAGGAAGAGGTGCTGATATATAGATGCCAGAGCCATCATCTCGCCAATTCTCTGCTTCAGAACCATCTATTTGTACTGTGTAGTGATTGATACCTGATACACCATCCGTTGCCAAGAAAGAGAAACGACCACTCGGATCTGTCGGATCTTGATGTACTACTTCACGAACCACAAAAGAGTCTGGTTTCGTGGTATCCACACGGAATGGATAGTGCGTGACAGCACCCCAGCCATATTTATTTTTGAGCTGTACATGTAGATACCAGAGACCATCGTCTAGAGTATCGATTGTCTTTGACGATATTGCTGGCTCGTAGACTACAGATGGCTTAGCTGATGATATCTTGCCAAGAAGGAGTCGAGTGGCAGTGATATCTGAATTGAGTTTCCAATTGAATGTGGCTGAAGTCTTTGCATACCACATTTTTGAATCTGGAAAATCATTTGAAGTGACGATTGGAGCTGCTGGTGATTGTGGATCCCTCTCGGCATCACTCTCAACGGCGGGATTATCTGTCGTCGCCGGTACTGGTGAGCTACCGAGTGAAAAGACACCACTACCAACATTTTTCAAGATGTTGGTACCGGTACCATCATTGGCGAGTACTGAGCCTGAGCTGAATTTGATTGCAGCATCACCCTGCCCCACCACTTTGAAGTTGACCGTGAGAACGAGACCCGAGGCGCCAATAAACCCTGGGTTAGGTACGACACCCTCGAACGAGACAGTCCCCTGAGTATTTGAAAAAGATGGTTCTTGTACCCAGAGTGTCAGTATCGATTCTGCTTTTGATACTGAAATCACCTGGAGCTTGTCTTGAGGAAACGAAAGCACACCCGAGACAGCATTTATTGACTGGGCAGTGGAGGAGACGCGTACTCGTACGGGGAATATCTTTCCGGATGAGTAAGAACCTGAAGAGGGTGAAAGGAGCAGAGTATCAGCATGCACTAAAAACGGTGCCGCTACGAGGACCACTATGATGAAGGCCGTGCGAATGAGAAAAGAGCGCATAAGACTAGTACCATTATTATAATGCTAAACCAAAGTACTGCATAGTGACGGAAAGATGCTACTGAGACACTGGTCGAGTTACCCGCCACATCTATGGCACGAATATAAATCTTTTTCCAAAGAAGACCCTGATTGAGCATGAGAGGGCTCTGTGTAGGCTCCCAATCGGATTCTGAGGGAGAGAAAAGATACGATGAAGCCCACTCGTAGCGAGCAATACCAGAACCCTTGTCCTGTGTCGTAAATGAGACAAAAGGTGCGCCGTCAAAGACCGTAGGGTCCGATGCGAGTATGGGAACAAAGGTCTCGGGTGGCAGCGAGGGTGCCAGTCCATCCAGGAGTGAAGGTATGAGTATCAGTACCTGAAGTGACTGTGAGTGTGATGTTGGTATCAGAGGTCGTAGCAAATGTCTGAGTCGAACCTGTTTGAGC
>Ga0255338_1004564_pt1 | contig 14075 bp, 14 predicted proteins | sample MeOH1_35cm_T4_19_FD_203715 | JGI IMG/M metagenome (GOLD analysis project Ga0255338, IMG submission 203715) | Sandy soil microbial communities from University of British Columbia, Vancouver, Canada - MeOH1_35cm_T4_195 | ecosystem: Engineered > Artificial ecosystem > Sand microcosm > Unclassified ...
TCGACAACACCGCCTCCGGCGCGGCGACCGGCAATGCGCTCGCCTTGGCGGCGGAATGCGGCCGCCACCCTGGATGATGCCGTCTAGACACGCGGCGACGCGACGTCGCTCACGACGCCTTCACTCCGCCGCGCTGCGCTGTTCGGCGATTGCTTCAGCGCCCTGTTCCTCGCGGATCAGCTTCTGGAGGAGCTTGCGCACTTTGACGGCAGCAATGTCGTTCGACATCAGGACTGGGTTGAGCGCGAAAAAGTCTGTGGTGCCCATCTCGTCCTGCACCGCCTGGATCAGCGGCCCATCCTCATCGTGAAAGGCGTCGTGCATCGCCTTGATCTTGATCGCATTGAACTCGCCGTCCTCGACGACGTGATTGCGCCGTGTGACGAAGAAATAATGGGTGTGATATTCGTCGGCCGGCGTGCAGGTGTGGAGGTCATATTGGCCGATCGACTCGTCATAGCCGCCGCCCTCCCCCTGCAGCGCCCAGACCGTCAGCTGGATATTCGCCGGGGGGCTCCATGTGATGTCGAAGAAATGGCGTGCCTCCTCCTTCGGCTCGGGCAGGAAGGGCGCGAAAATGCCGATCGGCGGGGTCTGCTTCCATGCCCATTGCGCCGAGATCGTCCGCGCCGTCTCCTGGATCGTCGGCACGATCGGCGAAAGCTGCCCACGGGTGGTGATGATCTCGCCGTGGACATGATCGATGTGGCTAAGATCCATCACATTGTCGATGATCAGCTCATAGTTCGATTTCATCGCCATGTAAGTGTGGCCAATGGCGTTGGGATGCCCCTCCATCAGCGGTGAGAAATCGGGCAGCAACGCGCGGTCGGCGGGCGCGTCGCCCATCCAGATCCAGATGAAGCCATATTGCTCCTGCACCGGGAAGCTGCGCACCCGCGCCGCCTTGGGAATATGGCCGGTGCCGTGCGGATTGTGGGTGCATTGGCCGTCGGCGTCGAAGCGCAGCGCATGATAGAGGCACGAGACCTCGTCGCCCACCCTCTTGCCGAGGCTGAGCGGCGCGAAGCGGTGCGGGCAGCGGTCGTGCAGCGCCACGACGCTGCCGTCTTGCTTGCGATAGAACATCACCGAGATGTCGAGGATCTTGCGGTGGAAGAAGGCTTCGCCCTCGACCTCGGTCGCGATCGCGCCGACGTACCACGCGTTCATCAGATATTTCGCCGAACGAGGAGTTTGCATTGCCTGCTCCATCACAAATCGAGCACCAGCCGCCGCGAGTTGGCGCGCGAGCAACAGGGCGTGAAAAGGTCGTTGGCGGCACGATCCTCAGCGGAGAGGAACATGTCGCGGTGATCGGGCTCGCCGGCGAGGACCATCGTCACGCAGGTTCCGCAAATCCCCTGTTCGCACGAGACCGGCACCTCGATGCCGGCCGCCGCCAGGGCATCGACTGCGCTCTGGTCGGGTGCGACCTCGACGATCCGGCCGCTGCTCGCGATCTCGATCTCGAAGCTCCCGTTCGGATCGGCGAGCGGCGCCTGCGCCTCGGCCTGCGCATCGGGACGTGCTGACGCGCTCACGCCACCTCCCTGATCGCTTGCGCTCCGGCCGCTTCCTCGGCGAGCAATTTGTCGAGCACCCAGAGCATTTTGACCGGCCCGGCGTCGTGGACGATGTCGATCTGCGGCGCGCCGGCATAGTCGCGCTCACGCTCGCGCTGCCCCTCGAGCATTCTCTTGTCCTCGAGGAATGCGGTCTCGTTCGCCTCGTACATCAGGTCGACGATGCCGGGCATGTAGGTTTCCCGGCTCGTCCCCCACGAGAAATAATAATCGACCGAATCGGCATCGCGCGGCGTTACCGCCTGGCTGGTGAAGGTGTCGAGCAGCAGGCGGCCGTTGGTCGGGCCCGTTTTCGCGTCGCCCGCCTCGTGCACGGCGAAGCGCAGGATGAAGTTGCAGGGCACCGTCAGCCGGACGTGGGCCTCGATGTCGAACAAGGCGTCGGGCGGGAACAGATGCTTGACGAACGCCGGCGGCGGCGAGCGACGGATCGAATATCTCGTCTCGATGCCGCGCGGGGTGAGCTCGTGCGTCGGCCTTGTGAAAGACCAATCCTCCGATCCCCCCAACGTCATGTCGTGCACCCACGAAAGATGGCTGAGATCGGCGAGGTTCGCGATCTCCTGCCGGTAGCTGGCGCCGATCCGCAGATGGTTGGTGCGCAGGATCCAGTCGGGGTCGCTCGGGCCGATCGCGTAACAGATCAGATCGGGGTCCGCGAGCGCCGGCTCGCCCATCCACACCCACAGCCAATTGTCGCGCTCGACCACCGGGAAGACGGGGACGTTTGCGCCCGGCGGAATGCGGGACATTCCCGGGATCTGGGTGCACTGGCCGTCGGGGCCGAACAGCAGGCCGTGATACATGCAGCGGATCGAATCGCCCTCCTTGCGGCCAAGCGACAGAGGGGCGCTGCGGTGCCGGCAGCGATCTTCCATCGCCACTGCCTCGCCGTTGGGCTTGCGATAGAGCAAAAGCGATTGGCCGGCGATCTTGCGGGCCAGCAGCCCGTCCTGTCCGAGACTGAGATCCTTGTCCCATCCCGCGCAATACCAAGCGTTTTTCAGGAACATTGCCTGCGCCCTTTCCCGACACCTCTCGGCGATTTCGCTTCAAGAAGCGTGCCAGACGGCGAATAGCGAGACCGCCGCCGATTCAGACTAGGCTCGCACGAGCTTTCATGCATATCTTTACACATATCCAGCCGCAGACTTGTGCAAATTCAGACAAGTGGACCCAGGCCATGGCCAGTATGAACCAAGCCGCGCGCATCGACCGCCGCTCCCGCGCTGTCGAGCTTCCGCCCGATCCGTCCCTCGACGATCTGCTGCGCACGCTCGAGCTGTCGCCCGAGACGGCAGAGATCAGGCTCAACGGCGAGCGCATGGTGCTGGTCGACAACGCCTCGCTCGGCATCCTGCGGCGCGAAGTCATCCTCGCGCTCGGCCACGAGCGGGCGCGCGCCGTGATGTCCCGCCTCGGCTACAGCCTCGGCGCCGCCGATGCCGAAATGGGCCTGCGCCTGCGCAAGGACGAGGGCGTGTTCGCGGGCTTCGCGGTCGGTCCGCAATTGCACGCCTTGCGCGGCGCGGTGAAGGTCGAGCCGATTGTGTTCGAGGCCGATCTCGAGACCGGCCATTTCTACAGCGAATATTTCTGGCACAATTCGGCCGAATGCCAGGCCCACAAGTCCGAGATGGGGATCGGGCCCGAGCCCGGCGGCTGGCAGCAGGTCGGCTATGCGTCGGGCTATGCTTCGGCCTTCCTCGGCCGGCCGGTCATCTTCCGCGAGGTCGAGTGCGTCGCGATGGGCCACGAGCGCTGCTTCCTGATCGGCAAGCCCGCCGACCAATGGGAGGATCCGGAAAAGGAAGCGCGCTGGTTCCGGGCGGAAAATTACACCTCGCGGCCGAACGTCGGCCCCCATGGCGCGGAGCCGGCCGACGATCTTCGCATCGGCCACCGCTCGATCGTCGGCGCTTCGTCCGGCTTCAACATCGCCCTCCATCTGGTCGACAAGGTCGCGCCGACCAACGCGCCGGTGCTGTTCCTCGGCGAGAGCGGCGTCGGCAAGGAGGTGTTCGCGCGCGAGCTCCACAAGCGCAGCCGGCGCTCGGGGCAGATCATGCTTTCGGTCAATTGCGCGGCGATCCCCGACACATTGATCGAGTCCGAGCTGTTCGGGGTGGAAAAAGGCGCGTTCACCGGCGCGACCGCGTCGCGCGCGGGCCGCTTCGAGCGCGCCAAGGGCGGGACATTGTTCCTCGACGAGATCGGGACATTGTCGCTGTCGGCGCAGGGCAAGTTGCTGCGCGTCCTCCAGGAGGGCGAATTCGAGCGGATCGGCGGGCTCAAGACCCTCACCGCCGACGTGCGCATCGTCGCGGCGACCAATGCCGATCTGCGCAGCGAAATCGCCGAGGGGCGGTTTCGCGCCGACCTGTTCCATCGTCTCAGCACCTTCCCGATCCGGGTGCCGCCGCTGCGCGAGCGGCCCGCCGACATTCCCTTGCTGGTGAACTATTTCCTCCGCCTGATGACGGCGCGGCACGGACGGCGGGTGACCGGCTTCCAGGAGGAAGCGCTGCGCTTCTTCCGGATGCACGATTGGCCGGGCAATATCCGCGAGCTCGAGAATACGATCGAGCGCGGCGTGATCATGGCCAATGACGGCGAAGCGATCGGCCTCAGCCATCTGATGATGGCCGGCGGTCGGATCAGCTCGCCAGACGACGCGTCGCTCGACGACCCGCTCCTGGCGCTGATCGTCAACCAGCTCCACCGCCCGAAGAATGACGGATTGGCCGAGCAGATCCTCGATCGCGGCCTCGGCTGTGACGCGATGCTCGCCGATATGATTGAAGCCGCGCTGCGCAGAAGCAAGGGCAATGTCTCCGCCGCCGCGCGCACCCTCAAGATGAGCCGATCGCAACTCGTCTACTGGCTCAAGACCAACAAGCCGGCCCCCCTCGCGGCAGCCGATCCGCGCGGTGGGCCGACAGAAGATTGATCCGGCGCTCGTCTTTGTTCAGGAGCGGCAGCCAATGACAAATACCCCTCACCGCCCGACCCTGATCGCCGGCGCTTTGCTCGCCCTGCTCGCCGTGGCGCTCGGCGCGTTCGGCGCGCATGCGCTTGAGGGCCTGCTCGACGCAAAGGCCCAGGGCTGGTGGCAGACCGCGGCGCAATATCAGATGTGGCATGCGATCGCCCTCATCGCCCTGTCGGCGCTGCCGCTGCGCGGCGCGCGGCCAGCGGCGTTGCTGCTTGGGCTCGGCACGACCCTCTTCTCGGGCAGCCTCTATGCGATGGCGCTCGGCGGCTGGCGCTGGCTGGGCATGGTGACGCCGCTCGGGGGAATGCTTATGCTCGCGGGATGGCTCGTGTTGGCCGTTGCCGCGTGGCGCGCAGGCGATGAAGGACTGGAAAGGCCGCAATGATTGAAAGCAAGATCACCCCGTTCGACTGGGCGGACCCGTTCGGGCTCGACGAGCAATTGTCCGACGAGGAACGGCTCGTGCGCGACAGCGCCGAAGCCTATGCGCAGGACAAATTGCTGCCGCGCGTGACCGAGGCCTATCTCGACGAGCGCTTCGACCGCGAGATCATGACCGAGATGGGCGCGCTCGGCCTGCTCGGCTCGACGATCCCGGCGGAATATGGCGGCGCCGGCCTCAATTACGTCAGCTACGGCCTTGCCGCCCGCGCGGTCGAGCGGGTCGATTCGGGCTATCGCTCGGCGATGTCGGTGCAATCCTCGCTCGTGATGTATCCGATCCATGCCTATGGCAGCGAAGAGCAACGGCGGAAATATCTGCCTCGGCTCGCGACCGGCGAGATGATCGGCTGCTTCGGCCTGACCGAGCCCGACGCGGGCTCGGATCCGGGAGGCATGCGCACGCGCGCCGAGAAAGTGGACGGCGGATACCGGCTGACCGGCAGCAAGATCTGGATCACCAACTCGCCGATCGCCGACATATTCGTCGTCTGGGCCAAATCCGATGCGCACGACGGCAAGATCAAGGGCTTCGTCCTCGAAAAGGGCATGAAGGGGTTGAGCGCGCCGCAGCTCAAGCAGAAGCTGTCACTGCGCGCGTCGATCACCGGCGAGATCGTGATGGACAGCGTGGAGGTGCCCGAGGAGGCGCTGCTCCCCGGCGCGAGCGGGCTCGCCGGCCCGTTCGGTTGCCTCAATCGCGCGCGCTACGGCATCGGCTGGGGCGCGATGGGCGCCGCCGAAGCCTGCTATCATGCCGCCCGCAGCTATACGCTCGAGCGCAAGCAGTTCGGCCGGCCCCTGGCCGCAACCCAGCTTGTCCAGCTCAAGCTCGCCGACATGGCCGCCGAGATCAGCCTCGGGCTGCAGGCGGCGCTGAGGGTGGGCCGGCGAATGGACGAAGGCGTGGTGATCCCGGAGACCTTGTCGCTGATCAAGCGCAACAATGTCGGCAAGGCGCTCGCAATCGCCCGCACCGCGCGGGACATGCACGGCGGCAACGGCATCAGCGCCGAATATCATGTCATGCGCCACGCCGCGAACCTCGAGACGGTCAACACCTACGAGGGGACGCACGACGTTCACGGCCTGATCATCGGCCGCGCGATCACCGGCATCTCGGCCTTCTGATGGCCGCGTCCTGATGGGGCCGCTTTAGTGGACCGGCCGCTCGCCGGGATCCGTGTCGTCGAACTCGCGCGGATCCTCGCCGGGCCGTGGGCGGGTCAGCTGCTCGCCGATCTCGGTGCCGAGGTGATCAAGATCGAGCAGCCCGACAGAGGCGACGACACACGCCAGTGGGGCCCGCCGTTCGTCGACGGTGCCGACGGAAGCGCTGCTTATTTCCATGGCTGCAACCGCGGCAAGGCTTCGCTGGCGATCGACATCGCCAGCGCCGAGGGGCAGCGGCAGGTCAAGGATTTGGTCGCGCAGAGCGACGTCCTGATCGAGAATTTCAAGGTCGGCGGGCTTCGCAAATATGGCCTCGACCACGCCAGCCTGTCGCGGATCAACCCGCGGCTGATCACCTGCTCGATCACCGGTTTCGGGCAGACCGGCCCTTACGCGGGCCGGGCCGGCTATGATTTCATGATCCAGGGCATGGGCGGCATCATGGACCTGACCGGCGAACCGGACGGCGAACCGCAGAAAACCGGCGTCGCGATCGCCGACATCTTCACCGGTCTCTACGCCTCGACCGCGATCCTCGCGGCGCTGCGCGGACGGGACGCGACAGGCGAAGGCGCGCACATCGATCTCGCCCTGCTCGACACACAGGTGGCGGTGCTCGCCAACCAGGCGATGAACTATCTCGTCGCGGGCGAGGTGCCGCACCGCATGGGCAATGCCCATCCCAACATCACGCCCTATCAGACGTTCGCGGTCGCCGACGGCTATGTCATCGTCGCGGTCGGCAACGACCGTCAGTTCCGCGATCTGTGCGATCTGCTCGGCCTCGCCCGTCTCGCCGCGGATCCCGAATTTGCCAGCAACGCCGATCGCGTCCGCAACCGCGGACAACTGACCGCGGCGATCGCCCCTGCCCTGCTGCTGCAGGCGCGCGAGCCGTTACTTGCCGCTTTGGCCGCGGCCGGGGTTCCGGCCGGGCCGATCAACGATCTCGCGCAGGTGTTTGCGGACCCGCAGGTGGTGGCACGGGGGCTGAGGATCGAGCGTGACGGGGTTCCCGGCGTCGCCTCGCCGATCGTGATTGATGGCAAGCGCCAGGTCGCAGAGCGCGGCAGCCCGGCGCTGGATGGGGATCGCGGGCGAATTCCTAGGGACGAGAACGCGACCTAGACTGGGGCCCACCCCATATCCCTCCCGCAAGCGGGAGGGGGGAAACTGACCAGCCTCCCCTCCCGCTTGCGGGAGGGGATGCAGCCGCTGGTTCGTCCCCCGGACGAACCAGGACGCGGCTGCATAGGGGTAGGCATTATGCTCTAGGTAGCCCCCGCCGCAGGCCGCCGAAACAGGAGGATCGGCGCCCCATCGTAGCGCGCTTCCTGTTCCTCTCCGAAGCCGAGCTTGCGGGCGAGGCGGATCGACGGCTGATTGGCGGGATCGATGATCGCGGCGAAGCCGTGTCCGGGAAGCATGCGGTCGCCCCATTCAAGCGCCGCCATCGCGGCTTCGGCGGCATAGCCCTGGCCGTGCGCGTTCGCCGCGAACACCCAGCCCTTCTCGGGAACGCTTTCGATCGAGGGATCGAGATCGCGTTTGAAGTCGCCGAAGCCAACCTGGCCGATCATCGCGCCATCGGCGCAGCGCTCGACCGCCCAATAACCGTAGCCGAGGACCGGCCACATGCCGGCCCCTGCCAGCATCCGGCGCCAGGCCTGCTCACGGCTCTGCGCCTGGCCGCCGAGGTAACGCACGACTTCGGGGTCGGCCAGCATCGCAGCCTGGGCGTTGACATCCGCGGCGGTGAAGCCGCGGAGGCGGAGGCGCGCGGTCTCGATCGTCGGGACCACGCGTCGCGCTTATTTCTTGCCGAGGGTGAGCCCGCCGAAACGCTTGTTGAAACGCGCGACCTGGCCGCCGGTGTCGAGCATCTTGTTGTTGCCGCCGGTCCATGCCGGATGCGCGGTCGGATCGATGTCGAGCTGCAAGGTGTCGCCTTCCTTGCCCCAGGTCGAACGGGTCTCGAACACGGTGCCGTCGGTCATCTGCACCTTGATCATGTGATAATCGGGATGGGCGTCGGTCTTCATTGGTGAATCTTCCTGCGAACGGCTGGTTCCGACCAGCCTCAATGGAGGCGGCGCTCTACAGGCTGGGGTCGATATTGACAAGCCATGGCCAAGGTTCGTAGCAGGCCGGCAGCGAAGGTGCCGCCAGATGGCGGTGAAAAGGGAAGCCGGTGAAGATCCGGCGCTGTGCCCGCAACTGTAAGCGGCGAGCCCCTCCCCTCAAGGGGGAGACAAGGCAATGACCCGTGTAGCCAGGAGACCTGCCTCCGCTTGTCGTCCGCGTCCGGCCGGGTCCAGCCTGCGGCGCGTGGTGCCTCCGGCGGCCTGTGCCACCGGCGACTCCTCCGAGACGGCAGTCCTGTCGTCTATGGAGGTCAAAAATGCACCAATTGTTTCTTTTGCTCGTCGCCGGCGCAGCGCCGGTTTCGCTCCCCGCCGACACGAGCGCGCCGATCGTCGTCACCGCATCGCGCGAGCCGATCTCGCTCGGCGATGCTCCGGTTTCGGCAAGCCTGTTCGATCGCGAGACGCTCGACAGGCTGGCCCTGCCGTTGACCGCCGACATCCTGCGGCTCGTTCCCGGCGCCTCGGTCTCGACTTCCGGCCCCGCCGGCAGCCAGACCCAGCTTCGCATCCGTGGCGCCGAGGCCAATCACAGCCTGCTGTTCGTCGACGGCATCCGCTTCAACGATCCGGCCGCGGGCAACGAGGCGCGCTTCGAGCTTCTGACCAACGACGCATTGTCGCGGATCGAAGTGGTGCGCGGTCCGCAATCCGCCCTGTGGGGCTCCGAGGCGCTCGGCGGCGTGGTCGCGGTCGAGACCGCCGATCCGTTCGCCGGCACCGGCCTGCGCGCGACCGGCGAATATGGCAGCCTCGACAGCTATCGCGCAGCCGGCCGGTTCGCGGTCCGCGCGGGCGAGCTCGGGATCAGCGGCACCGGCACGTGGCTGGGCAGCAGCGGCATCGATTCAGTTGGCGACGGCGGCGAGCGCGACGGCTTCGAGAACCGCTCGGCAAGCCTCAAGGCGGTGTTCAGGCCCGCGGCGGGCGCCGAGGCCGGCGTCGCGGGCCTGTGGGTGGACGGCGAGAGCGAATATGACGGGATCGTCTGCGACGCGAACTTCGTCTGCCCGCATGCCAACACGCTCGACGAGACCCGCAGCCGGATCTTCGCGCTGCGCGGCTGGGGCAAGGCGAGCACGGGCGGCGCGCAGCCGTGGGACGTCTCGCTGAGCGCGAGCATTCTCGACAGCCGCAACCGCAACCGGCTCGGCAACGATCCGATCAACACCACTTCGGGACAAAGATCGACGATCGGCGCGCAGGCTTCGAAGCTTTTACGCGCAGCCGGCGGCGAGCAGCGCCTGACTGTGGCGATCGAGCACGAGCGCGAGGATTTTCGGGCACGCGACCAGCAATATTTCGGCGCCACCAATCAGGACCGGGCGCGCCACCTGACCGCTTATGTCGCCGAATGGCGCGGCCAATGGGGCGACCGGCTGGCCGGCGGAGTCGCGCTGCGCCACGACGATTTCAGCGCATTCGCCGATGCGACGACCTTGCGCGCCAACCTGCTCGTGCGCTTCGCCGAGCAGTGGACCGTCCATGCCGCTTACGGCGAAGGCATCGCGCAGCCGACCTTCTACGATCTTTACGGTTTCTTCCCCGATTCCTTCATCGGCAACCCCAGCCTGCGTCCGGAGCATTCGGCCGGATGGGAGGCGGGCCTGGGCTGGTCCGGCGGCGCGACACGTGTCGCCATCACCGGTTTCACCAATCGGCTAAAGGACGAGATCGTCGATACGTTCGATATGCAGACATTCATCTCGAGCACCGCCAATGCCGACGGCAAAAGTCGACGACGCGGGATCGAGCTCGAGGCGCGGCACGGCTTTGCCGAAACCTGGACGTTCGCGTTCAACTACACCTACCTCGATGCCGACCAACAGCGTTTCGTGGGCACGTCGCCGGTGCGCGAGCTGCGGCGGCCGAAGCACAGCGCCAATCTGTTCGCGCTCGGCCGGATCGGCCCGGTCGATGTCGGCGCGAGCGTCGCTTATGTCGGCAAGCGCCGCGACACGGATTTCGACGTCGTGCCCGCCCGAGCCGTCTCGCTCGACGATTATCTGCTCGGCTCGCTCAACGTCGGCTGGGCGGTCACGCCCCGGGTCACCTTTTATGCGCGCATGGAAAATGCGTTCGGCGTCGATTACGAGGATGTCGCGGGATACGAGACAGCGGGAAGGACGATCTATGCGGGCCTTCGCCTGCGCCTCGGCGATTAGCCTCGCGCTTGTTGCTGCGACCGGGGCGCCGGCCTCGGGCGGTGCGCCCGCGCCGCGGCGAGTCGTGTCGCTCAAGCTCTGCACCGACGAGCTGTTGCTGATGCTTGCCCGGCCCGAGCAGATCGCCTCGGTCACCTATCTTTCGCAGGAGCCGCACGAGACTCCTTTGTGGGCCGAGGGCCGCCGTTATCGCAAGAATGACGGCAGCCTGCTTTCGGTGGCGGCGCTCGCGCCCGATCTGGTGCTCGACATGGGCGGCGGCGGCCGCGACACGGGGCGGATCGCGCAGCGCCTCGGCATGCGGCTGCTGACCCTCCCCTACCCCCGCACCTTGGGAGACGTCGAGCAATCGGTGCGCGCGGTCGCCGCGGCGCTGCAGCGACCGGCGGCCGGGGAGCGGCTGGTGGCCAGCATCGAGCAGTTGAAGCGCAGCGCCCCGCCGCGGCCGATCGAGGCGATGTGGCTCGGCGGCGGCGGCCGCAGCGTCGCCCCGGACAGCCTCGCCGCGCAATGGATGGCGCTGGCCGGCCTGAAGCAGCCTGCGCTGCAAGGCGACAGGGTGACGCTCGAGCAGTTGCTGGTGCGGCCCCCGCGGCTGTTGCTCAAGAGCGGATACCGCTCCAGCCAATATTCGTCGGAGCAGCGCTGGCTATCGCATCCGCTGGTTGCCAAGCGGCCGATCGCGACGATCGCCACCGACGGTCGGCGCTGGACCTGCATGGGGCCGCCGATGATCTCCGAGACCCTGCGGCTGCGCAGCCTTGTGAGCCGATGAGCCTCCGCCTCCTTTCCCTATTGCTCGCGTTGCTGGTCGCGGGCGCCTTGGTGTCGCTTGCGCTGCCCTGGCCGCCGATCCGCGACCTGCTCGGCAGGGATCAAGGTCTCGCCGCTACGATCATCGTCGAGATCCGGCTGCCTCGCACCCTGCTCGCGTTGATCTACGGCGGCATGCTGGGGGCGTCGGGTGCCGCGATCCAGGCGCTGTTCGCCAATCCGCTCGCATCGCCCGATCTCACCGGGACGACCAGCGGCGCCGCGCTCGGCGCGGTGGTGACCGCCTATCTCCTCGGCTTCTCGGCGCCGCTCGCTTTGTCGGCGGGAGCGGTCGGCGGCGCCTTCGCGGCGCTGCTGCTGCTCCTCGCCCTGGCCGGGCCGCGCGCCGAGACCGCGACCTTGCTGCTCGCCGGGCTTGCGATCAGCGCCCTTGCCGGTGCGCTGACCACCTTGGCGCTCGCGCTCTCGCCTTCGCCCTTCGCCTTCTACGACGCCTACGAATGGCTGATGGGGTCGCTGGTCGACCGCAGCCTCGCCCAGGCGACGTTTGCCGCGGTTCCGGCGATCGTCTCGGCGGCGCTGCTGCTGCGGCTCGCCGGTCCGCTCGACTCGCTGACTCTCGGCGAGGAAGTCGCGCAATCGCTCGGCCACGACGTCCGCCGGCTGCGCCTCGAGACGATCTGCCTCACCGCTGTGGGGGTCGGCGCCTGCGTCGCGGTGTGCGGCGCGGTCGGGTTTATCGGCCTGGTCGCGCCGGTCTTTGCCCGGCGGCTCGGCGGCGGCCATCCGGGGCGCGCGATCGGCCCGGCATGCGTCATCGGTGCCCTGCTGCTGCTCGGCGCCGACATGGTCTCGCGCATCGCGCCCGTCGGCCGCGTGCTGCCGCTCGGGGTGATCACTGCTCTGTTGGGCGCGCCCTTCTTCCTCTGGCTGGTCGCGCACATGCGCTGGAGGCTGAGCCGATGAGCGCGCCCGAGCCTCACGACGTGGTCGCAAGCGACCTCGCCCTGCCCGGGCGGCTCGATCCCACCGCGCTCACCCTGAGGCCCGGGGAGCTCATTTGCCTGATCGGCCCCAACGGCAGCGGCAAGACCAGCCTGCTCCACGCGCTCGCCGGTATCGGCCAGCCACGCGGCGAGGTGCGGATCGGCGGCGTCGACCCGCGCAGCCTGCCGCCGGCGCTGCGCAGCGCCTATCTCTCCTATCTGCCGGCGACGCGCGACATCGCCTGGCCGCTGATCGCCCGGGATCTCGTCGCGCTCGGCGATCCCGGCGCGGGTGATATGCACAAAGTGGAGAGAGTGCTCGCCCAGCTCGGCCTCGAAAAGGTCGCCGACCGCCGGCTCGACCGGCTCTCGACGGGCGAGCGCAGCCGGATCCTGCTTGCGCGGGCGCTGGTCGCGGGATCGCGCCTGCTGCTGCTCGACGAACCGACCGCCAATCTCGATCCCCTGTGGCAATATCGCGCGATCACCCATGTCCAGCATCTCGCCCGCCGCGAGGGCCGCGTCGTGCTGGTCGCGCTCCACGATCTCGACATGGCGGCGCGTTGTGCCGACCGCTTGCTGATCATGAATCAGGGCCGGCTCGCGGCGGACGGACCGCCGAACGAGCTGCTCGACAGTCCGATCATGGCCTCGGTGTTCGGAGTCGAACGAAGCGCGGACGGCTGGCGCCCGTCAGGCTGAAACCGTCAGGAAGGCGCAGCCGCGGACGATGGCGGATCCGCGATCATCGCGGTGAAATTGGCCTCGCACGCCAAGCTGCCGTCGACCAGCGCGCGCCCGGCGAACTTGCAGACGCGGGTTCGCATCTGGACGAATTCGACCTCGAGCCGCAGCAGGCATCCGGGTTCGACCGGAACGCGGAACTTCGCGCCCTCGATCGCCATGAAATAGACGAGCTTGCCCGAGCCGGAGAGCCCGAGCGACTCGACCGCGAGCACGCCGGCGGCCTGCGCCAGCGCCTCGACGATCAGCACTCCGGGCATGATCGGGCGGCCCGGGAAATGACCCTGGAAAAAGCTCTCGTTGATCGTCACCGCCTTGATCGCGGCGATCGACTCATTGGGGACAAGCGACTCGACCCGGTCGACGAGCAGCATCGGATAGCGATGCGGCAACGCCGCCATCACCCGCTGGACGTCGAGCGGACCGATGGCGCTGCCTTCGGCCTTCGCGCTCACGCCTCGATCACCGCCCTTGGGGCTGCGCGTTGGCCGGCGCCGCGGGCGCGGTGACGTTGATGCTGGTGAGCTGCTGATTGAGCTGCGCCAGGACGTCGTTGGTGACGTCGATCGACGGCGAGGTCGCGAGCGTCGCCTGCACGTCCACCGCAATGTTCGCACCGCGGCTCTGCATCACCGACTTGATGATCGGGTCGAGCTTGGTGTTGATCTGCTGCGCGACATATTGCTGGTTGCGCTGGATCGTCGCCTGGCGGTTCTGCAGCTCCTGGTTGGCGGTGTTCTGCCGCGCCTGGAACGCCTGGATGCGTCCCTGGAGCGCCGCGTCGGGCGCCTTGCCGTTGAGCGCCTTGAGCGAATTCTCGAGTGACTGCCCCTCGGTCTGGATCGGCTGGCCAAGCTGCTGCGCGCGCTGCCGGGCCTGATCGACCTGCTGCTGAAGCTGCGTCTGCGCGGTTCTGCAGGCGTTGCATTCACGGAAGATCCGGGCGGTGTCGATGACGGCGATGACCGCCGCGCCGAGACGCTGCGCCGGCGCAGACGCCGGAACGGCGATGGCGAGGGCGGCAAAGGCCGCCCCGAAGACGAATTTTTTCATCAGAATGCGGTTCC
>Ga0255338_1004565_pt1 | contig 14073 bp, 15 predicted proteins | sample MeOH1_35cm_T4_19_FD_203715 | JGI IMG/M metagenome (GOLD analysis project Ga0255338, IMG submission 203715) | Sandy soil microbial communities from University of British Columbia, Vancouver, Canada - MeOH1_35cm_T4_195 | ecosystem: Engineered > Artificial ecosystem > Sand microcosm > Unclassified ...
CTGCTGCACGACCCGGCCACCGACAACCTCGGCGGCTGGGCGATCCCGTCGGCCACCGACATCGCGTTCGCGCTGGCCGTGCTCGCCGTCGTCGGCTCGGCGCTGCCGTCGTCGATGCGCGCCTTCCTGCTCACGCTCGCCGTGGTCGACGACCTGATCGTGATCGTGATCATCGCGGTCTTCTTCACCGACACCATCGACCTCGCCGACCTCGGCGTCGCGGCGCTCGCCTTCGCGGCGTACGCCGGGTGCCAGCGGCTGCGGGTCCGGACCGGCCTGGTCTACCTGCCGCTCGCCGTCCTCGGCTGGTGGTTCCTGCACGAGAGCGGGATCCACGCGACCATCGCGGGGGTCGTCCTCGGCCTGCTCACCCGGGTGCTGCCCGACGACGACGAGGACCGGTCGCCGGCCGAGCGGATCGAGCACCGGCTCTCGCCGCTCAGCTCGGCGGTGGCGGTGCCGTTCTTCGCGCTGATGAGCGCCGGCGTCGTGCTCCACGGCGGCAGCGGGATGGTGCGCGACCCGGTCGTCCTCGGGGTGGTCGCCGGCCTGGTCGTCGGCAAGCCGCTCGGCATCCTGGCCGGCGCGTGGGGCGTCGCGCGCTTCACCCGCGCCGAGCTGGACGAGGAGCTCTCGTGGCGCGACATCGTCGGCCTCGCGGTCCTGGGCGGGGTCGGGTTCACGGTGTCGCTGCTTGTCTCCGACCTGTCCTTCGCCGACGTCCGCCGGGAGGACGCCAAGGCCGGCGTGCTCGCCGGGTCGGTGATCGCCGGCCTGCTGGCCGTCCTCATCCTGGGACGGCGCAACCGCGTGCACCGCTCGGCCTGACGGTAGGGTTCGCAGGGTCGGGACCGGCCGCAGCGCCGGGCTGATCCTGGGCCGCTGACGACGTACACGAAGGGAACCCGCGCATGTCACACCGCGAGCCGCTCGACGAGCAGGAGCCGACGATCGGCAAGCTCGTCGTCGACGCCTTCGACGACCTCGGGACGCTGGTCCGGCACATGATCGAGCTGGCCAAGTCCGAGCTGCGCGTCAGCGTCCGGGCCGGCGGGTTGGCCATCGTGCTGTTCCTGCTCGCCGGCTTCATCTCGCTGCTGGCGATCATCATGGTCTCGATCGCGATCGCGTTCTTCATCCACATGGCCGGCCTCGACCTGGCCTGGTGCTTCCTCATCGTGTTCGGCGCCTATCTGTTGCTCGCGGCGCTGCTCGGCCTGATCGGCTACCGCAAGATCCGCAAGGTCCGTGCCCCCGAGCGCACCCTCGCCGAGATGCAGGAGATGCGGGCGCTGAAGCCGGGGGCCTGAGGGTCCCCGGCGGAGCGAATTCACAACTTAGGTTGTGAATTCGCCGCTTCTGGCACGGGATTTCGTACGGGAAGCGGAGAAGTCACTACTGAAGTTGTGAATTCTCCCTCCCCTCACGCGCAGTTGCCGCTGGACACCCGGTCGCTGGCCGTGAGGCCCTGGGCGGCCGCCTGGGCCACCTGGTCGGCGGTCAGGGCGTAGCCGGTCTGCTTGTCGCTGACCGAGGCCGCGAAGATCACGCCGAGGACCTCCCCGGAGCGGGAGACCAGCGGGCCGCCGGAGTTGCCGGGCCGGACCAGCCCGCGCAGCGAGAACACCTCACGGGTGACCGTGCCGCGACCGTAGATGTCCGGCGAGCGGAGCCGCTGCTCGGCCCGGATGCGGGCCGGCTGGGCGTCGAACGGGCCGTCGTTGGGGTAGCCCAGGATCACCGCCGGGTCCTTGGCCGCGCCGCTCTGGTCGAAGTGGATGACCGGGCCGTCGATGTCCACGTCGAGCACGGCGACGTCGACGTCGGAGTTGTAGTAGACGACGGTTGCGTCGACGTTTCGGGTGCCGACCCGGACCTTCGGGTCGGTGACACCGGCGACGACGTGGGCATTGGTCATCAGCCGGTGCGGGGAGTAGAGGAAGCCGCTGCCCTCGATGCCGTCCCCGCAGCGGTTGTTGCCGCGGATCTTGAAGACGCTGAGCTCGGCCTTCTGGACCTCGGGGTCGCGTACGACGTTGCCCGGCGCCGGGCTGACCTCGATGATCCGCTCGGGGGCGAACGGCTCGAGGTAACGCGGGAAGAAGCTGGAGCCGACGACCCGGTCGAACTGCCGCAGCAGCCCCTGGGCCTCGGCCGGCATCACGTCGTTGACCGAGGTGAGCACCTCGGAGTCGCGGACCATCGGGCCGATCCCCGGGATCCGGGAGCCGCTGACCGCGACGCCCAGCATCCAGGTCACGATCAGCACCGCCACGACGCTGAGCACCGCGCCGCCGACCGCGTCGAGGGCGCGCACCGGCTGCCAGGTGATCTGGTCGCGCATCCGCGTGCCGGCGTACTGGAGGACGGCCTGGCCGAAGGACGCGCAGACGAGAACGACGAACAGCGCCGCGAGGGACACCCACAGCGACGGGTCGGCGTCGCCGAGCAGGTGCGGCGCCAGCCAGATGCCGACCAGGCCGCCGAGGAGCAGGCCGACGGTGGCGAACGCGCCGGTGATGAAGCCCTGCCAGTAGCCCGAGAGCGCGTACGCGATGACGATGAGCACGAGGCACCAGTCGAGGAAGTTCATCGTCACCTTCGGGTCAGCGGTCGGTCGGGTCGAGAGGCCGCGGGGTCAATCCTGACGTATGCCGAGCATGTATCCGGGCAGCTCACGGGTGACCGACGTGTCCCACTCCCGGGTCAGGCCGACGTAGTCGAAGAGCCTGGTGATCAGCCCCGCGGTGAAGCCCCAGAGGATGAGGTCCTTGTCGTCGCCGATCAGGAAGCCCGGGCTGGAGTAGCCGGACGGGTGGGTCACCGTGATCCGGTGGGCCGGGTCGAGCAGCTCCTCCACCGGGACGCGGTAGACCGCGTGCACCTCCCGCGGGTCGACCACGCCGATCGGCGACTCCTCGCGCCACCAGGCGAGCACCGGCGTCACCGCGAAGTTGCTCGGCGGCAGCCACAGCTCGGGCAGGGTGGCCAGGACGTCGACGCCGCCGGGATCGAGGCCGACCTCCTCCTCCGCCTCCCGCAGCGCCGCGGCCGTCGGCGACTCGTCGGTCTCGTCGACGGCGCCGCCGGGGAAGGACACCTGGCCCGGGTGCGAGCGCATGTCGTGGGCCCGCTCGGTGAGCAGCAGGTCGGGACCGAGGTCGCTCTCGCCGAAGAGCATCAGCACCGCCCCGGGACGGGTGTCGGCGTCCTCGGGCGGCAGGAACCGGGTGAGGTCGGCGCCGCTGATCGTGAGCGCCGCGTCGCGGATCTCGGCGAGCCACTCGGGGACCTCGTTCACAGGGTCACCCCCAGATGCTTCTCCACGAGCCGCTCCAACTGGCCGAGCGAGGTGATCTCGACGTACTCCTGGTAGGCGATCGTGCCGTCGGCGTCGACGAGGATCAGCTTCGGGAGGAGCTTGTTGCGGATGTCCGGCTTGCCGTCGACGACCAGGGGGTAGGTGATGCCGGACGCGGACGCCAGGGCCCGGGCGAGGTCGCCCTGGGTGTCCTGCCAGTCCACCCCGAGCACCGGGACGTCGGTGCCGTGCTTGGCGAAGAACGACTGGTAGATCGGCAGCTCGCGCTTGCACGGCGCACACCACTGCGCCCAGAGGTTCACCACGAGCGGCCCGCGGAGCTTGCCGAGGTCGACCGCGGCGCCGCCGGTCAGGCTGCTCAGGGTGACGTCGGGCAGCCGGTCGGCCTTCGGCGGCTTCGGGTCCGAGGCGCAGCCCGCGACGAGGAGCGCGACGACGAGCAGCGCGAACGCCTTGTTCACGCAGGCCCCTGCGTCTTCACCAGCGCCGCCGCGGCCTCGGGGTCGGTCGGTCCCTCGCCGAAGGAGGGGCACCAGCGCGCGACCGGGCAGGCGCCGCACGCCGGCTTCTTCGCGTGGCAGATCCGGCGGCCGTGCCAGATGAGGTGGTGGCTGAGCATGGTCCAGTCGCGCTTGGGGAACAGCGCGCCGATCGCGTGCTCGACCTTGACCGGATCGGTCTCCTCGGTCCACCCGAGTCGGCGGACGAGACGTCCGAAGTGGGTGTCGACGGTGATGCCGGGGATGCCGAAGCCGTTGCCGAGCACCACGTTGGCGGTCTTGCGGCCGACGCCGGGCAGCGTCACCAGGTCGTCCAGGCGCGCCGGCACCTGCCCGTCGTACCGCTCGACGAGCGCGGCGGAGAGCTTCAGGACGGCGTCGGTCTTGGCCCGGAAGAAGCCGAGCGGGCCGATGATCCGCTCGAGGTCCTCGCGCGGCGCGGCGGCCATCGCCTTCGGGTCCGGGTACGCCGCGAAGAGGGTCGGGCGGACCGCGTTCACCCGGCGATCGGTGGTCTGCGCGCTCAGCACCGTGACGACCAGCAGCTGGAACGGATCGTCGAAGTCCAGCTCGATGGTCGCGTCGGGGTAGGTTTCAGCCAGGACCCGGTCGATCTTGCGCGCGCGCCGGACCAGCGAGGTGTCAGCGGCAGCAGGCGGCGACGCCGCGGCGGTCTTCGGCACGAGGAGAAGAGTACGCGGGAGCACGCAAAGCCCCTCCGTGGCGGGGTGTCGGCCACCTCGGCGGGCAGGGTCCCGTGACGTGGAATGTGCACATGCGACACACTGTGACCTGAAACACTGGGGGTAGGCCGGCTGCGCTGGCAGCCCCGGTCGTGGAAGGCCTGATCACTGGAAGGATTGGCCGTGGACAACGACGTACTGCGTCAGGCACCGCTGTTCGGCGCACTCGACGACGAGGCCGCCGTGGCACTGCGCTCATCGATGAGCGAGGCCCGGCTCCGCCGTGGTGAGGTGCTCTTCCACGAAGGGGACTCCGGCGACAAGCTCTACCTGGTCACCGACGGCAAGGTGAAGCTCGGCCGCACCTCCTCCGACGGCCGGGAGAACCTCCTCGCGATCCTCGGCCCCGGACAGATGTTCGGCGAGCTGTCCCTGTTCGACCCGGGCCCGCGCTCGGCGACCGTGACTGCGGTGACCGAGACCAGCCTGCTCTCGCTGTCGCACGACGACCTGCTGCGCTGGCTCGAGGGCCGGCCGGCGGTGGCGCTCGGCCTGCTCTCCCAGATCGCCGGCCGGTTGCGCCGGGCCAACGACGTCAACGCCGACCTGGTGTTCTCCGACGTGCCCGGCCGGGTCGCGAAGGCCCTCCTCGACCTCGCCGACCGCTTCGGCCGCACCGCCGACGACGGCGTGCACGTCCACCACGACCTCACCCAGGAGGAGCTCGCCCAGCTGGTCGGCGCCTCCCGCGAGACCGTCAACAAGGCCCTGGCCGACTTCGCCTCCCGCGGCTGGCTCCGCCTCGAGCCCCGCTCCGTGGTGATCATGGACGTCGAACGGATGAAGCGCCGCGCCCGTTGAGTAGCGACCCCTGCCCCGTCGAGTAGGGGGTTGTGGCCCCGCGAGTCGGGTGTTGTGCCCCTGCGAGTAGGGGATCGTTCACCTCACGCGGGCGAGACCAGCGCAGCCGCCTGGTCTTCGGGCGCAGCGACGCGCGCAGTTCCCGGAGCCACGCGTCGGCGGCGAGCCCGCTCGTTCCGTCCTTGTCGATCACGATGACGGTCCAGCCGTGGTCGGTCAGCCACCTCCGCCGCTCCCGGTCGCGCTCCTTCTGCTCCTTGGTACGCCGGTGGAACTCCTCACCGTCGTACTCGACCACCACCCGCTGCTTCGGGTAGGCGAGGTCGAGCCGGTACGTCGGCACGCCGTCGATGTCGACCCAGACCTGAAGTTCGGGGACCGGGAGGCCGGCATCGTGGATGTCGAGCCTCACCCAGGACTCCCGCATCGACTCCGCTCGCGGATCCGCGATCGGGATCAGCTGGCGGAGCTGGACCACACCGCGCCGACGGAAGAAGCGGGGCACCTCGGCGTACATGGCTGCGTGACTGACGCCGTGCAGGCGCATGAACTGGTCGAGCGTGCCCAGGGCACGGTGCCGCCCGAGGGCGCACCCGAGGTCCATCGCTGTGCGCAGCGGAGTGGTCACGGCGATACCGCCCAGAACCATCACGTCCTGGGGCAGGAGGTCGCGGGTCCGGCCGTCGACTCCCGAACGCTGCGTACGACTGCGCCCGCGGTAGACGCACGTCTCGACCGGGGGAAGGATCTCCTGGTCACCCAGCCCGAAGACGTCGACACCGTGGAGCCAGGCTGCAGTCCGGTCACAGACCACGGAGTGCGGGCTCACCACGAGCGCCAGGGCGTCGACGCGGACCTCGATCGAGTCAGGCAGGTCGGATCTCACGTACACGCCACGGAGGACCCGGCGCAGCAGCTTGTCGTCGAGGGCGGCCCTGAGTCGCTTGCGCGTCCAGCCGAGGTCGCGGGCCTGCCGGTAGGTGAAGGGGCCATCGGGAAGGGTGGGGCCGGGCATGGCTCAGGACGATGCACGAACCGCCGACATCCATGGACGACGGCGAACCGGGCTGTGGACGGCGGCGTACCTGCCGCACCTGTGGACCGCGAACGGCCGACCGCGGCGGGCCAACGGCCGCCGCTCGAAGGGACATGAACTCCCACTCGCGGGGCCAGCAGGCCCTGCTCGCGGGGACACAACTCCCTACTCAACGGGGCACGGGGCCACACTCAACGAGATTGCAGGAACGCGAGCTGCGCGCGGACGGAGAGCTCCGCGGCACCCCACAGCACCGGGTCGACGTCGGTGTAGACGATCTCGACGACCTTGCGGGGGAGCTCGTCGGCGGCGAGGCCCTCGGGGTGAGGCTCGGACTCCAGGCGCTGCAGCGCGGCGCGGACCTGGTCGAGGCGCTGGTGGCGGTGGGCGATGTAGTAGTCGAGGGCGCCGAGGGCGTGGTCGATGACCGGGCCGTGGCCGGGCCAGATCCGTTCGACCTCGTGCTGGTCGGCGAGCGCGTGCAGCCGGTCGAGGGAGTCCAGGTAGGCGCCGAGCTGGCCGTCTGGGTGGGCGACCACGGTGGTGCCCCGCCCGAGGACGGTGTCGCCGGTGAGGATCGCCCGCTCGGCGGGGAGCAGGAAGGACAGTGAGTCGGCGGTGTGGCCGGGGGTGCCGACGACCCGGATCTCCAGCCCGTCGACCTCGACCACGTCGCCGTCACCCAGGCCCTCCGCGCCCAGCCGGTACGCCGGGTCGAGAGCCCGCACGCCGCAGCCCATGTGCGACGCGAAGTCGCGAGCCGACTCCGAGTGGTCGAGGTGGTGGTGGGTCAGCAGCACCACGCCGACCGGGCCGGCCGCCGCCTCGACCGCGGCGAGGTGCGCCGGGTCGGGCGGGCCCGGGTCGATCACCACCGAGCGCCGGGCGCCCGGCTCGCGCAGCACCCAGGTGTTCGTGCCGTCGAGGGTCATGATGTTGGCGTTCGGCGCGAGCACGCACTGCCCACGCTCGCCGAACACCCCACCGGTCCACGGCGACGACACCGCGCTCATCCCCGCGAGCCCCAGGTGGCCGTCCTGGCCCGCGCCTCGAGCAGCGCGTCGGCGTCCGGCGGCCGGCTGAGCGTGAAGCCCTCCGCGTCCTCCTCGACGGCCGGGCAGAACATCTCGACCCGGCGGTCGGCGGCGGCGTCGATGACGGCCTGCGGGTCGGCGTACTGGGCGACGTCGAGGCTGGTGATGTAGGTCGGCGGGAGCATCAGGATCTCGCGCGCCTCGGCCTGCTCGACGGCGCGGTGCACCGGCAACCACACCACGTGGTCGGACTCGGTCGAGACGTCGCGGGTGCGCTGCCCCTCGGGCAGCTCGGCGACGAAGAACCAGGTGCGGTACCGCTTCGGCTCGAAGACCGGGGTCAGCCAGCCCGACCAGGCGCCGAGGAGGTCGGTGCGCAGCACCAGCCCCCTGCGGTCGAGGAACTCGGTGAGGGCGAGCTCGCGCTTCTCCAGCGCGACCCGGTCGGCCTCCCAGTCGTCGCCGGTGGTGTCCGCGACGACCGAGTCCGCGGACGCGCCGGCGAGGAGCACCCCGGACTCCTCGAAGGTCTCGCGGACCGCCGCGCACACCAGTGCCCGCGCCTTCGCCTCGTCGACGCCGAGCCGCTCGGCCCACTCCGCCGGCGACGGACCGGCCCACGCGACGGTGTGGTCGAAGTCGCGCGGGTCGACCCCACCGCCGGGGAAGACGCACATGCCGCCGGCGAACTCCATCGAGACCTGCCGGCGGAGCAGGTAGACCTCGGGCCCGGTCTCGCCGCGACGGAGCAGGACCACGGTGGCCGCGTCGCGGGGCTCCGCCGGCGTCCTGGTGCCGTCACTGAACGCCGCGGCCTGCTCGGCGAACTCCGCCGGCAGGTGGATCAGTCCGGCCATCAGACTTCGACCACCAGCTCGACCTCGACCGGTGCGTCGAGCGGGAGCACCGGGACGCCGACGGCGGAGCGGGCGTGCCGGCCGGCCTCTCCGAAGACCTCGCCGAGCAGCTCGGAGACGCCGTTCGCGACCAGCGGCTGGCCGGTGAAGTCGGGCGTCGAGGCGACGTACGCAACCACCTTGACGACCCGCTTGACCGCGGACAGCTCGCCGACCTCCGCGCGGATCGCGGCGAGCGCGTTGAGCGCGCACTGGCGCGCACAGGCGACGGCCTCCTCCTGGGTGACCTCGCCGCCGACCTTGCCGGTCGCCATCAGCTGGCCGGCCTGCATCGGCAGCTGGCCGGAGGTGAAGACGTGGTGGCCGCTGCGCACGGCCGGGATGTACGCCGCGACCGGCGGCGCGACGTCCGGGACGGACAGACCGAGGTCCGCAAGCCGCTCCTCGGGCGTCATGAGGCGAGCGGGCGCTTGAAGTAGGCGACCAGGTTCTCCGGGTTCATGCCCGGCACGACCTGGACGAGCTCCCAGCCGTCGGCCCCGAAGTTGTCGAGGATCTGCTTGGTGGCGTGCACCAGCACGGGCGCGGTCATGTATTCCCACTTGTCCATGCGGTGACTCTAGTGCGCGCCCCCGGCGCGGGACACGGCCACTAGGCTCGCCGGATGGACGTCCCCGCCGACCTTCCCGACGCCGTCCTCCGGTACGACGACCACGTCGACGCCCTCCTCGACGTGCACGTCCCTGCGACGCCGAACGGGACCACCGTCCTGCTGCTCCACGGCGGCTTCTGGAAGACCGCCTACGACCGGACCCACACGCGCCGGATGGCGGTCGCGCTCGCGGCCGAGGGCTTCCTGGTCGCGACGCCGGAGTACCGGCGGGTGGGTCCGGGCGGTGGCGGCGGCTGGCCGACGACCGGGGCCGACGTGCACCGGGCCGCGACCCTGCTGCCCGGGTTGCTGGCCGGGATCGGCGAGGAGCCCGTCACCCTGCGCGTGCTCGGCCACTCCGCGGGCGGCCACCTCGCGCTCTGGCTCGCGACCCAGGAGGACCTGCCGGTCGACCGGGTCGTGGCGCTGGCCCCGGTGTGCGACCTGCGGGAGGCGATCCGGCTGCGGCTGGGCAGCGACGCGGCGAGGGCGTTCCTCGGCGAGATCGACCCCGGGTCCGCCGACCCGATGGTGCTGTTCGACCACCGCCCCCGCGCGGAGGTCCGGATCGTGCACGGCGTCGACGACGACGTGGTCCCCGTGGCGCTGGCCCGCGGTTTCGTCGCCCGGCACCCCTGGGTGGGGCTCGACGTGGTCCCCGGCGGGCACTACGAGCCGATCGAGCCCGGGTCGGTCGCGTGGCCGGCCGTGGTCGGGGCCCTGACCGGCGCTCCCGTCGACCCGGTCGACCGGGCAGACTGACGACGTGAGCGACGAGACCCACGAGATCCTCTGGCGTCCGGAGCCCGGCCGCCGGTGCCGGCTGCTGGACTTCCAGGCCTGGGTCGCCGACCAGGGCGGGCCCCGGTTCGACGACTACGCCGCCCTGTGGCAGTGGTCGGTCGACGAGCAGGACGCGTTCTGGCTGGCGGTCTGGCGCTGGTTCGCCATTCCCGGTGACGCCGACCCGACCCTCGCCCTCGCCGACGCCTCGATGCCCGGAGCGGTGTGGTTCCCCGAGGTGCGCGTGAACTACGCGGAGGCGATGCTGCGGATGCCCGGACGCGCCGACGACGACGTCGTCCTCGTCGCGCGCTCGCAGAGCCGCGACGAGGTGCGGCTGACCGCGACCGAGCTGCGCGACCTCGTCGCCCGTGTGCGGATGGGCCTGCTCGCGGCCGGCGTGGAGACCGGCGACCGGGTGGCGGCGTACGGCCCGAACATCCCCGAGACGCTCGCCGTGATGCTCGGCGCCGCGAGCCTCGGCGCGATCTTCAGCTCCTGCGCCCCCGAGTTCGGCACCCAGAGCGTCACCGACCGGTGGACCCAGATCGAGCCGAAGGTGCTGGTCGCGATCGACGGCTACCGGTACGGCGCCAAGCCGATCGACCGGCGGGCCGAGGTCGAGGCGATCCGGGCCGCGTTGCCGAGCGTGCAGACCCTCGTCTGGCTGCCCTACCTCGACGCCGACGCGGCCGCCCCCGAGGGCGCGACCGGATGGGACGACTTCACCGCCCAGCCGGGCCCGCTGGAGTTCACCCGGGTGCCGTTCGACCACCCGCTGTACGTGCTGTTCTCCTCCGGCACGACCGGGCTGCCCAAGCCGATCCTGCACGGTCACGGCGGCATCACCGTCGAGCACCTGAAGTCGCTGGCACTGCAGACCGACCTCGGGCCCCAGGACACCTTCTTCTGGTTCTCCACCACCGGCTGGATGATGTGGAACTACCTGGTGTCCGGCCTCGGCGTCGGGTCGACCGTGGTGATGTTCGACGGCAACCCCGCCCACGAGGACCTCGGGATGCTGTGGCGGATGGCCGCCGAGCTCGGCGTCACCTACTTCGGCACCAGCGCGCCGTTCCTGCTGCAGTGCCGCAAGGAGGGCATCGTGCCGCGCGAGGTCGCGGACCTGTCGCGGTTGCGCGGCGTCGGGTCCACCGGCGCACCGCTCCCGGCCGAGGGGTTCCGCTGGGTCTACGAGGCGGTCAGCGAGACCGTCCTCCTCGGTTCGCTGTCCGGGGGCACCGACGTCTGCTCGGGGTTCGTCGGCCCGTCGCCGACGCTGCCGGTGTACGCCGGCGAGATCACCTGCCGCTGCCTGGGCGCGGCCGTGGCGGCGTACGACGAGCACGCGCGGCCGGTGATCGGCCGGCTCGGCGAGCTGGTGATCGAGAGGCCGATGCCGTCGATGCCAGTGGGCTTCTGGGGCGACGAGGACGGCTCGCGGTACCGCGCGGCGTACTTCGAGGACATCCCGGGCGTGTGGCGCCACGGCGACTGGATCACGATCAGCGAGCTCGGCACCTGCGTGATCACCGGACGCAGCGACGCCACCCTCAACCGCGGCGGCGTGCGGCTGGGCACGGCGGAGTTCTACACCGTCGTCGAGGCGCTGCCGGAGGTGCTGGACAGCCTGGTCATCCACCTCGAGGACAACGAGGGCGGCGCCGGCACCCTGGTGCTCTTCGTGGTGCTCGCCGAGGGTGTCGAGCTGGACGACGACATCCGCCGGTCGATCACCACCGCCCTGCGCACCCAGCTGTCACCGCGGCACGTGCCCGACCTGGTCCACCAGGTCTCGGCACTGCCGCACACCCTGTCGGGCAAGCGCATCGAGGTGCCGGTCAAGAAGATCCTGCGCGGTGTGCCGACCGACGAGGCGGTGGCCCGGGGAGCCCTCACCGCACCGGGCGCGCTGGCCGAGTTCGAGGAGTTCCGGTCCACCCTGGAGTGAGACCCGGACCACGGCGATCGGGCGCCCCGGGTCGCTAGGCTCCACCCATGTCCGACTTCCCGCAGGTGCAGCTGCACATCGTCACCGGCAAGGGTGGCACCGGGAAGTCCACGGTCGCGGCGAGCCTCGCGCTGGCACACGCCTCGCGCGGCAAGACCGTCCTGCTCTGCGAGGTCGAGGGCCGGCAGGGGATCGCGCAGATGTTCGACGTGTCACCGCTGCCCTACGAGGAGCGGCTGGTCGCCAAGGCCACCGAGCACGGCCACGGCGACGTCTACGCGCTCGCCGTCGACGCCGAGGAGGCACTGCTCGAGTACCTCTCCATGTACTACCGCCTCGGCCGGGCCGGCAAGGCGCTCGACCGGTTCGGGGTCATCGACTTCGCCACGACCATCGCCCCGGGCGTGCGCGACGTGCTGCTCACCGGCAAGGTCTACGAGGCGGCCCAGCGCAACTCCCGCAACAAGAACGCCCGCACGTACGACGCCATCGTGCTGGACGCGCCCCCGACCGGCCGGATCGCGCAGTTCCTCAACGTCAACAGCGAGCTCGCCGGGCTCGCCCGGATGGGCCCGATCAAGTCGCAGGCCGACACGGTGATGACCCTGCTGCGCTCGCCACGCAGCGTGGTGCACCTGGTCACCGTGCTCGAGGAGATGCCGGTCCAGGAGACCATCGACGGGGTCGCCGAGCTGCGCGAGGCCGGCCTGCCCGTGGGTGGCGTGGTGGTCAACCTGGTGCGGCCGCAGGACCTCGACCACGAGGCGCGCGACGCCCTGCTCGCGGGCACGGTGGACCAGAAGGCGCTCGCCAAGGCGCTCGGTGCGGCCGGCGTGGACGCGACCGCCGAGCTGGTCCAGAGCCTGGTCACCGAGGGCCGCGACCACGCCGAGCGGCGCCGGCTCGAGGACAGCCAGCGCGCCCTCGTCGAGCAGATCGGCGTCCCGACGTACGAGCTCGGGCTGCTGGCCGGCGGCGTCGACCTCGGCGGGCTCTACGAGCTGGCCGAGTCCCTCTGCGAGCAGGGGATGGTCTGATGCCCACCCGGTCGAACCCCCGCGTCGGTCCGATGACCGCGACGCACGCCCCCGTGCCGCTGCTCGACATCGACGGCCTGCTCGATGACCCCGGGCGCCGGATCATCGTCTGCTGCGGGTCGGGCGGCGTCGGCAAGACCACGACCGCCGCCTCGCTGGCGCTGCGGGCGGCCGAGCGCGGCCGCAAGGTGGTCGTCCTCACCATCGACCCGGCCCGGCGGCTGGCCCAGTCGATGGGCATCGAGGCGCTCGACAACACCCCACGGCCGGTGCCGGGCGTGTCGGCGGGCGCGGGCTCCCTCGACGCGATGATGCTCGACATGAAGCGCACCTTCGACGAGGTGGTCGAGAGCCAGGCCAGCCCCGAGAAGGCCCGGCAGATCCTCAACAACCCCTTCTACATCGCCGTGTCCAGCTCGTTCGCGGGCACCCAGGAGTACATGGCGATGGAGAAGCTCGGCCAGCTGGACAAGGACGCGCGGGCGTCCGGCCGGTGGGACCTCATCGTGGTGGACACCCCGCCGTCACGCAGCGCCCTGGACTTCCTGGACGCACCCGAGCGGCTCTCGAGCTTCCTCGACGGCAAGTTCATGAGGTTGCTGCTCGCACCGGCCCGCGGCCCGGCCCGGCTGATGACCGCCGGCTTCAACATGGTCACCAAGGCCGTGACGACGATCATCGGCGGGCAGGTCCTCAGCGACATGCAGGCCTTCGTGTCGGCGTTCGACACCCTGTTCGGCGGCTTCCGGCAGCGAGCGCAGCGCACCTTCGAGCTGCTCCAGGCCGACGGTACGTCGTTCCTCGTGGTCGCGGCGCCGGAGCCGGACGCGCTGCGGGAGGCGGCGTACTTCGTCGAGCGGCTGAGCTCGGAGGACATGCCGCTCGCCGGCCTCGTGGTCAACCGGGCCAGCGTCGACCCGGAGGTCGACCTCACCGCGGCGGCCGCGATGTCGGGCTACGAGCGGCTGCGCGACTCCTCCGACGACGCGAGCCGGATGGCCGCGGGCCTGCTGCGGCTGCACGCCGACCGCAAGCTCATCGTGGAGCGGGAGGCCCGGTTGCGGGCGCGCTTCGCGGCCGCGCACCCAGACGTCGCGACCGTGGTGCTGCCGGCACTCCCGACCGACGTCCACGACCTCGACGGGCTGCGCAGCATCGGCGCGCTGCTCGGCGACGGCGCGACCTGAGCGGATCCGGTTCAGGGCAGGGCGATCCGCCCGGTGCCGGGGTACAAAACGGACAACTCGGCGTCAGGCCGTGGCCGACGCCTCGAGGTGGGCTTCCTTCGCCGCGGACAGCAGCGCGCGCCACGAGGTGACGTTCGGGCGCTTGCGGAGCACGGCCCGGCGCTCACGCT
>Ga0255338_1004566_pt1 | contig 14071 bp, 15 predicted proteins | sample MeOH1_35cm_T4_19_FD_203715 | JGI IMG/M metagenome (GOLD analysis project Ga0255338, IMG submission 203715) | Sandy soil microbial communities from University of British Columbia, Vancouver, Canada - MeOH1_35cm_T4_195 | ecosystem: Engineered > Artificial ecosystem > Sand microcosm > Unclassified ...
GAAGATGAGGTTTATGTTTCAAACTTGCGGAACTGGGGCAACGAATCCGAACGAACAGATGCAAAAAATTGTTTTTACCCAATTATCGTAAAAGACGGAAAAATTATCGGCTTTGGTGGCGTTGCGCCAGACAAATTTCATCCAAAATCGATAAATGAAAGGCAGAGAGATGGAAGCATTTATATTTGGCCGATTGATGAAAAAGGCATTGAGCGAAAATGGCGATATGCAAGGCAAAGCGTTGAGGAAATACAAGATATTCTCCAAATCAAGGAATCACGAAATGACGTAATCCAAATTATGATCGCAAAAGATTATGGGACCTACAAAACTGTTTGGACAGACAAAAAATACGACGCCGGCGAATACGGAACGAAGCTTTTGCGCGAGTTACTCCCGAAATGTGATTTTGATTTCCCGAAATCGCTTTATACGGTCTATGATTGCCTTTTTGCAGTTGTTGGTCAACGTCCGCACGCAAATATTTTAGACTTTTTTGCCGGTTCCGGCACGACAGGACATGCCGTTTTAGAAATGAACAAAATTGACGGTGGCAGCCGCAAGTTTATTCTCTGTACTAACAACGAAAACAACAATGGTGGAAACGGTGGGATTGCCGAATCAGTTTGCTATCCGCGAGTAAAAACCGTTATTAACGGATACAAGAACAAAAAAAACGAAAAATTGGCTGGTATTCCAAGCAATCTTTTCTACTACCAAACCGATCTCGTGGACATCGAACAGATTCATAAGGTGCCAGACGAGGCGAAAATACGCATTACTTACCAGGCGGGAGAAATGATCGCGATTCGAGAGGATGCGCTCAACGAATTTGAGAAAAATGATTGGTGGCAGATTTTTGAAGGGAAAAATAAACTCGTGGCGATTTACTTCAAGGAAGACAAAGCAAAACTAGCGGAACTCATTACCAAACTTGAAAAGAAAAATCTGCCGACGGCTTTATATATTTTCAGTTGGGGCAAAAACGAATACAAAAGCGAGTATTCTAACGCGAATATCAGGGTCGAAGATATTCCAGAACCAATCATCGGAGTTTATCAAGAGCTCAACCTTATATAGTATGTTTATACTAAAACCATTTCAAGAAACGGCAATATCACAGCTCAAAGACCAGTTTTTGAGCTTATGGAAATCGCCAAATCAAAACATACAACTCGTTTTCAAATCACCTACCGGAAGTGGTAAGACGATAATGCTGGCCCAATTTTTGCGCGACATCGTGAGTGATCCGCGTTTTGCGGGCAATGATGTGGCGTTTATATGGTTCTCATTCAGCGAAGATTCTTACGAACAAAGTAAGAAAAAACTTTTTGATTACTACGGCGGAGCAAGCGAGCTTGATTTGATTGATCTCAATGACCTGTCGCGCGAAAGGCTACGCCAAAACGATATCTTTTTTATAAACTGGCAAAAAATTAAAGGACGAAGCAAAGAAAGCCGAAAATTGCGCCGTGAAAATGAGCAAGGTTTGACTTTTGATAACTTCATCAACGAAACACACGAAGCGGGGCGCAAAATTGTAGTGATTATTGACGAGGAACATATAGGGAGTGACACTGATCTTGCGCTAGAAGTTGTGGAAGGACTTATCAAACCGAAGATCACACTTCGCGTATCAGCAACGCCGAAATACATCCCTACCCGCGCAGAAACCGGCGGATATATTGAGGTCAAACGAAAGGACGTTGTCGAAGCGGGATTAATAAAAGAAAAAATCGTATTTCAAACAAAGGAAGATTTGAAACAAAAGACAGTCAAAAAACTCGACCAGGACGAAATGCTTTTGGAACTTGCCTACAACAAACGGCTAGAGCTGATTGAACTATACAAAAAGCTCGGAATTGGAGTCAATCCGCTTGTTTTGATTCAGCTCCCGAACGACGACCAAGCAACAAAAGAAACCGGCGATACGACCAAGCAAACGATCGTATTGGAGTATCTAAAACACAAAGAAATAAAGAACGATGAAATTGCCATCTGGCTATCCAAAGAAAAGGAAAATCTTGAGGACTTAGAAAAGAGTAATTCTCCGATTTCATTCCTCTTGTTCAAGCAAGCCGCTGCGACTGGCTGGGATTGTCCGCGCGCCGGCATTTTAGTGATGTTCCGAGAAATAAAGAATCCAACTTTTGCAATACAAACTGTCGGACGTATTTTGCGTATGCCGTTCGGATCACATTTTGCCCATCCCGAACTCAATCTTGGTTATCTCTACACTAACTACAAACGCAATGAGGTCTTGGCGGAATACGCGAAATCCAAAACTGAAAATCGTCCAGCAATCAATGGAAGCTATCGCAAAAAGAATATTATGCCACTCAAACTGGAATCAGTTTTTATGACACGCGCAGACTATAACGACTTAGGCGATTCTTTTCAAATGATATTTAAACAAATAGCGGACAAACAACTGAATACCAAGAAACTCAATCTAAAGCCGAAAGTAACTAACGGCCTGATTGTAGGCGTAGAAATTAACGATTACGACAATTTCACGAAAGAACTGTTTGAGGAGGGTGGAAGTTATGACGAGGAGATGTCCCGCCATGACCTTGAGCGTCTGTATAACTTGCTGTGCTTCAAAATTGTCGCCAAACAAACCGACGAAAACCGCAAATTTGCGCCGGAACGTTCATGGGGCAAGCTTAAGACCGCGTTGAACATTTATCTTATGGAGAAACTCAAAATTGCACGCGCAGACGCTTACAAAATCATCGTGAACGATCTGGTCAGCTCGGCAGGTACGCTTGCGCCGGTCATTAGCGATGCACTTTTGGCTTATCGCCCGATTCGCGAACAGGAAGTAAACAAGAAAGTGGCGCGCGCGAAGCGCGTGGAGCATGTTGAAATACCGCGCGAAGCTTTATTCTTTACCGACCAATATGAGAAGCTGAATGTTAAGAAATCCGCAATGGAACCGTTTTGGTTTGAAAAAATGCAAGTGGGACTATTCGGAGGTGCAAACAATGAAAGAAAATTTATTGACTTCCTCGAATCACCCAAAAATAAAAGTATCGTTTGGTGGCACAAAAACGGCGATACCGGGAGTGAACATTTTTCAATTTCCTTTTACAATCCAGACGAGAACAAGGAAAAGCTTTTTTATCCTGACTGGATCATAAAGACAAAAAATGGCATTTTGATTGTTGATACAAAAGCCGGAATTACGGCAGAAAGCAACGACACTAAATACAAAGCAGAAGCCCTACAGGCATGGCTCAAAGATAGGAAAGGTTTTGATGGTGGCATCGCTGTTCAAGATGGACCAAACGGCTGGAAAATCAATCGCAATACAAAATATTCTTTTGATTCATCGATGAAAGGATGGGAAGTTTTTAAATTGAATTAGCAATGACATACCCACAACAGACACAAGAAACAATAGCCTTGCTCAAAAAACTCTCAAGCGAATTGGAAGCCGCATCTAAGGACAAATTATCAACTAATGAGAAAACTCCGGAGAGGTTACTGTGGGAAATATTTAACAAGGTTTTTACTATCTTAGTTATTTGTGAAAACGGTCTGCTTACAAAAGATTCTCTAACCATACATCTCGTGGCTCGGTATTCTTACGAGATGTTAATTGTCTTTGCATATGTATTTTTAGATAAATCTAATAGAGAAGAGCGAGCCAAACAATTTATCTCGTTTAATCAATTCACAAACACGGATCGAATGTGGACTGACAAAACATATTCTCAAATGCTTGAATCGCTTCCGGATAAGACAAGGTTCGCAACCCATAAAAAGCACTATCGTAATTTATCTAATTTTGCTCATCCAACAATGGATTCATTTATGTTGAATCGTAGAGGAGATCAGAACGAATTTCTTGTTAATTTAGGTACAGTACTTTTAACTTTGGGAACAATATTGGAAATCGTCAAAATTTGTTTTGAAGAAAAGTTATACTTTAATGATGAGCAAAGAAAATTACTCAATATCGTAGACATCTCTACTAAAGTGGACAGATTGATGAAAAACCTTCAGGTAGCATAACCAATCTCATCCCTACCTTTGTTTAACCTCGACTCAGGCACCTCAAACCATTCCAGACGAGCTTTGAACCCCTCCTCCCCCTCCATTGACACCTCCCCTCCTTCCCCCATATACTTTATCTACAACTAAATCTAAAAGCTGTGAACTGAATAGTAGCCTCTAAAAAAGGTGAACCAGCCAGGGAGCTGTCTGCGATGAGCAGTACCGGAATTCCTACCGTTACAAAGGAAAGCTGATAATTGTCAGCTACAAAGGCTTTACTAGCAATAGCAAAGCAAAGCAAGGTGGTATCACGATTAAAACTCGTCCTTGTTACTCTTTATAAACAAAGGGTAATAAAGACGAGTTTTTGTTTTAAACACATGCAATACATTCAATCAAACTTAGTTCCACCTACTCACATATCCGAAGGATAAGTGATTTGTGCTGGAAATTTTCGAACATATATCACTGCTCCTTCGGAGCAGTTTTTTCTTTTCCCAATTTCCAGGAGGAAATATGGAATTCTCAAACCAGAAGGTTGCAATCATCGGAGCTGGTAACATCGGTAGCATGCTCGCCTCTCGCCTGCTTCAATGCGGTTTCAAACCCAACCAGATCATCTTTGGTTGGATTAGAGAAGAGCGCCAGCAAAAACTCAAGGAACAGTTTCCTGGATGCATCTTTGCAGAAACAAACAGAAGCGCTGTCAAACAAAGCACAATAACCTTCATCAGCATCAAACCCGGACAATTCAAGAACATCTGCAAAGCACTTGTCTCAGAAAACAGAAAGACCCTCTACATCTCACTTGTTGCTGTGTTGAAGCTTAGAACCATCCAGAGCGCCCTCAAAACCAGCAACATCGTCAGATGCGCCACAACCATTGGCATCCAAAACGGAAACGGAACCAATGTCTACATCAACCACAGAAACATCAACCCAGAACAGAAACAGCTCGCAGAAAACATTCTAGCGCTCCTGGGTCGTAACTGGATCGCCCCAGATGAAAAAGCTTTGGACAAAGCCATCCTCATCTCCGGCTGTTTGTTTGGTCTTGTTGCAGATCACATTCAAAGCTATGTCAAACCTGTACAATGCGCTTCCTTCCCTGAAAACATGGCCAGGGAAATCATTGCACACACCTTCCAAAATGCCGCAGCCTTGTGTCTGAACTCAGAATTGCCACTAGACCAAATCATCACACAGGTTGCAACCAAGGGCGGTATGACTGCAGCAATGCTTGAAACTCTGCACAAGAACAACCGTGGCTCCAACCTCATCGATGATGTAGTGCGCACTGGTTTTACCAGAATCAAGCAGGTGAAAAAACTTCTGAAAGAATAACGTTTGAGAACAAAACCTAAATCGACCAGCAACACCCCTGCTGGTCGATTTTAATCTAGAAATGCAAAGAACGCTGACTTAAGTCAACGTTCCGCTTTGCTTCCGCCCGGCGGCAACACTGCCCGCCGGGGTTTACCATCCCCCTTCTTCTTCTACACCTCCTTGCGACTACGGCTCCGGTTCTACCAAGACCCGGCGATACCCGACGAGCTCGACACTAGTTTCATGCCGGAAGCAGTCGTCGATGTTCTGCCGAATCGATGCTATTCGCTGATCCCTCAGCCAGGTGCGTGTACCCTTCAAGGCCACGCGTGCAGCCTCCAGAGCTTGGCGGAAATACCGAGCGCGTGCCTCTTCTTGCGCGGCGTACGAGATCACGGTCTGATTACCGTTGATGAGAACCGTTGGCTCGACGCCGATGAACTCCCGAAGCAGATCAGCAACATCTTCCACCTTCTCCCACATGAAGATGTTGTACACCCCCAAGATTTGGATGATATGGAATCTGTTGCTCAAGCCCCCCCGAAGCTCCATCCAAAGGACTTCGCAGCTGCCCAGTGCAGGATTCAAGCACTGCGAAGAATCTAGTGGCCTCAGGAGACCCTTCTCCAAGCGCCCGGAGTCCTCGATCGCCTCCACAACTACCTCTGCGCTTTTCCCTAGCGGAAGCGCCCTAGGCCACGAAAATGTAACGAACATGTTCCCTCCCGAAAATCCCATTGCCGTGTTTTTGCGAAAGCTTGGCACACAGCCGCCACATCCTCCTGTCTTTAGAAGGACTAAACATTGTATTCAATCCAATAAACTTAGTCAATACTAAAAAGCTTTGCCTAAAACATAGACAAAACAATGAAACCAAAAAGTGCTAGGATATATACAAAGGTCGAAACATCACAAAAGAAACAAATATGCACAATCTAAACTCACACAAAGTAGGTTTAGCACTAGGTGGCTTGCTTGGACTAGTTCATTTGGTTTGGGCTTTAATGGTTCTTGTTAACCTTGCCAAACCATTCATGGATTGGATCTTTAGTTTGCACTTCATGAGTTTCCAATACAGCATCAACCAGTTCTCATTTGGTAATGCTCTACTGCTAGTCATTGTCACCGCAGTTATCGGCTACATCATGGGCTATGTCTTTGGCTGGCTTTGGAATCTTGCCCACAGCAGCGTACATAACGAATAGACAAAGCGTTTAGCTTCGTACACGCTTTTCCGTGCACGTTTTTTTAGCTACTTAAAAAACCTCAAAAAGAGGTTTTTTAATTAAATTCAGCAAGTTCAAAAACTTCCCAAGGATGAGTTGAAACATCAGTGTACTTAATCATCTTTGGTTTAACCTTGTAAAAAACCGTTTCATGTCTATGCACATACTTGGCAATTGAAGGAACATCTGCAAGCGCTGTTTGCTGATAATTTAAAACTTCTTCTTCAGAGAGTTCTGTTGCCTCCCCTTCATACTGCACAGTCTTTCCTTTGTCCCAGCCAATCACCAAAGCAACCCGGGGATTTTTCCGGATATTTTCAAACTTCCGAGTATCCACAGAAGTTCCAAAATACAGCTCAAAATTCTCACCGATACTAAAACCAACCACCGCAGCCTCAGGCAAAGAATATTGATCGACTGTAGCAAGTACTGCAATCTTGTGCTCTTGAATAAAACGCTTTAATTTTTCTAACTCATGACTTAGTAATCCGTTGGTCATATATTAACGCCCTCTTGTTAATGATAAATGCAACGAAATTAAATTAAATCTTCAGGCCGCTTTCTTTTAAGAAGAATCTCGTAAATATTGTTTAATAAAGGATATTTAGTTACATCTTTCAACCTGGAAACTAATAAAGGCAAAGATTTAACGCCTTCACTTATACGGTATTCTTTGTTTTCTGCAATACACTTACCTGCTTTAAAATTCATGGAATCAGCACTAGTTGATGTTGCAACAAAATCAGCAACCCCTGAAGTTCCCAAAAACACTTCAGAGTTTCCAGAAAGCTCAGTAATAATTTCCATGGCCTCTGATATTGCTTTAGCAGAGATTTCTCCTTTAACATCCTTACCAAAAGACAAACCATCTGCAATACCAAGAGAAATTGTGTATATATTTTTCAAAACTCCGCAAATTGAAACAGAGTAAACATCAGATGAATATTCTAAATCTAAGAAATCTTCTCTAAACAAACCATTCAGTGCTTCAAATATTTCTTTGTTAGCAGAAGCTACAACAGCAGCACCCTTTTTCCCCAAAATCAACTCATCTGCAAGCATTGGCCCTGAAAGCAAAGCAAAGTTTTCTTTTGGAAGATACTCAGAAAAAAGCTCTGCAGCAAACTTTGCAGTTTCTGGTTCCATGCCTTTTGTTAAAGAAACCACAAAGGTTGTTGGTTTAATATGTTCTTTCAAAGCAAGTAGTGCTTCCAAAAGTCCTGTTGATGGTACACACAAAAACACTAGATCTGCTAAAACAAGGCTTTCTGCTAAGGTTTTTTGATTTGGAACCTTACTTGGATCCTTGTCCCAAAAGCCAGACAAAACATCTGCTTTAAAGCCGCTTTGGATTGCTTGTCCAATTTTACCCGCGCCAACAATTAAAACTTTCATACCTGAAACATAGCAAACTTTTGGAGATTGTTTAAGGGCTGGTGTATAATTAAGGGGAATTAATCAGGAAAATATGAACTGGGTAATCTACGCGATTCTCTCTGCTTTCTTTGCTTCATTAGTTGCCATATTCGGAAAAATAGGGATAAAAGGGGTTGATAGCAACCTGGCTGTTGCGATTAGAACAATAATAATCGTTGTTTTTGCTTGGGGAATTGTTTTCATGCAAGGAAATGCCTCAGATCTTTTTAAAATCTCGAAATACTCCTACACCTTCATAATCCTCTCAGCTATAGCCACAGGACTTTCTTGGCTTTTCTACTACAAAGCACTACAACTTGGCGAAGCATCAAAAGTTGCACCAATAGACAAACTAAGCGTTGCTTTAACAATTCTGCTTGCTTTCATCTTCCTTGGTGAAAAACCAACACTTGGAAATGTTACTGGCGGTGTGCTAGTTACAGCAGGCGTTTTAGCAACAGTCTTCATTAAATAACAAAAAAAATGCAAGGATACAAAGACAACATTGAAAAACTCACACTAGAGAACGAAAACTTTAGAAAAGTGCTTTACACAGGTAAACACTCTCAACTTGTTTTGATGAGCCTTAAACCAAAAGAAGAAATCGGGGAAGAAGTTCACGATGAATCAGATCAGTTCTTTAGATTTGAAAAAGGAACAGGCAAAGTCATCATTGATGGCAATGAAAAAAGTGTTTCAGATGGAGACGCCGTAATTGTTCCAGTTGGTGCAAAACACAACATCATCAACACTTCAGAATCAGAACCCTTAAAACTCTACACCATATATTCTCCAGCACATCACAAAGACCAAACCATACACCAAACCAAAGAACAAGCAGAAACTGACTCTGAACACTTTGATGGTATTACTAGTGAATAACTTAAAATTAAAATAATTAAACAAAAAAACATGGGAATAAAATACGGGCACATACAAATACCAGAGCCTCCAATTGCAAAGTTTCTCTTTGCAGACACAAGGTTTGCTTGGCTTTGGTTAATAATCAGAATATATGTTGGCTGGTCCTGGCTACTAGCTGGTTGGGAAAAACTAGAAAGCCCAGTCTGGGTTGGTGCTAAAGCAGGTGTTGCAGTACAAGGTTTCTTAACTGGCGCCTTAAACAAAACAACAGGATTACATCCTGATGTACAAGGCTGGTATGCAGACTTTTTAAATGGCTTTGTTAGCCAACATGCTGTTGGTTTTTCATATGCTGTGACATATGGTGAAATCTTGGTCGGTGTTGCTTTAATCTTAGGAATATTTACAGGAATTGCAGCTTTCTTTGGAAGTTTCATGAACATGAACTTCTTGCTTGCAGGAACTGTAAGCGTTAACCCAATCTTACTTTTCTTGCAACTCTTCATCATCCTTGCGTGGAGAATTGCAGGTTGGTATGGTCTAGACAGATTCATGATGCCAGAACTTGGAGCGCCCTGGAAACCAGGAGAACTTTTCAAAAAGTAAAACAAAAAACCCCGGAACGTCCGGGGTTTTTAATTACTCATCTTTCTTACTCATACGCAAGAGAAACTGACTTAAGACAATAATCAAAACTGTAATTGCAAGCGCGTAAATGAACTTTGCAAGAATACCACTACCTGCTGTATTAAAGAAATGATCAATTACAGACTTAATTGCATCATTCCAAGAAAGACCAGCAACTAAACCAAGAGCTGCAACAATATATCCAATGCTTTGTGCTCTTAATTCTTTGCGCAAGTTTTTTTCTTTTTCCTTAACTTCTTCAATCATATAGCTCCTTCTTTTTTTAATATTCTAACCTTTTTTCTTTTTCCTCGATTGTAACCTCCAGGATTGCCATCTGCCCTGACAACTCTGTGGCATGGAATTTTGGGATCCCAGTTCTTACTCATAATATTACCAACTGCTCTAAAAGCTCCAGGACTGCCTGCAAGCTCTGCAACCTCACCGTAAGTTAGGGTTTTACCCTTTGGAATCTTTGCAACAACCTTAAACACCTTTTCTTTAAAAGAGATCATATACAGGCATAATACCAAAAACTTGCCTAAAATCATACAATATACCGTAATATACCTTAAAACATGGTATAATTAGTAACAATTACTTAACTAACACGTCTAATAAGTTAGCACCATATATGTCCGATATTCAGGGACAATCTAGAACTCCTAAGAAAGACATAGAGCGAGAACTGCTTTTGGTCTTTAGAGCCAAGCAGGGTGAAGAGCCTGCTTTTGGTCAGCTCTACGAGCTTTACTTTGAAAAGATATATAGATACATCTTTTTTAGGGTAAACCACAAGGAACTGGCAGAAGATATTGCAGAAGAGGTCTTCATCAAAGCCTGGATTAAAATATCGAGTGTTAAAGAAGAATCTTTCAGTGGTTGGTTGTATCAGATAGCTAAGAACTTAATCATCGACCACTACAGACAGAAACGAGAACTTGTTGATTTAGAAGATGTTTCAAACATCCTAGAATCAGAAGACAACCTCAGTGAAGATGCAAACACTATTATTGAAAGAAAGATCTTCCTCGAGCTCTTAAAAAAACTCACTCCTGAACAACAGATCGTCGTTAAACTCAAATTCATGGAAGAAATGGATAATGATGAAATATCAGAGCTCATTTCAAGAACCGAAGGATCAATTAGAGTAACCCAGCACCGGGCAATCCAAAAACTACAAGAACTTTTCTTAGAATACAAAGCACAACAATTAAAATCACCAAGCCAAGAACCTAAAAATGCAATTACAAATTGAACAATATCTAGACCATGCGATCGCAAGAGTAAAGAACGGAGAAAACATTTCTCTGGTTGTTTCTGACTATCCACAAAATGTTCAAGAAGAGCTTGCTTCAATGCTTGCAATGGTGTCTCAAGTCTCTGCCCTACCAAAGAAGCATGTGCCAGAACCTAATAAAAGAAGGTTCTACTTAGAACACCAACAAAACCGTTCTTTTGCAACACAGTTCTTCTCATCCTTTAGAATGCTTTCTGCAGTACTTGCAAGCATCATCATATTAATTTCAGGAACAAGCTTTGCTGCTGCAAACAGCTTACCTGGAGAAACACTCTTTAGCTTAAAAAAGAGTTTCCAGCAATTCCGTTTAACAATTACTTCAAATCCTGAAAAAAGAGCTGACTTACAACTTGAGTTTGCAGTACAAAGACTTCAAGATGCAAAACAAGCACTTTCTGAAAATGACTCAGAAAAATCAAAAGCAGCCATTGCAGAACTTCAAACTCAAACCAAAGCAGCTTTGAAAGAAGTTAAAGTTGCTGTAGCAATTTCTTCTAACAATACAGGGATCATTGAAAAAGCAGAAACCATTGCCAAAAGCCAAAACACTCTAGTTGCTCAAAGCGATACTCAAGGAGCTCTGGAAAATGAAGAGCAAACTAAAACCGCTTTACACGAAATTAAAAAGATCGTTGCAGCAGCAAACGAAGAAAGCAATGCTGTGATTAATCCTGCTGCTAAAGTAGAAACCAGTGGTAAAGTAAAAAGCATCAAAGACAACACTTTAGTTGTTGGTATCAACACCTTTCAGATATTAAACAGCACTGAAACCTTTAACAAAGATGGTGGTTTGTTAACTGCCTCAGATATTCAAGTTGGAGACACAGTAAAGATCCTGGCACACTTAAAAGGACAAGAAAACATTGCTGACACAATCACAGTCATATCAACTGCTCAGGCTGAAAAAGCTGCAGCTGAGAAAGCTAAAGAAGAAAAGCCTAAAACCCTAATCCCAGAAGCCAAAACTTTTCCAGATCCAATCGTTAACAAAAAAGATACACACACAGGCTTCATAATTGAACCTCCTGCATCATTTGGACAATAACCAGAAAAGCACACCTTAAAGGGTGTGCTTTTTTAATATCAACAAATATTGCTAAAAAACGCTTTTGATGTTAAAATCAAAAAGTCATCACCATTCCCGAAAACTGTTTTTGATACCTTGGTGGGGTGTCGGAGTGGTCTATCGAGCTAGTCTTGAAAACTAGTAGAGGTGATGAATCTCTCGAGGGTTCGAATCCCTCCCCCACCGCCAAAACGAAAATATGGCACAAAATCAAAACAACAAAAACGAAATATACACCTGGACAACCACAGAGTTTGATCACTACGAAAAAGGAACTGGTTGGTATTTAACTCTAAGCATTGTCGCTTTGTTAATGATTGGATATGAGATATTCATGCGAGACTGGATGGCAGCAATAACCATTGCAGTTGCTATGCTGGCAATATATTTCTTCTCCAAACAACAACCAAGAGAAATAGAGGTGATGATTACGGACAAAGGGATTAGCGTAGCAAACGTTTACTTCCCATACCACAACATCAAAAGATTCTGGATCATCTACCATGACCAAGCACAACAATTGCATTTTGAAACAACTGCTTACTTAAACCGTTTTGTAATAGTTCCGCTAAATGGCATTGACCCTTCAGAAGTTTCTGAAGTATTAAAAAAACACCTTCCAGAATCAACTCCAAACCGCGAAACCGTTGCCCAAAGACTTGCACGAAGGCTGAGATTTTAAAAAGCCTCACATCAAGGTCCCGTAGCTCAGTTGGATTAGAGCGTCAGCTTGCGGAGCTGAAGGTCGCTGGTTCGAGCCCAGCCGGGATCACCATATGATATTTGAAAATACAGCTAACAAAACAGAACAGAAACTAGAAAAAGAGCTTGGCAGATTGGGAATTAAATCAACCCCCAGTCTCCTTTTTTATTTCCCCTACCGCTACGAAGACTTTTCCAATGTTTTAAAGATCGCAGAAATTAAGGCTGGGGAACAGATTAGCATCAAAGCAAGAGTTACCCAGATTAAGGCTGTAAATGCCTTCTATGGACGCATAAACCGCGCTGAGGCGATTGTTTCAGACCAGAGTGGCTCTTTGATGGTGGTTTGGTTTAACCAGTCATATATCTCAAAATATTTAAATGACGGCGATGAGGTCTTCTTAGCAGGTACTGTTAGACTCTACCAAAAAGGCAAGGTTTCCATGCTCCAGCTTCAAAACCCGGTTTGGGAAAAGGTTTTACACATCGAAGATTCAGATCCTGTTTCAATCCATACGGGAAGAATCATCCCGATATACAAACTTGCTGGTGCCATTTCATTAAGAAACATGCGCACTTGTATGTACCAAGCATTACAAAAAGTATCAGAGATTAAAGAATACTTACCAGAAAACATGCTTTCTGAATTAAACCTTTTAAACATTCAGGAAACAATACGAAACTTACATTTTCCTGAAAACAACGAACTCTTTAACAAAGCAAAATACAGAATGGGTTTTGAAGAAGTATTCAATGCTCAACTTGCAGTCATAAAGCACAAAGCAGAGATTGAAGCTGAAAAAGCAACCGCAATCCCCTTTGACCAAGAGTTAATCCAAGACTTCATCAAAAAACTTCCTTGGCAATTAACTATCGATCAAAAAAAAGCAGCTTGGGATATTTTAAAAGACATGCAAAAAGAAATCCCAATGAACAGACTTTTAGAGGGAGATGTTGGTTCAGGAAAAACCCTGGTTGCTTTCATCGCATCCTTACAAGCACTTGCATTACAACAACAAGTTGTTTTACTATGTCCAACAGAAATATTAGCACAGCAACACTACAACAGTGCCTTAAAATACTTCAAAGACTACACCAAAAAATTAAGCATCATTCTTTTGACAGGAAAAAAAGCATCAATTAACAACTCTTTAAAAGCAAACAGAAAAGAACTGGTTGCTGAAATTAAACACGGTGGACCACAGTTAGTCATTGCCACACATGCAGCATTACAAACCTCTGTGGAGTTTAAAAACATTGCGTTGTTAATAATTGACGAGCAGCACAGATTTGGTGTTAGACAAAGAGCGCACCTACAACAACAAAGCAAAAACAACTATCCACACCTGCTTTCAATGAGTGCAACTCCAATTCCAAGAACCCTAAAACTCTCTCTGTTTGGTGACTTAGAAATATCACAGATTAAACAAATGCCAAAAGGTAGAAAAGTAATTAAAACAAAGGTAGTAAACACTGCAGAACGTCCTGATGCCTATGCTTTTGTTTTAAAACAGGTTGCTTTGAGTAGACAAATCTTTGTGG
>Ga0255338_1004567_pt1 | contig 14065 bp, 16 predicted proteins | sample MeOH1_35cm_T4_19_FD_203715 | JGI IMG/M metagenome (GOLD analysis project Ga0255338, IMG submission 203715) | Sandy soil microbial communities from University of British Columbia, Vancouver, Canada - MeOH1_35cm_T4_195 | ecosystem: Engineered > Artificial ecosystem > Sand microcosm > Unclassified ...
TGCCACCGGCGATTTTTCAGCTGCTCAGGATCCATGCGCCGGCGGGCATGGACGCGCGGGCGATTTCCTATGCGAGCGCGTTCCAGTTTCTCGCGATGGGGCTCGCGCCCTTCTTCGCCGGCCTGATTGGTCCGGTGCTGGGACTGCGCGCGTATTTCGGCCTCACCATCCTGCTCATGCTCGGCGGCCTCGTACTGTGGCTGCGCACCGGCAAAGGCGCGGACGAGCCGGCGGTGGACACGGTATAGCGCCTGCGCTCGTCGCCGGCGAAGCGAACATCACCGAATTCCTACTCCCGCGAAGGAACGAGATTCGTGCCGTCATCGATCGCAACGCTCTTCGAACCGGCTCGCCGGCTGGAGGCCTGCCTGTTGTCGTTGGCCGCTTGCGTGCGCGTGCTCGGGGTGACGCACACGTGATCGCCACGCCGGGCTTCGCGCCAGACATACCCCTGGCGGCACGTATCCCGACCGTACGGGCCTCCCTCCAGTGCCCGGCGAGAGCTCGCCTGACTGTTGTCCTTCGCGGCCTGGGCACGCACCGAGGGCGTCACGCAGACATGGTCGCCCGGGTACGCCTCGCGCCAGACATACCCTGGCCGGCACGTGTCCGGTCCATACGCACCGGCAGCGCTGGCCGCCGTGCTCGCACAACCCGCTGCCAGGGCCAACGCCGATGCGATGCATTTCGCCGTGTTCATAGCGCTCTCCTTGCTGACATTACGAATGTGCGGCTACCGGCCGTCCGCTAGCCGTCCTCATCCTTGCGCCGATGCCTCCGCCGTCGCGCGAGCGCCAGCAGCCCCAGTATCGGTACGAGGAACAGCATCAGCTCGAACATGCCGTTACCGCCGTCCGGCGAGAAACCGAATATCCGTTCGATGAAGTCCATGGTGCGCCACCTCCCGAGTCTGGGTTGCCCTAATGGGCATCGAATTCCGGCGGCGCAGCGCCGCCGGAATAATCGGCCGCGCCCGCAGTGGACCCGGCGCCGACGAATACCTGTGGACCAGCAGGACCCGCCGCGCCGGCGGTGCCGCCCGGCGCCGGTCCCGCATCGATGGCACCCATCGCAGCGGCTTTCGCATACAGCTCGTCCAGCCCGGATTGCGCCGCGCCGGGCGAACCCGGCGCCGGGGCTTGCTGCGTCCTGTCCACACCGGTCGAGGAAACGGTTTGCGAGGCCACTTCCACGCCGTCTATCTCTATCGTGATCTTCACGTTCGCCTCCTCATCAGGGCAGCACTGCATACCGGCCCTCGAATGTCACGTTGTTCGCCGTGAGATTCTTGACCGTGATCCAGTACGTGCATTGGGTGGGGTTGTAGCGCTCGACGCCGACGGACCACTCCACCGACGGCGCGCCCAGCTGCACCGACGTCGGCATCATGTACCACACGACGTGCGATGCGGCATTCCATCCGAACGTGAACCATTTCTGCGTCGCGTTGGGACCGAGAGAACCGGTGAACTGCACACCCGTATACATGTGTCGTCTCCCTGGCTGTCAATAGCGGCTCAATATGCAATAGCGTCCTTCGAACGTGACGGGATCCGGCGTCAGGTTCTGCACCGTGATCCAGTACGTCGCATACTCCGCGGTCGCACGCTCCACCCGCACTCGCCAGGTGATCTGCGGCGAGCCCGGCCGGATGCTGGTGGGCATGACGGTCCAGACGATGTGCCATGTCGCGGGCCAGTTGAACGTGAACCAGCGCTGCGTCTGGTTGCCTTGCAGCGTGCCGGTGAACTGCACGCCGCAAACCGGCTGCGTCATCCAGCCATCGACCGGAATCTCCCAGACGCCGCGATTGCGCGTCGCCGCGCGCAGCACCCAGGCGTGGGGGTGGAACACGACGTCGCCGACGTACGCGTTCGGCAGGCCGTTGGAGAAGTTGGACCACGATGCGCCGCCGTCGAGCGTCTGGTATACGCCGAGATCCGCAGCCACCCAGGCGCGGTTGGCATTGCGCGTATCGATGTCGATCGCATTGATCGGCAATGCAGGCAGGCCGGCCGTTCTGTCGATCCACGCGGCGCCGCCGTTGTCCGAACGGAACACACGGCCGTTGCCGAGCGTGGTGTACGTCGCCCACATGCGGTTGAGGTTGTTCGGGTCGACGAAGAGATCGCTCACGTAGGCGCCGGTGCGCGGCGTGGTGAGCGCGGTCAGCGCCGGCCATGCCGTGCCGTTCCACGTCGTGCGGAAGATCCGTCCATCGCTCGTTCCGACATAAAGAGTGTTGGGGTTGGGAATTTCGAGCGCGCTCGAGCGGGCGGCGCTCGGGAATGCGATCCGCGTCCACGCGGCGCCGTTGTTGCGCGAGACGTACAACGCGTCGCCGCCGATGGCTATGGTGTCGCCGCTGGTGGTGCTGCACTCGAACGGCGGATAAAAGAGGCTGCCCTCTCCGGATGGAACCGGCGGCGGTATGTACGTCCACGAGCCGAAATTGCCCGCGGTGATCGAACGCTCGGGGCTCATGCCGTAATAGGTGTGGAAGACGGTCGCGGGATTGCCGCGGCTCACGCCGCAGTCGCCGCCGTCGCCGTCCGCCGCGTGGTCCCAGGTTGCCGAGCCGGTCCAGCGCGCCGTGCCGTTGTCCTGGGTGCCGCCGAGTATCCAGCGCGCGTTGCCGGTGTGCTGCGCGAGGTATTCGAATTCGGAGATCACGAGCCCGTTGTTGCAGTGCTGCCAGTTCACGCCGCGGTTCGCGCTGCGGTAGAGGCCGCCGTCGCAGCCGACGTAGATCGTATTCGGATTGCCCGGCTCGAATGCGATCGCATGCTGATCCGGATGAATCGACTCGCCGGTGTTGCCCTTGTTGGTGATCGTGAGCCAGCTCCATGTCGTGCCGGACAGGTCGCCGCGATAGGCTTCGATCGCGCCGAGATAGACCTGGTTGTCGCGGTCCGGCGATGCGGCGAGGAACCAGTCGTACCATGCCTGCGCCGTGCTCACGCCCGGCGGCAAGGCCTGCGCGGTCCACGCATTGCCGGCGCGGCGCCATAAGTACGCTGTCGTGCCGCGGGCGCCCCACGCATATGCAACGCCGGGGTTGGATCGCGCAATGGCGACCTCCAGCCGATCGAACGCTCCGGGAGAGCCCGGCAGCGCGACGGCGGTCCACGACGTGCCGCCATTGGTCGATGCCCACACGCCGTCGCTCGAGGCCGCGAGGATCTCGGCGCCCGCTCCTCCCGCCGGCGCGATGGCGATGGACCATGTGCGCGCGTTGCGTCGCTGCGTCCATGCGCTGCCGCCGTTGGTCGAGACATACAGCGCCGCAGTGGTGCCCGCGAGCAGATGGTTGCTGTCTGCGGAATCCACTACAAGGTCATAGAATCCCTGCCCGACGAACGGCGCCGTGCACAAGGTGCTCCACGAGAAGCCGCCATCGCTCGAACGCAGAATGCCGACGCCGAGCCACGACCACCAGTTGCCTTCGCCGGTTCCGCAATAGACCGTCGAAGGATTACGCGGATCGAAGACGACTGCGCCCACTGCAGTGGTGGCTGCGTAGTCGGTGCGCGGCGCCCAGCTCGCGCCGCGGTTGAAGCTCTCCCACACGCCGCCGTTCGCTGCGCCGCACAGGACGTGCGCGGCGTTGCGCGGATCGATCGCGATCGCGGACACGCGGCCCGAGACGTTCACGCGGCTCGCGCCATACGTCTGTCCATTCGGTATCGTCGCGGGGCCCAGCGATCTCCATTGCGGCCCGGTTCCCGAGGGCGGCGTAAGGCGCTCGCCGGCTGCGAGATACTGCGCGGCAATCTCCGCAGATGGCGGTGCGCCCGTTTCTTCCGTCGCCGGTCTCGCGCGCTTCCGTCCGCGCGCGGCGCCGCGACCCGCCCTGCCCGTCTCCGCGCCGTCCGTCTTTGCATGCGGCGCAGCGCTGAACTGCGCGCTCCGCGCATCGAATTCGCCGCGCGATTGCTCGTCTATGGCGACCTCTATGACCTCGGCCGCCGTTTCCTCCAGGCTGCGGCTTTCGAGCAGCTGCAGCAGACGGACGAGCGCCTTGCCGCCCGGCGGCCGCTTCGACGGCGGTCGCGCCGCTGCACCGCGCGCCTCTGCAGGCGGCTGTCCCGCAGGAACCTGAAGAGAGTCGATTGCCTCGTCGAGTGGACCACGCATGATTTCTCTCCCTCTCTCCCGATCTCTCTCCCACAGGGAGAGAGGCGCTTCGTGCCACTCGATCGGCTGTCACCCGCCCGGCGGATGCTCATGAGTGCAAAAGCTCCCTCGAGCGCGCAGCCGCACTCGACGGAAGGCCGGGGGCTATGGATCCTCGGGCTTGCTGCCACCGGATTCCTGACCGGTGTCGCTCGATGGCTGCGGCTGCGGCTGCTCGGAGGTCTTTTCGGGCGCCGGCGATGTTGCCGGCTTGTTCTGCGGCAGGCGCTTCTCGAGGAATTCGCGCAGACGTTCCTTCGCGTGGTCGCCGCCGGAAGAGTCATGTTCCTGTTCGTCGGGACGACGCATACGGACCCCAACAGCAAGGAAAGAAAATTACGAAATTATGCTGCTCGCAAATCCATTCCGAGGCAACACATTGAAGGATGAGGTTTTCTAACGAAGTAAAGAATACGTTTTCCAGCAAGAAACGAACCGAGCGCCCAACGCGAGATCGCGTCGCATCGAGCTTGAAGGCTCTCGCGCGCGGGACCCGTAAAGCTTCAGAGAGGAGAGCAGTGCAGTTGTCCGGCCTGCGGACCGAAGAGGCGCTACTTCGTTCCCCGGGGCGTCATCGCCCTGGCGAGACAGCGCGGGCCGGCACGCGCCGACCCGCAGTCGGCTGTGCCCTCTACCGGAACGCTTTCGGTACGCCGAGCGTCTTGATCGGATCCGCGCCGGACGGAAGACCCATGAGCTTGACGAGTTGCGGCTGGATCTTGCGCCACTCGGCGAGCGCGAGCGACCTGCCAGAGTCGGTTCGCGCCTCGTCGAAGAGACGCGAGAAGACGTAGTACACGACGTGCGCCTCTTCGACGGCGCCTTTCGCGCCCCAGCGCTTCGCCGCGAGCACGCGCCACTTGCTGCCCTCGGGCACCACGGACTCGGCCTCGAATTGCGAAATCAGGTCGGCATCGTGCGCGATCTTCGCGATCGCTTCCTCGGGCTCGGGATACACCTTGCGCCAGGCCTCCGGCTGCTTCGCCGCATCGTCGACGGACTTGCGGAAATACCAGTAGCCGGTGGAATGCCCCACGATCGCCGCCTGCACGCGCGCGATGTCGCTTGCGCTATAGCCGCCGGCCTTCTGCAATGTCTCGCCCGCCGTCACTGCGCCCGTAATGTGGTGGATCAGCGACAGGTTGGCGCCGATCTCCGGTTTGGCGAGCAACGCCTCGTCCGTCCAGAACGCGGGCGAGGCCTTGAGATGCCCCTTGCTGCGCAGCGCGCTCACGAGTTCGGAGGCCTGCTTGAGGACGCGAGCATCGGTGAACACCATGGAGCGCTCTTCCTTGCTGATGTTGTGCAACAGGTCGGTCGCGATCGCGAGCCGCCGGTCCGCGGCGGGCAGCTTCATGTCGCCCGCCATCCGCTGCGCAAGCGCGGCGCACACGCGGTTGTGCAGGATGTCCTGCGAGGGGTCCTTCAACTGGCGCGTGGAGGTTGCGACCATCACGTCCATGAGTTTCTGCAAATCCGGGAAGTTCGCGAGATACTGGCGTTCCCAGCCGAGATACGGCTGCGGCAATTCGTAACGGTCCTGGCTCGCCGCCCACGCCGGCAGCTGCAGCAGCAATGCAACAAGTGCAACGACAATCCGCCTCATGATCGATCTCCCTGCCTTTACGTTACGGTAAATTTCAAACTCATAGCCTAGGACGTTGCCCGCGCTTCGTACTGATCTGACGCAAGGACAATGCTGACTGACGCCCAAGGTGCCTGGCGATGCTCGCCCCCGCGCACGACTGCCTGCCCGCGAGGCGAAGTCCCAGATCATGATCCCGCTCGCGGCGACGAGCCGCGAGCTGCTCGAAGAGGGAGCGCAAGGTGCTCGCCGGGCAGCGCGTGAAAGAGAATTACCGGTTCGGCACGATGATCGAGGTGCCGCGCGCGGGCGGTGGTCACCGACCAGATCGCCGAGTACACCGAATCTTCTCCTTCGGCACCAACGACCTCACGCAGATGATGTTCGGCGTGTCGCGCGACGATTCGGAAAGGATCTGAGGTGACGGCCGCCGGTCTGCGAGCGATCGCCGCAGCGAGGGCACGATTGCAGAACAGCGTCTACCCGGCAACGCGTTGTCACCGCGACGGCGATTGTCACCGTGATAGCGATCTAATCCGCTTTCGCGCCCGATTTCCTAACCACCACCGCCCACTTCGCGATGTCGCGCTTGATCACGGCCGCGAATTCCTCCGGCGTGTTGCCTACCGCTTGCGCGCCGTCGGCCTTGAGCCGCTGCTGCATCTCCGGCGCGCGCAGGCTTTTTACGATCGCGCCGTTCAGCCTGTCGATGATGTCGCGCGGCGTTCCTGCAGGCGCGAGCACGCCGAACCACGCGGTCGCTTCATAACCGGGCAGGCCGGATTCCGCGACGGTCGGCAATTCAGGTACGGCCGCAGACCGCTTCGCCGTCGTCACCGCGAGCGCTTTCAGCTTGCCCGTTTTCACGTGAGGCAGCGCAGGAGGGATGTTCGGGAAAGCCAGCGCGACCTGCCCCGCGATCACCGCAAGCACGGCGCTGGGCGAGCCCTTGTACGGCACATGGACGATATCGATCCCCGCCATGGTCCGGAACATCTCGCCGGACAGATGTGCGGTGGAGCCGTTGCCGCCGGAGCCGAATGCGAGCTCTCCGGGTTTTGCTTTCGCGAGCGCGATCAGATCCTTCGCCGACTTCACGGGCAGGGACGGGTGCACGATGAGGATGTTGGGCGCCGACGAGACGAGCGTGATCGGCGCGAAGTCCTTGACGGGATCGTACGGCAGCTTCGAGTACAGGCTTGCGTTCACCGCATGCGACCCGGCGTTGGCCATGATGAGCGTATAACCGTCGGGCGGCGACTTCGCCGCGGTTTCGCTGCCGATGATGCCGCCTGCACCCGGCTTGTCGTCGACCACGACCTGCTGCCCGAATGCCTCGGTGAGCTTCTGCCCGATGGCGCGCGCCATGATGTCGGGTCCGCTGCCGGGGGCCGAGGGCACGATCATGCGGATGGGGCGCGACGGATAGGGTCCGCCGGTCTGCGCGGCTGCGGTTGCGCTGAGCAGGAACGCGCCGATGAGAGCGGCGAGGCGATACGTGGAGATTTTCATGGCATCCTCGTGGTTGTCTATTGTTGTTCGAGCCTGCTCGCTGCATCGATCGCGGCCTCCAGGCTCCAGCGCTGATTGGCATCGACCATCAGATCTCCATCGGCCCCGACCACCTTGCGCAGTGCCTGCAAATTCCGCTCGTCGGTCGCGGGATCGAAACCGACCTTGAGCTTGACGGCCGTGTGACCTTCGGCGAGCTTTTCCTCGGCAAGACGCTCGGGTCGATCGGGTCCAAGGCCGCTTGCGTATACCCGTACGGTGGGCGTGCTGCCGCCGAGCCAGCGCCAGAGTGGCGTGCCGGCGCGCCGCGCCGCAAGGTCCCACAGGGCGATATCGATCCCGGCCACCGCCTGTGCAAACGGGCCGGGTTCGCCGCATTGAAGCGCAGGAATGCGCGTGGCGCTGTCCAGGAATGCAAAAGCCTCCCGCGGATTCGGGAAACGCCGACCGACGATCATCGGTGCGACGACACGCTCGAGGAGTTCTGCGCGATGAGCGGCGGCACCGGGCGGATAGTTGCACCAGACTTCGCCCCAGCCGAATGCACCGTCGTCGTCCGTGACGCGCACCAGCAGCGACGTGCGTGAAGTCAGCGTGCGGAACGAATTCCTGACAGGATTTTCGACAGGCGCGTCGAGCACGAACGCGTCGATACGCTGAAGCTTCAGATCCAAGGCCGTCATTTCATGGGGCCTGCTGCGAGACTCACCGCTTCGCGCAGACGCGTGAGCCACACGTCTTCTTTCGAGGCGTTGCGGCAGATGAACGCTACGGGCGGGTATTCCACCGGAAGCTCGATCGGCAGGATATGGATCGTGCCCGCGCGCTGCGCCACGAGTGCGTCGCTGCGCGTAGCTACGGTGACCAGCTGCATGCTTGCGACAAACGCCAGGTTGGCGAACTGGGGACGGCACTCGAGCACCGGCACCGGCGGCCGCAATCCCGCGCGGATGAACAGTTGATCGACGATCGTGCGCGCCTGCCCCGCAGTGCCGCCGAGCGCCCAGGCCTCCACCGCCAGATCCTGAAGCACAATCCGCTTTCGCCTTGCGAGCGGGTGCGAGCGGCCGACGACCAGGCACAGCTCGCCGCCATACAGCGGCCAGAAGCTCAAGTCTGCGGCGCGCGGTGTGCTGCTCGACAATCTGCCGATGATGCAATCCAGCTCGCCGGCGAGCAGCTCCTCGACGAGCACCTTTGTCGGCCCTTCACGCACGACGAACCGTAGTGCGGAATGAGCGGATCTCATGCCTGTCAGCGCCTGCGGGAGCAGATGCGTAAGGAACTGGAGATTGGCGCCGATATGCGCCGTCGCGCTCGACGATTCCAGCAGTTCGTCCTGCGCCGCGCGCAGCTCACCGAGCATCGGCCGCAATCGCCGCACCAGAGTCGCCGCGCGCTGATTCGCCTCCACGCCGCCGCGCGTGCGCGCAAACAGGGGTCCGCCGAACGCGGCCTCCAATTCCTTCAGCATTTCACTCACAGCGAACTGTGAAATATGCAGTCGCTCGGCGGCTTTGCGTACAGTGCCGACTTCGATCAGCAATTCAAGCAAGCGCAATTGTCTGATGCGCAGCCGCTCGATGGGCGGCTCACGGCATTACGACCCTTCGGATATTCCGTTCACGTGATAACGAATGGCGAGCGCCACGAAATGTTTGGTGTGCAATGATACACCTCGCCCATGAGGTTCAATCCGGAACGGGTGAGGCGATAGAGGAGGAGCGAGTGCAGTTCGTGAGTATGTTCGTGAATACGACGCGTATGTGCGCGGCAGCCGGCGTGATGGCCTTCGCGTCGCACACGGCACACGCGCAAAACGCCTATCCGTTGAAGCCGGTGCGTATGATCGTACCGAGCGTCGCGGGCGGTGGTCTGGACGCCATGGCGCGCGTCGTGACGCAGACGCTCAGCGAGAAGCTCGCCGTGCCGTTCGTCGTCGACAATCGCCCCGGCGCCGGTGGCACGATCGGGATCGAGTCGGGCGCGCGTGCAGCAGCAGGCGGCTATACATTGCTCATCATCTCCGCGACCCACGCCGCCACCAGCACGCTGGAGGGAAGAGGCGCATACGACCTGCAGCGCGACTTCGCCCCGATCGTCTGGGCGACTACGCAGCCCTACATCCTCAACGTCAATCCAAAGCTGCCCGCTCGTACGATCGGGGAACTGATCGCCCTGGCCAAAGCTGAACCGGATACCGTCACCTACGGGTCGCCCAGCGCGGGCAGCGCGCAGCATCTGGCCGGCGTGCTGCTGAGCCACATGTCGGGAGCGCGTTTCTTTCACATCCCGTACAAGGGCGGCGCCCAGGTGTTGAACGACATCATCGCCGGCCAGATCCAGATGTCTTTCACGAACTACCTGGTTTGCCGTCCTCATATTCGGCTCTTTCATGATACGGCGGGGCCGGTACAAGTACATTCATTATTGCGGCTATGCCCCCATGCTGTTCGATCTGGAGAGCGATCCGTACGAACGACATGACCTGGCGGGAGCGCCCGAACTGAGGCAAGAGCTCGCGGCGTGCGAGGCGCAATTGCGCAAAACGGTAGACGTCGAAGCAGTAGATCGCCTTGCGCGCAGGGATCAGCATGCCATGGTCGCGCGGCTGGGCGGCAAGAACGCCATCATGCAGCGCGGAGCCGTGCGCCACAGTCCGCCGCCGGGCGTCTCCGCGACGCGCATCCCGGTCGAGCGCGGATGATGCTGCCGCCCTCTGCTTCCTGATCGTCGGCCCTGAGCGCATCACTGTCGAAAGGTTGCCTTGCCCGGCAAGGCGGCGGCGCAGACCCGTTTCCCGATCGTGTTTCCGGATATCATTCTTACTTCACTCCTCATCCGCCTGTCTCATGAAAGTCGCGCGCATCGAGCCGCTCGTGCTCAACGTTTCCGAAAAGACGAACTGGTTCTTCATCCGCGTCACGACGGATGATGGCTGCACGGGCATCGGCGAAGCCTCGCTCAACGGCTGGGAAACGGCCCAGCGCGCTCACGCCGAAACACTGAGCAGGGAATTGCTCGGCAAGCCGGTCGATGAAGTCATGCCCCGGCTGCGCGTCTATCCGCATTCTCCGGGCGGACTCATCGCGAGTTCCGTCGTGAGCGCGCTCGAGCAGGCGATGACGGACGTGCGCGCGAAGCGCGCCGGCGTGCCGGTGCACGCGCTGCTCGGTCATGTGCAGCGCAAACGCGTGCGTGTGTACGCGAACATCAACCGCGGGGCCCGCGATCGTTCGCCGGACGGCATTGCGCGCGCGGCGCGCGACGCCGTCGCGGCGGGATTCACCGCCGTGAAGATCGCGCCGTTCGACGGCGTGTACTGGACGGACCTCGACCAGCCGGACATGCGCAAGCGCGTGGAAATCGGCATCGAACGCGTGTTTGCCATACGCGAGGCCGTCGGGCCGGACATCGACGTCATGGCGGATTGTCACTGGCGCTTCGACGAGCCGTCGGCCGTGCAGCTTGCGCGCGAGCTCGCGCCGGCACGTTTGTATTGGCTCGAGTGCCCGGTATCGGAGAACCCGGACGGCTTCGCCGCGCTCGCGCGCGTACGCGATGCGGTGCACGCGCATGGCATGAAGCTCGCCGGCGCGGAGCGGCAGATCGGCGCGGCCGGCTTCAGACCTTATACGGACGGCGGGCTGCTCGACGTCGTCATGCCCGACGTGAAGTACGCCGGCGGCTACGGGGAGATGCTGAACATCGCGGCGCTGTGCGAGCGCGGCAGCATCGGGTTCTCGCCCCACAACCCCACGGGGCCGATCTGCAATCTCGCCAGCATGCATCTGTGCGCCGTCGCACCGGCCTTCCTCGTGCTCGAGCATCAGCTTGCCGAGAGCCCCTTGTACTTCGATGTCGTGCGCGGCTTCCGTCCCAAGCTCGTCGACGGCTGCTTCGGGATTCCCGACACACCGGGCCTCGGCGTCGAGCTCGACGATGACGCGCTCGCGGCGCATCCGTACCGGCCTCTCGCAGCGAACGCGAATCTCGATCCGCGTCTGGGATAACGCAGTTGTCGACTGACGATCGCTGTGCGGTGACGAGGCGACCGCCGCGCCGCACGGTGCATTCATTCTTGTGTAACGCAGTTCAGTTCTCCTCACGCGAACGCTGAGAGAAGCTCAACTCGCACCTTAAGCGCATCGCACCGCCTTGGAGCAGCCGCAGCGTCGCATGCACGCTGTGAGAGCATTCCCGCACGGCATATCTCCTTTCCACCGAGGAAATCCGGTGGCGTCGCGCCTGGTATTCATCTTGCAGAAGCACAGCACGCGTTACTCAACATCGGGAGAGCACCATGAGGCTGCCTTCATGCGCTGCCGCGCCGCTGCTGCTGCTCGCGTGCGCATCGGCCCAGGCGCAAAGCGACTACCCCGCGGAGATCGACCGCATCCTGAAGATGCCCGACATCAGGGAGAAGCTGCTGGCACAGGGCTTCGAGATGGGCGGCGGCTCGCCGGAGCAGTTCGACAAATTCCTGAATTCCGAAATCGACCGCTGGGGCAGGATCGTGAAGGCGAGCGGCGCGCGGGTCGATTGACAGGAAAATCCGGGACAGCTCACCGCGACCCGGATTTCAAGGCAGCGTCACCGCCAGACTCGCTTTCACCTCGATGAAGTAAGGCGCCTGCGCCGCAAGCCCACGCGCAATTGCCGCATCGGCCTGATCCGCCCGCTCCACCACTTCCGTCTGCATCCCGAACGCCGCGGCGACTTTCGCAAAGTCGGGATTGCACAGCGACGTGCCGATATGGCGCCCCGGATACTCGCGGTCCTGGTGTATGCGTATCGACGCGTAGCAGTTGTTGTTGGCGAGGACGAAGAGCACAGGCAGCCTGCGCTCGACCGCCGCGATCATCTCGTTGCCGGTCATCATGAATCCGCCGTCACCCACCATGCAGATCACCTTGCGCCCGGGATGCCGCAACGCGCAGGCAATGGCCGCCGGCGTGCCATAGCCCATTGCGCCGGCGACAGGCGCCATCAGCCGCTGCGGATACGTGAACTGGAAATGCCGATACACCGGCGCCGCGAACGTGCCGGCATCGAGACACACCATTGCATCGTGCGGCGCCTGCTCGTACACGGCGCGCACGACACGCGTGTAGTCGACGCCATCCTCCGGATCGCGCTCCGGCCACGCCGCGCGCTCGTCGAAGATGGCGCGCAGCTCGCGCAGCCATGCCCTGCGCTCGGGCGGTACACGCGGCGGGTGGGCAGGCGTGAGCGCGATCGCGAGCGCAACCGGATCGCAGACCAGCCCCACGTCCGGCGCGTAATGCAGGCCGACGATGTGATCGTCAGGATAGCAGTGCACGAAGGTCTGCTCGGGCTTCGGCATGCGGGGGAAGGTGTAACCCTGGCTCGTGATGTCGCCGTAGCGTGTGCCGAGCGCGAGGATCAGATCGCTTCTGCGAAACGCGCCCATCTGCATCTCGGAATTCGCGAGTCCCAGCTCGCCGACATACAACGGATTCGGGTTCGGGAAGACATCGTGACGCCGAAACGAGACGGCGACCGGCAACTCCCAGCGCTCGGCGAGACGCAGCAACGCTTCGCGTCCTCCGGGCGCTTCGTACGCACCGCCGGCAATCACGAGCGGACGCTTTGCGCTGGACAGCAGCTCGTTCAGGCGGCGCACCGAGGGCAGGCCCGCCTCCACCGAAGCGTGCGGCATCGCGCTCCACTCGGCAAGCGGAACGGGCTGCTGCTGTATGTCTTCCGGTATGGCAATCACGACCGGCCCCGGCGTGCCGGACGTCGCGATACGCACGGCCTTGAACGCGACCTCCGCGAGCTGCGCGGGCTCGGTCGGCTCGGCCACCCACTTGGCGATGGACCCGTACATCTGCTGGTAATCGATCTCCTGGAACGCTTCCCGGCGCAGGTTGGCTTTCGGGATCTGGCCCACCACCAGGATGAGCGGTATCGCGTCCTGCTGCGCCGTGTGGATGGCAATCGCAGCGTTTGACGCGCCCGGGCCGCGGCTCACCATGACGACGGCAGGACGGCGCGTGAGGCGCCCGTCGGCACACGCCATGAATCCGGCGCCCGCTTCGTGCCGGCACGTGACGACGTCGAAGCGGAAATCGTTCAGCGCGTCGAGGGCGCCGAGATAGCTTTCGCCGGGCACGAGGAAAACCCGGTCTATGCCGTTGGCGGCAAATACCGACAGCAGCGCGTGGGAGGACGTCTCGAGCTCGGTGTTTTTCATGGCCTGGAACAATGCCGAAACGGCAGATATCGCATATGACCTATACAAATTTAGAATAGGGAACCAATTTCCGGAGTGCCCGATGGACTTGAAGCGCGTGGAACACCTCATGCTCGTGGCCGAATACGGCAGCTTTTCCAAGGCGGCCTCGGTGATCGGCATCGCGCAGCCCGCGCTGGGCCGGCAGGTGCAGAAGCTCGAGGAGCACTGCGGTGTGCGGCTGCTCTACCGCCACGGCCGCGGCGTGTCGCTCACTCCGGAAGGCGAGCGCTTCGTCGAGCGCGTGCGACCGCTGATACGGCAGCTCGAAGCCGTGACGGGCGATCTGCAGAGCGAGCGCGCATTGCCCAAAGGCGCCGTCACCGTCGGCATGACGCCGACGACGCTCAACATCCTCGGCATGCCGCTGCTCGCCGCGGTTCGCGAGAAATATCCCGAGATCCGGCTCAACATCATTTCGGGCTACAGCGGCTACATCCATGAGTGGCTCGTCGAAGGGCGTCTCGATATCGCGACCCTGCACGACGCCCGCCGGTCGCAGCACATCGCGGTCGACTTCCTCGCCGGGCTGA
>Ga0255338_1004568_pt1 | contig 14060 bp, 13 predicted proteins | sample MeOH1_35cm_T4_19_FD_203715 | JGI IMG/M metagenome (GOLD analysis project Ga0255338, IMG submission 203715) | Sandy soil microbial communities from University of British Columbia, Vancouver, Canada - MeOH1_35cm_T4_195 | ecosystem: Engineered > Artificial ecosystem > Sand microcosm > Unclassified ...
CTCGACGGCGGCGTCATCCGCGTCGCCAGCTCCGATGCCGAGGCCGCGTCCACCGGGATCCTCGCCGAGGTGGTCGCAGCGCGGGTCCGGCTGGCGGGATTCGAGCGCCAGCGGCCGACGCTCGAGGACGTCTTCCTCCGGCTCGTCGGGAGACGGGTCGAACCGGACCGAGGCGCTGACGCCGCCGACAGGCCCGCACCGGCCGCGAGGACCGTGTCGTGAGCGGCTTCGGCGTCCTCGTTCGGAAGGAGCTCCTCGAGCAATGGCGGACCTTCCGGCTGCCGGTCGTCGCGCTCGTCTTCCTGCTGACCGGGCTCGGTTCACCGCTCCTCGCCCGGTTCACGCCCGAGATCGTCAAGGCGGTCGCCGGGGATCAGATCCCGATCCCGCTGCCCGCGCCGACCACCGCGGCCGCCGTCGACCAGCTGCTCAAGAACCTCCTCCAGTTCGGTGCGCTCGCGGCGATCCTTCTCGCGATGGGCGCGGTGGCGACCGAGAAGGAGCGCGGGACCGCGGCGCTCATCCTGACCAGCCCCGCGTCGCGCGGCGCGTTCCTCGCCGCGAAGGTCGTCGCCCTCGGGTCGACGCTCGCGGCCGCGACCGCGCTCGCCCTGGCCGCGGCGTGGGTCTACACGGCGCTCCTGTTCGAGCCGCTCCCGCTTCCGGGGTTCCTGGGGCTCGGCGCCCTCGCCTGGCTGACGCTCGTCGCCTACGGGTCGTTCACGTTCCTCGGGTCGACCGTGACGCGCTCGCCCGTCGCGGCCGGTGCCCTCGGGTTCGGGGCGTTCCTCGGGCTGTCGATCCTGTCCGCGCTGCCCCGGGTCGCGGACTACCTGCCGGGCGGCCTCGCGGGTCCCGCCCGTGCCGTCGCGCTGGGGGAGACACCCGTGGACGTCGCGGCGCCGCTCGTCGGGACGCTCGTGCTGATCGCCGTAACGCTCGGCGGGGCGTGGCTCGCGTTCCGGCGGCAGGAGCTCTAGCGGGGGCGAGCGACCGGCGCCCGCTCGCCGGACGCCTCAGACCACGCCGGCCTTCCGGAACCCCGCGATCTCGTCCGCCCCGAACCCGAGCTCGTCGAGGATGTCGTCCGTCTGCTCGCCGAGGAGCGGCGGCGGCGTCCGGATCGAGGCCGGTGTCCCCGACAGCGAGAACGGGATCCCGACCTGCTCGACCCGGCCGAGCCGTGGGTGGTCGAGGGAAACGCGCATCCCGAGAACTCCGGCCTGCGGGCTTGCGAACGCGGCCGCAACGTCGTTGATCGGCCCACACGGGACCTGCGCCGCGTCGAGCGTCGTGAGCCACTCCGCGGACGGCCGCTCGGCGAACCGCGCGGCGAGGACAGGCCGAAGCACTGCCCGATGCTCGACCCGGTCGCCGTTCGTCGCGAACCGCGGATCGGTCGCCAGGTCCCGCAGCCCGAGCGCCTCGCACAGCGCGCGCCATTGCCTCTCGCTGCCCGCAGCGATCGCGAGCTCGCCATCCGCGGTCTCGAACGTCTCGTACGGGACGATGTTCGGGTGGGCGTTTCCGAGCCGACCCGGCGGCTGCCCCGTGACGGACGCGTTCTGGGCCTGGTTGATGAGGATCGCGAGGGTCGACGCGAGGAGCGAGACGTCGATCCGCTGGCTCCGCGGCGGCCCCTCCGCCCCGCCGTCGCCGTTCGCCCGTTCCCGCCCGACGAGCGCGGCGAGGACCGCGACGGCCCCGAAGAGTCCGGCCGCGACGTCGCTGATCGCGACGCCAACCTTCGTCGGTCGCCCGCCCTCGGCCTCGGGCGCGCCCGTGATCGACATCAGCCCGCCGACCGCCTGGGCGACGAAGTCGTATCCGGGCTTTGTCGAGTCCGGGCCCGTCGGCCCGTAGCCGGTGATCGCTAGGTGGATCAGCCGGTCGTTGAGCTGGTCGAGGGTCGGATCATCGAAGCCGAGCTTCTCGAACGCGCCGGCGCGGAAGTTCTCGACGAGGACGTCGGCGCGCTCGATGAGCCGGCGGAGGATCCGACGTCCGTCCGCCTGCCGCAGATCGAGCCGGACGCTCCGCTTGTTCCGGTTCGCCGCGAGGTAGTACGCGGCGGTCTGCGTCCCATCCGCCTCCGAGCCGACCCACGGCGGACCCCAGGTCCGGGTCGCGTCGCCGTCGGGCGGCTCGACCTTGATCACGTCCGCCCCGAGATCGGCGAGCAGCATCGTGCAGTACGGGCCGGCGAGGACCGTCGAGCAGTCCGCGACGAGGATCCCGGCGAGCGGACCGGCGCCGGATGGGCGTAGCGTCACCGCCCCGTGCCTTCGGGGACGGTGACGTCGACGACGTCCGCGCCGGTCGTGGCGACGAGATCAGCCGGGGCGAGATGGACATTGACCCCGTGCTCGCCGCCGCCGAGTGCCACCCGATCGAGCCCGGCCGCGGACGCATCAAGGATCACGGGCCAGGCGCGCGACGCGCCGAACGGGGTGATCGTGCCCCGCACGTAGCCGGTGACCGCGTGGGCCTCGCTCGCGTCCGGGAGCGACAGCCGCGACACCCCGAGGTGCGCGCGGAGCTTGGGCCAATCGAACCGACGGCCGCCCGGGACCAGCACGAAGAGATAGTCGTCCTCGCCGCGCCGCACCACGATCGTTCGGAGGAGCTGGCGCAGCTCGATCCCCTGGAGGACGGCGCTCTCCTCGGCGCTGTGCGCCCGCGCGGTGACGATCACGGTGTGCGGCACACCGGCTTCGTGGAGCGCCCGCGTGGCAGGCGTTTCGGGTGTCGGTCCGGTCATCGACGCGTCGACTCCTCGGTTTCGCGGTTCGCCGCTAGCATGTCGGTTCATGGCAACCCTCATGACCGTTCACGCGCATCCGGACGACGAGACGATCGGGACCGGCGGAACGATGGCGAAGGCCGTTCGCGACGGACATCGGGTCGTCCTCGTGACCTGCACCCGGGGCGAGCTCGGCGAGATCGTCGTGCCGGACCTCGACACGCCGGACAACCATCGCCGGCTCGGTGAGATCCGGGCCGCCGAGCTCGAGCGAGCGATGGGGGAGCTTGGCGTCACCGAGTGGGAGAACCTCGGGTATCGCGACTCGGACATGATGGGCCGGGTCGGGAACCTGGACGCGCGATCGTTCTGGCAGGCCGACCTCGACGAAGCTGCGCGCCGGCTCGTGTGGCTCGTCCGGACCTACCGCCCCGACGTCATGACGACCTACAACGAGTACGGCGGCTACGGCCATCCGGACCACATCCGGACCCACGACGTCGCCGTCCGCGCGTTCGCCCGGGCCGGCGATCCGTCGTGGTACTCGGAGCAGCTCGCGCCGGAGCACGGCGGGACGGGTCCAGCCGAGGCGGACGGCGGGCTGGCGCCATGGGCGCCGTCGAAGCTGTACGAGCAGGCCATTTCCTCGTCGGTACGGCAGGCGATGACGGAGCGGATGGAGGCGCTCGGCGAGACGAGCGTCTGGAGCCCGCCCGAGGACGCGACGCCGGAGCAGCTCGCCGAGTGGGAGTCGCACATGGCCCGGATGCTCGTCCCCGACGAGGCGATCACGACGCTCGTCGACATCGCCGACGTTCTCGACGCGAAGTGGGCCGCACTCAGCCACCACGTGACCCAGATGAGCCCGACGATGCCGTTCATGCGGTTCGGGCTCGACGGCTGGCGCGACTACTGGACGACGGAGGCGTACATCCTTCGCGAGTCGCAGATCGCGACAGACCTGCCCGAAACGGACCTCTTCGCCGGGCTCGGATAGGCACGGCGCGACCCCGGGCGGCCGGGGCGGCCCGCTACCAGTCGAGCAGCCCCTTCGACGCGTCGAACACCTGGCCCATCACGACGCGCCCGTCGCCCGTCGGGTCCATGAAGTTCGGCTGGGCGCGGTCGAGGATGATATGCGGCCGCATCCGGACCTGGCGCAGGTCGTTGCCGACGAACGTCAGCTCGAGGGTCATCCCCTCCATCGTCGGCTCCGACCAGGTCTGGTCAAACACGAAGTTGCCGAGCGCGTACCAGATCGGCTTGCCGTCGTATGTCTCGACCGCCCCGGCCCAATGGGCATGGTTGCCGATGATCATGTCGGCCCCGGCGTCGATGCAGGCGCGCGCGAGGCGCTGCTGACCGCCGAACGGGGTCGCGTCGTACTCGGTGCCCCAGTGCGGGAAGACGATGACGACGTCCGCTCCGGCCTTCCGTGCGGCGGCGACGTCGGCGCGACAGGCAGCCGCGGTCAGCTGGGCGCTGCCGGCGCGAGTGGCCGATGCGGCGTAGTACTTCGCCACGGTGTCGTATCCGAGGATCGCGACCTTCTGGCCGCCCGCCTCGAGCACCGCCGGCCGGCGCGCCTCGGCGAGGTTCTTCCCGGCGCCGCTCGACGCGAGCCCGCGCTTCTCGAGGTTCGCGATCGTCTGGACGATCCCGTTGCCGCCGGCGTCGCGGATGTGGTTGTTGCCGATCGAGACGTAGTCGATCCCGGCGCGCGCGAGGCCATCGATCAGCTTCGGGTCGGCCGAGAAGACGACGCCCTTCGTGTGCCAGGTGAAGCGATCAGGAGCCGGATTCTCGAAGTTGGCGATCGCGAGGTCGGCGCCCTCGAGGAGCGATCGCACGGCGCCGGCGTTCCCGGTGCGGGCCATCGTCGGCGTCTTCCAGCCGAACTGTGAGCAGCAGACGTGGCCGGTGATCCGGGCGGTGCCGCCGTCGAACGGGAAGTCCGCGCCCTTGCCCTCGACCGTGAGCGTCTTCGCGACGCCGCGGTCGAGCATGATGTCGCCGCCCGCGACGAGGGTCCAGGCGGCCTGGGGGTCGTACGCCGCGCCGCCGTCGGATCGCGTCGGGAGCGTCGCCGTCAGCGGCCAGTCGGCGAGCGCCTTGACGCGGTCCACGCCGAACAGCGCCCGGCCGTCCCACCCGAGCGCGCGGATGCCTTCCCAGACATCGTCGGCGCGCACGATGGCGAGCCGCTTGCGGTTCTTCGCGAGGTCGGACGAGAGCGTCCCCGCGTTTGCCGCGAGGACGAGGCGGGCGGGGTCCGAAGGCCGATCGACGCCGAGCGCGGCGAGGATCGCGTCAGCATCGGACTCGACGAGCTCGAGCGCCTCATAGCGGTTGCTCTTGCCGGCGAGGACGTCCTTCACCTCGTCCGAGGAGGTCGCGGAGTAGGCCGATCGGAACGTCGTTACGGGGACGATCGCGACGTCGCCGGGCGGGCCGGAAGGCGGCGCGGGGGTGGTGGCCGGCGGCGAGGCGGTTTGGCCGGACGTCGCCGAGGGATCGGCTGAAGCCGAGCCGCCCGCGACGGCGGAGGAAGCCGGCGTCGCACTCGCCCCCGCCGGGGCGCTCGACGGGTTCGACCGGCCGACCGAACCGACGAGGCCGCCACCGATCGGAACGAGGATCGCCGCGCCGATGAGGACGAGGACGACCGCAACGGGAGCTCGCTTCACGAACGGGATTGTGCCACCGCGCAATGGTCGGGCTCTGACGCCGGGCATGGAAACGCCCCGTCCGGGCGGGCGAACGGGGCGTGGGGGTAAGCGAGATGGCGGACCCGACCGGATTCGAACCGGCGATCTCCAGCGTGACAGGCTGGCATGTTGGGCCGCTACACCACGGGTCCGAGCCCGGCGAAGGATAGCAGAGGCTTCACGACCTGTCGCAGGCCCACGCACGCTCTCGATGCGCCCGGCGGACGCCGGATCGACCTCGCCTATACTCGCCCGATGTCCCTCATCGACCTCCGGTCCGACACCGTCACGAGGCCGACGCCGGAGATGCGCCGGGCGATGGCCGAGGCGGAGGTCGGCGACGACGTCTTCGGCGACGACCCGACCGTCAACGCGCTCGAGGAGCGCGCCGCGGAGCTGCTGGGCAAGGAAGCCGGGCTGTTCGTGGCGAGCGGCTCGATGGGCAACCTCGTCGCCCAGGTCGCCCACCTCGCGCGCGGCCAGGAGACGATTGCCGGTCGGAGTCAGCACATCGTCCTCGACGAGGCTGCGGGCCACGCCGTCATCGCGGGCACGAGCATCCGAAGCCTCGACGAGCGCCCCGACGGAACGCTCGATCCCGACGAGGTCGCCGACGCGTTCCGCAACCCCCTCGACCCGCACGAGCCGATCACGGGCCTCATCAGCCTCGAGAACACCCACGCCCACTCGATGGGCCAGCCGCTGACGGTCGACTACACGGCGACCATCGCGCAGATCGCCCACGATCGCGGCATCCCCCTCCATCTCGACGGTGCCCGCTTCTGGAACGCCGTCGTCGCGCTCGGCGTCAGCGGGCGGGAGCTCGCCGCGCCGGCAGACAGCGTGACGTTCTGCCTGAGCAAGGGGCTGGGCTGCCCGGTGGGCTCGGTCGTCGTCGGGGGCCGGGACTTCATCTGGCGGGCGCGGCGGGCCCGGAAGCTCGTTGGCGGCGGGATGCGCCAGGTGGGGATCGTCGCCGCGGCGGGCCTCGTCGCACTCCGCGACGGCGCAGCCGGGATGATCGACCGGCTCGCCGAGGACCACGCGAACGCCCGCCGACTCGCCGAGGCCCTCGCCGATCTCGACGGCGTCGTCTCGCCTGGGGGCCTTGCCCAGCCGGAACCCGGCCGCCTGGACCCGTCGCGCGTCCGGACGAACTTCGTGGTCTTCAAGGTGACCCGCGACCGCGCCGCGTTCCTCGACGCGCTCCGGACACGCGGCGTGCTCATGGCCGAATACCCGCACGGCCAGGTCCGCGCGGTGACCCACGTCGGCATCGACGCGGCGGACATCGACCGCGTGATCGCGGCGACCCGCGATGCCCTCGCCGAGACGGCCGCCGGACGACCCCTTGCGGCCGCGTCCGCCTGAGCGGCACCTGCCGGCTCGGCGACGGCGAGCCGGGACCGCGTCCTCGAACGCCTGACCCGATGGAGGAGCCCGTGACGACCCCGAGCCTCGACGTCGAGCTGACTCGGCCGACCCGCGCAGCCGACGCCGGTCCGCTCGACGACGCGTTCTACGACCTCGTCGAGGAGCGCTTTCGGCGCATCGTGCGAGACAACCCGGTCATCGCGACCTACCTCGGCCTGCACGGCGAGGACGACCGACTCGGCGACGGGTCGCGCGACCACGTCCTCGCCGAGCTCGCGGCCGACCGCGCCCATCTCGCCGCCGTCGAAGCGCTCGACCCCGCCGGGTTGTCAGCGGAGGCGCGGTTCGAGCGCGATCTCGAGATGCACAACCTGCGCCAGGAAATCTTCCGTTCGGACGTCATCCGCACCTGGGAGCGGCGGTCGACCGGGCTCGACGTCGCCGGCGACGCACTCTTCCTGCTGTTCGCGCGCGACTTCGCCCCGCTTCCCGACCGAATCGCCTCCATCAGCGGCCGACTCGAGGACCTGCCGCGGTTCCTCGACGAGCACCGGACGCGGGCCCGCGGCCCGCAGGTCCGCCTGTGGCAGCAGCTCGAGATCGAGGCCGCGAGTCACCTGCCGTCGTTCCTCCAGGAGATCGTCGCGGCCGGCGAGCGGGTCCTCGGCGATGCGCAGCGGCGCCAGCTCGGGCGGGCGGTCGAGCTGGGACTGCGGGCGATCGCGGACTACGAGACGTGGCTCCGCGACTCCCTCGCCGATGGCACGGACGACTGGACGCTCGGCCGTGAGCGATACGACGAGCTCGTCGGGCTTCGGGCGTTCGGCGGTCTCGACTCGGACGCGATCCTCGAGATCGGCTGGCAGCAGCTCGCCGAGAACCAGGCGGCCCGAGCGGCCGCGGCGCGCGAGATCGATCCCTCGGTCGACGAGGCGACGGTCATCGACCGGCTCAAGTCCGACCATCCGGCGACGTTCGAGGAAGCGCTCGAGGCCTATCGGGACGTCATGGTCCGCGCGCGCACCTACCTGATCGAGCACGACATCGTCACGGTCCCCGACGACGAGCGGATCAACGTCATCCCGACGCCCGAGTACCTGCGCAGCGTCATGCCGTTCGCGGCCTACTTCGAGCCACCGAAGTTCGATCGGAACCCGTCCGGGATCTACATCGTGACGCCGTCGGTCGGGAACGATCCGAACGCGATGCGCGAGCACAGCTACAGCTCGATCAGCAACACGAGCATCCACGAGGCGTATCCGGGGCACCACCTGCAGCTGACCGTCGGTGGCCGCCACCCGAGCCTGACTCGCGTGCTGACCGACGCGCCCGAGTTCGTCGAGGGCTGGGGGATGTATTCCGAGCAGATGATGCGGGAGCAGGGGTTCGACGACGCCCCGAACTTCCGTCTCAACATGTACACGGACGCGATCTGGCGAGCCTGCCGGATCATCCTCGACATCCGAATGCACCGCGGCGAGCTGAGCGTCGACGAGGCGACCCGGTTCATGGTCGCCGAGACGAGCTTCGAGGAGGCGAACGCCCGCGCCGAGGTCCACCGCTACACCTACACCCCGACCTACCAGCTGTCGTATCTCCTTGGCAAGGTGTTGCTCCTCCAGCTCCGAGAGGAGGAGCGGCAGCGCCTCGGCGACGGGTTCTCGCTGCGCGCGTTCCACGACACGCTCATGCGGAACGGCTCGCTACCGATCAGCTTCCATCGCCGGCTCCTCGCAGCCTCGGGCGGGCGCTGAGCTTGCTCGTCATCCCGGCGATCGACCTCCAGAAGGGGCGCTCGCGGATCGTCTACTGGCCCGGCGTCGCCACCGGTGCCGGGGCGCCCACCGATCGTCCCGACATCATCGCTGAGCGGTTCGTCTCGCTCGGGGCGCGGCTGATCCACCTCGTCGATTTCGACGGGGCGCGCGCTGCCGCCCCGGTCAACCTCGAGGCAGTCGGAGCGATCGCCTCGAGGGTCGCCGTGCCGATCCAGCTTGCCGGTGGCGTCGACTCGCCCGATGGAATCCGGCTCGCGTTCGCCGCTGGGGCGACGCGGGTCGTCCTGACGATGGCCGTCGCGGACGAGCCGGCCGTCCTTCGCGAGTCGATCGCGGTCGCAGGCGACTGGCTGGCGGTCGGGCTCGACCCGCGTCCGGAGCGACTCGCGGCGTTCCCGTGGAAGCGCCACGCGCCGCCGACCCTTCCCGAGCTCGTCGGCGAGCTCGCGGGCCTCGGCGTCAGCAGGGTCGTTCTCGGCCACGGCGGGAGCCGGCCGGACGCCGAGCTGCTCGAATCGCTCGTCCGGTCCTACGATGTCGAGGTGCTCGTCGCTGGCGGCGCCGCCGATCTCGACGGGCTGCGCCGCCTGCGCGACGCCGGAGTCGCCGGCGTCATCCTGGGCGAGGCGCTCCTCTCCGGCTCGATCGACTACACCGCCGCCCTGGAGGCTTGCGCATGATCCTGTCCCGGTCGCTGGTCCGCGGCGTGGCGTCGCTCGCTGTCGCGGGAGCGCTCCTCGGCGGCTGCTCCGCTGCGGCGCACGCGAATGGATCGTGCCCGAGCGCCCAGCCGGCGCCGCTCGCGACCGGCGACACGCGGACCGTCGCGATCGCGACGACCGTGGGCTCGATCATCGTCAAGGTCGACGGTGGCCTGTCTCCCATCGCGACCGGCAACTTCGTCGCGCTGGCCGGGTGTGGCTTCTACGACGGGGTGATCTTCCACCGGGTCGTGCCGGGGTTCGTCATCCAGGGTGGCGATCCGACCGGGTCGGGCTCGGGCGGCCCCGGCTACACGATCCAGGATGAGCCGGTCGTGACGGCCTACAAGCGCGGCACGGTCGCGATGGCCCGATCGCAGCAGCCAAACTCCGTCGGCTCCCAGTTCTTCATCGTCCTCGACGACTCGGCCGAGGCGTCGCTCGTAGCGGCGAACACCTACCAGATCATTGGGTCGGTGACGTCCGGGATGGACGTCGTCGACAAGATCGCGGCCGCGGCCGACGCCGAGCGGCCGAGCAACCCGGTCGTCATGACGAAGGTGACGGTCTCGAACCCGTAGCCCAACGCGGGTGCGTCGCTCGGACGGATCCGCGAAAAGGATGAACCGCCGAAGGAGGCGCACATGACACGAGCGACGATCGCCACGGAGAAGGGCGACATCGAGGTCGAGCTGTTCACGGAGTCGGCGCCGAAGGCCGCGCAGAACTTCATCGACCTCGCCCGCAAGGGCTTCTACGACGACGTCGTCTTCCACCGCGTCATCCCCGGGTTCGTCATCCAGGGTGGCGACGGGCAGTACGGCAAGAAGTCGAGCCTCGACACTGGCCGCGTCGGCACCGGGGGCCCCGGGTACAAGTTCGAGGACGAGCCCGTCCGGGGCGAGTACGAGCGCGGCGCGCTGGCGATGGCGAACGCGGGTCCGAACACCAACGGGAGCCAGTTCTTCATCGTCCTCGACGACCTGACCGGGCGGCTGCCGAAGAGCTACACGCTCTTCGGCCAGGTCACGCGCGGGCTCGACGTGGTGGACGCGATCGCCGCCGGACGCACGGGTGCGGGCGACCGCCCCGTCGAGCCGGTCGCGATGACCGGCGTGACCATCGACGAGGATGCTGCTGCCGGCTGACGCGCCGGCCTCCCTCGAACGTCCTGAGCAAGCGCCCCGGAGCCGCCGGTTCCGCCTCGTGAGAGGTTAAGGAATTTACATCGTGCCTTGCGCCAAAACCCTTGGTTTTTGATAGGCGGCGCGGTACAGTACACGTCGCTGCAACAGCAGCCAAGCTGCCCCAGCGGCAAGGTCATGGGTAGGTAGGGTCAGGGTAGTCGGTGCAGCCGACGTGATAGATGCCCTTGGCGCGTGGCAGAAGCGTCCGCCTCGGCGGATTCCTTCACCGGGACAGCAACGGAGCGGCTCCTTCGGGAGCCGCTCCGGTTTTGTGTCGGTCGCGTCGCGATGAGTTTTGCCAGCGCGGTCAGTCTGGAGGGAGACACCAGCTGCAGCCTCCAGGAGCGCGACATGACCGAACCGACCTCTGGCGCGACGGCGGCGCAACCGATCACCCGCACCCTCGATGTGCCGGGCGCCGTCCTGACCTACGACATCCGGCCCAATGAGTCGAGCAACGATCCGGTCCTGCTCCTGATCGGCTCGCCGATGGGCGCCTCCGGCTTCCCCACGCTCGCGAGCCATTTCCCCGATCGCACTGTGGTGACGTACGACCCGCGCGGCGTCGAGCGCAGCCTGAAGACCGATGGCGTGACGGAGTCGACGCCCGAGCAGCACGCCGATGACCTCCATCGGCTGATCTCCGCGCTGGGCCGCCGACCGGTCGACCTGTTCGCCAGCAGCGGCGGTGCCGTCAACGCGCTGGCGCTGGTCGCCCGCCATCCGGAGGACGTCCGGATCCTCGTCGCCCACGAGCCGCCGCTCGCCCAGCTCGTCCCCGACCGGGAGGAGGCGCTGGCGGCGTCGGCCGACGTCCACGAGACGTACCTGCGGAGCGGCTTTGGGCCGGCGATGGCGAAGTTCATCATGCTCGTCGGCCACGACGGCCCAATCCCGGCTGACTTCGCCGATCGCCCGGTCGACCCTGCGATGTTCGGCCTCCCGGCCGAGGACGACGGGTCTCGTGAGGACCCGCTCGTCGGCCAGAACATCGTCACCTGCACCCACTACCAGCCCGACGTCGACGCGCTCCGTTCGTCCTCGACACGAATCGTCATCGCGGCCGGCGAGGAAGCCACGGGCACCCTCGCGAATCGCGCTGCGGTCGCTGTGGCCGAACGACTCGGCACGCCGGCCGTCCGGTTCCCGAGCGGCCACGGCGGCTTCCTCGGGAACGAGTACGGCCAGCCAGGGAAGCCGGCCGAGTTCGCAGCCAGGCTGCGCGAGGTCCTCGCGGCTGACGCCTGACCGACCGGTGGTTTCGGGCTGCCTTCCCTCGCCAAGACCGAGGACGGCAGCCCGAACGCCCTCCGGCCGGTATCATCTGGGCCTCGCGCGCCTGTAGCTCAGTGGATAGAGCGTCGGCCTCCGGAGCCGAAGGTCGCAGGTTCGAATCCTGTCGGGCGCGCCACTGCAACCTTTTGGGGTAGCGCGAGCGCGAATCCGTGGGCGTATGCCGACGGAGTGAGCCTGACGGACACGATGCTCCTCCCTGCGACGGTGATCCGATCGTAGATGGCGTGGAGCAGGTCGGCCTTCTCGGCCGGTACCTCGGCCGCCCTCCACGTCGCTGACAACTCGCGGAGCCACGCCACGGCGCGTTCCGGCGAGATCCCATCGGCGCTCGTGCGCTCGAGGTTCTCCTTGGCATCCCGGAGCTCGTGCAACCGCTCGAGGTAGACCGCATCCTCGAGGCGGCCCGCGGCGTGCTCCAGCGCGAGGTCGCGGATCTGGCGATCGATGCGAGCTCGATCGATCGCGACCGGACGGGGGCCCGAGCCGAGGCTCGCGACGACGGCCGCCATGGTCGCCTCGTCGAGCTCGATCCCTTCGAGCTGCGCCAGGATGGGCTCCTCCCAAACTTCGTCACCGAGGCGGGCGCGCTTGCCCCAGTCCGCGCATGGGTTCGCGTGGAGCTTGCGATGACGAGCGTCGGCGAACGTCCCGTCGCTCCGGACGCGCCGCCCGCAGACGCACTCGAGGAGGCCCTTGAGGAGGTCGACCCGGTCGGCGCGCCGCGGCCGGCCGGCGCGCGTCTTCGACCGCCGTACGTCCTCGACCCGGCCGGCCAGATGCAGGTCAGGCTTGTTGGGGAACGGGATGACCGGCACCACCCCGAGCGGGTTGGGCAGCGGCCAGGGCTCGCCTGGGACGATCCGCCGCTCCCAGGCCGTGCCGCCCACGGTCGCGAGCTCGGCGCCGGCGGTGTTGGCCGTGGCGGGCGTCCGGTACTTGTAGACGGCGTCAGGGAGGAACAGGGTGGCGAACAGGGCGCCCGGCTCGTCCTCGTCGGCCCAGCGCTTGAGGGCGGCCCGGCGCACGCCGGTCTCGGGGTGGACCGAGACGATGACCTCCGCGCCGTCCTCGACCCAGATCCGCGGCGACCAGTCCTCGTCGGGCCACAGCACGAGGCTGAACTCGCCCTTGATCAGCCCCGAGCGCATGCCGCGCTTGAAGCCCGCGTCGAGGTTGTTGTCCTGCCAGATCTCCCACGCGGCCGCAGAGGCCCGGTCGTCGCCGCCGAAGGTGAAGCCGTCGACGCCCAGGCGCTCGCTGATCGAGTCGACGACGACGCCCGCGTAGTTGACGTAGATCGGCATCCGCAGCCCGAACGCCTCGATGACCCGACGGATCTTGTACGTCTCGCGGTGGCGGCCCTCGTAGTACGCCTGGTAGAGCGCCATGCCGGTCGCGTCGACGAGGCGGCGGTCCGTGCCGACATCGTCCAGCCGGCCCACCCGGGTGAAGGTCGCGCGGCCGGCCCGCGCGGTCAGGCGGCGGCCGAGCCGGTCGAGCCACCACTCCAGGCTGCCGACGGCGGGGCCGGCGGTCACCGGAAGCTCCCAGCGACGACGGCCGGGTCAGTGACAGCGTGGGGGTTGACCTCCTTGCTCAGCGTCCTACTGTTCTTCTTTGCGGACGTGTCCCGAGCGGACACGACGCCCAGCCGCTCGTGGTTCGAGACGAGGAGGACCAGGTGCCGCCCCAGATCGGTCCCGCAGAGATCGCCGTTTGGCTCGCGACGGTCGGCGTGATCGTCGGTATCCCTGTTCTCGTGCTCGTTTTCGTCTTCCGGCTCGGACAACGGCGAGGTCCGGGGAAGCAGTAGGGCTTCCTTCACCGGAAGCTCCCGATGACGCGCGGCTTGGGCTGTGGCGGCGGTTCGAGCATCGCCATTGCGATTGCCCGAACCATCGCGACCGCCGCGACGTTCGGTCGGGTGGAGCCGTGCTTGGAGCGGGTGACCTTCATGCCCCGGTCGGTGAGGACCGCGGTCGTGTTGGCGACGTGCTCGGCGAGGATCGGGTCCGCCTCGTGGACGAGGCGCCCGGTCGTGATGAGCTCGTAGGCGAGGGTCGAGGGCGGGCCCATGGCCGCAGCGGTCATCGGGACCTCGACCATGTTCAGCCCGTCAGCCCTGAGCATCTCGGCCGACTCGCCGAACGCCTGGCGGTCGTAGGCGAAGGCGGGCCCAGGCAGCGACCGCTTCGTCCGCTCGTCGCGCGCCTGCGGCAGGGGGAACTCGGCGCGGAGCTCACGGAGACGGACGCGCATCGCCTCGGTGCTGG
>Ga0255338_1004569_pt1 | contig 14057 bp, 16 predicted proteins | sample MeOH1_35cm_T4_19_FD_203715 | JGI IMG/M metagenome (GOLD analysis project Ga0255338, IMG submission 203715) | Sandy soil microbial communities from University of British Columbia, Vancouver, Canada - MeOH1_35cm_T4_195 | ecosystem: Engineered > Artificial ecosystem > Sand microcosm > Unclassified ...
GCGGAGCGCCTGGATCGCACCCGGGTCGGCGACAAGCGCATCGATCTTCCCTGCTGCGGGGTGTTCGAGATGCAGGGCGGCAAGATCAAGGTCTGGCGCGACTACTTCGACCTTTCGACCTACACCCAGGCCCTCGGGGCCTGATCGCAGCGGGGAGGAACGCGATGGCGGCGGACGGAGCAACGGGCGGCGCGCTTGAGGTGCGGCCGCAGCCCTCCGGGTTCGGGGCGGAAATCCTGGGGGTGGACCTTGCGCGGCCGCTCTCCCCGGAGACCCTGGCGCAGGTGAAGGACGCCTGGGCGCGCCACGCGGTGCTGGCGTTTCCGGACCAGCCGCTGACCCTGGACCAGCTCGAGGCCTTCACCCTGCAGTTCGGGCCATTCGGCGACGATCCCTACGTCGCTCCCATGCCGGGCCACCCCAATGTGCTGGAGGTCCGCCGCGAGCCGGACGAGAAGGTCACGCCCTTCGGGGGCAACTGGCACTCCGACTGGAGCTTCCAGGCCCAGCCGCCGGCCGCCACCATCCTGCGCTCGGAGGTCATCCCGCCTGTGGGCGGCGACACGCTCTATGCCGACGCCTCGCGGGCCTATGATGCCCTCTCCGCCGAGATGAAGGCCCGCCTCGCGCCCCTGCGCGCCATCCATTCCGCCAGCCGCGCCTATGGCCCGAACAGCCTCTACGCCCGCGAGCTGCACCTGCGCGCCATGCCGATCATCGTCAGCCCGGACGCCGAGAAGACCTGCGTCCATCCCCTGGTCCGCACCCATCCGGTTACGGGGAAGAAGGCGCTGTTCGTCTCGCCGGTCTACACGGTGGGGATCGAGGGCATGGCCCCCAACGACGCCGACCCGCTGCTGGCCGAGCTCTACCGGCACATCGTCCAGGACCAGTTCGTCTATCGCCACCACTGGCGCGAAGGCATGGTGGTGATCTGGGACAACCGGTGCGCCCTGCACAACGCCCTGGGGGGCTACGATGGCCACCGGCGGGTGATGCACCGGACGACGGTGGCAGGGGAGACGCCGGTCTAGGCTTCGGCCAGGGTTGTCGTGGTGGCAGGCCTCCTGGGGCGGCCGGCCGCGTAGCAGCCCACGGCCAACGCGCAGCCCAGCGACAGCATCAGGCTCTCGCCGCCATCCTCCACCGTCGCCGCCAGGGTCTCGAAGTCCCGCGCCCAGGGGCTGGAATGGAAGGCGTCTACGCCGACGCCGAAAAAGGCCGCCGCCGCGACGGCGGTCGAAAGGATCGCCGCGATTCGGCGCGCCCGCGGCGAGGCCGTGCGCCAGGTGAGCGCGAGGAGGATGAGGAAGCCGGTCCCAATCAGCGCGAAGGCGATCAGCTCGCCCAGGTCCTCAGGCCGGTTGAGGCCCAGGGTCATGCCGTCGAACACGTTGCGGCCTAGCCGCCAGCCCATCCGCTCATGCAACGCGAGGGCGTTGTCGAGCGCCATCCAGGCGTTCAGCGCGCAAAGCACCCAGAGGATCGGCGCACGCAGGCGTCGCGCCATGAGGCCGACGACCAGAGCCGTCAGCGCGGACTGGAGGTATTCCGCCCCCTCGGACAGGCCAAGCTCGAGGTGGATGCTGAAGACACTATTCTGCAGCCAGGCCGGCGCGTTTCCGTCGAGCGCCTGCAAGTGAATCGCGTTGAGGGCCAGGAAGGCGGCGTCGATCGGGAGCAGCCCGAGGAAGACCCAGAGCGCCAGCTTCAAGTCGAGTACCGGATCCAGGGTCGTGTCCAATCGGGAGTCCCGCCAACCGAGTCACATGACAATGGTATGACAAGTTGACGACCTAGTCCAAGGCGTCCGGCGCCGGACGCAGGACGGCGAGGCCGGCCAGGCTGAGCAGGCCGGCGGCCAGCAGATAGAAGCCCACGGGCGTCAGCCCACCTTTGTCGGCCAGGGCCTGAGCCGCCACCGGGGCCAGGCCGCCGCCAATGATGCCGCCCACGTTGAAGGCCATCGAGGCGCCGGTGTAGCGCACGCGCGGTGGGAACAGGCTGGGCAGGAAGGCGCCCAGGGGCCCATAGACGAAACCCATCGTAAGGAGCGCCAGCGACAGCCAGGCCCAGATCAGCGGCAGCGAGCCCGCGCCCATCATGGCGCCCATCGCCATCCCGACGGCCACCGTCCCGACGCAGCCCGCCATCAACACGCGGCGCGGGTTGGTCGCATCCGACCAGTAGCCGGCGGCGACGATACCCACCGCCAGGAAGACGATGGCTCCAAGCTGGACGGCCAGAAACGTCTCGCGGCTGTATCCCAGCTTGCCGGCGCCGTAGCCCAGGGCGAAGGCCGTGGAAATGTAGAAGAGCGCGAAGCAGGCCACGACCGCGAAGGTCCCGCCGACCAGGGCCGGGAGGTGGCGCTTCGCCACCTCGGCCATCGGCACATGGCTGGGCTCGGCCTCGGCCAGGACTTTCTGGAAGGCCGGCGTCTCGCCGATCCGCAGGCGCACCCACAGGCCCAGGCCCACAAGGATCGCGCTGGCCAGGAACGGCAACCGCCAGCCCCAGGCCAGGAAATCCTCCTGGGTCAGGAACACGCCCAGGATCAGGAACAGGCCGTTGGCGGCGATGAAGCCCACCGGCGCGCCCAGCTGCGGGAACATTCCGAACCGCGCCCGCCAGCCGGGCGGGGCGTTCTCCACCGCCAGCAGGGCCGCGCCGCCCCATTCGCCGCCCAGGCCGAAGCCCTGGCCGAACCGGAGCAGGCACAACAGCAACGGCGCCACCCAGCCCACCATGGCGTAGGTGGGCAGGAAGGCGATCAGCAGGGTGGACGCCCCCATCATCATCAGCGAGGCGACCAGGGTCGATTTCCGCCCGATCCGGTCGCCGAAGTGGCCGAAGAACGCCGCCCCCACCGGGCGTGCGAAGAAGGCCACGGCGAAGGTCGCGTAGCTCTGCAGGAGCTGGGCGCTGTCCGACGACTTGGGGAAGAACAGGCTGGGGAACACCAGCGAGGCGGCGGTGGCGTAGATGTAGAAGTCGTAGAACTCGACCGCGGTCCCCACCAGGCTGGCCGCCAGGACGCGTCGGTTCGAGGCGCTGCCCGCGCCGGTGCTCTTGACCTTCATGCGGTCCCGCTTGGCGACCGCGGCGTCCGCGGTCAAGCCGGATGGCGTTTCCGGCGCTTTGCCACTACCTCGGGGATATGACCGCCCAGATCGACCCCTTCCACGCCATCTCCGTCAGCGGCCTCGCCCACCGGCTCAAGGCCGAGGGCCGGTCGATCATCCACATGGAGTTCGGCCAGCCCTCGACGGGGGCGCCCAAGGCCGCCATCGCCGCGGCCCACGAGGTGCTGGACGCCGAGGCCATGGGCTATTGGGAGAGCGCGCCACTCAAGGCCCGCATCTGCCGCCACTACGCCGAGACCTATGGCGTGACGGTGGAGCCGTCGCAGATCACGCTCACCTGCGGCGCGTCGCCGGCCCTGGTGCTGGCGCTCTCGGCCACCTTTGCGCCGGGCGACGTGATCGCCATGGCGCGGCCGGGCTACGTCGCCTACCGCAACAACGTGAAGGCTCTGCACATGATCCCGCTGGAGATCCCGTGCGGGCCGGAGACGCGCTACCAGCTGACCGCCCAGACGCTGGCGGCGATCGATCCCGCCCCGGCCGGCGTGATCCTGGCCAGCCCCGCCAACCCCACCGGCACGGTGATCCCGGGCGACGAGCTTAAAGCCATCGCTGAGGTCTGCCGGACCCGGGGCATCCGCATCATCTCCGACGAGATCTACCACGGCCTGAGCTACACCGAGCCGACGCACTCGATGCTGGAGTACGAGCCCACGACCATCGTCGTGAACAGCTTCTCCAAGTACTTCAGCATGGCCGGCTGGCGGCTGGGCTGGCTGATCGTGCCCAAGGCCGAGGCGTCCCGCGCCGTGGCCTATATGGGCGCCCTGTTTCTGACCGCGCCGTCGCTGGCCCAGCATGCGGCCCTGGTGGCCATGGACTGCCGCGACGAGCTGGAGGGCCACCTGGCCACCTATCGCCGCAACCGCGAGCTGCTGCTGGAGGCGCTGCCTGCGCTGGGCCTGGAGAAGATCGCCCCGCCGGATGGCGCCTTCTACATCTACGCCGACGTCGGCCGCCTGACGGATGACAGCCTGGCGTTCTGCAAGCAGCTCCTGCGGGACACCGGCGTCGCCACGGCGCCGGGGATCGACTTCGACCCGGTCGACGGCCATCGCTTCGTGCGCATGAGCTTCGCGGTCTCCACGCCGGAGATCGAGGAGGCCATCCGCCGGCTCGTCCCCTGGTTCGAGCAGGCGCGCGCCAAGGCGGCCTAGCTGTCGAAGCTATGAAGGTTGTTCCCATGCCCTCACCGAGCGCCAGAACATGACCGTCGAAATCCTGAACGGCGTCTCTGTCGTTGTCTGCTCCGCCGAAGGGCCGCCTCTGGATGGGGAGCGGGCCGCGACCGACATCGTCGGGGACGCCTTCGGCACGGGGGCCAGGGTCGTCGTGGTCCCGATCGAACGGCTTGGCGACGGCTTCCTGACGCTGAGCACCCGCATCGCCGGTCAGGTGATCCAGAAGTTCGTGAACTACGGCTTCCAGGTCGCCTTCGTGGGCGACATCTCAGGCGCGGTGGCGGCCAGCGATGCGCTCCGCGACTTCGTCCGCGAATCCAACCGCGGCCGCCACGTCTGGTTCGTGGCCGATCTGGAGGCCTTGGCCGCGAAGCTGGCTTGACCGGGCTGGGCCGGCCGGGGTTCTTCGCGGGCGTCGCCCACGGAGATCATCATGCAGACGCGCAAGCTCGGTCCGTTCGACGTTTCGGCCATCGGCCTGGGGTGCATGAGCCTCAGCCACGCCTATGGCTCGCCGCCGCCGCGCGCGCAGGCCGAACAGGTGCTGCTGGGCGCGCTGGACGCCGGCTACACCTTCTTCGACACGGCGGCCGTCTACGGCCTGGGTCACAACGAGACCCTGGTGGGAGAGGTCCTGGCCCCGCACCGCGACCGGTTCACCCTCGCCTCCAAATGCGGCCTGACCGACGCCACCGGCACGCAGCGCGGCATCGACGGGCGGCCCGAGACGATCAAGGCGCTGTGCGATGTCAGCCTTCGTCGCCTGCAGACCGAGGTGATCGACCTCTACTACCTCCACCGCTGGGACAAGCGCGTGCCGATCGAGGAGAGCGTGGGCGCGCTGGCCGAGCTGGTGAAGGCCGGCAAGATCCGTACGATCGGCCTGTCCGAGGTTTCGGCCGACACCCTGCGCCGGGCGCATGCCGTGCACCCGATCACGGCGCTGCAGACCGAATACTCGCCCTGGACCCGCAATCCGGAGATCGCGGTTCTGGACGCCTGCCGCGAGCTCGGCGTCGCCTTCGTGGCTTTCTCGCCGGTGGCGCGCGGCTTCCTGGCCGGCGGCGCGCCCGATCCGTCGCAGTTCGAGGAGCACGACATCCGCAGGGCCATGCCCCGCTTCCAGGGCGAGGCCTACCAGGCCAACCTCAAGCTGCTCGAGGCCTTCAAGGCCATCGCGCGGGAGGCCGGCTGCCCGCCCGCCCAGCTCTGCATGGCCTGGCTGCTGCAGAAGGACGAGATCATCATCCCGATCCCGGGGACCACGAAGCCCGATCACATGCGCGAGGACGCCGCCGCGGCCCGGATCACCCTATCGCCGGAGATCATCGCCAAGGTGGACGCCACGGTGAACGGCGACACCGTCACCGGAGGCCGCTACTCGCCGGCGCTGCAGGCGGTCGTCGACACCGAGAAGATGCCCTCCGAGGCCTAGATCCGGCGCTCAAGCCCCGCCCAGAACGGCTCGCGCAGCTTGCGCTTGAAGATCTTGCCGGAGTCCTCGCGCGGCAGGTCGGCGGCGAGATCCACGCGGCGGGGCATCTTGTAGCCGGCGACGTGTTCGCGCAGGTAGGCCTTCACCGAACCCTCGCTGACGTCCGCCCCTTCGCTGGGCTGGACCACGGCGCAGACGCCCTCGCCGAACTCCTCGTCGGGGATGCCGAACACCGCGCAGTCGGCGACGCCGGGCATCTTCAGGAGCTCGGCCTCGATCTCGGCCGGATAGATGTTCACCCCGCCCGAGATGATCATGTCCTTGGCCCGGTCGCAGAGATAGAGGAACCCGTCCTTGTCGAAGTAGCCGATGTCGCCCGGCGCGATCAGCCCGGCCTTCTCGCTGTCGCGGCGCTTCTGGTCGTCGCCGTGATAGGTGAAGTCGGCCATGCCGCGGATGCGGGCGACCACCTCGCCGACCTCGCCGGCCGGCAGCGATTGGCCGTCGGCGCCGATCACTCGCACGTCGGCCTCGGGCCACGGCTTGCCCACGGTGCCGGGGTGGCTGAGCCAGTCCGCGGACGTGCAGAAGGTCACCGCCGAGACCTCGGTCGAGCCGTAGTACTCGGCGATCACCGGCCCCCACCATTCGATCATCGCGCGCTTGATCGGGGGCGGGCAGGGCGCCGCCGCATGGACCACGAACTTCAGGGACGAGAGGTCGTACTTCGACTTGATGTCGTCCGGCAGTTTCAGCAGGCGGTGGAACATGATCGGGACCATGTGCAGGTGCGTGACCCGATGGCGCTCGATCATCGCCAGCAGCTCCTCGGGGTCGAACCGCGGCTGCAGGATCACCGCCCCGCCGACCCGCGCCGCCGTCAGGCCATAGGCGTTGGGCGCCGAGTGGTACATCGGCCCGGTGACCACGGTGACCATGTCCGACGGCGGACCGTGGCCGATGAACCCGAACGCCTGGCCGATGATCATGGCGGTCATCATCGCCTGCTCGGCGCTGGGCGGTGCGCGGCGCACGCCCTTGGGCCGTCCCGTGGTGCCGGAGGTGTAGATGATCGTGCCCGGCGCCTCGGCGCCGCTGGGGGCCAAGGGTTCGAACCCTTCCAGCCACGTTCCCCATTCCAGCATGCCGGGGGGCGTGGGCGCGGCGTCGATGCCGTAGGCCTCGGCGATCTCCGGCGGGGTCGGCACGACCAGGACGGGCACGCCCGGCGGCAGGGCTTCGCGGATCGGCGGGATCAGGTCGGCGTGGATGACGATGGCCTTGGCGGCCGAGTTCTCGAACAGATAGGCCGCCTCGTCGGGCGTGTAGTGCCAGTTCACCGGCGTCGGATAGGCGCCCAGCAGGCCCGCCGCGGCGCTGGCCTCGAAGAACGGCAGGTCGTTGCGCAGGTAGAGCGCGACCAGGTCGCCCTGGCCGATGCCCAGGCTGGCCAGCCCCGCCGCCGCCCGCGCAGCCCGCTCGGCCAGCGCCTCCGCAGATAGGCTCCGTGCGCCGCTGATCAGTCCACCCATCGCAGGCGCCCTACTTCAGCGCCGCCGGGAACTTGGGCATGGCCTCGAAGTCCTCCATCACGTGCTCGCGCACGACCCGAGCCTTGGTCTTGGCGGCGAGCGCCTCGGTGGCCTCGTAGCTCTTCAGGGTGTCGGCCCGATTGAAGTTGAAGCGCGGCACCCGCTTGGCCGCGCGGCTCTCGGCGAGGTGCCAGAGATCGCCGGTCAGCAGCACCGTGCCGGCGTCCTGCAGCTTCACCTCCAGGATGGTGTGCCCGGGGGTGTGGCCGGGCGTCTGGTGGATGACCACGGTCTTGTCGCCGAACAGGTCGAGCGTTGGCGCCTCGATCAGCCTGGTCTTCGACGTCTCGAGCGCGGAGTAGGCGGCGAACTGCGCCGCGTTCTTCCGCGCCGCCTCGCTGAACGCGGCAGCCTTCTCATCCGGGTCCACGACCCAGGTCGAGCCGGCGAACAGGCCGGCGTTGCCGATGTGGTCGAAGTGGCTGTGCGAGACAGAGATCAACTCGATGTCCGCCGGCGTCAGGTCGAGCTGCTTCAGCGCGTCGAGCAGCATCTGCTTCGATTGCGGGACGCCGGTGTCCCAGACCAGATCGCCCTTGGGGTGGCGGATCAGGTAGCAGGGCACGACCAGCGTCCGCTGCACGCCCTTGTAGGCGCCGTCGTCGGCGAACATGTCGGCGTCCGGCACTGGGAACTTGCCGCACTCGATGGCGTACAGCTCCACGCCCTTCGGCGGCGCCTTCGCGGCGCAGGCGGCGCTCGCGCCGAACAGGAGAGCGGCCGCCATCGCGGGGGCCAGCAGGCGGAGCATCATCGCAGTTTCCTCGCATTCGTTTGTCGTTGGCCCGAGCGTGACCTGGGACCGCGGCGGAGTCACGCCCACGGATTCCGATTGACCGAACGCGGTGTTCGATATTGTATGAGTGTATGCATACACAGGAGCAATTGCTGGGCGGCATCCGGATCGAGGCCAACGGCGTCCCGATCTATGTGCAGCTCCGCGACCAGTTCCTGCGAGCCATGGGGGCGGGGGCGCTGAGGCCCGGCGACCAGATGCCGACCATGCGCCAGGTGGCCGTGGCCTTCCGCATCGACCTGAACACGGTGCGCCACGCCTACGACGAGCTGGAGCGCGCGGGGGCGGTGGTGCTGATCCGCGGTCGCGGCAGCTTCGTCGCCGAGCCGCCGACCGCCCTGCAGGGCCACGACCATGACGCCGAGGCCGAGCGGCTCGCCCGCCAGGCGCTCGCCGCCGCCGCCGCCGCCGGGGTCGATCCCCTGGTCCTGGCCAACAAGATCATGGCGCTGGCCGCCGCGAAGGAGGAAGTCCGATGATGAACGTCAGTCCCACCCTGAACCTGAAGGACATGAATCCGCTGGCCCTGGTGCTCTCCACGATCGTGGGCGTGATCGGCGCCGTCGTGGCGGCGCAGGGCCGGGAGGGCCCGCTGCTCTGGCTGGGCCTCGCGATCATTGGCCTGGGGGTCATGATCCCCTTCACGATGAAGATGGCCAACCAGTGGGAGCGGGCGGTGGTGCTGCGCCTGGGCCGGCTGGACCGGATCGCCGGGCCCGGCCTGTTCTTCATCATCCCGGTGGTCGACCAGGTCGCCTACTGGATCGACCAGCGCATCCAGACCACCGAGTTCAACGCCCAGCAGGCGCTCTCCAAGGACACCGTACCGGTCAATATCGACGCAGTGATCTTCTGGCAGGTGCACGACACCGAGCGCGCGGCCCTGGAGATCCAGGACTACCGCCGGGCCATCCAGCAGGTGGCCGAGACCTCCCTGCGCGAGATCGTCGGCTCCTCGATGCTGGCGACCCTGCTGGCCGAGCGGACCAAGGGCGACGAGGTCCTGCGCGAGGTGATCGGGCGCAAGACCGGCGACTGGGGCATCGGGGTGATCTCGGTGGAGATCCGCGACATCGGCGTGCCGGCCGGGCTGCAGGACGCCATGAGCCGCCAGGCGCAGGCCGAACGCGAGCGGCTGGCGCGGGTGGCCCTGGGCCAGGCCGAGCAGGAGGTGGCCATCAAGTTCGTCGAGGCCGCCGACATCTACGCCCGCTCGCCCGCGGCGCTGCAGCTCCGGGCCATGAACATCATCTACGAGACCACCAAGGAGGGCGGGGCGACCATCCTGCTGCCCACCTCGATGGTGGACGCCATGAACCCCGGCGGCATCCTGGGCCTGGCCCAGGCGGCCGCCGCGGCGCCTCGGGCCTAGGCGCGACCGATGCGCGCCCGCCTCGTGCGTTGGATGCTGGCGCTTTCGCTGGCGGCCCTGGCGATGAGCGCCGTGCTCGTCCAGGCCGCGCGAGCCCGGGAGGTGGCCGGCGCGGCGCCCGGCAAAGATGTCGCAGCGCGTCCGGGAGGGTTCGAAGCCCGGCGTTAACTGTGAAGGTCTTCCTTGGCCTCTCCAGCCAAGGGGAACACCGTGAGCGACGCCTACGCCGTTAAAGAACGCCTGGAATTCATCGGACTGGACGGCAAGTCGCGGGACACGCTGCGAAGCCTGCGGCCCTTCATCCAGGCGGAGATCCAACCGGCGCTCAGCGTATTCTACGCCAAGCTCGCGAAGACGCCGCAGGTGCGCAGCTTCTTCCGCGACACCGGCCACATGACCACCGCCCAGAACGCGCAGGGCCGCCACTGGGGCATCATCGCCGACGGACAGTTCGACGACGCCTATGTGAACGGCGTGCGCACCATCGGCCAGACTCACGCCCGTATCGGGCTGGAACCCCGGTGGTACATCGCCGGCTACGCCCTCATCACGGAGACGCTGCTGCGCCGGATGGTCGAGACTCGCTGGCCCAAGGGCCTCGGCGGCCGCGCCAAGGGCGCAGGCGATGCTGCGGACGCCATCACGGCGCTCGTCAAGGCGATGATGCTGGACATGGATTTCGCGCTCTCGATCTACCTCGAGACGCTGGAGGCGGAGCGCACGCGCCTGGAAGGCGAGCGCCAGGTCTCCGAGCGGAACCAGGCGGCCGCCATGGCGGCGCTGGGCGCGGCGCTGGCTCGGCTCTCGGAAGGCGACCTGAGGGCGCGCGTCGACGCCGATCTCGCGCCGGAGTTCGCCAGCCTGAAGGCCGACTTCAACACCGCCATCGGTGAGCTGGAAAAGGCCATGGGCTCCGTCACGCACGTGGCCCAGGTCGTCGCGCAGGGCGTGGGCGAGATCGGAACGGCGGCTGACCATCTGTCGCGCCGCACCGAACAGCAGGCGGCCAACCTCGAGGAAACCGCGGCGGCGCTTGAGGAGATCACCGTGGCGGTCCGCAAGAGCGCCGAGGGCGCCCAGGGCGCCGCGCAGGTCGTCGCCGCCGCCAAGTCGGAGGCGGAACGGTCGGGCGACGTGGTCGCCCAGGCCATCGGCGCCATGGACCAGATCGACGGCTCGTCGGCCCAGATCGGCAACATCATCGGGGTGATCGACGAGATCGCCTTCCAGACCAACCTGCTGGCGCTGAACGCCGGGGTCGAAGCCGCCCGGGCCGGCGAAGCGGGCCGGGGCTTCGCGGTGGTCGCGTCCGAGGTTCGGGCGCTCGCGCAAAGGTCCGCCGAGGCCGCCAAGGAGATCAAGGCGCTGATCACCGAGTCCGGGACGCACGTGAAGGCGGGCGTGGCCCTGGTCGGACAGACCGGCGAGGCGCTCCGGGCCATCTCCGAGCGGGTGACCACCATCGACACCATGGTGGCCGAAATGGCTTCGTCGGCCAACGAGCAGACCCGGGCGATCAGCGAGGTGAACGTCGCGGTCAACCAGCTGGACCAGCTGACCCAACAGAACGCAGCCATGGTGGAACAGACCACGGCGGCCACTCACACGCTCAACACCCAAAGCTCGGATCTGTCGCGCCTGATGGCCGGCTTCACGGTGGAGGCCGCGGCGGTCGTGCGGGACAGTCGCCGCCGCGCCGCCGCCTGATCGACCGGGCCCGCCGCCTCAGACGGCGGTCACCGGCAATCTCAGGAACACGCGCCCCCCTGGCGTCGCCGGGGGCAGGGCGCCCGCGCGGATGTTCACCTGCAGCGACGGCAGGATCAGGGTAGGGGGCGGCAGGGTGGCGTCGCGCGCCTGGCGCATGGCCACGAACTCCGCCTCCTCGATTCCCTCATGCACGTGGATGTTGCGCGCCCGCTCCTCCGCCACGGTGGTTTCCCAGCGGAAGTCGGTGCGGCCCTCAGGCAGGTAGTCGTGGCCCACGAACACCCGCGTCTCGGGCGGCAGGTCCAGGATCCTGCGGGTTGAGCGGAACAGTGTCGCCGCGTCGCCGCCAGGGAAGTCGGCCCGGGCGGTGCCGTAGTCCGGCATGAACAGCGTGTCCCCCACGAAGGCGGCGTCGCCGATCCGGTAGGTGACGCAGGCCGGCGTGTGGCCGGGCGTGTGCAGCACGCCGATCTCGAGCTCGCCCAGGGGCAGGGTGTCGCCCTCCGCCATCAGGCGGTCGAACACGTGGCCGTCCGCGACCACGTCGTCGGCCTCGAACATTGGGATGAACTGCTTCTGGATTTCGGTGATCCGCGCCCCGATCACCACCTGGGCCCCGGTCTTGCGGCGGATGTAGTCGGCGGCCGACAGATGGTCGGCGTGGGCATGGGTTTCCAGCACATAGCGCAGGTTCAGCTCCTGCTCGCGCACGGCTTCCAGCAGCGCGTCGGCGGACCCGGTCGAAAGGCGCGCGCCCCTGGGCTCGAAGTCCAGCACGGGGTCGACGACGGCCGCGACCCCGGTCGCGGTGTCCGACACCAGGTAGCTGGCAGTGGAGGTGGCGGGATCGAAGAACGCTTGAACATGGGGACGCATGGGTCGGAGCCTCCTTGGGCTGATCTATAAATATTAGCATTTGCTAAATTAGCAAGATTGAATATATGGAGGTCATGCTCGATCTCGCGAACCTCGACATCGCCCGCTTCGAAGCCAGCGCCGCGGACGCCGCCAGGCTCCTGCGCGCCCTCGCCAACGAACGCCGGCTGATGATCCTGTGCCAATTGGCGGACGGGGAGCTTTCGGTCGGTGACCTGTCGCCTCGGGTCGGCCTCTCGCAGTCCGCGCTGTCGCAACACCTGGCGGTGCTGCGAGAAGAAGGCGTCGTGGCCACTCGTCGCGAAGCCCAGAAGGTCTGGTACCGGATCGCCGATCCCGCCGCGCTGAAGGTGGTGGCGACGCTCGCGGAAATCTTCTGTCCGTCGAAATGAGCCGGGCCATGGCGCGCAAACTGATCCGCCTCAACGCCTCCAGGGCCGATCGGCGCCCTCATCGCGCGACGAGGTGACGGCATGGAGCCCATTTCCACCTATCTCGCCGCAGGATTGAGCGGCGCGCTGGTCGGCCTGCTGCTGGCCGTGTTCGGCGGCGGCGGCTCGGTGTTGGCGACGCCGCTGCTGATCTACGCGGTGGGGGTGCGCGACCCGCATGTGGCCATCGGAACCTCGGCCGCCGCCGTGGCGGTGAACGCGCTCACCGGCCTTGCCGCCCAGGCCCGGGCGGGACGGGTGAAGTGGCCCTGCGCCCTGGTGTTCGGCGGCGCCGGCCTCGCGGGCTCGCTCACCGGCGCGCACCTCGCCAAGCAGATCGACGGTCAGGTGCTGCTCGTGTGGTTCGCCGCCGTGATGGCGCTGATCGGCGCGTCCATGCTGCTGCCCAAGAAGGACACAGGCGATCCGGCCGTCCACCTGACGGCCGGCCTGACCACGCGGCTGGCCCCGCTCGGCCTCGCCACAGGCCTGGCGGCCGGCTTCTTCGGAATCGGCGGCGGGTTCCTGATCGTCCCGGGCCTGATGGCGGCGACGGGCATGACCCTGGCCCACGCGGCCGCCTCATCCCTGGTCTCGGTGGCCCTGTTCGGGGCGGCGACCAGCGCCAGCTACGCCTTTTCCGGGCTGATCGACTGGCCGGTGTTCGCGGCCCTCGTGGCCGGCGGCGCGGTGGGCGTCGTCGCGGCCGGACCCGTGGGGCGCGTGCTCGCCGCACGGGCCGACCTGGCCCGGCGGACCTTCGCCGTCATGGTGATCGCGGTCGCCGGCTACGTGGCCTGGCGGTCGCTCAGCTAGACCATCCCCGCCTTGCGCAGCGATTGGTACGAGCGGATCACCCGCTGCAGCCGGTTCTCGCCCGAGCGGTCGCCGTTGTTGGCGTCGGGGTGCAGGCGGCGCACCAGCTCGGTGTAGCGGGCGCGGATCTTCGCGGCGTCGGCGTCGGCGTCCAGGTCAAGGTCGGCCAGGGCGTTGCGCTCGATCTTGCCCAGCTTGCGGCTCTCGGGCTCGGGCTTGCGGGCGTGCTGGCCGCCGCCTCCGAACATGTTGAAGGGGTCGCGGTAGCCTTGGCCCTGGCCGAACTTGGCGGTGAAGGCCGCAGCCTCGCGACTCATGCGCCCGGCCTTCATCTCCCAGGTGGGACGGCCGCCGGTCATCATCTCTTCCTGCTGACGGCGACGCACCTCGGCCTCGGGCAGGCCGGCGAAGAAGTTCCAGTTGCGATTGTACTCGGCCGCGTGCGGCTGGCAGAACCAATAGTGCTCGTTCAGCATGTCCCGGGCCTTGGGCGCGCGCGCGCTGGCCACCCGCATGCAGCCAGGATGGTCGCAAGCCCGTTCCCCCGGCTTCAGGGCGTGGACGTCCTGCTCGGCCGCGTCCTTCTCGGACGGCGGTCGCACACGGATATCCACGAATCTTGGCTTGTATTGAAACGCGCCGGCCATGGGCCAAGTATGGGGCTGAGAAACTTCCCTGCAAGAATTGAAGATGCGGCCGATG
>Ga0255338_1004570_pt1 | contig 14051 bp, 25 predicted proteins | sample MeOH1_35cm_T4_19_FD_203715 | JGI IMG/M metagenome (GOLD analysis project Ga0255338, IMG submission 203715) | Sandy soil microbial communities from University of British Columbia, Vancouver, Canada - MeOH1_35cm_T4_195 | ecosystem: Engineered > Artificial ecosystem > Sand microcosm > Unclassified ...
TTATTGACGTTTCGGCTCATTCCCATGGCATTGATTATGATGGAATTTGGACAGCGGAAATCAGCGGTTGGAGCGAGCACTTCCTGGATTATATTTTCGCATATGAGGGATTAAATATTAATACCCATGAAGATCAGTAAGCTTATGCAAAAGAAACTTACTGGAATTTACTTTACAATCGAAACGCTAAAAAAGCTAAAAATATATGCTGCTGAAAAAATGGTTAGCGTTTCTACTGTTGTTGAAGAAGCAGTAAAAGAGTTTATTGAAAAGCAAAAGCGTTAGCCTCACCTCCGGGTGGGGCTTTTATTTTTGGTGGTCAATTAAATAATACACAAATTATCACGCGCGTGATAAAAATTCTTCCTTGCCGTCAGCACCAATTCTTTTATCCAGGTGGGGAATTTCCCCACCTGATTTCGAGGTTTTGTACGGACTCCGTACAAAACAACTTTCTTCAATAGTTGAAGATACTGGGGAGCGATTGCCACGCGCGTGGCAACTGGACAAATTGACCAGTTCACTTGGCGCTGACGGAATTAGAAGAATCAAAGAATATGGACGATCTAGGAGAGGGTTTTAACGACGGGCGTAAAAACCTCGTTGAACAATTTCGTCCGGAGGACAGACGAAATCCACAGGATGAGTTTTGTACGCCAAGCGTACAAAACCTCGCAAGCAATAAGTTTTCGCCGAGCGTCGGTAAGAACTATGCCGGGAGTTTTAACCAACTTGGTTAAAACCAAGAAATAGAGTTGATGCCGAACTCCGGCAAAAACCTCAAGATAATTTTTACGAACCGGTTCGTAACAGCCAAAATATTTCCACGCGCGTGGAAACTATTACACATGTAATAAAACTACCCCCTTCAAGGACAAGAAACCATGTCGGAGGGCGACATAGTTTCCCTAATCACATAAAATATACCCCGGGAGTTTCGTGCGGAGCTCGCACAAAACCAGTTTGTTCAATTATTGAACAAACTGGGGAGCGATTACTCCGCGCGGAGTAGATGTCCAATTTGGACAGTTGACCTAACTCTTTGCTGAGCATATTTTGCCGGATACTTAGAGGGGGATAGTTATTTCTTTGCCGAATGCTTTTTCATCAATATTACAGACAGGGTTTTGAACAGTGTAATCTCACCTCCACCATTGAAAACCCTGTACGTCACTTCAACGCCAAAATAGTTAATATCCTTAGATGGTTGAATGACGATACGATCAACATATTCCTGTAGAACTTGTTTCTTTTCGTTTTCATCACCGGAAAGGAGCAGGTTCTTTTTTTGTTCTAGGAGCTTCAAAATCGCTTGATCGTCTATGTCTGTTTTGTTCTGCACAATTTCGACACGCCTTAGCTCTTCAGCAAGTAATTCTTTTCGATTCTGAGACTCCACAATCCGCTCTTCCAAGCCTTTTATACCCTTCCCGAGTGCTGTAATCCAGTTTTCGATAGAGGTATCCAATTCTTTAATTTCGTTCTGTATCGGCTCTATATCGTTTTTAGTTGATTTCCTGTGTTCCTGGTATAATTCTTTGACTCTTACAACAATCTGCATTGCATTTTCATTAGAAAAACAGTGGTCAGTTAATTGTTCAACCGCAATTTTTTCAATATCTTCTTTACGCACGTTCGTATTTCCGCATTTCGCAGAGCATTTGTAATAGCTCAAGAGGGGGTTGTCCTTGCTTTTGGTGTTGCGGTATGAATTTCCGTTGTAGGCTGCTCCACAGGCCCCACAAAAAATCTTTCCAGTCAGTAAATAGTTTACTTTCGCCTTCATTGTTCCAGGCTTATGTTTCCGATCGCTCATCATAGCATTAACCTCCCAAAAAAGTCCTGTTTCGATAATTTTGGGTAAAATCCCTTTATGAATAACATGTTCTTCTTTTGGTTTCTTTTTGTGAGTATTTCGCCGTCCGTCCATATCTACGGGACTGGTAACATTCCAAATATAATCTCCTATGTATTTCTGGTTGCATGCCCAACCGTCAAAGCTGGTTTTAGTGAATTTGCGTCCGGTTTGGGTGCGATAACCTAAGTCATTTAAGGTCTTTGCAATATTCTCAAGAGCAATTTTTTTCTTGATAGACTCAAAATATATTTGTACGGCCCGAGCTTTTTCCTCATCTACTTCCAATTTTCTTGTTGTCGGGTTAACTTTAAACCCATAAGGGGGTCGGCCGCCAGTATGGATGCCTTGTTCCGCATTCTCGTGCAAACCTTTCATAACTTCTCGGGCAAGGTCTAGGCTGTAAAATTCGGCAAGTCCTTCAAGTAGCGATTCCAGCAATACGGTTTCCGGTGCATCCGGATCTAAATTTTCCAACACGCTTTCAACGCGGACACCATGACGCTTTAATTCACGTTTATAAACTACTGAATCGTACCGGTTGCGAGCAAAGCGATTGATCTTATGAATAATAATTACATCGAAAAGCCCTTTGGTTGAATCTTTAATCATGCGTTGAAAGTCATCCCGTCGGTCATTCCGTCCGGTTAGTTCTTCATCAATGTAGTCACCAACATGTATATATCCCTTGCGTTGCATATAGGCGTTTCCGGCCCGCAACTGAGCCGTTGTAGATTCCTCTCGTTGATTATCGGAACTATACCGGGCGTAATTGACAGCACGAATAGTTTTAGTCATTGGTTTAGAACCTCACTCTCGGTCCTCTTTCTGCCTTTTCTCATCTTGCCACCGCTCTAATAGTTCGTGTTCAAAATATGTGGTTATCTCGCCGCATTTAATACAATATCTTGCGTTTCCAGACGCTATTGTTCCACACTCGTATGATTCATCCGCTTGACGGTCATACACAGTGCCTGTACATTTATTGACAATCGGTACACCGCAAATTTTGCAGTGGTTACCCTCTTTGTCAATCTCTTCATTTTCACACCTGGGGCAAACGGAAGGGTATCCGTTCTCGTCCAGCTCATATCCGTCATAAATCATTGTGCCACTCCCTTTCCCCCATTTAACCTTTTTCCTACATATCGGACAAAAAACCGCTTCTTTATAAACAAAATCATAATCACAATTAGGGCAGTGTTTTCTATGAATAAAGTCATAGAAATTTAACATTACCCTTATTGCGGACCTATCCACATATCCCCACGGGTTCCAGTTGTTTAGATGATTAAACCTGTTCTCCGAGGCCGCTTTTGATAGCTTGCAGATGTTTTGAATTTGGGAGGCAGATTTCATTCCTAATTCGTATAAAACTATTGGCGGAGCCAGCACATAAGCTGTGAAAAAATCAGCTTCCTTTTCCAGTACATCGTATTCTTTTGGCGAGATACCTCCACGGGACAGCCTGGTTTCTGGAAAATCTATAAAATGGGTTAGGGCTATATGGGCGATTTCGTGCATTATGGTCCAGCGAATACGCCCGCTACTTCCGATTTTTTCGTTATAGAGTATATGGTATTCATTGGTATCAGCGCAGTATTCAGTGGATCCGTCGTTACTTTTCATAATATCTCTTTGTATTACTGGAATAGAGAAACCATATTCGGAAAACTGGGTCATGCTTTTTATGGTCCAGCCATTTTTTGCAACCAACTCAAGCGGATCAACGGGTAAAGAAGTTATTCCCTGTTCTAAGATAAAATTATAAGCCATATTGCGAGCTCTTTCATATCGGGCTTTATTTGGAATCTTTTTTGTTTTTGAATGCATTCGGAAACATCACCTTTGCTGCTTCTAATAATACGGCAGTTTGTTTATCTGACAATCCTGCCCTTGCAATCATTCTTATGTCGGGGCTGGCGCTCAATATTTCCCCAGAATTGTCATCTCGTCCGAGTAAGTAATCGACAGGTACATTAAAATAGTCAGCCAGTTTTTTCATAACATCGTAACTGGGTTTTCTTGCATCGATTTCATACATACCTATCATCGAAGTAGTGACACCGACTATTTTACCTAGTTCTTCTTGCGTAATTTGCTTCTTTGCCCTAAGCTCTTTTATTTTACTTCCTATCATAAGTTATCACCTCGTATTATATTATAACCTATAGTTATAATATTAATCAATATAACATTTAGTGATATTTCGAGATATATAGAGCAATATAGAGCAATTAGGAGGAACTGGGTTCTATTCTCTCACTATAGGTTGTAATTGCTCTTGATTGTTATCTCTTTTAGTTATAAAATTTCATTATTGGGAGGTGATGAAATGGCAAACCATATTACTGATCTTAGGTTACGGGCTGACATAAAAACAGCAAAAGAGGCGGCAAAAATACTTAAGATTAGTCCAGGAATGATGTATCACATAGAAGAGGGGCTAAAAAAACCAAGTTCAAAATTAGCAATTAGCATGTCATGTCTTTTTGGGTGTAGCTTAGAGGAAATTTTTTTACCTTTCCATGCAACTAATAGTGATAACAATAAGACAAAGGGGGTTAGTTAATGATTAATGTCACTGTCAAAACAGTTCCACATCCAGAGCCAGGGCTACTTATCGACTTATGGGCGGGACTGGTCGTTGAAGAGATTTTGAAAAATGAGAAAGAAAGCGAGGCGGTCGAATGAAAAGAGAAAACTTAAAAAAAGCGAGGTTAGCCCTTGGTTTTACCCGAGGTCAATTCGCTGAAAAAATGGGTATTTGTGGTGACCATGTTTATAGTCTAGAACGTGGTCGTGTCAATCCAAGTTCAAAACTGATGTTTAAAATTTGCGGGTTCTACAAAAAAACGCCAGAAATTCTGTTTCCGGACATTGTGAGCAGCGCTGCCAATACGACACAGGAGGCGATTGGATGAAAAATGGCAAAAACCCCTCCCGCAGCCAAAAGGTCCTTCTCAAAACCAATGGCGCAAACCCGGACAATTGGCTCGTCACAAAAAATTTACCCCACGAGTTGCATGTCACGCACAGGCATACGGGAACGGCTAGAGTTGTTCGAAAGTGAAGGGGGTGAAGTGAAAGGATGAACGATTTAATACCGGTTGAATACCAAAACCAAAGAATTTTAACTACAGAGCAATTGGCCGAGGTTTACGAAACCGAATCAAGAAGGATAACAGAAAACTTCCAAAGGAATCAGGATCATTTTATTTTAGGAAAACATTATTATTTACTCCAAGGCGAACAGTTAAGGGAATTTAAGAGCAAATACGCTGAAAGCGTATTGCCTGTAAACAAGTTTGCTTCACAGTTTTATCTCTGGACAGAAAGAGGGGCTAACCGTCATTGCAAAATATTAGACACTGACAAAGCCTGGGAGCAATTCGATAATTTGGAAGAAACCTATTTCAATACCAAGGGTATGTTGAATCTTCCAAAATCACTCCCGGAGGCGTTGCGGTTGGCTGCCGACATGGCAGAAAAAAACGAAAAACTACTGCTTGAGAACAACATAAAAAACCAAATTATTTGTGAGTTACAGCCAAAAGCAACATACTACGACCTGATTCTGCAAAGCAAGTCTGCTTTATCGGTCAGCCAGATTGCCAAAGATTACGGAATGTCGGCTACCAAAATGAATATCCTGCTGCATGACTTAAAGATTCAGTACAAGCAGGGTAAAACATGGTTATTATATCAACCGCATGCCGGTATGGGTTATACGGTGTCAAAGACACATCCCTACATAGACAGTAACGGCGACCCAGACAGTAGTCTTCGCACTTGATGGACCCAAAAGGGCAGATTGTTTATTTACGACCTACTAAAGAACAAACAAGGTATCCTGCCGATTGTCGAGCGGGGCTGCTAATATAGAAAGGATTGATCAAATGTTTTATCTCAAAAAAACCATTGGCAACGATATTGAAATGAATATTGACATCTTCGAGGATGAAATCTTTACCAGATGCGGGGGCTGCGGCAAGGAAATGCCGGTCGAAGTAGATGTGTTAATCCACGTGTTGGAAGAGGGCGATCTTGCCGGATGTAGTGTTTTTTGTAAAGAATGTGCAGAAAAAAGAAAGTCAAAGAATGGACAATCAACGGCCGTTGAGGAACCACTACCAGTTCCCCCCGAGGTGTTGCGTATACTTGCTGACTTAGTAATAAAGAACAATAAATTAATGCTTGAAAACGGACTAAAGGACCACATTATCAAGGATCTAACCCCGAAAGAAGACAGCAAGGTTGAGCGTATTGATTAATCCGTTAAGAGTTGGACTGTTAAAAGGGGGTTTATAATGGGATATTTAAAAATAATAAAGTGATAACCTTTGGCCTGGAAAGCAAGGTTACCACTCACGCTGAAAAACCACACCCCGGAGGGAATGCTATCGGTTTTAATCAGTATAACCTTCCTGGGGCAAAAAATCAATTCTAAATTACGGGAGGGAAATTAATTATGAATAAAAGACAAGGCACGTTAAAGGAGAGTTTTGTACAATTCGCTTGGGACAGAATAGAAAAGGCTCAGGGAGAGACTTGTAATGATCCAAGGTTTATTGATATACGGGAAAAGCATTTTGAAGCGTTTGAAAAGTTCAAGGCCATGATAACCCCGGAAGCTTATAAATTCTACTTGGACGAAGTAGAGCCCACCGAATCAGAAATGGAATGTTACGATATTGAACGAATTTACCTGCAAGGGGTCAAAGATGGAGCGGAGTTAAAACAGGTGCTTGAGCTTGGGGGTGATTTGAATGCTTAAAGAGGATTTCGATGATTTTACCTGCACTCGTTGCGACCGTATTATGTCGGTGGTAGAAAAAGACCCGGTATATGTCGAATTTTCGGACATGTTTTATAATGCACTCGATCAATTAAAGGCTATGGTGGGTGATAAAGGTTGGGGTCCACTTTCCGATATGGAATCAGCAGCAACTACCATGGCGGGGTTAAGCTCTCATTACGGATATAGAGCGGGTTTGAAAGATGGGGCCCACTTATGTCGGGAATTAGGATTAATTGAAGGACAGCCTCCGAGAGGCCGGACAGATTGTAAATAACTATCAAGAGTTAAGGAGGTTTTTTATGTCTGTTAAAAAGATCGTTTTCATCGAACAGGACGTTTTCGATTACATGCATACTGCTGGGACGCTCTATATTAATGCAAAATTTAGCAACCCAGAAAGAATTAATATTATCAGTAAGTTTTTGTTAGGCTGAGTGATGATTTACTAATGGAGCGAGCAGGGCAGGTGATACCATGATAAAAAGTCATTCTTTTACGTTTTGGAGTGGCGCACTTACAGCAGATCACAGAAAGAAAATTGGGCCAGCAATATGGGAATTTTTATGGTGCATAGATAAAACCACAAAAGAAATAACGGAGGATGGTCGTAACTGGGGATTAGTTTATAGCGGAAAGCCGGTAACCTGTGAAGTAATTGCCCAGGAATATGGAATTAACGAGAGAACTATTCGCCGTAACCTTGAACGATTGGAAACGGAGGGATATATAAAAATCATTCGTGCCCCCTATGGGTTAATAATACATGTTTGTATAGGTTAGATAGTTTTTACGACAGTTTTCCGATGAAGCGGGTGGGAGGTAGGGCTGATGCCGAAGGGCGACAGAAAGATGTTTAAAGCGGATATAGAAGATGGATATACAAAGATATCCAACCTTCTGCTGAAAGCCCTGTATATGGCAGAACTCACGGGATTACAGACAAGGATGTGCCTGTATCTTGTAAGCAGGACATACTCCTGGGGAAAGAAGGCTGAAAAGATTGGCTTGCAGGAATTTGCCGACAATTGCGGATCAAACAAGGCTTATATATCCAAGCAGCTAAAGGACCTTATTGATAAAAAAGTGCTTCTGTTAGTAGAGGGCGGCCAAGGGGTTGTGTCGATGTATTCCCTCAATACCCGGCTGAATGAATGGCAAGGGTGTTTAGATAAACTGTTGCACAAAACTACAACAGTAGAAATGAACTGTCACACAAAACTACAACAGTCTGTTGCACAAAACTACAACAGTCTGTTGCACAAAACTACAACAGTTACACCGCCCGAAGCCACGGATGACGAGGCTCCCGAGATTCCTAAAGAAAGGTTTAAAGAAATATTTAAAGAAAAAACAGATAGACAGATAGACAGTATAGGCGAAATCGAAAATTCTGAACTGGTCAATTTAGGGTCCGGGATGCCGTCTCCCGGTGAGGTGCCGAACTCAAACCCTGACGGGATGCCGACTCCCAAAGAAGAAAAACCACCTCCTGATGATGGTTTGAAAACTATCTGTGACTATTTATCTGCCAAAATGGGGCAGTTGGATATTGGCAGCCGGAATTTTTCGGCAGTAAAGAAAATCCTAGAAGAACCCGGTATGACTAAAGAAATTGTAATTGCCGGAATCGATAAAAGCTTTACTAGCTACAGCCCAAAATATGCAGGGGATAAGATTCGATTATTCAGTTATTGCCGACCGGCGGTCATGGAGGAATATATTCGGGTAATAAACCAGAATGGAGGGGAAACCAATGACGGAGAAGGCCAAGGAACTAATAAGACACCAAGGACTAAGAGGAATGTATCTAAACCTAAGTCCGGTGGAACTAGATCAAAAGATTACCGAGGCGGTAAATATGGCAAGATCATTAAGTGAGTATTTTTCTCAGCATTTGCCGGAAGTAGAAGGGTTGCCTGATGAAATATTAAGGGCAAATTTTGAAGCACTCGAAGAGGTTAGATTAGAGCGGGCACGCTGTTGTTTCTGCCGTAAACCGCAATGCCCATACCACTACGTTTACAAAATCACCGTCAGCGATGAGAATGGCAACAGTGAGTTAAAAATTGAAACAGAGATGGACAAGTGCGAACATCTTGAAGCCAAAACAATACTGGCCAAAAAAGATAAGTATTTTGCTTCCTGTAGACTTGGCAAACGCTTTATTGACCGGAGGTTTGATAATTTTATAACTGAGGAATATAATACCGAGGCTTTACATGTCTGTTATAACTATGTGGCAAGCATCAAGGAGCGGTTGCAGGACGGAAAAGGCCTCTTACTGATGGGGCCGGTAGGAACCGGGAAAACCCATCTTGTGGCCTCAATGATTCATGAAGCAATCGAAAAACATGTTGTTTTAGCTGTATTTGTAACGGTCCCGGAGCTGTTGGCAAGGATTAGGGCTAGTTTTGAGAAGGGTAACCAGGAAACCCAGGGGGAATTATTTGAACTTGTCCGATCGGCAGATTTATTAGTCCTTGATGACATTGGAGCTGAAAAAACCTCTGAATGGGTCCGGGAGCAACTCTATATAATCATCAATTCCCGATATGATGACTTAAAGCCGGTTGTAATAACATCAAACTGCACCGCCGAGGAATTAGAAGAGCGGATTGGGGAGCGGGCTACCAGTCGGATTATAGAAATGTGTGATTGGGTGGTAGTTGATGGTCCGGATTATCGCAAAAAGAAACTGGAATAGGGGGTGGGTGACCATTGAAAGAAGATTTATACACATGCTTGGATACAGAGGTTGCTATACTCGGTACTATGATAACTTCGGTCAAGGCAGCTAGTTATACACTGGAAAAGGTATTGCCTGACGATTTCTATCGAGATTCACATCGGCTGATATTTACAGCCATGCTACAAATGACCAAACAAAACAAGCCCATTGGACTAATTACCCTGGCGGAAGAATTAAAAAACTCCGGTAATCTCTCCAAGGTTGGGGGAGCGGCAGCGGTAGCGGTAATGTGTGATTCTGCATTTGAACCGCACATTGATAATTATATTAGGATTTTGAAAGAGAAGTCGGAGCGTAGGCAGCTTAGATCTGTTTTACAACGGAATTTAGCGGCCCTGGGCGAACCTAACTGTGAGACAGAAGAAGTATTTATGACTGCTCAAAAAGAGTTATACCAGGTTATAGAAAAAAAATCTTTCCGTAAGTACCGGATGGACTATGATGTTATGCTCGAATATGTTGATTTGGTAGAAAACCGCAGGACCGAAAAGAAGGGCATTGGGTGGGGATTTAAGGGGATGAATAGCACTATAGGACTATTACTTCCGGGGCGGGTTTACTTTGTTGGGGCCCGTCCGGGAATGGGGAAAACGGCTTTTGCTCTGACTGTTGCCCATAATGTGGCCGCTACTGGTGCGCCGGTCTACTTTGCGAGTATGGAAATGAACTGGGAGCAAATTGCTGACAGACAGGTTTCAATGACTGCCGAAATTAATGGACACGCATTACAACATGGTTTATTGAGAGACGAAGATTGGGGGAAAATTGCCACGGCCATAAACCGGATCTCCGGGCTTCCAATAGCTCTTGATGATGAGCGCCATACCACTTCTAGTTTATTCCTGAAAGTGCGGCAATTCAAAATGGATATGCTTCGAAAGGCCGAGGATTACCGGGAAAACGGAAATACTTCCCAGGCTGCTAGGATTGAGCAACTTAGTGGGCTTGGGTTGTTGATTGTCGATTTCCTTCAACAGTTCCAAGATTCCAAAAAGGGTCTTGATAAAGATGATTGGATGGCATTAATTTCAGGGGCTATGGTTAATATGGCTAAAGAACTCAATATACCGGTCCTGTGTTTAACCCAACTAAACCGGGAAAATGAAAAGTCTAACAATAAGCGGCCGCAACTCTCTCACCTTCGGGGCGGGGGATCTCAGGAACAGGATGCCTGGGCAGTTCTACTTCTCCACCGAGAGGATTATTATGAGCTGGATTTGTCCAAGCATAACGGGCAAGTTGAAGTTATAGTTGCCAAAAACCGCAGCGGACCGGTCGGGACTGTCCGGATGGAATTTAAGAAAGAATATACTAAACTATGCGAAATCGAAAGGGGGTACTAAAAAAAATGAGTATTAAGCGTTGCACAGATGCTTTATCCCGGAATGGAGGAAACGAATGGATAGTTTATGAACTCTGTAAAAACATTGAAGAAACCGGGGCATTCGATAATCTTTCCCGAGAGGAAGCCTATGACATTGTCAAGAAAATTGCCTTGGCACATGGGGCTACATTAGGGGCGATTCGTAACGGTTGGGAGGAATATCTCTGCTTAGTGCGTGGGCGGCGGAATATGGGAGAATTAAGACCGGGGCTTAAACTGGCGCAATAAGGAGGGAAAACCCTATGGATGATGACAGAGTAAGACATGTGTTCCCTGATTGGTTATTGATTGCGGGAACAGTATTGTTAGTAATTTACTTGTTATTACAGCGGATATATGGATAGGATGGAAAACCCGAATGTCTGAAAGCCAGAAATTTTGTTCTAAAAGCAGATCAGGAGGTGGATTAAAATGGTACCGTGGCAGAATGTAATTTTAATAATATTGGTGGTAATCATTGGTACTGCAACTATCGCATTAATGTTAAAGTAGGCAGAATGACCCCTCTATATGCCCCGCCCTAGGGCGGTAGGTTTGGGGTGAAGGAAAATGTATTAGTGAGGTGTCAGGGATGGTTAAATCATATATATACGTAGCAGCAATTATACTGTGCGTGCTGAACACTGGGAGGTGGAGGTTGTGAGCAAGTCCCAGGAGTGGACAACAACCATACTTAGTATTTTGGATGAGGTAAAAAGGACCTATGAATATAATTACGAAGAAATCAACCTCCGGGACAAAGAGACTCAGGATCTACTCCATGATATTGAAATGGGCAATCATAATACGGCTAAACTGGTCAAGCTGGCTAAAGAGTTACAACGGGCCAGGAAAGAGCGTCGGCTGATGAAAGAAGAGAATGAGTGCTTGGAACCGTTGTACAACTTTCTCGGCCGGCCGGAGTGGGGCAAAGTGAAGATTGATCTATACAAAATACAGACTGCGATTGCCAGAACAATGGAGGTACAGGCTAACAGGAAGTACATGCCCAAGGTGCGGCGGGATTTGAGCATATGCGACAAGGAGGCGGCAGAAGCATTTGAGAAAGAACATAATGGTTGATTGAGAAAGGCGGGGCTGGCGTGAAGTGGAAGTACCAAATATCCCCCAAGTCTATTGTTGAAAATGAAAGCGGCTGCTATGAAACATGGGTCGAAAAAATATTCTGTGATAATTATTATATGTTCTTTGCAAAGCAGATAAGCGTTAAAGTCAATGGCGTACACTACCATATTGATCCAAAACTTAATGTGTTTAGATATGCTGTATTTGATAACGATGGGTTTTACAAAAGTACCGTCTTAAACCTTGAGACAACTAAATATGAAATTGAGTTAAACAAGCTAAGAGGACAGTATAGCGGTGAAATAACAGGATACAAAAGGGCATTTAATGACTTCAAGATGGAAGTGATTTATAGTGCAAGAAACCAAATAAGGATAGTATAACCGGGAGGGATGGCGGTGGAAAGGAGGGGTTGGTGTGAATAAATTTTGCGATGATGACTGCGAATATCTTCATCCAACAGAAAAAGAGCAAAGCAAGCGCAAGGAGGATCATAAATGTGCAAAGTATGGGCAAACAGTTTTCCATTTAGGGAATCATCCTAAACTGGTAAAATGCGAGGCTTGCAGTAAAAATTAAGGTGGGAGGGATGACGGTGGAGCAGAGAATTAGCGTAGCTCAATTAAATGAACTGTCGGATGAGCAGAAGGAAAAACTATCTGAGCAATGGGAGCCACAAACTTATGATATATTTTACTGTGGCGGGAAAATACGCACTGTGACCCTTTGCAGTAGGGAAAAACCAGATGGGCCCAAACTAGTCTGGTATCACGGAGGACATGCCACGAAAGGTTGTTGCTATCCTCTACTCTCAATAGGCCAATGCCTGGAGTTGTTAGAACAGCTATCCAATGATGGATTTTATGCTATTGATAGAAGAACAGATAAAAACGGCTCTCGGGAATATGCGGTGATAATGGATATGTTTAAATCTGCAGATAAGGAGTTAATAATTACACTCTGGCAGGCAGTTAAGGCGGTACTATAACGGGAGGTGGGCTATGGAGCAGAGGACGGAGTATAAAGCGGAGGGGCAGGATAAGCCTTGGATACCAGTTATAGTCCGATGGCTGCATAAATATGAGTTGTGGAAGTCTAGGCTGGAGTACCTAGACGAGAAGCGACAGCAAGAGCCGAAAGTAGTCGCTAGGCTAACTGGCATGCCAGGGGGTAGCATGACAGGTAATAGCACGTTGGACACAGCACAGGCGAGATTAGAGGCCTCAGAAGAAATAGAGAAACTATATGACATACAAGAACGCATACACATACTCGACCTAGCATTTAAGGCCATGAAACAGGAAGAAATGCTATTGATCCGGACGATTTATTTTGATGGGGTGGAGAAAGATCCTTGGGATGCACTACTAATGAGCCGGACAACCTATTTTAGAGTTCGGCGCAGGGTTTTTGAAAAGATTTACTATATTGGATGGGAGGAAATAGACATAGAAGCTAGTAAACGGAAGAAATGGCACGATAATGGTACGGTTTTGGCACTAAAAGACGGGGAAACCGTAGTATAATAGTATTAGTAAGTTTGTCACTAACTTCACTTATTCCTCTCCCCCAACTCGCACCCGAAAGGGTGTATTTCTTTTTTTGGTACGGACAGCGATGTCCTGAGCAAAAACATATCTGCTGTTTTTATTAGGAGGGTGCCCGCACCGTCCTGATTTTTTTGGGCAGAGAAAAGGCCCCTGGGAGGGGCTAGCTATTTTTTCTGCGTTGAAGCTCTTCCTCTATAAACTGTGCTTCTTCGAGAATTATTGTTCTGCAGTAAGGGTTATTGTTATAACAGGGTTTATCGGCTTCTTGAATATTAGCCCTGTACCAGTTTTCCAAACCAATACCGCAGGTTTCGCGTATTCTGGCCTTTAAGTGGGGGCTTAGCATCCTATTCATCCTCCTTCGGTTCGAGGTAGGCTTGCAGTGCCTCCGTAACTATTGCCGCCAGAGTTTTGCCGGTAGCAGCTGCGTATACATCCAGCTTGACCCGGAGTGCCCAAGGGATTGTGGTATTTAGGCGGTTGATTGGTTCTGCCATGTTAGCACTCCCCTTCGGTCATGGTATCGGTATCCGTTGTTATTGTTAACAAATCATCATCAAAACTTAATCCAGTGTTATCGTTGTTTTTTAGTAGGTTAAAAGCACATTCCATAACAAATTCCTTGCTACCCTCTAAAATATCGGTCA
>Ga0255338_1004571_pt1 | contig 14048 bp, 11 predicted proteins | sample MeOH1_35cm_T4_19_FD_203715 | JGI IMG/M metagenome (GOLD analysis project Ga0255338, IMG submission 203715) | Sandy soil microbial communities from University of British Columbia, Vancouver, Canada - MeOH1_35cm_T4_195 | ecosystem: Engineered > Artificial ecosystem > Sand microcosm > Unclassified ...
AGCGGCAGACCCCCGAAAGAGACGAAGTGACTGGGTCTATGCAGGCAATTGAACCTCCTCCGAACGCAAAGGAGGCAGGACCAGTATTGCGCGCCGCGCAGTACGTGCGCATGTCGACCGAGCACCAGCAGTATTCGACGGAGAACCAGGCCGACAAGATCCGCGAGTACGCCGCCCGGCGCCACCTCGAAATCGTGCGCACCTACGCCGACGAGGGTAAGAGCGGACTGCGCATCGATGGTCGCCAAGCCTTGCAGCAACTAATCAAGGACGTCGAAGCGGGCAACGCCGACTTTCAGATCATCCTCGTCTACGACGTGAGCCGCTGGGGTCGGTTTCAGGACGCCGACGAGAGCGCGTATTACGAGTACATCTGCCGCCGTGCCGGAATCCAGGTTGCCTACTGCGCCGAGCAATTCGAAAACGACGGCTCGCCCGTGTCCACCATCGTCAAGGGCGTCAAGCGGGCGATGGCAGGCGAATACAGCCGAGAGCTGTCGGCCAAAGTGTTCGCCGGCCAGTGCCGCCTGATCGAGCTGGGCTTTCGGCAAGGCGGGCCAGCCGGATTCGGCCTGCGGAGGGTTCTGGTCGACCAGTCCGGCGCGGTCAAAGGCGAACTGGCGAGGGGCGAACACAAGAGTCTACAAACCGACCGCGTCATCCTGCAACCCGGTCCGGATGCCGAGGTCGCCGTCGTCAGCCAGATTTACCGCTGGTTCGTCGATGGCAGCCTGCAGGAATCGGAGATCGCCCAGCGGCTCAACACGGAAGGTGTGCGCACCGATCTCGGACGCGATTGGTCACGCGCCACCGTGCGGGAGGTGCTATGCAACGAAAAATACATCGGCAACAACGTCTACAACCGCCGCTCCTTCAAGCTTAAAAAACACCGGGTGGTCAACAGCCCTGAGATGTGGATCAGGAAGGAAGCCGCGTTCGAGGGCATCGTGCCACCCGATCTGTTCTACACGGCGCAGGGCATCCTGCGCGCACGTGCGCACCGTTACAGCGATGACGAACTGATTGAAAAGTTGCGCCGTCTGTACCAGCAGCACGGCTATCTTTCAGGCCTGATCATCGACGAGACCGAAGGGATGCCCTCGTCGGCGGCCTACGCGCATCGCTTCGGCAGCTTGATCCGCGCGTACCAGACGGTCGGTTTCACTCCGGATCGGGACTACCAGTATCTCGAGATCAACCAGTTTCTACGCCGCCTGCACCCTGAGATCGTCTGCCAGACCGAACGGACGATCGCTGATGTCGGTGGTGCGGTCGCCCGGGATCCGGCGACCGACCTGCTCACCGTCAATTGCGAGTTCACCGTCTCGCTGGTGCTGGCCCGCTGCCAGTTGCTCGACACCGGGCGACGACGCTGGAAGGTACGCTTCGATACCAGCCTTGCGCCGGACATCACGGTGGCCGTGCGGCTGGACCAGAGCAACCAAGCCGCGCAGGATTACTACCTGCTGCCTCGCTTGGATTTCGGCCAGCCGCGCATCCAGCTGGCCGACCACAACGGCATCGAGTTCGAGTCTTATCGCTTCGACGGCCTGGACTACCTATATGGGATGGCCCAGCGCATCCGCATTCGGAGGGCGGCATGAGCCACGACAAAGAACATCGTCCTTCCGAGCTGCGGATGATCGCGCTCGACCGCATCGACGTTCTCAACCCGCGCGAGCGCAATAGTCGCGTGTTCGAACAGATCGTCGGCAACATCCAGAGCATCGGCCTGAAGAAGCCCGTGATCGTGACGCCGCGTCCCGGTAGCAATGGCGAGCACTACTTGCTCATTTGCGGCGAAGGACGCTTCAAGGCCTTGAAAACCCTCGGGCACTCGGAGATCCCGGCGATGGTAATGACCGTCGACGACGAGTCGGCCTTCATCATGAGCCTGACGGAGAACATTGCACGGCGCAAGTTCAGCCCGCTTGAACTCCTCGTCGGGATCGAGCAACTGCGTGACGAGGGCTACGACAAGAAGATCATCGCGCAAAAGACCGGCCTCAGCCAGGAGTATGTCCAGGCCATCCTGTACCTGCTCAAGAACGGAGAGGAGCGACTCCTGATGGCCGTGGGCAGCGGCCGCATTCCACTCAACGCTGCGATGACCATTGCGGGCGCGGGCAACGATGACAAGGCAATCCAGACCGCGCTGCAGGATGCCTATGAGTCCGGAAAGCTGCGCGGCAGCCAATTGATCCAAGCGCGGCGCGTCATCGAGCGGCGCCGCACCCAAGGCAGATCCATCGCCCGTGGTGTGCCGGCACGCAAGCCGCAGGAGGATGTCACAACGTCAAGCCTGGTGCGCAACTATCAGCGCGAAGTCGAACGCCAGAAGCTGCTGGTCAGGAAGGCCGAAACCGCCCAACGCAACCTCCTGTTCATCGTCGGCGCGCTGCGTCAGCTGCTGACCGATGAGAATTTCACCAACTTGCTGCGCGCCGAGGGCTTGGACACCCTGCCGCAGTATCTGGCCGACCGCGTCTGGGCACGCGGGAGCGGAACATGAGCGCGCCCGCACTGGGCTTCGTCCCGGAGCCTTTGCTGCTGGCGCTTTCGGTCGTCCTGCCATCGCGCAAGAGCCCAGACGGACTGCAGACCTCTCGCAAATTCAAGCAGATCCTCGCGTCTATCGAGGCCGTCGGCCTGATCGAACCTTTGTCCGTTGGCAAACCCAATCGGGCGGGACAGCACATTTTGCTGGACGGCCACACCAGGCTGGTAGCGCTGAAGCAATTAGGCTTTGACACTGCGCCCTGCCTCGTGGCCACCGATGATGAGAGCTACACGTACAACAACCGGATCAACCGCCTGTCCTCCATCCAGGAGCACGTCATGATCCGGCGCGCCGTCACGCGCGGCGTCACCCCCGACAAGCTCGCCAAGGCCCTGGACGTGGACATCAGCCACGTCATGAAGAAGCTGAGCCTGCTTGATGGCATTTGCCCGGAGGCCGCCGAACTGCTGCGAGACCAAAACTTCTCACCCAACCTCGGTGCGGTTCTGCGCAAGCTCAAACCGACGCGGCAAGTCGAATGCGTCGAGCTGATGGTGAGCGCCAACAACATCACCGTCGCATATGCCCAGGCCCTGGTCGCCGCCACTCCCAGCAACATGCTCGTGGGCGAGGTCAAGCCCAAGAAACTGGGCGGCGTCAGCGCCGACCAGATGGCAAAGATGGAGCGAGAAATGGGCAACCTCCAGGAACAGTTCAAGCTGGCCGAGCAGTCCTATGGCCAGGACGTCCTCAACCTGGTGCTGGCCAAGGGCTATCTGGCCAAGCTCATGGCCAACGAGGCCATCCTGCGCCACCTGACGAAAAGGCACCCTGACGTGCTGAACGAGTTCGACAGCATCGTGCGCATGGTGACGCTGGACAAGTGAATGCCCGGGCCACGCCCGTCGAAGGCGTCATGAGGTTAGCCCGTACCTGCAGCCGCGCCATGCGCGTTTACTCGGCGGCAGCTATCCCGCGGCACTTCGGAAACGCGCTGCAACCCCAAAAGGTCTTGCCGGCGTGCGATCCCTGCTTGGCCACGCGTTTGACCATTGGGTTGCCGCAGCGCGGGCAGTTCGGCTCGGTCGGCGGCGTGGGCGCAACTACGCAATTCTCCGCAGCTCTTTCGCCAACAGTCAATCGTGCCGCCTCGATCATCTTCTTCAGCGCCGGACCATCAATCAGTTCAATGCGATGCCCTTTGACGAAAGCCCGCGCTTCCGCCGTGAATATGCCGCAGGTGACCACGAAACCGCCGGTCGCCCGCTGGGCCGCCATCACGCCGTATAGCTCGCGCACGACGGTGACAGGCACTTTGTAGGCCTTCCACTGTTTGCATTGAACGAGCCACAACTCGCTGTTTTTCTTTAGCTTGAGATCAACACCGCCGTCGGCGCCGCCGCCGCCGGTCTCAGTGACCGCGTAGCCGCGCATCCGAAAGGCTTCGCCCACAAGCAGCTCGAAGTCGCGCCAGCTCATGTTGCGCAAAGCCTCGCCACTAGCATCGTTGGCCACGTCGGCCATCAAACTCTGGCGTTTGCGCCTGCCAATGGCCGAGGCCACAGCGCCGGCCAGTAGCAGCAGCGGCACGACGTACTGGCCCCAACTGGCGAGCGCCTTCACCATCTGCCCGATCACCATCTGACCGAGCTGCCCCGGTGCAAGGGTGGTCGCCACCTGCGCGACCGCCAAAGGGTGCAAAACGGCGTAGGCCGCGATCGCAAGCGCCACCCCCCCCACCACGGCAGCATAGCGGCGGACCTGAACAGCATTTCTGCCAACCCCTCGTTGCTTCTCCTCCTCATCGCCTCTCCTTGTGCTTATGAAATTTCCCGCCACTTGGGCGATCATTGTCCCGCACTGGGTACGGATCGACCCGAACGCAGCGAGGCGCGGCATCCTCGAGGGCGCCGACCAGTGCGGACCCGGCTCGGAATGGAGCGACGACCTCAAACGGTCGGGCGCAACTCCTTCCGCCATCTCGCAGCGTGAAGGGTCTGGAACACCATCTCTTGCAAGCGTTCTGCACTGGTCGGAGCATCACGCGGGGCACATTGTTCGAGCAATTGCTGAACTTCCGACTCCGCCCAGGCGGCTTCAACCCAACAAGCAACGAGCGCTTCTTTGAAGTCTGGCGGCGCGGGCCTGGACGCGCAGCGATTCGGCACGTGAAGTCTTTCTTTTCCTCATCAATAACACCGGGAGCACGCACGGCAGCGCCAAGGCGCTCATCCAGCGGCTTGCCTGAATCCGGCGTTTCAGATGCGAATGCTATCGAAACAATAGCTCGTGGTAGGAAAAGGATTACAAGGTGTTTGGCCTCCTGCGGTCAGGGCGCGCCAGTCTGATGGCGTTCAATTAAACAAAGATTCGGGACAAAAAAAATGGCGTATATGTATGGAAGCGTACCGGCGGATCGCGGCCTGATCAACCTAGAACACCCGCGAGAAATCAATTGGTGGTGCAAGCAATTCGGCTGCAGCGAAGAGCAGTTGCGGCGTGCGGTGGCCCAGGTCGGCCATTCAGCGGCGAACGTCGAGCAATTGCTCGACGGCCAGCAAATCGTTTCGGTTTGAGGCGGTCAACTTCAGCGATTGCGACCTCACCATTGGCTGATCTGGTCCTTGAACTTGACGATGAAGAATCGATCGCCTTTTCGGAAGCGATCGCGCCACAGTCCTCGCATTCTCGATGCATAACGAGCGCCGCGCTGTGTGACACACGTGCATCGTGTTACGCGAGGCTGGGTGCATCGCATCGAGCGTATTGGCCAGCGTCGGCCCTGCGAAAGCCAAGATCCTTCTTGCCTGACTCAGCGGGCCCGCAAGCGCCTGTCGCGCGACAAGCCCGGGCTGGGTCCACTAACTAGCGGCGCAACGAGCAGAAAGGCGCAGTGGACGAGCCGTTCGAGTGACGTGTACCGCTGGCCTTGCATCGAAGCATCCGATGGGTCAGCTACGTTGGGATGAGGCAAAGTCTCCGGCCGAGAAAATAGAATCTTGTAGCGCCCACTGTTGAGGTAAGCCCTCGATTGCGTGTATCCGGGCGTAATGCGTTAGGACGCTGACCGGGGCACCGCGGTAAGCGGCAATCCACATCAACTGAGCGATGCGCCGGTCATCTATTCGAACTGGATACCAGCATTGCTCGCGCATGAAGATTTCTCTGAAGCTTTCATCGCAGGCAGAGACAACGATCGCGTGTTGCAGCCTTTGACCCGCGCGAGCCTGTCGTCGCCTCGCCGAGGTTGGGCACTTCCATGTACAGCCATGCGATTGTCAATGCTGATTTCAAAGGCCCGCTAGGTTTGAGATTACTGTAGAGAGCTTCGGCATCACGCGTCAGGCGCGCATATCAGCATACTTGCTCATAGACCTGTTTTTATGTACAGTATCGTGACTAGAGACTACGATTTTGGACAACGACCTCTTCAACAAATCTGCCGAGCTGGCGTGCTCTTCTCAAAGTGACTACCCGCGGCGAGGCTTCGCCCACCTGCTGAGCCCGCGGATGCGTAGTTCAAGCTCTTCAGTGTGCCGTATGATGAACATCGCACGGCAGTTGTGTTGCAATGACCTTTCCACGAAATGAACAAAGAAACGTTGAACCTTCGAGCGGCAAGACGATGGACGGTAACGAAGAGTAAGCCAACCGGTAAGGTCGCCGCATGACCGACCGAGAAGGCGTGGAGCTCGCCGCGAAGGCTCAACAGGGAGCCGACATAACTATCAGCGTCAAGCCTCGATTGACAGAAGTAAAGAAGGCCCGCAAGAGCTCGCCCCTCCCGTTGACCAAGGCAAACTTGGCGTTAGTCCCCCAAGTCTCCAGCACCGGCGCCTTCAACGATCCTAAACTCCGCAAGCAGGCGTACTACGCGGACGAGAGCGTCCTCATCTTCAACATGGACGTGCGGGACGCCATGAAGCATTTGGCGAGCGCGGGAGTAATGGTCAACTGCATAGTCACGTCCCCCCCCTTCTATGGCCAGCGGGACTACAAAGCGAAGGGTCAGATCGGGCTCGAGGAGCATCCGCAGCAATTCATTGAGCAGCTCGTGGCTTGCTTCGAAGCGGCCAAGCCTATCCTTGCCGACAATGGCAGCCTGTGGGTCAACCTGGGCGACACCTACTGGAGCGGCAAAGGCGAGCACAAGAGCGGGGAGTCGAAGCAGAGCGCTCGGCGGTTCGGCCTGCGCCCTCAGGACCGCACCGGCGACGGGCTGTTGTGCAAGCCCAAGCAGCTCCTGCTCATTCCGCATCGGTTCGCTATCGCGATGCAGGAGAAGGAATGGATCGTGCGCAACGACAACGTGTGGGTGAAGCCGAACCCGATCCCCGACCAAGTGCGCGACCGCTGCTCGATGTCGCACGAATACATGTTTCACCTGGTCAAGTCGCGCTGGTATTACTTCAACAAGGATGTCATCGGGCGGAAGTCGGAAACCGGAAGCATCCTCCCGCCGCCAGACACTTGGGAGATCCCGCCTGCTCGGCGCAGCCACAAGCACAAGGCCCGCTTCTCGGAGGAGCTCGTACGGATCCCGATCCTCGCTAGCACGCCACAAAACGGCATTGTGCTCGATCCCTTCGGCGGCAGCGGAACGAGCCTTGTCTTTGCCCGGAGGCACGGCTTTCGTGCGATTGGCATCGACATCAAGAAGGACTTCTGCCAGTCGATGGTGGAGCACATAAGCGAGCTCGGCTGACCAGCCTTGCGGCCCGAGAAGAACAACGACGGAGAATCAAATGGCCAGATACCTGACGGCGAATCGCATCAAGGCGAGCATCGCCGCTTTGGCCGACACGCGCGCAAAGAGCTCTTTGATGGAGTTCTTGATCGTGAAGCGCTCTTTGCTTCTCAAAGGGGCACCGAAGGTCGCCCTCGCTATGGGCGAGGGCGCCTACATGCAAGCCGTCCGCGAACTGGCGGCTGTTCACGAGCCGCCTAACATCAAGGCGCAGAAACAGTTCTTCAACGTGTTCGCCAGCGACGATAACAAGGGCGGCTTCCGCGCTGGCAAATACATGTCGAACGGGCCTGGCACGACGGTCAACAGCAACCCGTGGCAGACGATCATCGAGTTCTCCGACACGAAGCCACGCGGGGTCGGTTTCAAGGCGGGTTACGAGGCGAACCTCGCCAAGCCGTTGTTGAAGGCCGCCAACGAGGCGAAGCCGAGGCTGACCGAAGCAGCAATCTGGGTGTTTCGCCGTTTGGACCTCGACGGAACGCTAGGCGCGGAAACGGACCCAATTCGGCGCGCCGAGCTCCTGCGCGACAAGCTAGCGACCGACGTGGGCCTGACGTCCCACGAAATCGCGACCCTGTTCGACCAGAACGCAGGGGCAGGTATCGAGGACGCCGACATGCAACCGGCGCTGGCAAACCCGGAGGACTACCTCGATCTCACCGGGAGCGAAGCGCCTACCGAGTTGGAAGCCACGGGGAAGTCGTGCTCGCTTGACCTGGTGGCTGCCCTCGCCGCGAAGCCCTTCGTGATCCTCACCGGCGCCTCTGGCACCGGTAAATCGCGATCGACGCTGCGGCTGGCCGAGCAGCTCCAGGAGATCTACGAGGCCCAAGTCGACGGAAGTATCTTCCAGTTGGTGCCCGTTGGTCCCGACTGGACATCACCGAAGCGGTTGATCGGCTTTCGCACCCCTTTCGGACAATCCCGCAAGACCCCCGACGGCAAGGACACCAACGAGAGCTACGAGATCACCGACGCGCTGAGGATCCTCCTGCGGGCTTGCAACCCCACGTCGACCTCCATTCCGCACTTCCTGCTCTTCGACGAGATGAACCTCTCGCACGTGGAGCGCTACTTCGCGCCCTTCCTGTCGCTCATGGAAGCATCGACCATCGTGGAAGACAGCGACAATGCGGCATTGATCGATCCGCGCTCGTTGCGAGTCATTAGCGAGCTCTTGGACCTCGAAGACCCTGACAGCTCGGAGGCCAAATCCGCGAAGATCCTGGTGGCGAACGAGCAACCCCTGAGGCTGCCGCCCAACCTGTTCTACGTCGGCACCGTCAACATTGACGAGACCACCTACATGTTCTCGCCCAAGGTGCTCGACCGGGCACACGTGCTCGAGGTGCGCGCGCTGCGGCCGTCCCAATACGCCGCTGGGGCGACGCCCGACGAGACGGTGGACATCGCTGTGGCCAACCAGCTTCTGCGAGAGGCGATCGACGACCGAGAGGCCGGGGAGGGCCGCGACTCCGACCCGGTCAAGGTGCTTTACCCGCTGGTGGATAAGTATGGCGTGGACGCCATCGAGTTTGACCTCTACCGCAATTTCACGCTCAGGGTCCTGGAAGGCTGCTTCAAGCTGCTCGCTCCGGTGGGCTTTGAGTTCGCTTTTCGGATCAACAAGGAGATTTACGCCTACATGCTGGTCTGGACCAAGGCCCAGATCGTCAACGGCGCCACCTCCGGCGAGGCCATGCAGCGTTGGGTGGACGGCCTCGACCGGGCTCTATTCCAAAAGGTGCTTCCCAAGATCCACGGAAGCCGCTCGGCTCTGGGCGACAGTCTGAAGGCTCTGCACGCGTTCCTGGGCGGCTCGCATGCGGACAGCGAGCCGCCCGCGAAATACACGCTGGGAGCTGAGGCCCCGACCCGCATCGAACCGGGCGAAGCCATTGCGCTGCCGGATGGGAAGGAATTCGCACGCTGCAGGGCGAAGCTTCTCGAGATGCACGCAAGGCTGCTCTCGCGCAACTACGTCTCCTTTGTGAAGTGACATGAGCTGCATTCCGCTGCATCGCGCGAGATTCGACCTCGGCGCGGGCTGCTGGATCGACATCGAAGCCGACCTCGGCGAAGGCAAACCGCTCGCCGCGGGAGCCATTCAGTCGGACGCGCTCACGTCCGCCGAGGTGGAAACCAAGGCCGAGGAGGTCTCGTCGGGCGGCATCCCTCCGATGTGCTGGCGAGACGCCGGAGAACTGTTCGAGAAGTTCCAGCTTCGAGAGGATACGGACTACTTCATCGACGTGGTCACACCTTTGCCCATGCAAGAAGCCATTCAACAGTCGCAAGCGAATCCTGCATGGCCGTTCGAGGCTAGGCTCGCGAACGCTTTCACGCGGGAGCCGTCCCGGCGCTGGCGGCAAGAGGACGGCAAGACGGTGGTCACAGGCCAAATTCGGCTTCGCTCCCACGCTGGAGTCCTGAACCTATCGCCAGTCTTTGGCGGAGAGCTTCGGGCCGAGGTGACCTGCCGTAAGCTGCGCTACTTCGAAGAGTTTAAGCAGCTGCTGGACGAGCTGGCGGCGAAGGCGACCGAGCTGCTGCTCTCCTACGACAGCCCGGTGTCGCTGACCTTCCAGACAACCGACGACCTCGCGAAGAACGAAGCCGCCCTGCACTTCCTGATGCGGCACGTGATGGCAAAGCCCAGGCTCCCGACATCCATTGAAGAAATCGTCGAGCGGCCACACGCGCGCCTGGTTGAGCGCGTGGAACCCGCGCCGATTGAAGAGATCTTAGAGGCCGACCCGGAGCTGGTCGCGGACGGGCTTGATCACGCCGAACTTCGATCTGGCGGCCCGTTGGCTCGCCTGTTTCGAGGGTTCACGCCCGCATCGCTGCCCCAACGCGAGAGCTACGAATCCCGCGACACGCCCGAGAACCGCTACGCCAAAGCTTTCTTGGAGCATTGCAGCCTGGTCGCGCGGCGGCTCGAAGGGGCCCTGGCCGCGCAAGGACGGCGAGCGTCGGCGCGCGAAGCCCGCGCCTGGGCGGTGTCAATCGATGAAGCTTTGCAGCATGGGATGTGGCGCGAGGTAGGCCCTCTCACACAGATCCCAGCGAACTCGCAGACGCTCCTGAGAAAGAGAGGCTACAAGGATCTGATGCGTTACGACCTGTCGCTGCGCATGGCGCTGGACCTCGCGTGGAACGAAGGGGCGCAGCTCTCGGACGGACTCTCCGGCGACATCCGCCCCGTCAACCAGATCTACGAATACTGGTGCTTCTTCTGCCTCCGGGAGATCCTGCTCTCACTGTGCGTCGAAGTCGGCGGCGGCAACTTTCTGACCGTCAGCAAGGACGGGCTGAAGGTGCAGCTTGCCAAGGGGGTTCGAAGCGAGTGCCGATTCGAGTTCACGGCAGCCACCGGCGAGAAAATCCGCGTCTCGCTATTCTTCAACCGCCGCTTTCGCCGACCGAGGACTCCGCGGATCGCCTGGGAAGGGAGCTACACCGCATTCTTCGATCCTGATTTCAGCATCCGGCTGACCAAGGTCGCCGCCGACGCGCCGTCACATTGGCTTCACTTCGACGCGAAGTATCGGCTCGAGAGGCAGCAATCGGAGACCTTGTTCGAAGAAGCGCCCGACGGCGAGCAGAATGCCGGAGCGGCTGATTACGAAGAAGAAGTGGCACGAGTCCACAAGCTTGAGGACCTTTTCAAGATGCACACGTATCGAGACGGGATCCTCGGCACGCGAGGGGCCTACGTGCTCTTTCCTGGCGACGGCGTCGGAGGCATTGTCAGACTGCCAAAGCCAAACCTGTTTGTTCGCAATCCGGCCGCATTTGGCGGAGCCGGCTCGCATCGAATTCCGAGTGTCGGCGCCTTCGACTTGGCCCCAGGTGGCGGCGCTGAGCAAACGCAGGCCGTCGCTTCATTGCTGGCAAGCGCAATGCAGGCTGTCGCGGGACCATCTACCTATGAAGAGGAACGTGGCCACTGGGCGCCGTAGTGCTACTGCAACTTTTTCACAGCAGTAGCCCAGATCATCTGGCTGGTGCTGCGAACAAAAGCTCCGCTCTTCGCGTGCCGAAACTATGCAATGAGACTCGCTTCCGCCGCGCGTCTCGTTACGAGCCCTAAAAGCACCCTGCCCCCACCGTAGATCCATCGGCGTAGCTCAGCGGTGGCGGCAGGCCAGTCCCGCTGGTTTATCCGGCGCCGCAACGTCGATGTCTGCAGCCGGCCTGCGCCGAGGTTAAACGTGAAGTCCACTATGGCCGCGAGCCGCCCCTCTGGCTCGGTGGCTAGCACCGGGCAGTAGCGCAGCGTCGCGTTGAGCGCGTTCGTCAGGTCTTGCGCCAGGTAGTCCTCACCCTCTGACTTCGTGATCGGCGGATGGGTCTGGTCGCAGAGATGGCCGAAGCCGATGGTCCAGAACCCCGCCGGGCAAACGTACGGGTGCGCACGCCCTGGATCAAAGTTCGGCACGCGGTGAAATCCTTCGAACCGCCTCGCCAGATAGACCGCCGTCTGCGGGACTGCGATCACGGCCGAACCCGGTCGAACACGCGCCCCAGGAACCAGAAGTTCAATACCCCGGCCCACAGCGCCTGGTCGGCTTCGGTCCAGGCGTGAATAATCGCTGCGCCCCATCCAGCGCCAGCGGTCACGGCAGCGACGAACGCCGCCATCTTGGCGGCGCAGTACAGCGCCATGAACCAGTACGTGATGACCGGACGAACGCTTGTCGATAGCGCATCGGCCCACTTCACGCCGGAGGGTCGCCCCTGCGCGGCGACAGATTCCTTCAACGCTTCAATAGCACCGCTGTTCCACGCAGCGTCCGCGGTCGCGCCGATCTCAGCCATCCGCTGTGCGCCACGCAACTTCTCGAACTCCAGCGCCTTGTCCTGCATCGCCAATTCGTGGCCGCGCTCGCCCTTTCGGTCAAGCCACTTGAGGATTTCAGGCGCAAGACGGAAGGCGCCCCCGAGAAGTCCTCCGAGTAACGTCTCGATCATTGGCCACCCCCCAGCAACCTGAGCTTGATGGCCGCTCCAACCAGCAATGCGGCCAAAACGCCGGTGGTGACCACCTTGACGGTGGTCAGCCACGCGGTGTGGCGGGCATCGCGCCACGCTTCGAGGAGATTGCGCAGATCGCGGATGTCCTCTGCGGGATGGCCGCTTTCGAGGCCGAGGTGCGATAGAACGCGCTGGGCTCCGCGTTCGGCAGCACGATCCAGCAGATCGTCAAATTCCTCCTTCCGGAGAAGAAGCATATTTTGAACGAGGGCGGGTTTGTCAGGTTCAGTCATTTGCAGTCTCCAGAAATGCGAAACCCGCCCGATGTATGAACATCCGGGCGGGTCCCAGGTTGATTCAGCCGCGTCGGCGGCCACGATTTCAGGCCCCCAAGGCGTGGCGATCTCGCAAGCTACGTGATCGACTTGATACCGATATTGAAGCCGCCCGCAAACCTTTCCGAAGCGCTTAAGTTGTGACAAACACCGTTGGCCATGCGCTGCCCGCAACCGGGGCGCTGATTTCGCCGCCGCTGTTAAAGTAGCGCGTTTGCCCCAATGACCAGCCCGTGATGTTCGTCAGAGTCGCATACGTCTGCCAAGACGAACCATTCCAATACTCGATGGTGAAGTTCTTCGGAGCCTGCGACACGCCGGTCCCGCCAGTCGGTGCGGTAAGTCCGACAGTCACGATAGATTTTCCGGACGAAAACCGGTAGCCGAGCCTGTTATCGTAATCTTGATAGTTACCCAGCCACTGCGAGGACGGAACGCCGTCGAAAGCCGACGCCGGAAAATTCGCCGTACCGCCCAACGACGAAACTGAGTTGGCGAATGGGCTGCCGCCGGAGCAATCACTTGTCGCGCTACCGGCCAAGAACATCCCAACTTGAGATAGGGCTATTTCGGTAGCTCCGTTGTTAGCCGTAAAGTGAATTTGCCATGCCGTGTGGTCGCCGTTCTGCGTGTCATAGTTATCGGCATTGAACACTCTCAGTACGCCATTCGTCCATTCGACAGTGGGCCCGATTGTGAGCGTCGTCGTCCAAACACTGTTGTCATCGGAGTATTGCAGTTGGAACGATGCGGGCGTTTGTGAACGGTCGTTTGCCGTAAGCCCAAATTCCAAAATATCCTTGCCGTTGCCAGCACCGAAGTCATACGCGAGCCACTGTGGGTATGTGATGCCGGAGAAATTGGTGATGTGCCAAAGCGTAGACGCACTATTGTCGAAAGCGTTGGCGGGAATGTATGGAGACGTGTAGCTTGACGCGTACGCTGTTCCTGAGCCGGTCGCGTCTGCGCCGCCAATGGTTTCCCGAAACTCAACCTCCCGCAAGTCCAAATAATTTGCGGAGCCTGTGTTTTCCGTGATGTAGACGCGCCAGTAACGATGTGCGGCCATGATTACCTCGTCCCGGAAAGCGTGATGGCTGGATCAGCGAGCGTGGCATCGGGTGTTGCTGGTGCAACAATCATCAAAACATCACCTGCTGCAAAACTCACCGCCAGGCCGCCCGATGACGCAAAGGTCGGCGTCACACCCCCGGCGCCAATGGTGCACGAGCCGACCGACGATCCGTTCTTCTGGATGTCGAACGCAGTGCTGCCGGTCGCGTTCGCGCTGGCGGTGAAATAAGAGCCGCTGAAGTTTGCTGGGAACACAACCGCCCGCGCCAGTTTTCCGCGATACAGCTTCGTTGAGGCCGCGGGCACGCCAGGGTAGAACGTGTGCACGTCAAACGGCGCGGACTGCCACTTGACGCCAAGGGGTTCGCCCGAGTCCGCGGTCAGCACCTGGCCATTCGAGCCAACGGCC
>Ga0255338_1004572_pt1 | contig 14047 bp, 14 predicted proteins | sample MeOH1_35cm_T4_19_FD_203715 | JGI IMG/M metagenome (GOLD analysis project Ga0255338, IMG submission 203715) | Sandy soil microbial communities from University of British Columbia, Vancouver, Canada - MeOH1_35cm_T4_195 | ecosystem: Engineered > Artificial ecosystem > Sand microcosm > Unclassified ...
TTCAGCTTGCGATCCAGGCGCTTCTGGCGTTTCGCGGTGACGGTACGGATGAGCTGCATGGTGAGCGTCGAGGCACCCTCCCGGCGACGGCCGAAGCTGGTGACGAAATTCCATCCGGACCGCAGGAGGCCCCGGCCCGATACGCCGCTGTGCCCCCAGAAATCCGAATCCTCCGTGGCGACCAGCGCGTTCACGAAGGCCTTGGGGATGTCGCCGTAGGGGATCACGACGCGGTGTTCCTCCGCGAAGATCCCGATGACGTTGCCATCGTGGTCCAGCACCTTGGTGATGGTCTTGGGCACGCGCAGGGCGAACAGCGTGAGGAAGCTGTCGGCATCCCGCGAGAGCACGGACCAGGACACCGCCAGGGTGGCGCCGCCGGCCACTGCGAGGGCCAGGAAGGCCCACAGGGCCCGGCCGAGCCACCGGCGCGAAGGAGTGGAGGAGGATGCCTGGGTGGGAGCCATGCCCCAAGGATAGCGTTAGAGTGATGCCATGCCCCAGCGACTGATCCTCGTGGCCAAGGTCAAATCCCCGCGCCTGGGTGCCACCCTGCGCGAGGCGCTCCCGCCCTTCCTCGACCGGGGCTGGACCGTGACGGGCGAGCCGGCGATGGCCGAAGCCTGGGCGCAGGCCGGCCTGGACCCCACCCGGTTGGACCTGGACCCGGATCTGGGCGCCTCGAACCCCGTCGCAGATCTGTGCCTGGTGCTCGGCGGCGATGGGACCCTGCTGCACGCAGCCCGGAGCGTGGGCATGCGGGGCACCCCCATCCTGGGCATCAACCTCGGCTCCCTGGGCTTCCTCACGGCCCATCCCGTCTCTGAGGCCGCCGGTGCTGTGCAGGCGTTCCTGGCCGGAACCCTCGTGGCGGACCGCCGCCCCACGCTGGAGGTGGAACTCTGGCGCAGTGGCCACCTTCTGGCGCGGCAGACGGTGCTGAATGATGCGGTGGTGGCCAAGGGTGCCCTGGCCCGCATCATGGACATGCATCTGCGGGTGGGCGACCAGGATGCGGGACCCATCAAGGCCGACGGCCTCATCGTGGCGACGCCCACGGGCTCCACGGCCTACGCGCTGTCCGCGGGAGGCCCCATCCTGCATCCCAGCCTGGAGGCCTTCGTCATCGCCCCCATCTGCCCGCACACCCTGACTCTGCGGCCCTCCGTGGTGCCTGCGTCCCAGCCCATCAGCATCACCCTGGAAGAGGCGGAGGACGCCCACCTCACCCTGGACGGCCAGATCGGCCACCAGCTGCTTCCCGGCGATGAAGTGCGCCTCCGCCAGGCCCAGACCCGCATCACCCTGCTCCAGCGGCCCGGCCTCGACTTCTTCGCCCTCCTGCAGCAGAAGCTGCATTGGGGGGATCGGTAATTCCCGGTCCTCAGTCTTCAGTCCTCTGTCTTCAGTCTGGGGTTCGGAGGCGCCGAAGGGCGGCGCACCAATGGTTTCAGTCCAGCGCCGACCCACCCGAACGGCCCAACGGAAAACAAAGGCCGGCCCGCAGGGCCGCTCAATTCCCAGACTGAAGACTGAACCCTGAGGCCTGAGGCCTGATACCCCACAGACCGCTCTGCCCCCGTGCCATTCCCGACCATCTGGTCGGCGGCGGTCTGCGTTGTGGCCCGCTTGTGACCGCGCGCACATGGGGTGGGCATGACACTTCCCCCTAGTTAGGACCTGCGTCCCTGCATGGAGTCTCCATGGCCCTCAAAGAACGACCCAAACCTTTTCTGCTGCCGGAGTATTGCAAAGGCTGCGGCCGGTGTCTCGACGCCTGCGCCAAGGATTGCATCACCCTCAGCGACCAGATCAATCCCCTGACGGGCCTGGTGCCCGTGGATCTTGATCTCACCAACTGCAACGCCTGCGGCCTGTGCATGGACGCCTGCCCTGAGCCCTACGGCCTGCGGCCCGCCCACGAAGGCGAGATCCAGGACTTCGAACTGGAGGACCCGGCCAAGATCTTCGGCGTGAAGCCCAGCGACGCGCCCGTGCCGGTGGACATCCCCAACGAAACCCTGCCCCTGCCCCGCACCGAGCCCCTGGTCATCAAGGGCACGTACGCCTCGGCCCTGGGCGCCCTGCTCGCCGGCTGCCGCCACGTCTACGGCTACCCCATCACCCCCTCTACCGAGGGCGCCGAACTGATGGCGAAGTTCCTGCCCAAGCTCGACGGCACTTTCATCCAGGCCGTCAGTGAAGTGGCCACCGTGAACATGATGTACGGCACTGCCGGCGCGGGGCTCCCGACGATGACCTTCACCTCCTCGCCGGGCTTCAGCCTGATGCTGGAGGGCGTGTCTTACATGATCGGTGCCGAGCTGCCGGGCGTCTTCGTGGATGTCATGCGCGGCGGCCCGGGCCTCGGCAACATCGCCCCTGAGCAGTCCGACATCAAGCTGGCCTGCCACGGCCTCGGCCACGGCAACACCCAGGCCATCGTGCTGGCGCCCGCAACGCCCCAGGAGATGCTCGACCTCACCATGCTGGCCTTCGAGCTCACCTTCAAGTACCGCAATCCCGTGGTCCTCCTCGGGGACGGCTACCTGGGCCAGATGACGGGCAAGGTGCAGCTGCCTGACACCATGATCAAGCCCGGCATCCCCAAGTGGGCGGTCTACGGTGACGCCATGCACCGCAGGAACGTCATCACCTCGATCTTCCTCACGGAGAGCGATCTCGAGGCCCATAACGTCCACCTGAACGCCAAGTACAAGGCCATGGAAGTCGAAGCCCGGTCCGAGTCCTTCCTCTGTGACGATGCCGAGGTGGTCCTCATCGCCTGCAACACCCCGGCCCGCACGGCCAAGGGCGCTGTTCAGGAGCTGCGGAACCAGGGCATCAAGGCCGGCCTCTTCCGCCCGATCACCCTCTGGCCCTTCCCTGTGGAAGAGCTGAAGGCCGCCATTCACGGCGCGCAGCGGCTGGTGGTGGTGGAAGCCAGCGCCGGTCAGCTGGAGGATGAGGTCCGCCTCGCCCTCAGCAAGGCCGGTGTCCGCCAGTTCCCCGAGATCGAATCCGTGCGCCGCATGGGCGGCGTCCTGCCCCAGCAGAACGAAATCATGACCCGGGTCCTGGGTCGGAAGGAGGTGCTCGCATGAGCAAGGCCAGCGTCTTCTACGACAAGTTCGAGCGCCATTCCCATGGCGAGGGCCTGAAGGGCCACGCCACCCACTACTGCCCTGGCTGCGGCCATGGACTGGCCCACAAGTACCTGGCCGATGCCATCGACGAGCTGGGCATCCAGGACCGCACGGTGGCCATCAGCCCCGTAGGCTGCTCCGTATTCCTCTACTACTACTTCGATGTGGGCAACAGCCAGGCGGCCCACGGCCGCGCGCCCGTGGTGGCCCTGGGCCACAAGTTCGCCAACCCCGAGAGCGTGGTCATCAGCTACCAGGGCGACGGCGACCTGGCCTCCATCGGCCTCGCGGAAACCGTGGCCACGGCTCAGCTCGGCGCCCCCATCACCGTCATCTTCATCAACAACGCCATCTACGGGATGACGGGCGGCCAGATGGCCCCCACCACCCTGATGGGCCAGACCAGCTCCACCAGCCCGGCAGGCCGCAATGAGTACAACGGCCAGCCCATGAAGATGGCGGAGCTCATTGCCGGGCTCGACGGGCCGGTCTACGTCGAGCGGGTGGCCCTCTACGACGCCAAGCAGCGCATCAAGGCCAAGAAGGCCATCCAGAAGGCCATCAAGCTCCAGGTGGAAGGCCGCGGGTACTCGTTCATCGAAGTGCTGGCGGAGTGCCCCACTCACCTGAAGATGAACCCCGAAGAGACCGAGAAGTGGGTCAAGGAGTGCATGGAGCCCGTCTACCCACTGGGCGTGAAGAAGGACATCACCGTCGACCCCTGGTTCAAGCGGAACCCGCCCTGCTTCAAGGGCGAGAAGATCCTCAGTCTGGCCGGCGCCACCTCCGAGCATCCCGAGCGCTTCTGCAAGGGCTTCCCCACGCATCTGGCGCTGAACGACATCTCGCTGAAGCTGGCCGGCTCCGGCGGTGACGGCGCCCAGACCGCCGCCATGCTCATCGCCCGCGCGGCCATCAGCGAGGGCTTCGACGCCACGCACATCCCCAGCTATGGCCCCGAAAGCCGCGGCGGCACGTCCTACGCCGATGTCCATGTGGCCGAGGACGAGGTGCTGAACCCCGGCTCCCCCGATCCCCAGGTGCTCATCGCCTTCAACGCCCCGAGCCTCGCCAAGTTCGGCCCCACGGTCCGCAAGGGCGGCTATGTGATCTACGACAGTTCCGTGGTGACCGAGGCGCCGGTGCTGGATCCCAGCATCAGGATGTTCCCCGTGCCCTTCACGGGCATCGCCACCGACCTGGGCAAGGCCGTGGTGAAGAACATCGTGGCCCTGGGCGCCCTCCAGGCCGCCACGAACATCTTCCCGAAGGACACCATGCTCACGGCCATCCGTGTGGCCCTGAAGGACAAGTGCGCCCTGATCCCCCTCAACGAAGAAGCTTTCGCCTGGGGCATCAAGTCCGTGGAAGCCCTCGCCAAGTAGTTCGGCATCTCCCTCAGGAGGCAGCCATGACGGACACCACCATCCAGACCACCCTCAACGCCGAGGAATGGAAGATCGTCATGGCCCTCCGGGAGATCCCGGATAGCCCGCTCCGCGCCAAGGTCACCGGCCTCCTGGCCGAACTGGTGCGCTTCATCCAGCAGCCCCGCTGCCTGGGCATGCAGAGCGATGGCTTCCCCTGCGGCAGCCCCCATACCAGCTGCGAGGAATGCCAGCACATGCTGACCGTCCTTGACGATCTCGCGGCGCGGGTGCCAGTACAGGACTGAGAGCACCTCGAGAGCGGTTAAGCTGTTCCTTTGCCCATCTCGAGGAAGTCATGACCAAGTTCGCCCTGGCACTGGCCTGCCTGATCGGAACCACGCCCCTGGTCCATGCCCAGGGCACCGCCTCGGACCCCTGGTCCCCTGTCCGGTTCCTGGCCGGGGAATGGCAGGGCGCCACCACGGGGGAACGGGGGACCGGCACGGTGTCGCTCCGCTTCCGCTTCATCCTGAGCGGCCAGTATCTCCAGGAGCGGAGCATGGCCAGCTTCCCGCCGCAGCCCCTCCACCTCGACGGGGCCGTGTTCAGCCAGGCCAGCTTCCTGGTGTACGACGGGAGCCGGAAGGTCCTCCTGTTCCGCATCTTCAACCAGGATCCCCTGAACGGCACCTTCGCCCTCTCGGCGACCCAGAGCAGCCCCACCCGCCTCGTCTTCGAAAGCGAGCAGCTGGACACCGCCCCCGCCACCTGGAAGGTCCGGAAGACCCTCGAAGTGGCCTCCCCCAACGAATTCACGGAGACCCTGGAAGTCGCCGAAGGCGGGAAGCCGTTCGCCGTCCGGAGCCGGATCCAGTTCAAGCGGCGGCAACCCTAGGATCTGCAGGTCCGTCCCCTAAAGTCCGCCCCGCAGGTTGGCGAAGGTCCGCAGCCCTGCTTCGGCGGGCTTCAGCAGGGCCACCAGGCGTTCGTCGTGCAGCGCCCTCAGCGGAGCGCCGGGATCGGGGAAGCCCTCGGGCAGGGCCCAGGTGGCGGGCTGGGCTTCACCCAGGGGGATGCTCCGGCCGTGGCCCAAGTGCTCGGCCTCCTCGTCGGACAGCAGGCGCGACGGGCACCAAGGCAGCAGATCCGCGCCGGTGAGCAGGCGCTCCTGACCCTCGCCTGGATCCGCCCAGGGGCCGATGGCCGTGCGGCGGAGGGCCGTCAGGTGGGCGCCACAGCCGAGGGCGCGACCCAGGTCCCGGGCCAGGCTGCGCACGTAGAAGCCGCCCCGGCAGGTGAGCTCCAGGGTGCTGCGCCTTGGCAGGTCGTGGGCGATCCAGCGGGCGGAGAGCAGGAAGACGCGGCAGGGTTTCATCACGACCTCCTCGCCCCGGTGGGCCTTCTTGTAGGCCGCCTCGCCATCGATCTTCTTGGCGCTGGTGGCGGGGGGCACCTGTTCCGTCCAGCCCAGGAAGGGCGCCAGGGCCGCGTCCAGGGCAGCCTGTGAAGGTCGCACATCCGACTCCACCACCGATTTCCCGTGCAAGTCGCAGGTGTCCGTTTCCACACCCCAGACCACTTCCGCCACATAGGTTTTCGGCAGGGGATGCATCAGCTCCATCAGCCGCGTGGCCTGGCCCGCCAGCACCAGCAACAGCCCGTCCGCAAAGGGATCCAGCGTGCCGCCGTGGCCCAGGGCCAGCTTCTTCTGGCCCGCCTCGAAGGCGCGGCGCTTGAAGCCCCGGATCACATCAAAACTGCTCTGGCCCACGGCCTTGTGGACGAGGTGGATGCCGGACTCGACCATTCAGGCTTCTTCCGCTTCCGGGTCCACGGGCCGCGCAGCCCGCTCCTTCTCGATCTCCGCCAGCAGGGTCTCCATGTGATTGCCGTCCTCCAGGGTTCCGTCCGGGAAGAAGCGCAGCTCGGGCACCCGGCGCATCTTGAGGCGGGTGGCCAGCTGGCTGCGCAGGAAGCCCGCCGCGCGGCCCAGGGCCTTCCGGGTGAGCCCGTCCTGGGCCTCCTGGTCGCCGCCATTGGCTGGCAGCACCGTGAAATACACCTTGGCCACGCTGCGATCCGGCGAAAGGCGGACCGCCGTGAGCGTCACGAAGCCCAGCTCGGGATCCCGGAGCTCACGCTGCACGATCGTGGAGAGGAGGAAGTGGACTTGGTCTTCAAGGCGTTCAGGGCGTTGCATGGTTTTCCTTTGCGGTCCCCATTGTACCTCACCCCGCTTTTTCGCCTTCTCCGTGCGGCACGGGCTTCCGCCATTGGATACTCTGGGATTTTCAGAGGGCGCTGCCTTGGCCGACTGGTTCGAAGCGTGGTTCGACGAAGACTATGCCCTGCTCTACGCGCATCGGGACGCGGAAGAGGCCCGTCTGGCCGTGAGCCAGGCCCTGCACGTGGCCCCCGAACTGGGCCAGGGGCCGGTGTTGGATCTGGGCTGCGGCACGGGGCGCCACCTGGAGATCCTGCGCCGGGCCAACCCTTTGGCCTTCGGCATGGACCTCTCCCGGGCCCTGCTCCGCATGGCTCCCACGGGCCTGCGCCCCTGGCTCCTGCGTGGCGACATGCGGGTCCTCCCGGTGAAGGATGGCACGCTCGCGGGCGTCTGCCTCTGGTTCACGCCCTTCGGCTACTTCTCCGACAGCCAGAATCACGCACTGATGCTGGATCTGGGACGCCTCCTGCGCCCGGGTGGCGTGCTCGTGATGGACTACCTCAACGTCGGCCAGGTGGTGCGCACCCTGGTGCCCGAGGACACACTGGAACGAGCAGGGGTGCGGGTCCTGAGCCGCCGCACCATCGAAGCCGACCGCATCGTGAAGCGCATGACACTCACGCGCATGGATACCGGGGAGGCCCGCGAGGCCATGGAGAGCGTCCGCCTCTACCCTCCCGCAGTCCTCCAGGAGATGGCCACCCCCGCCGGCCTGCAGCTGCGGGGCGTCATGGGCACCTACACCGGCGAGGCCTTCACCGAGGACAGCCCCCGGTGGATCGGCTTTTTCGAGAAGGCCCGGTAGAGGACGCATGCGGCCGGGCAGGAACGGCGAAATCAAGCAAAGGGCCGGACGCCCCGGCCCCTCGGCTTGACAGCGATCGAAGACCTATTTGCCCATCTCGATTTCCGCCTGTTTGACCGGCACGGCCAAGCTGGTGAAGGCGTCCCAACGGACTTTGACCACGGTCACGCCGGGGACCACCTGCGCGAAGAACACGGTCTGGGCAACTGCCGATTCGGCGGTGTCGGTGCTCGTCCGGAACTCAGTCCGGCTGTCCGTGGCAATCACGAGGCCGAGCATGGTCATCGTCCCGGCCCCGGCGTCGTACGCAGTGACAGGCCCCTGGAGAAACACACGGCTCGAAGCGGATAACTTGATAATCCGAGACGCGATGAGGTTGCCGTCCCTGTCCGTGGTGGCTCTGATTTCCACATGATCTCCGGCCGCCAGTGGCCCTTGGTCGATCCGGGTGAAGGCATTGATGGCAACTGCCTTGCCGAGAACCGTCAAGCCGTCCGACGCGACCGATGAAACATCCGCTTCGATCTTGATGCTGCTCCGGAAGGAGATCTTGGCCGCGGCGATGGCGCCGCCCGCGCCAAGGGCGCCTTCCACTTCGAGCATGGTCCCGACCGCGAGGTCGGTCTTGAGTCCGCCCTCGAACACAGTGGCCGCGCTGGTGACGACCCGCTGGCCGCCGACCATGAAATCGTCCACCGTTCCGCTGGTGACGATCCCCTCGACTTCGGCTTTGTCCCCGGCGGCTCCAAGCTGGTCTTCCAACTCGATGAACGAGGCCACCAGGGATCCCGTGACTGGCGCGGCGAGAGCTTTCACTTCCACGAACGAACCATTCACGGTTCCAGTGGGCAGCAGACCCGCGTTGAACGTGACGGTCACCGCAGGGGCTCCTCCAGGAACCAGGCTGAGATCGAAAGAAGTCGCCGCCAGGTTGCGAACGAACCCTTTGACTTCAAACTCGCCAGACGTTTTCTTGACTACCCGCGTGGCCCGGAGTCCACCCTGGTCATCGGGAAATCCATGGATCTCGACCCGGTCGCCTTCCTGGAAGCCCGCCGCCGAGAACACCTTGATGATGTCGTCGTCATTGAGGCGGGTCACGCTGTCTTCGATCCTCACCGTCTGCCCCATGACCGTCAGCGTCTTGTTCACACCATCGATTCCGTGGAGGTCGATGGTCCCTTCCAGGGCATCCCGAGCTTCCACCAGGTTCGCCGTGCCTTTTCGGGTGCCGCTGTCACGGTCTCCCCGGACCTTGACGACCATGCCGATCTTGAGATCACTTGCCAATGCGGAGCTGCCATCGATTTTGACTGTGGCATTGGTGGTGCTGAACTCGATTCCGTTGACGAAAATGCTCCCTTTGGCTGTGATGGCTCCCAGACTGACCATGCTGCCGACCGGAGCATTGCCGCCATTGTTGGTTCCGCCGCTGGTGGCTGAGCCGGCGGTTTGGCCGCCACCCCCACCTCCACACGCTCCATGAGCAAGCAGGATCAACCCGGCGGCCAGAACTTGAACGGGCTGGGGGAAGCGTTTCATGGGAACCTCCTCGGCTTGGCTGGTCATCCAGCCCTGGCAGGAAAAGGACCTGTACCCGGAATGGCGCAGCGAATGCTCACCGCCTGTAGGCAGGGATTCCGACCGCCAGGCGAGGATTCATAGACACCACGGTCGGCCCCACGACCCGGACCGCCCAGATCCGGTGGGAAGATTGCCACCCATCCGGTGCCACTTCCCTGCAATAGCCGCTGGGGCGCGCTTCCGTCAGAATGGATGGTTCCAATTGCAAGGAGCAGCCATGGGCTTCCAGTCGGTGCGGGACCTCAACGTCAAGGGCCACCGGGTCTTCCTCCGGGCGGATCTGAACGTGCCGCTGAAGGAGGGCCGCATCACGGACGCCACGCGCATCCAGGAGACGCTGCCCACCCTGAAGTGCCTGCTGGATGGCGGCGCCTCCGTGGTGCTGGCCTCCCACCTGGGCCGGCCTGAGGGCAAGGGCTTCGAGGCTGCGTTCAGCGCGGCCCCCGTGGCGGCCTGGCTCAAGGAGCAGGGCTTTGATTGCCGCCTGGCCAGCTACGTGAACGGTGAGGCCGTGGAGGCCGAAGCCGCGGCCCTGAAGCCGGGCCAGGTGCTCCTGCTGGAGAACCTCCGCTTCGAGAAGGGTGAGACGAAGAACAACGATGACTTCGCCACCAGCCTGGCGAAGCTGGCGGACACCTACGTGAACGACGCCTTCGGCGCGGCGCATCGGGCCCACGCCTCCGTGAGCGGCATGGTCCCGCACTTCCCCAAGGAGCGCGTGGCCGCGGGCTTCCTCATGGAGAAGGAGCTGAAGGCCCTGGGGAAGGTCACGGAGAATCCCGAGAAGCCCCTGGTGGTGATCTTCGGTGGCGCCAAGGTGAGCGACAAGATCGAGCTCATCCAGAACTTCCTGGGCAAGGCCGACGCCATCCTCATCGGCGGCGCCATGAGCTACACCTTCCTCAAGGCCCAGGGCTTCGAGATCGGCAAGAGCCTCTGCGAGGAGGACAAGCTGGACCTGGCCCTGGACCTGCTCAAGCAGGCCCAGGCCAAGGGCACGCGCCTGCTGCTGCCCCTCGATCATGTGGCGGCCGCCGAGTTCAAGGAAGATGCCGACTGCGCCATCACCGTGGATCAGAACATCCCCGCGGACCGCATGGCCCTGGACATCGGCCCCGAGACCGTGGCCGCCTACGCCGCCGAGATCCGCGGGGCGAAGACCCTGCTCTGGAACGGCCCCATGGGCGTCTTCGAGATGGCCTCCTATGCGGCCGGCACCCTCAGCGTGGCCGAGGAACTGGCCGAGGCCGCGGACAAGGGCGCCTTCGTGCTGGTGGGTGGCGGCGATAGCGTGGCGGCCGTGAACAAGGCCGGCGTGGCCTCCCGCATGGGCCACGTGTCCACGGGCGGCGGCGCCAGCCTGGAGTTCCTCAGCGGCCTGGAACTTCCTGGCGTCGCAGCGCTTCAGCGCTGAACAACACCCAGGCAGGACATGCCCGGTCGGCAAATCGCTGGTAGCCTCTAGGTCTCCCCCCACGGTTCGCCCCGCCCTGCTGCCGTCGCCCGGCCGCCCTGCGCCACCCCGGAGGTTCCATGCGCTTTGTCGTCGCCAATTGGAAGATGAACTTCCTGTCCGCCCAGGCCCGGGATTTCTGCGAGGCCTTCCTGGCCGACTACGTGCCAACGCCCTCGGTAACGGCGGCCATCGCCCCCCCCTTCCACCTCATCCGCCCCGTGGCCGACGGCCTCCGGAGCCGCCAGGTGCGCGTGTTCGGGCAGAACGGCCACGCGGAACCGAAGGGCGCCTACACGGGCGAGATCTCCATGGCCCAGCTCCAGGACGTGGGCTGCTCGGGCGTGATCCTGGGCCACAGCGAGCGCCGCCACCTCTTCGGGGAGACGGACGAGGCCCTCGTGGTCAAGGTGAAGGCCGCCCGCGACTGGAACCTGCTCCCGCTGCTCTGCGTGGGCGAGACCCTCGATGAGCGCAAGCAGGGCCGGACACTGGAGGTCCTCGACCGCCAGCTCTCCATCCTGGCCAAGACCGGTCCCACGCCCCTCTGGGTGGCCTACGAGCCGGTCTGGGCCATCGGCACGGGCCTCCGGGCTGAAGTGGGGCAGATCCGCGAGGCCCATGCCTTCATCAAGGCGAGGGTGGCGGAATTCATGAACCTGAACTTCGGTCCGGTGCCCATCCTCTACGGCGGCAGCATCACCCCCGAGAACTTCCCCGAGCTGCTGGACATCCCTGAAGTAGCCGGGGGTCTCGTGGGAGGGGCCAGCCTGGACCCCGTCAAGTTCGCCACCCTGGTGAAGCAGGCCGGCTGATTCAGTCCCGGTGGAGGAGGTGGTCGGCGACTTCCATCGCCAGACCCACCAACCCGGCGGCCGTCAGCCAGCCGGGGTGGACGCCGGCCTGAGATTCGAGGTCAAGGCCAGAGGCTTCCTGCGGTCGCGCCTGGGCCGCAGCCCGGCGGGCCTCCTTCAGATCCTCCAGTTCCCGCTCCCGGGCCCGATCCAGACCACCCCCGGCGATGAAGGCGAGCACCCGGCGCAGCTCATCCCGGTCGAACCAGAGCCCGTGGGCCTTGCAGACGTCCAGCACGACGCCCGACTGCCGCGCGTAGTTCACGCGGTTCATGCGCTGGCCGCAGGCCGGGCACGGGCGGTACTGCACCTGCCCCGGCACCACCGGCGGGATCGCGGGCGCCGGAAGGGCTCCCAGGGCAGAGCCCTGGCGCTCCCGGCTGGTGCCCAGCTGCTCGAACACGGCCCGGTCCAGCCAGAGCCCGCCGCAGGCGAGGCAGGGCTGCGTCTCCAGACCACCCACCTGGCCGGCCCCCAGGGGCTTCCCGCAGGCGGGACAGGGTGCGCCGTCGGCCACGGCAGGCACCCTGGAAGCCATGGCCGCGCCACAGGACGGGCAGTGGTCGGCCGACAGCGGCACCATGGCGAAACAGGCAGGACAGGCCACCGTGGCCAGCTGGGCCTGGCAGTAGGGACACTGGGGCGCATCCGGGGGGACCGGAGCACCACAACCGGGACAGCGGAGGGCCTTGGCTTCCATCAGTCCTTCTGGCCCTTCTTGGGTTCCGGGTTCGATTCGGGTGCTGGTTCCGGTTTCGGCGGCGCCTCCTCCCGCTTCGCGCCGGGGTCCGCATAGAACCGCTGCTCCGCGAGCCGCATCCAGTGGAACTCGGAGGACAGCTTCTGCACCACCACCCGGGCGAAGCCCCTGGCCTCCTCCTCGCGGATGCGGCCGCCGTCATCCCGCGACCCGGGGGGCAGCGGATCCATGGCCTCGACCACTTCGGAGGGCTCGATGGCCTCGGTCCAGAGCGGTTCCGGGTTCCCGGCCTGCACCACCCGCACCTGGGCCCGGATGACCTGGGGGTGGTAGCCCAGGCGGTCCCGGGTGTGCTCCTGGGCCCAGGCCGCGTGGGTGCCGGCCCACAGGCCCCAGAAGAGGCCATCCACGACACTCCAGCCGCGGTTGCCAGAGGCGGCGCTCAGGGCGCCCACGGAGGCCCCCACGGCCACGCCCACGGTGGCGGGGCTGGGCTGGCCCGGCGCCGGGGAGAGGTCCCGGATGTCCACCTGCAGCTCGGCGGCCCCCACGGGCGGCTTCACCCCTTCGGGCACCACCACCACCCGGGTGGCCAGGAGGGCCCGCAGGGCCGAGGCGTACTCCTTCTGGAAGGCGTCGCGGTCCGCCAGGCCTGCGGGCAGGCTCACGGACACGCTCACGGGCCCGGGGTGCTGCCGGAAGGCTTCCACCTCGGGCCGAGTACAACCGACGGCGAGCATCAGGGGGGCGAGGAGCAGGAAGGGGGCGCGCCGCATGGAACCTCCGCGCCCAAGTCTGGGGGCCGCTCCGCCCCCTGTCCAGGCGGCAGCGCCCGGTGGAGAGGTAGAATCAGGATCGATCGAGAGGTCGCATGCTCATCCTCATGGAACCCACCGCCACCCGGGAACAAATTGGCGAAGTCCTCGCCCTGCTGGAATCCGCCGGCATCCGCAGCCAGGTGAATGAGACCCCGGAGGCCCTCAGCATCGTGGCGCCGAACGCCTCGAAGGCCCTCAAGCCAGATCGCATCGAGCCCATGGCGGGTGTGCGCCGGGTGGTGCCCATCACCAGCCCCTACAAGCTGGCCAGCGCCGACGCAGCGGCAGGACGCACCGTGGTGGACGTGCGCGGTGTGAAGATCGGCGGCCCCGACCTGGTGCTGGTGGGTGGTCCCTGCGGCGTGGAGAGCCGGGAGCAGCTCTTCACCGTGGCCCGCTACGTGGCCGAGGCCGGCGTGAAGCTCCTCCGGGCCGGCGCCTTCAAGCCCCGCACCAGCCCCTACGCCTTCCAGGGCCTGGGCCTGGAGGGCCTGCGCCTGCTCGAGGAAGTCCGCGCCGAGTTCGATCTGGGCATCGTGACCGAGGCCACGGAAGTCGAGACGTTCGACGATGTGGAACGCAGCGCCGACATGGTGCAGATCGGCGCCCGCAACATGCAGAACTTCGCCCTGCTGCGCCGGGCCGGACGCTGCGAAAAGCCGGTCCTCCTCAAGCGCGGCCCTTCGGCCACCTTGGAGGAATGGCTCTACGCCGCCGAGTACGTGCTGGGCGAGGGCAACCGCGACCTCGTGCTCTGCGAACGGGGGATCCGCACCTGGTCCGATCACGCCCGCAATACGCTGGACGTGAGCGTGGTCCCGGCGGCCAAGGCCCTCACCCACCTGCCCGTCATGGTGGACCCCAGCCACGCCACCGGGCGGCGCGACCTCGTCATCCCCTGCGGGCTCGCGGGCGTGGCCGCGGGCGCGGACGGCCTGCTGGTGGAGACCCACTGCAACCCCGAGAAGGCCCTGAGCGACGGGCCCCAGGCCCTGCTCCCCTCGGATTTCATCCGTCTCGTGGAGCGGGCCCAGGCGGTGCACCAGGCCCTGCGGACGCCCAGCCTCACAGGGCTCTGGATGTAACTCCA
>Ga0255338_1004573_pt1 | contig 14046 bp, 13 predicted proteins | sample MeOH1_35cm_T4_19_FD_203715 | JGI IMG/M metagenome (GOLD analysis project Ga0255338, IMG submission 203715) | Sandy soil microbial communities from University of British Columbia, Vancouver, Canada - MeOH1_35cm_T4_195 | ecosystem: Engineered > Artificial ecosystem > Sand microcosm > Unclassified ...
GTCCTGACCCGGCAGCCGCGACCGCCGGCGCGCTGCCTGGAACCCGCGAGATCGACGGCCGGTCGCCGATACTCTATCAACTCGCCGAATCAACTCGCCGACAAAGACGCCGGCCGCCGCGCGGAAAATCGACTTGGCCCTGACGCTCACCACCGAGCCGCGTTTCGACCTCAAGGTCGTCGCCGATCTCGTCGCCCCGGGTAGCCGGGTGCTCGACGTCGGCTGCGGCGACGGCGCGCTGCTCGAGCTCCTCGCCCGCGACCGCGGCGTCGACGGGCGCGGCATCGAGCTGTCGCAGCAGGGCGTCAACGAGTGCGTCGCCCGCGGCCTCGCCGTCATCCAGGGCGACGCCGACACCGACCTCGTCGACTACCCCGCCGATTCGTTCGACTATGTGGTGCTCAGCCAGACGTTGCAGGCGACGCGCGAGCCGCACCGGGTGCTGACGCATCTCCTCAGGATCGGCCGGCGAGCGATCGTCTCGTTCCCGAACTTCGGCCACTGGCGGGTCCGCATGAGCCTGCTCACCGGCGGCCGCATGCCGGTGACGAGCCAACTGCCGCAGACCTGGTACGAGACGCCGAACATCCACTTCTGCACGATCCGCGATTTCGTCGACCTGACCGACGCGCTCGACGCGACGGTCGAGCGGGCGGTGGCGCTGCGGCGCAACGGCGAGGCGATCCCGTTCAACATGCCGTGGGGGTTCTGGAACCTGTTCGGCGAGCAGGCGGTGTTCCTGCTGCGTCGCTGAGGCGGCGGCGCAGGGCGAGCGGCGAGCGTCGCGCCACAGTCGCCGGCACCAGCAGCGGCGCCCGCGCCGGCCGGCCCCGGGCCGGCACGCCCTGGAACATCCGCTTTTCCGCCTCGACCAGGATGACGCCGCCGAAGGCGGGCCAGAAGCGCGAGCCGAGGCGCTCCCAGGCGCGCGCCGAGCCGATGAGGAAGCGGCGCGGCCACGGCGGCACGAACAGCGCCTCGTCCCAGGCGAGCGCCGTGAACAGGCTCGCGTCGAGCAGGCGGTCGATCTGGCGGCGCGAGTAGGGGCGCCCGGAGCCGAACGGCGTCGTCTCCGCCCGCGCCCACATCCCCGAGCGGTTTGGCACGACGGCGAGGAGGCGGCCGCCGGGCGCCAGCACCCGCCACAGCTCCCGCATCACCCGCTGCGGGCTGTCGACATGCTCCAGGCCGTGCACGACGAGGATGCGGTCGATGCTCGCGTCGGGCAGCGGCAGGCAGTCCTCGCTGACGAGGGCGCAGCGGACCGGACCCTCCGACGGCCAGGCCGAGATGCCGAGCGCCGCCGGCATCATCGCGCACGCCCGCTCCGCCTCGTCGGCGAGCGGGCGCAGGTAGGGGGCGGCGTAGCCGAGGCCGAGGACACGGGCGCCGCGGGTCGTCGGCCAGCGTGCCCTGAGGCGCGCCGCGACGAGCTGGCGGGCGATGCGGCCGAGCGGCGCCTCGTAGAAGGCGGCGAGCTCGACGATGTCGAGGGTCATCGCGGGCAGCATCCGAGGGTCCGTCTCCGTTCGGCGCGGGAATCATTCTAGACGATCCGCGGCGGCCCCGCCGCCGGCCGCGTGGTTTAGAGCCTCTAACAAGACCTGGCACGGTCGTGATGGAGCTTCGGCGCATCGGATGCAAGGAGGAGCGGCGCAGGCGATGCCGGTGCATCGCCGAGCCGATCCGACGTGGCAGCCGGCCGCCGAAGCTCCACCTTCGGCGCGAGCAATTCGGCCGCCCGCTGCGATGGCCCCTCCTGTCGGATCGACCGAATTGCTCGCGTCACGACCGCGCCAGGTCTTGTTGGAGGCTCTAAGTTGGGGGTGGCGCGGCGGCGGCGGAAGAGCCACAAGAGCGATGCCGCGCCCCAGGAGGAACCGATGTCCGAGATCCGCATCCGGCTGATCCCGTGCCTCAGCGACAACTACGCCGTGCTCGTCCACGATCCGGCCAAGGCCACGACGCTTCTCGTCGACGCGCCGGAGGCGGGGCCGGTCCTCGCCGCCCTCGCCGAGACCGGCTGGCCGCTCACCCACGTGCTGATCACCCACCATCATGGCGATCACGTCCAGGGCCTCGGCGAGATCAAGCGGGCGACCGGAGCGCTGGCGATCGGCCCGGCGGCCGAGGCGGCGCGGATCGCCGGCCTCGACCGCACCGCCGTCGACGGCGAGCGCCTCGTCCTCGGCGGCATCCTCGTCGAGGCGATCGCCACCCCCGGCCATACGGCGGGGCCGCTCTCCTACCTGCTGCCCGAGGCCGGGCTTGCCTTTACCGGCGACACGCTGTTCGCGCTCGGCTGCGGCCGCGTCATCGAGGGGACGATGGACGAGATGTGGGCCTCGCTGCACACGCTGCGCGAGCGCCTGCCGCCGACGACGCGCATCTACTGCGGCCACGAGTACACGCTGGCGAATGCCCGCTTCGCCCTCTCCGTCGACCCCGACAACGCCGCGCTCGCGGCGCGGCAGAAGGCGGCGGAGGAGGCGCGTGCGGCCGGGCGGCCGACGCTGCCGACCGACATGGCGAGCGAGCGGCTGGCGAACCCGTTCCTGCGTGCCGACGATCCCGGGCTTGCAGCCCGCCTCGGCCTTGTCGGGGCGCTGCCGGCACGTGTCTTCGCCGAGCTGCGCACCCGCAAGGACCAGTTCCGATGAGCGGCCCGGCGACGCTGACGGCGGCCGAGGTCATCCGCCTCCTCGGCCTCGGGCCGCACCCCGAAGGCGGCCACTTCGCCGAGACGTTCCGCGACGCGGCGCCGGCCGGGGGCCGCTCGCACGGCACGGCGATCTATTTTCTGCTCGCCGCCGGCGAGCGCTCGCACTGGCACCGCGTCGACGCCGCCGAGATCTGGCACTGGCACGCCGGCGCGCCGCTGATCCTGTCGATCTCGGCCGACGGCACGTCGGTGAAGGAGCACAGGCTCGGCGCCGACCTCGCCGCCGGCGAGCGGCCGCAGGGCGTCGTGCCGGCGGGGGTCTGGCAGGCCGCCGTCTCCACGGGCGCCTGGACGCTCGTCGGCTGCACGGTGTCGCCGGCCTTCGAGTTCGCCGGCTTCGAGCTCGCCCCGCCCGATTGGCGTCCCGGAGGCGCGTGAAGCGATGGACCGCCGCACCGCGACGCTCGTCGGCCTCACCGCCGTCGTCATGTGGTCGACGCTCGCCGTGTTCACCGCGGCGTCGGGACGGGTGCCGCCGTTCCTGATGAATGCCCTGTGCTTCGGCCTTTCCGGCGTGCTCGGGCTCGCCGTCGTCGGCGCGCGGGCCGGATCGCTCGCCGTGCTGCGGCAGCGGTGGCCGGTGTGGCTGCTCGGCGTCGGCGGCCTGTTCGGCTATCACTTCTTCTACTTCACCGCGCTGAAGGCGGCGCCGCCGGTCGAGGCGGGCCTCATCTGCTACCTGTGGCCGCTGCTCATCGTGCTGCTCTCGGGCTTCCTGCCCGGCGAGCGCCTGCGCCTCCACCACGTCGCCGGCTGCCTCCTCGGGCTCGCCGGCGCGGCGCTGATCGTGACGCGCGGCGGCGGCGTCGGCTTCTCGGCCGAGTACGCCCTCGGCTACGCGGCCGCGCTCGTCGCCGCCTTCATCTGGGCGACCTATTCCGTCGTCTCGCGTCGCGTCGCCGCCGTCCCTTCCGATGCGGTTTTCGGCTTCTGCCTGGTCACGGCGGTGCTCTCCGTCGCCTGCCACTTCGCCTTCGAGGAAACCGTCTGGCCGCAGGGCACCGGCGAGTGGCTGGCGGTGGTGGCGCTCGGCCTGCTGCCGGTCGGGCTTGCCTTCTTCGTCTGGGACATCGGCGTCAAGCGCGGCGACATCCAGGTGCTCGGCGCCGCCTCCTACGCGGCGCCGCTGCTCTCGACGCTGTTCCTCATCGCCTTCGGCTTCAGCGACTTCACCTGGAGCGTCGGCGTCGCCTGCCTGCTGATTTCCGGCGGCGGCCTCCTCGCCGCGAAGGATCTGCTGCGACGGCGGCGCGGCGGTCTCGCCGAGGCCTGATGCCGCGTCGCCTCCCCGCCGGATGCCGCGGCCGCTGCCTACTGCGCATGCAGTCGGCGGTGCTGCCGTGCTTTGCGGCGGGGATGCAAGCCCACCGCAAGCCCTGCGCAAGCTGCATCGCGTAGCTTCGAGGCGGGGGAGTTTCATCGTCGGAGGCGGGTCCGCATTTCGGGCCCGAAGGTGAACTCGTGTGACCGCTGCTGGCGATGCGGTGGCGCATAGGGGCGAATGGAGGCATTGCATGGTGACGATGAACGCGGTCGGACCGGTCACGGCCGCGATCGGCCCGGAGCGTGTTCCCTTCGAGACGGTGCCGACACCGGCGGTGCCGGCCGTCGTCAGCGCCTCGGCCATTGCCGAGGGCGGCGCGGAGAGGGCCCGCCAGATGACGGGGCGGGTGGTCCACGCGCTGTTCGAGGCCGACCGCATCGCCGCGGAGCCGGCCGCCAACCCGGCGTTGTTCTTCGTCGAGCGCGCGCCGGCGCCGGCGCTGCCCGCGACGAGCGTGCCCGGTGGCGGGACGGACGAGGCCGGCGAGGCGCAGGCGACGGCCGAAGCGGCGGAGGCGCAGGTGCCCGCCGAGATCCCGGCGGCGGCCGAGGAGGCCGCATCGCTGAGCGAATCCGGTCCCGAGACGCTGCTGTTCCAGCGCTTCTACTCGAGCCGGCAGACGTTCGTCGAAAGCGTCGCCGGCGCCTGGGGCTCGGGAACCGAGGCGACCACGATGCTCGTCGCCGATTTCGACAAGCGGATCCTCAAGGTGCGGTTCTTCCAGGACGCCGCTGGCGACGCCGCCAGCGACGCGACCTTCTTCTACGTCAGCTCGAACGGCCGCTACCGCGGCAGCCTCCTGCTCGCCTGACTGCCATGTCGCGGACAAGCGTCGCGCGTCCGTCCTTCGCCGGCGCCCGCGAGGCGCACCCGGCCCGGCGGCACCAGGGCGCTCTGCGACCGGATGGAATCACCCGGTCGATCAGCAACGCTCCAGATTGAACAGTTTGAGCATGTTCTCGTCGTTCGGATCGCTGCGATCTGAACGGAATATGCTCTGGGTGTTCAGCCGTTGGCGATGTACTGGCCGCCGTTGACCGTCATCACCGCGCCGGTGACGAACGCCGCCGCCGGCGAGGCGAGGTAGACGACCATCGAGGCGATCTCCTCGGCCTTGCCGAGGCGGCCGAGCGGGATGGTGCCGATGATCTGCTCGAGCACCTTTTCCGGCACGGCGCGCACCATGTCGGTGTCGATGTAGCCTGGGCAGATGCAGTTGACGGTGACGCCCTTGCGGGCGTTTTCCTGGGCGAGCGCCTTGGTGAAGCCGATGACGCCGGCTTTGGCGGCCGAATAGTTGGTCTGCCCGGCCTGGCCCTTCTGGCCGTTGATCGAGGAGATGTTGATGATCCGGCCGAATTCGCGGGCCCGCATGCCGTCGATCAGCGGCCGCGTCATGCAGAACATCGAATCGAGGTCGGTGCGGATCACCTCCGACCATTGCTCGTAGGTCATGCGGTGCAGCGGCGCGTCGCGCGTGATGCCGGCGTTGTTGACGAGCACCTCGACCGGTCCGAGCGTTGCCTCGACCGCCTTGACGCCCTCGGCGCAGGCGGCCGGATCGGCGACGTTCCAGCGGAACACCTCGATGCCGTGCTCGGCCTTGAACGTCTCCGCCGTCTCGACGTGGCCGGCATATGTCGCCGCCACGGTGTAGCCGGCGGCCTTCAGCGCGGTGGAGATCGCCGCGCCGATGCCGCGCGTGCCGCCGGTGACGAGTGCAACCCTGCTCATGGTTTCCCCCTGTCGGACGGTTCGGCCGCCCGTGCGCCCTTTGATGATGGGCGATGCCTCAGTTGCCGTGCGTCGTGGCACAGCTCCGCCTCGCCGGTCGGGCAGCGCCGCCCGATCGGCGTCCGTCGCGATCGACCCGGCTCAGCGCTCGACGCACATCGCCACGCCCATGCCGCCGCCGATGCACAGCGTGGCGAGGCCTTTGGCCTTGCCGCGGCGCTGCATCTCGTGGAGGAGCGTGGTAAGGATGCGGGCGCCGGAGGCGCCGATCGGGTGGCCGATGGCGATCGCGCCGCCGTTGACGTTGACGATGTCGGGGTTCCAGCCGAGCCCTTTGTTGACGGCGCAGGCCTGCGCCGCGAAGGCTTCGTTGGCCTCGACGAGGTCTAGGTCGTTGATGCGCCAGCCGGCCTTTTCCAGCGCCTTCTTCGAGGCCGGGATCGGACCGGTTCCCATCAGTGCCGGATCGACGCCGGCGGTCGCCCAGGAGACGATGCGGGCGAGCGGCTCGACGCCGCGCCGCGCCGCCTCCGCCTCGCTCATCAGCACCAGCGCCGCGGCGCCGTCGTTGAGGCCCGAGGCGTTGGCGGCGGTGACGGTGCCGTTCTTGTCGAAGGCCGGACGCAGCTTGGCGACCGCATCGAGGGTCGTGCCGGGACGGATGTACTCGTCGTCGGCGACGACCCGGTCGCCCTTGCGCTCCTTGATGGTGACCGCGACGATCTCGGCCTGGAACTTGCCGGCCTTCTGCGCTGCCTCGGCCTTGTTCTGCGAGCCGACGGCGAAGGCGTCCTGGGCCTCGCGGCTGATCTGGAACTCCTTCGCCACGTTCTCCGCGGTGTTGCCCATGTGGTAGCCGTTGAAGGCGTCCCACAGGCCGTCGCGGATCATCGTGTCGATCATCGAATAATCGCCCATCTTCACCCCGGCGCGCAGGTGGGCGCAGTGCGGCGACAGCGACATGCTCTCCTGGCCGCCGGCGACGATGATGGCGGCGTCGCCCATGGCGATCTGCTGCATGCCGATGGCGACGGTCCTGAGCCCCGAACCGCACACCTGATTGAGGCCCCAGGCAGTGGTCTCCTTCGGCAGGCCGGCGCCGATCGAGGCTTGGCGGGCCGGATTCTGGCCCTGGCCGGCGGTCAGCACCTGGCCGAGGATGACCTCGTCGACCTCCTCGACCGAAACCTTGGCGCGCTCGAGCGCGGCGCCGATCGCCGTTGCGCCGAGCACATGCGCCGGGATGGCGGCGAACGAGCCGTTGAAGCTTCCGACGGGCGTGCGAGCGGCGCTCGCGATGACGACGGCGTTGCCCTGGCTCATCCCTGTCGCTCCCTGGTGCGGGTTGTTCCTACGCGATAGAGCCGGCTGGGGGGAGCGGTGTCAACCGCGGGGGAGCCCGTATGGCGAACGGCGCCGCCGGCATTTTGCGCCGCCGCGAAAAGGCGTTGGCAAGCCTCCCGCTATGCTCCTATCGTGGTTCGAAAATCGCGATGGAACGTCTGGGAGAGGGTGCGCACGTGGCCAGGACGACGGCGAAGACCGACGAGCCGACGGTCATCAAGAAATATGCTAACCGGCGACTCTACAATACCGGCACCAGCACCTATGTGACTCTCGAAGACCTCGCCGCGATGGTGAAGAGCGAAGACGATTTCGTTGTCTACGATGCCAAGTCCGGCGACGACATCACCCGGCCGGTGCTGGCACAGATCATCTTCGAGCAGGAGAGCAAGGGACACAATCTGCTTCCCATCGCCTTCCTGCGGCAGCTCATCCGTTTCTACGGAGACTCGCTGCAGAATTTGGTGCCGAGCTATCTCGAGTACTCGATCGCGTCGCTGACGCGCGAGCAGGAGCGGTTCCGCACGCAGCTCTCCTCGGCCTTCGGCGCTACCGCCTTCGACGCCATCGAGGATCAGGTCCGCCGCAACACCGAGATGTTCGATCGGGCGATGCGGATGTTCCTGCCGTTCGGCGGCAGCGAGGCGGCCCGCCCGGCGGCCGACGAGGCCAAGACGCCGAGCGCCGACCTCGACGAGCTGAAGCAGCAGCTCGCCGACATGCAGCGCCGCCTCGAGGTGCTCGCCCGCGAGAAGCAGCTCTGAGCTTCCCCGACCCCATCGGATAGGCGCCGTCCGTTCGGCGCACCCGCCGGCGGTGGGCCAAAGGCCGTGAAGGGCCCGTCTGGCGCGCACGGGCCGATGCCGGCGCCGCGCACGCCCCCGACGACGGTGCGTCTCCCGGTGCCGGAAGGCACCCGGGAGACCCGCCACCGCGGCTTGGCGGGCGAGGCGCCGCCGGGTCGCGCGTCAGGCGCGGGAGGACGGCTGCAGCGTCAGGGCTCCCGAAGCGGTCGGCTTCAGCGCCAGGGCGCCTTCGCCGGCGAGCGCGACCGTCAGGCTCGCGACGATCAGGAAGGCGATGTATTCCCAGCCGCCGCCGGGATTCGAGAACAGCCAGCCGTTGCCGGCATGACCGAAGATCCAGGCGCCGGCGAGCACAGGGATCAGCAGCACGGCGACGATGCGGGCGTAGACGCCGAGGATGAGCAGCGCGCCGCCGCCGACCTCGGCGAGGATCGTCAGGTAGGCGAGAACGCCGGGCAGTCCGATGCTCTCGAAGTAGCCGACGGTGCCGGGGATGGTGAAGACGATCACCTTCATCAACCCGTGGGAGACGAACATCAGCCCAAGGGCGAGGCGCAGCAGCAGCAGGCCGTAGGGGGCGGTGCGGACGTCGATCATCGTGTCCCTCTCGAAGATCATGAAGACGCAGGGGGCCGAGGAACGGACGACCGCCCCGGCGTCGCTTCAGATGACGAAACGGCGAAGCGTTGACAATCTGGCATGTGGACGACACTTCGTTCATGATATGCGAACGATCGGGGTGGGACGGCCGGGATGGACACGCTGACGCGCATGCAGGCCTTCGTCCGGGTCGCCGAGGCCGGCGGCTTCTCCGCCGCGGCGCGCAAGCTCGGCCGTTCCAAGGCGCTGCTGTCGAAATATGTCCGCGAACTCGAGGATGGTCTCGGGGTGCGGCTGCTCAACCGCACGACCAGACAGCTGTCGCTGACCGAGGCCGGCTCCGTCTATCTGCGCGAGGCCCTCGAGATCCTGCAGCGCCTCGACGACCTCGAGGCGATGATCCACGACACCCATCGCGAGCCGCGCGGCCATCTCAGGGTCGCCGCGCCGCGCACGCTCGGCGACGGCGAACTCGGCCGCGCGGTGATGGAGTTCCTGCAGAGGGAACCGCTCATCACCATCGCCCTCGCCCTGGAGGACCGCTTCGTCGACCTCGTCGAGGAGGGATACGACGTCGCCATCCGGGTGACGGACCTCGCCGATTCGAGCCTCATCGCGCGCAAGCTGGCGCCCTTCCGCATCGTCCTCGTCGCCCATCCCGACGTGCTCGCCGCGGTCGGCACGCCGGCCGATCCCGGCGACCTCGCCGACATGCCGTGCATCATCGACACCAACGCCAAGGCGCGCGGCACCTGGGCGTTCAAGGACGGCGACGAGCGGCGCACAGTGACCGTGCACGGGCGCGTCGAGGTGAACAGCCCGCAGGGCTGCCGGCTCGCCGCCCTCGCCGGACTCGGCTTCGCCTATACGCCGTTCGTCACCGTGCGCGACGACATCGCCGCCGGCCGGCTGGTGCCGGTGCTGGAGCGCTTCGCCCACGGCCAGTCGGCGATCTACGCCGTCTATCCGCACCGCCGGCACCTGTCGGGCAAGGTGCGCGCCTTCGTCGACCACCTCGTCGACTGGTTCGAGCGGGCGAACTGCGACGGGCTGATCGGATGAACGCCATGCTTCCGCCATCTCGGCGCGGCTCCCTCGCGGCGGTCGACGGATGCGGCGCACGGAAAGCGGAGCGGCGAGGGCTCGTGCTGGCGGGATTGATCGGACGACTCTTCCTCGCGCTCGCCGCCGCGGCGACCGGTGCGCTGGCGATGGCCGTCGCGCCGCCCCGCGCCGACGCCCACCCGCACGTCTTCGTCGAGGCGCGCGAGGAGATCGTCTTCGACGACGCCGGCAAGATCACCGCGATCCGCCACGTCTGGCGCTTCGACGACGCCTTCTCGGCCTACGCGACGCAGGGCTTCGACGTCAACCGCGACCGCGTCTTCTCGATGGAAGAGCTGCAGCCGCTCGCTCAGGTCAACGTCGAATCGCTGAAGGAATATCACTACTTCACCTATGTCGACGTCGACGGGAAACAGGTCGGGCTCGGTCAGCCGAGCGAGTACTGGCTGCAGCATGCCGACGGCCTCCTGACGTTGTTCTACACGCTGCCGCTCGCCGAGCCGCTCGACCCGGCCGGCCATACGGTGCGCATCGACGTCTACGATCCGCAGTACTACGTCGCCGTCGACCTCGTCCGCGACACGCCGTTCACCTTCGCCGGCGCCGCACCGAAGGGCTGCACGCTGACGGTCAAGGAGCCGGAAGACCTTGATCCGATGACGGCGACGCAGCTCGCCCTGATCCCGCCCGATACCCGCGAGTTGCCGGAGAACCTGCGCTCGGCCACCCGCGGGCTCGCCAACTCGGCAATCGTCAAGTGTCCCGAGCGGCCGGCTTCCGTCGCCCCGCCACCGGCCGCCGACGCGGCGCCGCGCTCGTCCGGCGGCGGGCCGTTCGGCGTTGCCGCGCCGGAGGCCGGCGGCGGGGTGCCGACCGGCGCCCTCGCCGTCGTCGCCGCCTGGCAGCAGGCGTTCTACACGCGCCTCACCGCGGCGGTGAAGGCGTTGAAGACCGACGGCGGCGCCGTCTTCCTGCTCGTCGCGCTCTCCTTCGCCTACGGCGTCTTCCACGCCGCCGGGCCGGGTCACGGCAAGGCGGTGATCTCGGCCTATCTGCTCGCCAACGAGGCGAGCGTCCGGCGCGCCGTCGGGCTGTCCTTCCTCTCGGCGTTGCTGCAGGCCGTCGTCGCCATCGCCATCGTCGGCATCGCCGCCGTCGTCCTCGGCCTGACCAGCCTCGCCATGAACGCGGCGACCCGCTGGGTCGAGGTCGCCTCCTACAGCCTCGTCGTGCTACTCGGCATCAGCCTCGTCTGGCGAAAGATCGTCCGGCCGGCGGGCGCGGCGCTCGCCACGGCGGCCCGCCGTCCGCAGCCGCCGTCGGCGGCCGCGGCGGGGGGCGCCGCCGGCGCCCTGTTCGGCGGTGGCGGCGACCGGTTGGCGGCCGACGACGGCGCGGCGATCCTCGCCGCCACGGGGGCGCATTTCGCGCCGCTCCCGGTCGCGATCGGGCCGCGGTTGCGACAACGCGGCGCGGTCGCCGAGCATGTGCACGGCGCCGGCTGCGGCTGCGAGCACGCCGTGCCGGCGAGCGTCGCGCCCGGCTGGCGCTCCGCCGCGGCGGCGGTCGTCTCGGCCGGCTCGCGGCCGTGCACCGGCGCGCTGGTCGTGCTCGTCTTCGCCCTGTCGCAGGGCCTGTTCGCCGCCGGCGTCCTGTCGGCCCTGGCGATGGCCGTCGGCACCGGCCTCACCGTCACGGCGCTGGCGCTCCTCGCCGTCGGCGCCAAGGGTGCCGCCGGCCGCCTGCTCGGGCGCGAGAGCAGAGCCGGCCATGTCGCCCACCATGTGCTCGAGGGCGGCGCGGCGCTTGCCGTGCTGCTGCTCGGCACGCTGCTGCTCGCCGCGACGTTCGCCGGCTGAGAGCCCTTCTTCGTCGCGCCTCCGGCGCCGGCATCTCCTCGCCGGGTCGCGCCGCCGTGCCCGCCGTGGCGTCGGCGCCGCCTGTGGCTGACGGGACACATTGTCGCCGTTTTCGATCGAATGCGGCCACGTTGTGTTTGCGTCCTCCCATCGGCCCGCTAGCATCTGAACACGCCGCTCGGATCGATTGGTCTGGCGGGGGCAGATCGATGGCTCTGGGCCGGGTCGCGCCGCTGGGGGAGCGACCGTCGCTCGAGGCATCGACAGGGGGCCGGGGCGGGCGGCTTTTGGGGGGTCGCCCGCCCTTCCCGCCATTCCGATCTCGCGACCGCCGGGCGATTTCACAACCCTTCCAAACATGCCATCCTTGCCGGTCGTCACGCGGCGCGGCGATCGTCCGTCCGGCCGGGGTGTGACGCGGAGGCGGAGCACCGGATGGCACGGTCAGTTGCGGCGGGCGAAAGGGAGCGGGACGAGGCGGGCGTCGGCCGGGTCCTGTCCGTCGGTTTCGTGCTCGCCGAGAACTTCACCCTTTCGGCCTTCTCGCTGTTCATCGACCACCTGCGCCTCGCCGCCGACGAGGGCGACCGGTCGCGGCCGATCTTCTGCCGCTGGTCGGTGATGAGCGCGCGCGCCGAGCCGGTGAAGGCGAGCTGCGGCGTCACCGTCGGGCGTACCGAGCCGCTCAAGGACCCGCGCGGCTTCGACTACATCGTCGTCGTCGGCGGGCTGCTGCACGGCGGCCCGCAGGTCGACGAGGCGACGCTCGCCTATCTCAAGGGTGCCGCGGCGGCCGGCGTCACCCTCGTCGGCGTCTGCACCGGCTCGTTCGTGCTCGCCCGCGCCGGGCTGATGACCGGGCGCCGCTGCTGCGTCAGCTGGTACCACTATCACGACTTCATCGCCGAGTTCCCACACCACCAGCCGGTCGCCGACCGGCTGTTCGTCGTCGACGGCGACCGCATCACCTGTGCCGGCGGCGGCGGCGTCGCCGACCTCGCGAGCTTCCTCGTCGAGCGGCACATCGGCCGGGCCGTCGCCCAGAAGAGCCGGCACGTCCTGCTGCTCGACCGCACGCGCATGGGCACCGAGGCGCAGCCGCACCCGCCGGTCGCCGATGCGGTCGCCGACGACCGCGTCCGCCGGGCGCTGATCATGATGGAGCAGAACCTCGCCGACCCGCTCGCCATCGCCGACATCGCCCGGCGCCTGAAGGTCTCCACGCGCCAGCTCGAGCGGCTGTTCCAGCAGGTGATGGGGGCGAAGCCCGCCACTTTCTACCGCACGCTGCGGCTGCGCTACGCACACTGGCTGCTCGACAACACCGACCGCTCCGTCACCGACATCGCGCTCGAGGCTGGCTTCTCCGACTGCGCCCACTTCTCCAGGCAGTTCAAGGCGATGCACGGCTTCACCCCGAGTAACGCGCGGGCCGATGTCGGGCGCGAGCTCGCCGGCCGGGCGGGCGGCCAGGCGTCGGGAGTGGCGGGTCAGCGGCTGTTCGAGTGACAATGTCGCCTGACGGATAATAGCCGTCGCTTTTGAGCAAGTGCGCCGCGGCGGACTGCGGAAGTATTCCAAACAGGGTGGCGCACCGCACGGCAGAGGCGGGCGTCCCGGAGCGGGAACGGCGTGCGTCGGCGTGGCCGGGCGCAGGGCCGGTGGTGATTTCCATCGGGGACGGCGGCTGGGCCGTCGCAGGGAAGGTTTTCGGGGATGCTGCAGGTTCCCTATTCGAGCATCGGCGCGCTCATCGCGCGGCGCCGGCCCGGCTACGGCCTCGAGGCGCCGTTCTATGCGGCGAAGGAGATCTTCGACCTCGACATGGAGGTGATCTTCGGCCGTCACTGGATCTATGTCGGCGTCGAGGCCGACGTGCCGCAGCCGGGCGACTGCATGGTCGTCGACATCGGCCGCGCCTCTATCGCCATCGTCCGCGACGGCGACGGCCAAGTCCGCGCCGTCCACAACGTCTGCCGGCACCGCGGCGCCCGGGTTCTGCAGGACTACAAGTCGACGGTCGGCAACCTCGTCTGCCGCTACCACCAATGGACCTACGGCCTCGACGGCGAGCTCCTCTACGCCGAGCACATGGGCGAAGGGTTCGACAAGAGCTGCCACGGCCTCAAGCCGGTCAACCTCCAGTCGCTCGAGGGGCTCCTGTTCGTCTGCCTGTCGGAGGAACCGCCGGCCGACTTCGAGGTGATGGCGGCGGCGATGCGGCCCTATCTCGCGCCGCACAAGATCCGCGACACCAAGGTCGCCTACGAGCTCGACCTGATCGAGCCGGGCAACTGGAAGATCACCATGGAGAACAACCGCGAGTGCTATCACTGCGCGGTCAACCATCCCGAGCTGACGATCCCGCTGTTCGCCTACGGCTTCGGCTTCGCGCCGGAGGATCTCGACGAGACCGGCCTCGCCCAGGCCGACCGCTACGCCTGCCTGCTCGACGACAACCACGCCGAATGGGAGGCGAAGGGCTTCCCGTCGCGCACCATCGAGCACCTCGACGACATGGTGACCGGCTTCCGCACGCAGCGGCTGCCGCTCGACGGGGCGGGCGAATCGCACACCATGTCGACCGAGGTC
>Ga0255338_1004574_pt1 | contig 14044 bp, 14 predicted proteins | sample MeOH1_35cm_T4_19_FD_203715 | JGI IMG/M metagenome (GOLD analysis project Ga0255338, IMG submission 203715) | Sandy soil microbial communities from University of British Columbia, Vancouver, Canada - MeOH1_35cm_T4_195 | ecosystem: Engineered > Artificial ecosystem > Sand microcosm > Unclassified ...
CGACGGCGCCATGGCCGCCCTCCGGTTCCGCTTCGCTCCACCTGCGGCCGGCCATGGCGCCGGAGGCGACAATGCACTAACAATCAACCCGGACCACTCGGTGGGGGCCGATCAGCGAGCCACGATTTCCATGGCGGTCACGACATGTTTGCCGCAGGAGGGCTGCCAAGATGCGTGATAATGACCCTCTTCCGACACTAGCCGACTGGGCGGCTTCGCGCGTGGATATGACATTCGTCGCATGATGTGCGCGGCATCATCCTCCGCTCAACTCCGGCCTGTCTTATCTGGATTGGTGTCGCGGGTACAGGTCAAGCCAACATCGTCGCACCATCGGCACATAGCTGCCTCGATCGCGCGCTCCTCATAGGCATACCATCTTTCAAGTGCTCCCTTCGCCTGGAGCAGATATTTGAAGCGCCTGTAGGCGCCTTTCCGGCTAAAAATATCTCGTACGTCCATCTGTGCTTCTGGCAGTTCCTCGACGGCGAATGCGAGCGCCAGCTTTTTCCCAAGGTCGAGGTCGCGTCGATGGGGCACCAGGATATAGCCTGCGGTCTCCGGATCGTCAGGCAGCTCCGCAGCATCGTCCATGTCGACGCTGTTGGCCAGAAAAGGATGCGGCCCGATTGTCTGCAAATATAGGCGTGATGTTCGTCATATTGGGAAGTGCTGACAAATTCGAGCGCGTCGATGAGATCGCTCAGCAGAATAGGCACTGTCTGACGATTTTCCGGTGTCATGCGCACGACTCGCCAATCAAAGACCGAGAACATTTTATCTTCGGGAAATGGTGGCACATCGTGGCGAACGAAACGAGCTCAAACAAGCTTGAAGGGCGCGCTGTATGGAACTGCGTCCGGCGCCAATTCCTCCGTGCTTCGACATGCCGTGGACGGCATTCACGCGGGAAACAGTACGCTTCGCAGCCTCTCTACGAGGGCGTTGCGCCGTTCGGGGGAGAGTTTGTCGAGATTGTGCATTTTCCACTTCACTGCGGGCAGAGTCGATGCGTTGGGCACGTCCAATAACGACCAATCCGGTTCCCCCTGTTTGAAGCCGATCAGGAAATGCCGGTGCGCATCTGGCATGGCCGCGATCATCGTGCCGATCATCGCCTCGCGCGCCTCGATGAGGGCGTCGAGCGCTATCGGTTCGCGCGTCATACCATCGAAGCCGCGCGCGAATTCCTCCTCGAGCGGTTTCCGGGTGGGGGCGAGGATCTCCGACAGGGGGCGGTCATGGCTGATGGCGTAGACGATGAATGCGCGGCGTAGCGCATCGTCGACGCCGCCGCCCGCGAGTAGTTCGCGTACATCGAATAGGTCACGGGGGTGTTGGCGATCCAGCGCCGCGACGAGTTTTCCTGCATAGAGATCGGCGAGGGAGACGACTTGCATGCACGCGAAGCCGAAGGCATCCTCGACAGGAGAGGTGACGGAGGTTTCGGTGGGGTCATAGACCGTACCGCGCAGGACGGGTGTCACCTCGATCTTGATCTGTGCGTTGTCCAGCCGGACTACCAGTTTGGTGATCACATTTTCTGCGCGCAGTCGGCTCGGTGTCACGTGAGCGCCTCGGATGCCCTTTTCGATGCGATCGGCAATGCGTGCCATGGCCGTGTCGATCGCCGCAAGCGACGTGGTCCGGTCGGCTATCGGCAGATATGCAAGGTCGATATCCACTGAGAGGCGAGGCAAGTCTTTTACGAACAGGTTGATCGCCGTGCCGCCCTTGAGCGCAAAATCATTTTCAGTCGCAACGAACGGGATCGCCCGCACGAGCAGGGCGACCTGATCGCGATATTGGTCAAGATAGGCCATCAAGGTCTCCCGGAACAGTGATGAGATATGTCGGATCAAACTTGCCGCCCTTGACCAGCAACCGTTTGCCGGAACCGAAATCGACGGCCTCCTTGTTGAGGCCATTCAGCCACGCATGGCGGTGACGGTCGGCGAAGAAAAAGAACAGGCGCTTTACCTTGACGCTCTGGCAGCTTTCGAGAAGCGGCTGCAGGTGGCGGGGGCTAAGGTTGGTGAGCCCTTCCATCAGCATATCGACCTGATGGAAGCTTTCGTGGGTGGGTAATTCATCGAGCAATTCGAGTATGGCGCGCTCACGCGAAGACAGGCGCAGCGGCCATTGCATGGTGCCAGCGGTCGCCATGAAGCCGCCCGGCAGCAGCGAACCCGTGTTTTCGGCGGGCGCTGAGGCCGGCGCCAGTTCGGGACTATCCGGAAAAAGGCGTCGGCTATTATGCCAGCGAAACGTGATGTCGAGTGGCAATGCCTCAAGCCAGCCCGGAGCCTTGTGCGGACCGTAGAGATGCACTTCGCGCCGTTCACCCAGATAATGGGCGTAGCCCTGCTCTTCGAGCGCGGTGCGACCGCCAACAGTCAATGGGTACTCCATGAACGATTGGAGGGATGTGACCGCCTGCTGCCAGCTGAGTTGGCCGGAAGCTCGGCGATATACGCGCGGCGCGGGTTGATGCAGCCAGCCCCGTTTAACATATTGGCTACGCAGCGAGGATGAATAGCCGTGGCGTTCAAGCCACGCGGCATCGACCAGCACGCTTTCAGGAAGCTGCTGTAGGCGGTTTAGCTTTCTGTCAGAAGGGTAAGCCATGCTTAGCATTTTGGAATATTTGCAAACCGAAGTCCAGTTTGAAAATCATTCATTTTCGGTAGTCAGACTTAGTAAAATAGGGATATATTAAACCGCGGTTACGGGCCTGCTCCACGTGCGCCTGTTATTCCGGGTTTGCCGCGATGAGCGGCCATGATTGCCCGGCCCATGTGACCCACTATGGGGATTGCAGCTCTATCGTCGGCAACCCGGCCGACTATACGGCGAACCCGCGTTCCCGGATCGCAGCTTCCACCATCGCTGCCAAAACCTCCTCAGCTCGCGCGCGCAGACTGCTGTCCTTTGCGCCAAGATCGTGTCGGATCCATTCGGGCGACCGCTGCAACACGCTTCCGCTCAACTTCGATCCGGCGCTCGCGGAGACGGTGGATTCGTATGAAATCGGGTTGAAGACCGACTTCTTCGATCGGCGTGTGCGTCTCAACCTCGCGCTGTTTCAAAATGACATCAAGAACCCGCAGGTGCAAACAATCATCAACACAGGCGCATTGGGCGTCGTCGGTCTTACCAATGCGCAGAAGGCAAGGAGCCGGGGCGTCGAGGCCGACGCCAATATTCTGGTGACGCAAGGATTGACGGCACGGTTGGCGGGAACCTGTCTCGATGCCAAATATATCGAATTCACGAATGCGCCTTTCAATTTCCCGCCGACCGATCCAGTTACCGGCGCGATAATATCACCTTTTGGGCTGTTGGCACCAGTTCTTGGCGATGCGAGCGGTAACCGCCTCGCGCGTGTGCCGAAATTCCGCTTCAGCGCTGGAATCAACTATGACGTCAAGGCGGAATTCGGACATGTGATCTTTGACGCAAGCGTCGCCTATACTGCGAAATTCGCGTTCGACGCGGACAATCGAATTGTTCAGCCGCACTACGCACTAGCCAATGCCTCTATCAGCTACAGTCCCACGGTCGAAGACCGGTGGACGGTCCGGGCATGGATGAACAATATTACGAACAAGAAATATTATCTGAATGAATTGCCGGTCGCGAACGGCTCGGGAAACATCTCCGCCCCCGCCGCGCCCCGGACCTACGGGGTCGAGGTGGGCGTCAAGTTCTAGTCTGATGGCAGCTGGGCGGTATCAACCGAGGCACCCCCAATCATGGAGTGTGGATTGCAATGGTTGATGCCGGTCGGCGACAAATTCTGATTTTGGAACATAGCGTAACCTAGACATATTTGTGACTGAGGACCCCCATGGACCGCCGTTGCATGCATGAATCTGACGTCGCTGATGTGTTGCACATTCGCGCGAAAATTTTCTCAGACATTTGGAAGACCGCTCCATGGGATGGATCGGTGAGTTTGCCATGAGCACGGAGTCAATGAGCGCCATCTGGCGGTCGAGGAAGGGCCGTACAGTATCCGGGCGAACGGTATCGGCATCGGGCTGGTCGCCGCCGGGCTGGCGCTCAGACTGACTGAAGTTCAGTCAGCATTCGCCGAAGTGGAGCGGCGTACCCCGTTGCGCCGTGCCGGAACAGCCCGCGAGGCCGCGGAAATCGCCGCCTTCTTCGCATCACAGCGCGCTTCGTTCGTGAAGGGCCAGTTCGTGAATTGCGACGGCGGCTTCAACCTCTGATCGCCTGCAACGGGCAACGGGTTCTCGAGTTCGATAAGGGCGTGTCAGCCGCTGAGTTGAAACCGCCCTTTGTGGGCGATGAACGACGAGCAGGGCCTACCCGTCTGTCCAGGAGGAACATCACGGGCTGAAGGGAAGAGTGCCAATGAAGAAGGCAGAGGAAGTAGAGCAGATGCTGCGCATATTCGATGCGCGGCAGCAGATTCATGATTGCATTATGCGTTATTGCAGAGGCGTCGACCACTGCGATCGAGACCTCGTCCTGTCAGCCTATCATTCAGGAGCGACGGACGATCATGGATTTTTTCAGGGTTCAGCAGAAGAGTTTGCCAAGGCGGCAACCACGGTAGGAGGGGAATATGAGGTCGTTCGCCACATTATTTGTAACGAATATGTCGAGTTTGATGAACACCGGACTGATGTCGCCTATTCGGAAACCGTAACCGTAGGTTCGTTGCTTTCCAGAAAGAAGGAGGAGTATTGGCTGGCCGTGTCGTCGTGCCGTTTTCTCGATCGGTTTGAAGAACGCGATGGCCAATGGAAAATCGCCGCGCGGGAGGTGGTTCTCGACTGGGAGATCGAAGGGCCTGCGAAGGGCCTGAATGCAGGGGTCTTGACGGCAGGGATGGTCCGCGGTTTCTCAAATCCTTCCGACCCGTCCTTCGATCTTGGGTTCCGTAAATGGGGGGAGAAGGTTGCTACGCCCGTTCAACGAGTGCGGGTTGGAAGGGAATAGGGTTCGCATCTCACTGAAGGGGCTTTACGGGAACCGATGTGTGGATGAGAAGCCATTCATGGCGTGCCGAAGTGATGACAGCCATAACCAAGCAATTAGCTGTCCCGCTCAAGAGCTGCCGGTGGAGCTGGAGAGGAAACGCGACGCCATGACCTATCTGGGCCGCAGGGGAGAAAGCCGGATGCGGCGGGGGTCTGGCACGCGGTTCTGAAGGGCGGATTATGATGTCGTGGCGGAATCGCCGGAAGGGCGGCTGTTCCCGCAAGAAACGGTCGTACAGCCGCGACCGGAGGAATGGACGGCGCGTCTCGACCTGGGTGCTGCACCGATCATGCAGGATCTGGTTGATATTGCTGCGGGAAAGCCCCCGGCAGCGCCGTCACTATTCCTATAATCCCGCGTTCATGCACCCTGACAACATGGCAGCGATCGGGGTTGCAGAGGGAGAGACGGTGCTGATCCGGTCGAAGCGCGCCAGTGTGCTGGGTATTGCCGCTGCCGACGAAGGACTGCGACCCGGCTGCGTGTCCATGAGCCATGCCGGGGGCGGCGCTCCTGACGAAACGAACAGCCGGCAATCCACGGCACCAGCACCTCCCGTCACCGCGCAAGCAGTTCGATACCGGACGACGAGCGTGACGGGACCTGCCGTTTCTGGTTGGCGTGCGCGGTGGATTTGCTAGCGCGAATCCACCAGCATGATGGACGTCAGTCCACCGGCGCCACCATTTCGACGCCCCATGCGATCAGGCGCCGGACGAGTTCCACATAGGTCTCGCTTGCCCATGGACCCGGCTGAACCGGAATTTCATCGATGAAGGGACGAAGGTCATATTTGCCGCAGGCATGGCCGGGCGCCAGATACATCGCCTCTCCAGCGCCATGGCGGTGTCGCAGCAGTTGAGGACGGACATCATCCGTCAGCCATGGCCCTTCGACATAGCCCGGCGCCTTGCCGGTAAAGCGTGCCTCCAGCAGCACGTCGCATTCGCCGCGCAGTTCCAGGATATAGGGTTCGTCGACGACCTCGAACGGACGGATCCCCTCGGTCACCGGATGCGCGACGGGGCCGGGCGTGATTGCATAGGCTTGCTGGGCCAGATGCGAAACGAACCGCACCCCCAGCAGGTTCATATATTCGGGCTTGAGGTCCGGCGTATCGGTGAGGCCGGGCAACTGAATGCCGCCGATATTGACCGCCGGCGGCTTGAACTGCGTATAGGCGGCGGCGCCATGGATCGCCAGCCAGCGACCGCCCCCTGCCAGGAAGCGTTCGAGCGCGGACAGAGCCTCGCCTTCAGGAAAGACATTATTGGTGTAGGTGATCAGGAAATCACTTTCCGCCAGCGCCGTCCCGTCGCCGAAATCAGCAGCACAGCGCACCCGCAACAGCTCATTTTCGCCCAGCAGTTCAAGCAATGCCAGGCGGACGCGGTTCATATCATGATTTTCGCCGCCGACGATCAGTTCAACCTGCGGCCGTCCATATTTTGCCATATGCTTCCCTCTCCCGATTATGTTCAACTCAACATGACGCCGCCGTCGACGTTGATCGTCTGCCCGACCACATGATTGCTGGCCGAGGAGGCCAGGAACAGGGCAGTGCCCGCTATATCCTCGGGCGATGCGATCGCGCCCGTCGGGGTCGCCGCCTCCGCCAGTGCGGTAAAGGCGCCGGGCTCGGTTTGCAGATATCGCCGGCTGAAGTCGCGATCCAGCTCCGCCCAAAGCCCTGAGCGCACGGGGCCCGGTGCGATCGCGTTCACCCGCACGCCCTGTTTGGCGAAGGCCAGCGCCATCGCTTGCGTGATGCTGATCACCGCCGCCTTGCTGGCCGAATAGACAATCGCCTTTTCGTCCGCGCGCCGCCCACCGATCGAGGCAATGTTGATGATCCGGCCGCTGCCCTGCGCCGTCATGGACGGGATCACCGCCTGCGACATGGCGGCCAGGCCGAAGACGTTGACGTCGAAAATCCTCTGCCAATCGGCGTGGCGGACATCGGCGATCGCGGTCGCATCGAACCGGCCTGCTGCGTTCACCAATATGTCTATGCGGTCATGCTGATCCAGCACTTCCTGCGTCAGCGCCTCGATGGATTGCTGACGGCTTACGTCGAGGGTCATGGCCTGGACGGCGTGGCCCGCGCTTGCGATCCGGCTCGCCATCTCGTCCTGCCCCGCCACATCGGCGACGATGACGTGCGCTCCATTTTCGGCGAAGGCGGATGCGATGGCGCCGCCGATGCCGCCTCCGGCGCCAGTGACGATGGCGATCCGTCCGGACAACAGGCCGCTCATAACGGCATCCGGCGAATGGGATCGCTGCCGTCCCAGCTTTCGTTCGCCGCCCGCATCATGGCATGGACGGGCAGAAGTTCGGGACGAAGGCCGACCGCGATCTCAAATGCCAGACCGCCCGGCAGGCCCTCGCCGGTCGCGAAATAGGCGAAACGCGATCCGCCCGCATAGCCTTCATGCATCAGCTGCGCGCCGCTGGAGAGCGCCTGCGCATAGACCGCTTCGAACTCGGCGTCGGACGCCTGCCAGGAAGACAGGTGCTGGCATCCTTCCCGGCCGCTGGCGAGGAAGTCCAGATAGCCGCTGGGCGCATCATTGGTCTGGGCGATGATCTCCACCTGAAGGTCACCGGCCTGCGCGTAACCGAGGGTGCAGACAGGGGAGGGGCCGGGAACACCGCGATAGCGATAATCGTGAAATGTCGCATCCTCCATCACGAAGAAGGGGCCGACGCCCATGTGCCGCGCCCAGTGCAGCATCGCTGCCTCGGCATTCTTGACGACCAAGCCGAGCTGCCGCACCGATCCGAATCTTGGAGCCATCACCATCCGCTCGCTACGTCCTTCTTCCTGTTGCCGATGCCGCCTAAGCCCATGTCCCTGGTCAGCCGGTCGAAGGCAATTGCCCGGCAGCGCCCGGTATCCCGCATTGCCGCAGGCAGTTGGTCGGTGCACCCCCCCGCCCGATATAGGCCCGGATGGAGATGATAAGCAATATTATTAGATGATAAGGTCGATGGTAGAAGATGCCCTGGCACGAACGTCAAAGTTTCTTCTGAGGACCTCTTATGCGGGCGCGCCGACCTCTGCAAAGAAACGGTAGGCGATATCGTCCCGGTCGCGCCGGGCAGGCGCCGCGATCGCCTCTATGCCTGAGTCCGGGTCCCCATGGGTTGCCGGGCGGAAATGTTTCCATTCCACGGTAATCTCACGGCGGGAAATGCGCCATTCCCCATTGCGTCGCGACAGCCGGTCGACATAGCGGCCGCCGCAGATGAACTCATGGCCGTCATCCAATGTGCCATTTGCGCTGCACTGATCGGCATAGGTCGTGCCGAAGAAACCAGCGACCTTGGCATGATCGCCTTCCATGCGGTGATAGGCGTAATAATAGGATTCCGCCGCGGCTTCGTCGCCGTTCACGCTGATGTGGCTGTGGGTCACATGATGCATGGTGGTGACGAAGGCGTCGCGCAGAAAGGCGATGGCATGTTCGGCGAACTCCTGCGCCGTCCCCTTGAAGGAAGCATGGTCGTCGCGTGCATCGGGATGATAGAGCGACTTCAGCAGGTCGATATCGAGCCTGTCGATCGCTCGCGCGTAACGCGTCAGCAGATGCTGTATCTCTTGCCGGTCCTGCAGTTCGCGCAGAAGGCGTGTCTGGTCGTCGGTCATCGGTTCTCCCTTTCTACTCGATGGTGGCGGCGGCCGTCACCGGCCATGGCCGCATCATGATGCTAGTGCCTCCGTCCACCGGGAAGCTCGCGCCGGTGATGTAGCGGCCGGCATCGCTCGCCAGCAACTGGACAAGACCGTGCAGGTCTTCCGGTTCCCCGAGGCGGCCGAGCGCGGTCATTTCGACAAAGCCGTCAATCAGCGCCTCGGCCGCATCGTCGCTTTCCTCATCCCGCAGGCGGGTGACCGCTTCCCGCAGGATCGACGTCCAGAACACGCCCAGGATCAGGCTGTTGACCGTGATGCCGAAACGGCCGAGTTCCGCCGCGATGACGCGCATGAAGCCGTTCATGCCGCTCTTCGCTGCGGCATAGGCCAGATTGCCTTGCAGGGGCGCGGCAAGGTGCGCAGCGGTGGAGGAACTGAACAGGATGCGGCCCCACCGCTGGGCCATCATAGGTTTGGCGAAACTCTGACTGAGCGCGATGTTCGCGGAGAGATTGAGCTGGAGCGTGCGATCCACCTCCTTTGGCGTGATGGCGCCAAAGGACTGGGCGTGAACCGCTCCGGCGTTGCCGACGAAAATGTCGACGCCACCCAGGCGGTCGGCGGCGACCTTGGCAAAGCGCAGGACGTCGTCCATGTCATAAAGATCAACGGTTTCGTGCAACAGGGTCGCGCCAGGCACGGCGGCACGCAGCTGCTCCGTAGCATCCATCAGCATCCCGGTCCGCCGACCGGCGATCAGGACCGTGGCGCCCATCGCCGCCAGCGCCTGGGCCATAGCATAGCCCAGCCCAGTCCCGCCGCCCGTTACCACCGCCTTGCGTCCAGTGAGGTTGAACGCCTCCGGCCCGACCATGCCTCTCTCCCTGTTTTCACCTGTCGCCCACAGTCATAGGCAATTCGTCGCAGTGGTAAGGCGGGAATGATGGAATATTCCGGAAGTTCGTCCAATAGTCGGCGCCAGGGGTTTTGCGGGCCTAGAGCGTCTTCGGCATGATGGAGGCACACGGCAACAAGCCGGACAATGGGCCAGGAGGCGGAGAATGACCAGCACGGCAGAGCCGATCGATCCGATCGACTTCACCAGCGTAATGCAGCAGGGTTGCCCCTATCAGACCTATACGCGAATGCATGCGGAAGGACGGAAGGTCTACAAGGATCCGGGCAATGGCTATTATGTCGTCACCGACTATGCCGAAGTGCGCAGGATCGCGGCCGACACCCGGCGCTTTTCCAACAAGACGGGCATTCTGGTTCAGCGCGACACGCCGTTGCAGAAGCAGATCGACGCGATGTACGCGAAGGACGCCTGGCCGCAGATGCACACCCTGGTCACTAATGACCCGCCCTCGCACCGCATGTTCCGGTCGCTCGTCGACCGGCTCTTCACCGCCCAGCGCGTCGCCCAGATGGAAAGCTATATCCAGACGTTGGTGGAGGAGGCGATCGACCGTGTGATCGATACGGGGGAGATCGATGTCGCGCGCGACCTGGCCGGCATGTTCCCGGCCATCATCGCGGGCGATTTCCTTGGCCTGCCTCGCGCGGATCAAGAAAAGCTCAAGGACTGGACCAACGCGTCCAATGCGCTCACCGAACCGAGCTTTGATGAAGAAAATGAGATGGCGATGAACCGCAAGGTCATCGAATTGCTCAACTATATGGTCGAGCGCGCGAATATTTCGGCGGTAGCCGAGGACGGATCGTTCATGCATCATGCCCGCACCTTCGAGGTCGACGGGCGGCGGCTCACCGATCAGGAACTGGCCTGGTTCGTCCAGCCACTCTATGTGGGCGGACATGACTCCATCACGCTGCTGATCCCCACCGGCATGTTGCGCATCATCGAACAGCCGGGGCTGGAACAACGGTTGCGTGATGATCCCGCGCTGATCGCCAATTTCATCGAGGAATTGATGCGCTTCGATGCGCCGGTGCAGGCGCTCTGGCGCCGGGCGCTGGAGGAAGTGGAAATCGACGGCGTCGTCATACCGGAAGGCGGGATCATCCAGCTGCAATGGGGCGCGGCCAACCGTGATCCCGACAAGTTCGACAATCCCGACGATTTCATCGTGGACCGACCGAACGCGCGCCAGCATCTGGCCTTCGGCACGGGAGCGCATCTGTGTATCGGCAACCAGCTCGCGCGCGCGGAAATGCGGATCGCCTTTGAAACGATGCTACGCCGGATGCACAACTTCCGCCTTTCCGATGAGGAGGGCGCCGTGCAGATGCGTCGCCACTACATGCAGTGGGGCGCGGAGACGTTGAAGTTGCAGTTCGACAAGATCGCCTAGCGCGAGACGTGCCCCCAGCGGAATGACAAAAAAAGGCCGGCGCATAGATCTATGCGCCGGCCAGCCCCTTTGCCTTCTATTCGATGCCGCCCGGCAGCGCGCTGCTGTAGAAACCGGCCGTCAACCCGCCGTCGACCACGATTTCCGCGCCGGTCATATAGGCGGATTCATCGCTGGCAAGGAACAGGCTGGCCTGGGCGATGTCGATCGGCTCCCCGATGCGGGGGATCGGCAAGCCCGTCTGCCGGGCATTGAGCGCCTCGGTGGATTCCTTGGCGACATTGCCCATTTCGGTGTTCACGGTGCCGGGGAAGATCGCATTCACACGCACCTTCTTCGGTCCCAGTTCCATGGCTGCCGTCTTTGAAAGGCCGCGAAGCGCCCATTTGCTCGCGGCATAGGGCGCGATGCCGTTGATCGCGGTCATGCCGGAGATGGAACAGATGTTGACGATCGATCCTCCGCCGCCCCGGATCATGTGCGGCGCAACATGCTTGATGCCCAGCCACGCACCCAGCAGGTTGACATTGTAGAGCCGGTCGAAATCCGCCTTCTCGATCTCCAGGATCGAGCCGCCCCAGAAGACGATGCCGGCATTATTGACCAATATGTCGATCCGGCCGAAGCGCCGCGCGACTTCAGCCGCCACCGACTGCCAGCGGCTTTCGTCCGCGACATCATGTTCCATCGCCATGGCGGCCGCGCCGATTTCTTCAGCCACGGGCGTCGTGTCGAGTATATCGGTGACGCAGACGCGCGCACCTTGCGCGGCGAACTGCCGGGCGGTTTCCGCCCCCATGCCGCGCGCGCCGCCGGTGATGATCGCGACCTTGCCTTCCAGTCTGCCCATAAACCTCTCCTGTCATGATTATGAGCGTCATTGTCGGCCGCCGACAGGCGTGGGCAATCGGAAATTCTTTAAGCTTTCCGCATGGGCTTCCATTATTTCTGCGGGAGGCGCCACTGGATGCGCGTTATAGTTCCGGCGACATTTCAGTGGAGAAGCCTCATGACATCGCCTTTCGGCATTGGCCTGGTCGGCATTCAGCCCGGCAGAAGCTGGGGCCATCTCGCCCATGTGCCGGCGATCGCCGCGCTGCCGGACACATTCCGCCTGATTGGCGTCGCCAACACCAGCCTTGAGTCGGCAACCGCTGCGGTGGAGGCGATCGGCGTCGGGCGCCCATTTGCCGACGTCGATGCTCTGGTGGAGGCGGCGGACGTCGATATCGTCACCGTCTGCGTCAAGGTGCCACACCATATGGAGGTGGTGCGCAAGGCGATCGCGGCGGGCAAGCATGTCTACTGCGAATGGCCGATCGGCAACGGCCTTGCCGAAGCGCGTGAGATGGCGGCGCTGGCGCAGGATCGCGGCGTGTTGGCTGTGGCCGGGACCCAGGCGCGTATGGCGCCCGCTTTTCGCTATCTGCGCGATCTGGTGGCGGATGGCTATGTCGGCGATGTGCTCTCGGCGACGCTGGTGGGGTCGGGGATGAGCTGGGGCGGCGGCACCGAAATACCCAATGCCTATACGTTGGACGTGCGCAATGGCGCGCATATGCTGACCATCCCTTTCGGGCATACGCTGTCCGCCGTAGCGGACGTGCTGGGACCGGTGGCAAGCGTTTCCGCGCTTGTGAAAACCATGCGGCCGCAGGTGACGGTCGCCGAAACCGGAGCGCTTCTGCCGATGACTTCGCCAGATCAGGTGCTTGTCGCGGCCGAACTGGAAAGCGGCGCGCCCTTGTCGATCCATTATCGGGGCGGGATGCCGCGCGGGACTGGGCTGCTACTGGAAATCAACGGCACCGAGGGCGACCTTCAGGTCACCGCGATCGGTGGCCACGCCCAGTTTTTGGAGCTGGCGATCAGCGGCGGGCAGGGCGAGCAGGCAACCATCACGCCCATGCCGATCCCCCCAAGCTATCGCGCAACACTCGGGCTGGATTCCTATGCGCAAAATGTCGGTCAGCTGTATCAGGCGATGGCATCCGACCTGCACAACGGCACCCGCAGCGCCCCAACCTTCGCGGAGGCCGTGCGAACCCATCAACTGATCGCCGCGATCGAGAAGGCAAGTTCCAGTGGTCGGCGCGTGGCCGTTGCGGATGTTTGAGGCGATGACGCCGACCTCCACAACGGCTTTTTGAACTGCGGGAGGCCGACTATACAATCATTCCCCGGAAATCTGGGTGCTCGGGTCCACCTCCGGGGTGAGCAAACCCGCGCTCCAGCCGCCATCGACGGCAAGTTCCGCGCCTGTGATGTAGGATGCCTCATCGCTCGCCAGGAACAGCGTGGCGTTGGCGACCTCCACCGGCTCGCCAAGACGCCCGGCGGCGATGCGCAGCATCCGGCACAGGGCGGTCCCATCGAGTGTACCGGTGGGGTCCAGCATGGGCGTACGGATCGTGCCGGGATGGACCGAATTGACGCGGATGCCCGCTGCCGCGAGTTCCAGCGCCAGCGCCTTGCTGACGCCGCGCAGCGCCCATTTGGTCGCATCATAGGCCGACATGCCGGCTGTACCGCGCAGCCCGTTGACGGAGGAGATGTTGACAATCGCGCCGCCGCCTTGCTGCCGCATGTGCGGCAGGACCGCCTGCATGGCGAGGATAGGGCCGATCAGGTTGACAGCCATCAGCTTTTCAAGCCGCGCACGGGTGATTTCCTCAAGGGAATGATGGTCGGTGAGGGCGGCGTTGTTGACGAGGATATCGACCCGCCCGACAAATTTGATCGTTTCTGCAACGATCATCGCCCAGTCGGATTCGCTGCTGACATCCGCGCGAATGAAGCGGGCGGCCTCGCCAATTTCCTTCGCTACGCGCGCACCGTCCTCTTCCAGCATGTCGATCAACACGACCTGAGCGCCTTCGGCGGCGAAGAGACGGGCCGTAGCTTCCCCCTGACCCCGCGCGGCGCCGGTGATGATCGCAACCTTGCCCTGAACCCGTCCCATCTCTCTCTCCACACAGATTTGCTATCTACGGCTCACGCCCAGAGGCCGGCTATGGCCGCATGATGAAGGGGCGTAATGCGCCGTCACATTGTGTGCGGTCAACCTATATCGTAT
>Ga0255338_1004575_pt1 | contig 14044 bp, 11 predicted proteins | sample MeOH1_35cm_T4_19_FD_203715 | JGI IMG/M metagenome (GOLD analysis project Ga0255338, IMG submission 203715) | Sandy soil microbial communities from University of British Columbia, Vancouver, Canada - MeOH1_35cm_T4_195 | ecosystem: Engineered > Artificial ecosystem > Sand microcosm > Unclassified ...
GCTGAATAGCCGCCTCAGCGGCGCCCGAACAGCCGCTCGATGTCGGCGAGGGTCAGCGAGACGAAGGTCGGCCGGCCGTGGTTGCAGGTAGCGGAGTTCGGCGTCGCCTCCATCTCGCGCAGGAGCGCGTCCATCTCCTCGGCCTTCAGCTTGCGGCCGGCCCTGACCGAGCCGTGACAGGCCACCGTCGCGGCAAGCCGGTCGAGGCGGGCCTCGAGCCCCGTCGCCCGGTCCCACTCGGCGATCTCGTCGACGAGGTCGCGCACCAGGCGGGCGGCATCGACGGCGCCGAGCATCGCCGGCGTCTCGGTAACGGCCACCGCGTCCGGGCCGAAGCCGTCGACGACGAGCCCGAGGGCGGCGAGCGGCTCGGCGAAGGCGAGCAGGCTGTCGACGTCCTCGGGGGCGAGCGGCACCACGTCCGGCACCAGCAGCAGCTGCGTTGCGACACCGTTCACCGCGCGCTGCGCCTTCAGCCGCTCGTAGACGAGGCGCTCGTGGGCGGCGTGCTGGTCGACGATGACGATGCCGTCGCGCGTCTGGGCGATGACGTAGGTGCCGTGCACCTGGGCGCGGGCGGCGCCGAGCGGCCGGTCGAGGCGCTCGGCGTCGGGCGGCACGGCGTCGGCGCGGGTGTCGGCGGAGGGATGGCCGAGGGCGGCGAGGCCGTGGGTGCCGCCGCCGGCGACGGCGTCGACGACCCGGCCGTCGTCGCCGTCCGCTGCGGTGTAGCCGGCGGCCGCCTCGGCGAAGCCGGCGCCGGCGAGGTCGATGCGGCCCGTGGCCGCGACGTCGGCGGGCGACCACTGCGGCCCTGCCGCGTCGAGCGGCCGGAGCGGCGAGGCGCGCCAGTCGCCCGGCGGGCCGCGGCGTTCGGCCGTCGGCCAGCCGCCGAGGCGGCCGGCGGCGGGGTCGCCGCCCGGCGCCGGGACCCCGGACGACGCGGCCGCGCTCGCCGCGCCGCCGCGGAAGGCGGCGAGCGTCGCCGCGGCACCGACGCGGGCGCCGCGCAGGCCGGCGCGGGCGAGCGCGTCGCGGATCGCCCCGACGAGCAGCGCGCGGACGTTGCCGGCATCCCGGAAGCGGACGTCGGCCTTCGCCGGGTGGACGTTGACGTCGACCTCGCGCGGGTCGAGGTCGAAGAACAGCACGGCGGCGGGATGCCGGTCGCGGGCGATGACGTCGGCGTAGGCGGCCTTCAGCGCGCCCAGCATCAGCCGGTCGCGCACCGGCCGGCCGTTGACGAACAGGTACTGCTGGGCGGTCGAGCCGCGGGTGTGGGTCGGCAGCCCGGCGAGGCCGGTCATGCGCACGCCGCCGCGCTCGGCGTCGAGGACGAGCGCGTCGTCGACGAAGGCGCGGCCGAGCACGTCGCCGATCCGCTTCGCCCGCCCCTCGGGCCCGGGGCGCGGATCGAGGCTCATCGCCGAGCGGTCGGCGCCGGCCAGCACGAAGCCGACGGCCGGGGCGGCGAGCGCCAGGCGGCGCACCACCTCGGTCACCGCCGCCGCCTCGGCCCGCTCAGACTTCAGGAACTTCAGCCGTGCCGGCGTCGAGAAGAACAGGTCTCGTACCTCTACGCGGGTGCCGAAGGTCTGCGCCGCCGGCCGCGGCCCGTCCTTGGCGCCGCCGTCGACGGCGATCTCCCACGCCTCGGCACCGTCCGGCCGTGGCCGCGAGGCGATGGAAAGCCGCGCCACGGCGCCGATCGACGGCAGCGCCTCGCCGCGGAAGCCGAGGGTGGCGATTGCGGCGAGGTCGTCGGCGTCGAGCTTCGAGGTGCAGTGGCGCTCGACGGCGAGGACGAGGTCGTCCGGCCCCATGCCGAGGCCGTCGTCGGTGACGCGGATCAGCGTCTTGCCTCCGCCCGCCGTGACCACCTCGATGCGGCCGGCACCGGCGTCGAGGGAGTTCTCGACGAGCTCCTTGACGACGCTCGCCGGCCGCTCGACCACCTCGCCGGCGGCGATGCGGTTGATGACGCCGTCGTCGAGCTGGCGGATGGTCGAGCGCATGGCGCCACTATTGCCCGGATTCGCGGCGCGCGTCAGGCGCCGTCACACCGGCGCAGCGAGGGCGGCGCGGCAAGGGCGGCCTGCCGCCAGGCCGTCCTCGACGCGCGGCGTCGGCCGGACCGGCCCGCCTCACTCGGCCCAGAAGTTGCCGAAGCCGAGATAGGCCGATCCGGCCTCGTCGCGCCCCTCCGGGTCGGCGTTGGGCGCGCCGATCAGGAGATCGTCGAGCCCGTCGCCGTCGACGTCGCCGCCGCTCGCCAGCGCGAGGCCGGCGCGGGCATAGTTGGCGACGCCGTCGATGCGGAAGCCGTTGGTGCCGACGAGATCGGCGAGGCTGACCAGCGCCGGTGAAAGGCCCGCCTTGCCGAAGAGCACGTAGACGATACCCTTGTCCGTCAGGCCGCCGCCGTCGGCCGACGATGCCCCGACGAGAATGTCGTCGATGCCGTCGCCGTTCAGGTCGCCCGCTGCCAGCCGGACCGCGGTATTCGAATCGCTGCCCGTGGCCGGAACGCCGTCGAAGCGGAAGCCGGTGGCGCCGTTCAGGCTCGCCAGCGACAGCACGGCGGGAAACGGCACCCCTTGCCGGCCGAAGACGACGAAGCCGGCACCGACGCCGAGGACGCCGCCGACGGCCGTCCCCGGCGCGCCGACGGCGATGTCGTCGATGCCGTCGGCGTTGACGTCCGCCCGGCCGGCGAGGCCGTAGCCGAGGACGGAGGAGGCCACCGGCCCATCGATGCGGAAGCCGCTCGCGCCGTTGAGGCTCGCGGGCAGGACGAGCGACGCGAAGCCGCCCGTGCGACCGAAGACCACGAATACGGAGCCGGCTTCGGCGAGGCCTCCCGGGTCGGTCGAGACGGCACCGATCATCACGTCGTCGATGCCGTCGCCGTTGACGTCACCCGCCGCCGCGACCCGGTATCCGATCAGGTCGCCCGCCGTCGTGCCGTTGAAGCGAAAGCCGGTCGAGCCGTCGAGGCCCGCGAGCGAGACAGTGGCTGGGAAGCCGGCCTTGCGGCCGAAGATCACGAAGGCGGAGCCGGCCGTCGAAAGGGCGCCGGGATCGGCGAACGCGGCGCCGAGGACGAGATCGCCGACGCCGTCGCCGTTGACGTCGCCGGCACCGGTGACCGCCAGGCTGCCGAGGCCGTCGCCGGCGGCGAGGCCGTTGATGCGGAAGCCGGTGACGCCGTTGAGGCTGGCGAGCGCGACGACCGGCGGGAACGCCGTCCTGCGGCCGTAGACGACATAGACCGTGCCCGCGTCCACCACCCCGCCCGGATCGGAATTGGGCGCCGCGACGACGAGGTCGTCGAGCCCGTCGCCGTTGACGTCTCCGGCCGCCGCGATCGGCAGCCCGCTGTTGCCGCCGTCGCCATCGATGCGGAAGCCCTCCGTCGCCGTCAGCCCCGCGAGGTTGACCGGCGAGGAGAAGCCGCCCGCCCGGCCGAAGACGACGTAGCTCGATCCGGCATTGGCGACGCCGTCGGGATCGGCGAGCGGCGCCCCGATGGCGAAGTCGTCGCGCCCGTCGCCGTTGACGTCGCCGACGATGTCGACCGAGTAGCCCGCTCGGTCGCCGGCCACGGGTCCATCGAACCGCGCGCCGTCGGTGCCGGTGAAGCGGGAGAGGATGAAGCTCGGCCCCGGCACGGCGATGATCCGCACCACGAGCGCCGCCGCCAGGGGGCTGAGGTTCCCGGCCCGGTCGATGGCCCGCGCCTGGTAGGGATGGCGGCCGAACGCCTGGGTCGGCAGCGTCGCCGTCCATGTCCCGGTGCCGCCCGCCGTCACCGCGGCGAGCTGCGACGAGCCGCGCACGACGATCACACGCGCCCCGGCCAGGGCCTGGCCGACGAGCGTCGGCTTGCGCTCGTCGATCACCCCGTCGCCGACCGGCGGCAGCGTGTCGGAGACGGTGGCGAGGGCGATGGTCGGCGCCGCCGGCGGCGTGGTGTCGACGGTGATCCGCAGCGGCTTCGAGGGCCGGCCGGTCTTGCCGTCCACCCGCGCCGTGGCGACGAGCGTGTGCGCGCCGTCGGCGAGCCGCTTCGCCGTCGCCGTCCAGCGGCCGCCGGCGCCGGCCTTGACCCGGGCGACGACGCGGCTGCCGGCGCGCACGACGACGTCGGCGCGGGGGGGAGCCCGACCGGAGAGCGTCGGCGTCGCGTCGGCGGTGACGCGGTCCGTCGACGACAGGCCGGTGTCGGACGACGCCACGAGGCCGATCTCCGGGCGAGCCGGCGGCGCCGCCAGGGCGCCCGAGGCGAGGATGGTCCCGATCGTCGCGGTGGCGACGAAGGCCGAGCGGCTGTGCTTGCTCGCAGAAGTCACGGCTTGCTCCCTTGCTTGTGGTCGGGTCGGCGGCACGACGAGACGCAGCACGGACAGCAACGGCCGTTTACGGGTTTCATCGTAGCAGCGCCCGATGCCGAAGAGAACACACCGCCGTGATTACGGCGTGAGACGGCCGTTGCCGCATCGCCCGGCGATCGCCGGTGCGTCCCTCCGGCCGCTTGACCGACGCGCGCGCCGCGTCTACGCCCGCTCGCGATGACAGACGCGCCCCACGCCCCCGCCACCCCACCGATCGTCGCCGGCCTCGCCGGCTTCCGCGACGCCTATCGGGCGCTCGTCTGCGACGTCTGGGGCGTCGTCCACAACGGCGTCGCGGCCTACGGTCCCGCCTGTGAGGCGCTCGTCAACTGGCGGCGCGCGGGCGGCATCGTCGTGCTCGTCACCAACTCGCCGCGCCGGCCGGCCGGCGTCGCCGAGCAGCTTGCCGAGCTCGGCGTGCCGAGCGAGGCCTTCGACGCCATCGTCACCTCCGGCGAGATGACGCGTCGCCACATCCTCGCCGCCGGTCACCGCCGCGTTCTACACATCGGCCCGCCGCGCGACCTGCCGCTCCTCGCCGATTCGGGCCTCGCGCGCGTCGCGGCGGCCGAAGCCGAGGCGGTCGTCTGCACCGGCCTCAACGACGAGGACCGCGAGCGGCCGGAGGACTACCGGCCGCTGTTCGACCGCCTCGTCGGCCGCGGCCTGCCGTTCGTCTCGGCCAATCCGGACATCGTCGTCGAGCGCGGCCCGGTGATGCTGTGGTGCGCCGGCGCGCTCGCCCGCCTCTACGAGGACATGGGCGGCACGGTGGTGCAGGTCGGCAAGCCGTTCGAGCCGATCTACCGCGAGGCGCTCGCGACCATCGCCGACCTCGGCGGGCCGCGCGGCAGCACCGCCGGCGTCCTCGCCGTCGGCGACGGCATCCCGACCGACATCCGCGGCGCCGTCGACCACGACATCGACGCGCTGTTCGTCACCGGCGGCATCCACGCCGCAGATTTCGGCCCGGCCGGTGCGCCAGACCCGGCGCTCGTCGGCCGGCGCCTCGCCATCGAGGGGCTGACCGCGGTCGCCGCGATCCCGGCCCTCGCCTGGTAGCAAGCAAGCCGCTGCAGACGCCCCCTGGGAGGACGAGGATGACCGACGCGCCGCCGACCGGCCTCCCGCCGCTGAAGACGCACTATTTCGAGGACCTCGCCGTCGGCATGAGCGAGAGCCTGGAGAAGACGGTGCTCGGCTCGGACGTCGTCGGCTTCGCCCAGGTCTCCGGCGACCGCAACCCGATCCACCTCTCCGAGCACTTCGCGGCGAAGACGCCGTTCCGCACCCGCATCGCCCACGGGCTCTACACGGCGAGCCTGATCTCGGCGGTGCTCGGCACCGCCCTGCCCGGCCCTGGCGCCATCTACCTGTCGCAGACGCTGAAGTTCCACGCCCCCGTGCACATCGGCGACACGGTGCGCGTCACCGTCACCGTCGTCGAGCTCATCGAGCGCGGCACCCGGGCGCGGCTCGCCTGCACCTGCCACGTCGGCGAGACGCTCGTCCTCGACGGCGAGGCGGTGGTCAAGGTGCCGCGCCGGGCCGACGGGCCGGCACTGCTGTGACCGGGGAGGCCCCGCGCGACGCCATGACGACGCCCGCCGACATCGCCGCCGGTCGCATCTCGGTGCCGCTCGCCGCGGTGCGGCCGTCGCTCGTCGGCGGCGTCGTCGCCATCGGCAACTTCGACGGCGTCCACCGCGGCCACCAGGCGGTGCTGAGCGTCGCCCGCGAGATCGCCCGCGAGCGCGGGCTGCCGCTGGTGGCGCTGACCTTCGAGCCGCATCCGCGCCTGCTGTTCCGCCCCGACCAGCCGGTGTTCCGCCTGACCGACCCGGCGACGAAGGCCCGCGCCCTCGCCGCCCTCGGCTTCGACGGTATGGTGGTCGCGACCTTCGACCGGGAGTTTGCGGCGCAGACGGCGGACGCCTTCGTCGACCACGTGCTCGTCGAGAAGCTCGGCGTCGCCCACGCGCTGATCGGCTACGATTTTCACTTCGGCCGTGCCCGCGCCGGCACGCCGGCCTTCCTCGTCGAGGCCGGCGACCGCCACGGCTTCGGCGTCACCGTCGCCGCGCCGCTGAAGGACCAGAGCGGCGGGCCGGTGTCGTCCACCCGCATCCGCGACGCGCTGTCGGTCGGCGACGTCGCGACCGCCAACGCGCTGCTCGGCTGGCGCTGGCAGGTGACCGCCGCCGTCGGCCACGGCGACAAGCGCGGCCGCGACCTCGGCTATCCGACGGCCAATCTCAGGCTGCCGGAGGAGTGTGCCCTCGCCCACGGCATCTACGCGGTCAGAGCGCGTGTCGACGGGCGTCCCGTCGACGGCGTCGCGAGCTTCGGCCGGCGGCCGACCTTCGACGACGGCGCCCCCCTGTTCGAGGTGCACCTGTTCGACTTTTCCGGCGACCTCTACGGCAAGGCGCTCACCGTCAGCCTCGTCGCCTACCAGCGGCCGGAGCTGAAGTTCGACGGCGTCGCGGCGCTCGTCCGGCAGATCGACGCCGACGCCGCCGAGGCACGCCGCCGCCTCGCCGAGCTGGCGCCGCTGTCGAGGCTCGACGAGGCGATGACGTTCGGCTGAGCCGCGCCGATCGATCAGCCGGGTTGCGGAATGCGCGCGATGACCTTGATCTCGAAGTCGAATCCCGCCAGCCAGGTGACGCCGACCGCGGTCCAGTTCGGGTACGGCGGCTCACCGATCGCCTTCAGCCGGATGGGGGCGATGGTCTCCCACTGCGGCGCCGGGTCGGTGTGGAAGGAGGTGACGTCGACGACGTCGTCGAACGTACAGCCGGCGGCCGTCAGCACCGCCGCGAGATTGTCGAAGGCAAGCTCGACCTGCCTCTTGAAATCCGGTTCGGGCGACCCGTCGTCGCGGCTGCCGACCTGTCCCGAGACGAACAGAAGATCGCCCGAGCGGATCGCCGCCGAATAGCGGTTGATCTCGTAGAGCGCCTGCCGGCCGGCAGGGAAGATCGCATCGCGTCTGGCCATCGTTTCACTCCAGTTCGTAAAAAGGCGGGCGGGACCGCCCGCCCCCGCGGCGTCGGCTCACCGGCAGCGGCGGTCTCGCGACAGGATTGTCAGGTTCTCTGCGCTCCGGGATGCGGGGCGACCATTGACATACGTCCCGTATGTCGGACTTATCGGGCATACGTTCCGTATGTCAATACACATACGGAACGTATGCCAGTTCATTGGGAGACGGCCGTGGCCGCGAGACGACGTTCGCAGATGGTGGAGGAGACCAGGGCGAAGCTCATCCACGCCGCGCGGAAGGCTTTCGCGGCCAAGGGCTATACGGCAGCGTCGATGGACGATCTCACCGCCGAAGTCGGCCTGACGCGCGGCGCGCTCTACCACAATTTCGGCGACAAGAAGGGGTTGCTGCAGGCCGTCATCGATCAGATCGATGGGGAAATGCTGGTGCGGATGCGCGCCGCGCAGGAGCGCGCCGAAACACGGTGGCTCGGACTTCTCGCCGAGAGCATCGCCTTTATCGAGATGGCGCTGGAGCCGGAGATCCAGCGCATCGTGCTGCTCGACGGGCCGGCCGTGCTCGGCGATCCGTCGCGATGGCCCAACCAGACGGCGTGCCTTCGCGCGACCACGCAGACGATCCAGGCGCTCATCGACGAGGGCACGGTGAGGCCGGTGGACGCCGAAGCGGCCGCCCGGCTCCTCAACGGCGCGGCGCTAAACGCCGCGCTGTGGATCGCCGCCGCCGGCGATCCGCGCGCCGTCTTCGCAAAGGCTGTCGAGGCGTTCCGACATCTCGCGGTCGGTTTGCTGCGCACCGGGGGATGACCGTGGGCAACCGCCCGGCCGACGCCCTCACGACGCTGCCGGACCTGCGCGCCCCGAGCCGCATTCCATCCGGTCGTGACAAGCCGAGGCGGTTTCGCTTTACCATGGCCCGGCGCGCGGCCATCGTGCCGCGCCCGCGAAGCCCCTCGGGGGCGACGCCGGAAAACGAGGACCGACATGAGTGAGACCGCCGCCGCGCCGCACGCCGCCGGGACCAAGGCCGCCTTCGACTGGGCCGATCCCTTCGACCTCGACGGCCAGCTCACCGAGGAGGAGCGGCTCGTCCGCGACACCGCCCGCGACTACGCCCAGGAGAAGCTCGCCCCGCGCGTCACCTCCGCCTACATGGACGAGCGCTTCGACCGCGAGATCATGAGCGAGATGGGCGGCCTCGGCCTGCTCGGCCCGACGATTCCCGAGGAGTACGGCGGCGCCGGCCTCGGCTACGTCTCCTACGGGCTCGTCGCCCGCGAGGTCGAGCGCGTCGATTCCGGCTACCGCTCGGCGATGAGCGTGCAGTCGTCGCTCGTCATGCACCCGATCTACGCCTACGGCGACGAGGCGCAGCGCCAGAAGTACCTGCCGAAGCTCGCCACCGGCGAGTGGGTCGGCTGCTTCGGTCTGACCGAGCCCGACGCCGGCTCCGACCCCGGTGGCATGCGCACCCGCGCCGAGAAGATCGACGGCGGCTACCGCCTCACCGGCTCGAAGATCTGGATCACCAACTCGCCGGTCGCCGACGTCTTCGTCGTCTGGGCGAAGTCGGCCGCCCACGACGGCGCCATCCGCGGCTTCATCCTGGAAAAGGGCATGAAGGGCCTGTCCGCGCCGAAGATCGAGCTGAAGCTCTCCTTGCGCGCCTCGATCACCGGCGAGATCGTCATGGACGGCGTCGAGGTGCCGGAGGCGAACCTGCTGCCCAACGTCTCCGGCCTCAAGGGCCCGTTCGGCTGCCTCAACCGCGCCCGCTACGGCATCGCCTGGGGCGTCATGGGCGCCGCCGAGTTCTGCTTCAGCGCCGCCCGCCAGTACACCCTCGACCGCAAGCAGTTCGGCCGGCCGCTCGCCCAGACGCAGCTCGTGCAGAAGAAGCTCGCCGACATGGAGACCGAGATCGCGCTGGGCACCCAGGCGGTGCTGCGTGTCGGCCGCCTCTTCGACGAGGGCCGCCTCGCCCCGGAGGCGATCTCGATCGTCAAGCGCAACAACTGCGGCAAGGCCCTCGACATCGCCCGGGCTGCCCGCGACATGCACGGCGGCAACGGCATCTCCGCCGAGTTCCAGGTGATGCGCCACGCGGCGAACCTCGAGACGGTCAACACCTACGAGGGCACCCACGACGTCCACGCGCTGATCCTCGGCCGGGCGATCACGGGGCTGCAGGCGTTCTTCTGAGGCTGGACGGGTCGCTTCCGAAGACTCCGCGGCGCCCATCCTCCCCCTGCCAGGGGGGAGGACAGCCGCACCGGAGGTGCGGCAGGTGGGGGCCAGTGCCGCGACTTGTCAGCCCGGATCGACGGCCCCCACCCTGACCGCCTCCGGCGGTCTGTCCCTCCCCCTGGCAGGGGAGGGACGACGCCGCAGCCCTGAGCCTTCGACACGTCGCGACCCGAGGACAACCCTATGCCCGTCCGTATCACCCTCCTCGGCGCCACCGGCTGGGTCGGGCGCGCCCTCGTGCCGGCGATCGCCGCGGCCGACGACCTCGTGCTCGCGGCGGCCTTGGCGCGCAACGCCGCCGGCCGCGACGCCGGCGAGGCGGCCGGCCTCGCGCCGATCGGCGTGACGATCGCGGCGAGCCTCGCCGAGGCGCTCGAGATCCCCTCCGACGTCGTCGTCGACTACACCAAGCCCGACGCGGTGAAGGGCCACGTGCTCGAAAGCCTCGCGAGCGGCCGCCACGTCGTCGTCGGCACCTCCGGCCTCGGCGCGGCGGACTATGCCGAGATCGCCGCGGCCGCCGCGGCGGCGGGCAAGGGCGTCGTCGCCGCCGGCAATTTCTCCATCACCGCGACGCTCCTGAAGCGCTTCGCGCTGGAGGCGGCGCGCTACGTCGCCGATGTCGAGATCGTCGACTACGCCTCGGCCAAGAAGCCCGACACCCCGTCCGGCACCGCCCGCGAGCTCGCCGAGACGCTCGCCGCGGTGCGCCGGCCGGCAACCTCGAAGCCCGTCGGCGAGCTCGCCGGTATCCCGGCGACGCGCGGCGCGGCGGTCGGCGAGCCGACGCCGGTGCAGGTCCACTCGCTCCGGATGCCGTCCTTCGTGCTCTCCTGCGAAGCGGTGTTCGGCGCCCCCGACGAGCGCCTCGTCATCCGCCACGACGCCGGCTCGTCCGCCGCGCCCTACGTCGCCGGCACGCTCCTCGCAGTCCGCAAGGTGATCGGCCGCCCCGGCCTCACCCGCGGCCTCGACGCGCTGATGGAGTGACGGGCGGCTCTGCCTCTCAGAGCGCCCCACGCAGCTGCGCCCGGTAGCGGGCGATCGGCGACATCGCGCGGGCCGGCACGTCCGGCCCGGCCGAGGCGACCTCCGCCGCCGCCGTCTTGGCGCGGCTGCCCGAGACGAGGCCGCCGAGCGGCTTCACCTTCGCCGAGTCCGGGAAGATCGAGCGGGCGAGCATGGCGGTCGGCACGCCGAGGTGGTCGCGCAAGATGCCCTTGAAGACGGCCCTGAGGTCGGTCGTCGCCGTCAGGTCGCTGTCCTCGAAGAGCTTCGAGGGGGCAAGGCCCGGCCACTTCGCCACCACCTTGCCACCGGCGACGGCGCCGCCGGCGAGGAGCGCCACGGTGCCGACGCCGTGGTCGGTGCCGCCGTCGCCGTTGACGCGGGCGGTGCGGCCGAACTCGGTGACGCAGACGACGACCGTCTTGCCCCAGTTCTTGCCGCTCTCGGTGCGGAAGTCGCCCAGCGCCTCGTCGAGCTCGGCGAGGCGCTCGGCGAGGAAGCCCTCGACGCCGCCCTGGCCGGAATGGGTGTCCCAGTTGCCGACCGAGAGGACGGCGATGCGCGGTCCGTCGGCGGCGGCGAGGAGCCGGGCGGCGCCGCGAAAGCCCTTCCGGAGCTGGCTGATGTCGTCGTCGCCGCCGGCGCCGGACTTTTCGGCGAGGGCGTCGGCCTCGAGGCCGCGGGAGAGGGTGTCGTAGAGGACGCGGTCGGTCGCCTTGTAGGCGGCGAGGAGGCGGCGGGTGGTGTCGCGCTCGGCGTCGGAGAACCACGTCGGCGACCAGCCGAGCACCGGCGCGGAGCCGCGTAGGATCAACGGCGCGTCGCCGACCTGAATGGCGCCGTGGCGGGCGACGGGATCGCCGGCCGGCAGGGCGGCGAGAAGGCGGTTGAGCCAGCCGGTGGCGACGGCGCTGCCGGCCCCCGGCAGGCCGTTCTCCAGGTTGTCCTGGCATTCGAAGTGCGAGCGGACGCGCAAGGGCGTGCAGGTGGCGTGCACCACCGCCGCCTCGCCGGCGGCGTAGAGCTTGCCGAACTGCGCCATCGCCGGGTGCAGGGCGAAATCGCCGTCGAGGCGGATCGCCTTCGCCGCCGGGATGGCGATGTCGCGGCGCAGGTTGGCATAGGCCGGATCGCCGACCGGCGGCACGACCGACAGACCGTCCATGCCGCCGCGCAGCACCACGACGAGGAGGCGGGCGTCGCCGTCGGTGGCGGCGAAGGCGTCGCGCGGCAGGGTGGCGGCCGAGAACAGGCCGGCGGTGACGCCGAGCATGGCGCGACGGGTGAGCAGCAGGCGCGACTCGGCGCAGCCCTGCGCCGCCGCGACCCGCATCCGCTCCGCCGCCGCGTCGGCGGAAGGCTTCGTTCCGTCGGACATGCTCATCTCCTCTGGAACTCGGGCGTCATGAACAGCGCCGTGTAGCCGCCGCGGGTGTCGGAGGCGCCGTTGACGGCGGTGCGCGAAGCGTTCGACAGCGCCGCGCCGAAGAGCTCCTCGGCGAGCTCGCCGGGCGGCCGCTTCAGCCCCCGCCAATACCATTCGGCGAAGAACTGCGCGGTGTCGAGCCGCACGCGGATGCCGTCGGGATTGAGCCAGGCCGCCGATTCGTCCGGGTATCCGTCCGGCGCGCCGCGCTCCCACGGCAGGTTGGCGAGGAAGTAGAGCGGCTCGCTGTAGGCCCAGTCGTCGGCGAGCTTCGGGTAGTCGATGCCGGTGGCGCGCAGCTGGCCGACGGAGAACTCGTAGGGCGTGCGCAGCTTCGTCATCGGCGCCGACCAGGCGGCCGGCAGCTCGACGAGCGCCCTGGCGACGGCGCCGAGGTCGCCGTCGGTATCGAGGAAGACGTCGGCAAGCGGCTTGACCATCGCCTCGGTCGGCGTGTCGGTGACGAAGTGGAGGAGGAGCTTGAAGGCGATGTGCTCGGCGGTCTTCGGGTGGCGGGCGAAGTCGGCGAGCGCCGCCTCGCCCTGCTCGATGCCGCCGGCCTTGTAGCTCTTGCCCATCACCGTGATGGCGCCCGGCTCGTGCCAGTCCTCGCGGAACAAGAACTGGCCGCGCAGCTTCTCCTTGCCGCCGTTCCAGTGGCCGTCGACCTCCCAGCCGCGCACGAAGGACCAGCCGGTGATGATGCGGGCGAACTCGGTGACGTCGGCCTCGCTGTAGCCGCCGCCGGCGCCGACGGTGTGCAGCTCGAGGATCTCACGGGCGAGGTTCTCGTTGAGCCCGACCCCCCAGCTCTTGCCGATCGGCGAGCGCGGCCCGATCGAGTCGGCGTTGTCGAGATAGGCGATCATCGCCGGGTGCTGCATGACGCCGACGAGCATGTCGGAGAACCTGCCGGTGACGTTCGGGCGGATGACGTCGCGCTCGAGCTGGCCGTAGGTGGCGAGGATCGTCTGGTCCTTCCACACCGACATCGAGAAGTGGTTCGACCAGAAGGTGACGAGGCGCTCGACGAAGCCGACCTCCGGCTTCGTCGCCTGCATGACGCGGGCGCGGCGCTCTTCGCGGAACAGCGCGTAGGCCTTGTCGTAAACGGTCTGGCCGAGGCGCGCCGCGCCTTCGTAGGACGGCAGGTTCGGCGCGCGGATCAGCGCCGCCTTGGGATCGTCAAGCTCGGCGAGGACGGCGCCCTTCGGGTCCTTGCCGATGCGGGCCGGGCCACCCGGCTTCGGCCCGAAGCCGAAGCGCTGGAAGGCGATCCTCGCTCGCTCTGCCGCGGCGCTGTCGAGAGCCATTGACGTCGATCCCCGGATGAAGCGGGCGCAGTCGCCGCCGCGGCCGCAGCGGCTCGCGCGGCTGGCGGCAACGTTCGGCAACGAAGCTGGCGCCAAGCTGACGCGATGCCGGCGCGCCGTCCAGGAAAAGCCGCCGCTCCGCCGTGCCGGCTAAGCGCCGCGGCGCCCCGCCATCCTGGAGCCGTTCCAAGCTTGCGCGGGCCGCGCGGCGCCCCGGCGCCCCCATCGGTCGCGACATCACGATTTCGTGATCACAACGCCCCCCGGCCGCCGAAGCCCCCGCCGGGTCGCCGCGCCGTTTCGAACCGCCCTCACCCGCGACGGCGTCGCGGCGATCGGATTTGCAGAGCGGGGACGGAAACGGACGGCGCGTCTTGCTTTCGTCAGGATGCCGAGACGTAGCGGCACCTTCCCCCTCACCCAGCCTTCGCTGATGCGAAGGCGGTCGCTCTCCCTGCTCGGCGGGGCGAGGGGCGAGGTGGAACGCCGGGCAGCCCCCCCGCGGTCGCCCCGGCCTCCCGCCCCATTGTTGCGGCGGCCGGCAACGGCTATCCCCGTGGCGCGCCGCCGGCGGTTCTAAGCCGCGGCGGCCCCGCCTCATCCGGATCCCCGCCCATGACCGCCCCGCCCCTGAATCCCCCGCCCAT
>Ga0255338_1004576_pt1 | contig 14039 bp, 10 predicted proteins | sample MeOH1_35cm_T4_19_FD_203715 | JGI IMG/M metagenome (GOLD analysis project Ga0255338, IMG submission 203715) | Sandy soil microbial communities from University of British Columbia, Vancouver, Canada - MeOH1_35cm_T4_195 | ecosystem: Engineered > Artificial ecosystem > Sand microcosm > Unclassified ...
GGACGTGATGCGCACCGGCGTGTCCGTGCTCGGCACCGTGCTGCCCGAGAAGGACGACCACAACACCCCGGGCGCGCGCGACATCGCCGACCGCCTCATGGCCAGCCTCGGCTCCATGCTGCTGTACTGGTACCACTACAGCCAGAACGGCCGGCGCATCGAGGTCGAGACCGACGACGACTCCATCGGCGCCCACTTCCTGCACCTGCTGCACGGCCAGAAGCCGTCGGCGCTGTGGGAGCGCGCCATGCAGACCTCGCTCAACCTGTACGCCGAGCACGAGTTCAATGCATCGACCTTCACCGCGCGCGTGATCGCCGGCACCGGCTCGGACATGTACTCGTCGATCGCCGGCGCCATCGGCGCGCTGCGCGGCCCCAAGCACGGCGGCGCCAACGAGGTGGCCTTCGAGATCCAGAAGCGCTACGACAACCCGGCCGAGGCCGAGGCCGACATCAAGCGCCGCGTGGAGAACAAGGAAGTGGTGATCGGCTTCGGCCACCCGGTGTACACCACGGGCGACCCGCGCAACCAGGTCATCAAGGACGTGGCCAAGCGCCTGTCGAAGGACGCCGGCTCGCTGAAGATGTTCGACATCGCCGAGCGGCTGGAGACGGTCATGTGGGACGCCAAGAAGATGTTCCCGAACCTGGACTGGTTCAGCGCGGTGAGCTACCACATGATGGGCGTGCCCACGGCCATGTTCACGCCGCTGTTCGTGATCGCGCGTACCTCGGGCTGGGCCGCGCACATCATCGAGCAGCGCATCGACAACAAGATCATCCGCCCCAGCGCCAACTACACCGGGCCGGAGAACCTGAAGTTCGTGCCGATCAAGGACCGCAAGTAATACCGGCCCGCCGGCTTGCTCCCGGGACCGCGCGCAGCGCGGCCCGCGGGAGCGGGGGCCGGCGGCCGCAAAGCACGGCCGCCGCCCCCGGATCATGACTTTCTCTATTCCCTACGAAATGAACACTGCAAACCGCAAGCCGCTGCCGGGCACCAAGCTGGATTTCTTCGACGCGCGCGCCGCCGTCGAGGCGATCCAGCCGGGCGCCTATGACAAATTGCCGTACACGTCGCGCGTGCTGGCCGAGAACCTGGTGCGCCGCTGCGACCCGGCCACGCTGGACGCATCGCTGACGCAGCTCATCGAGCGCCGGCGCGACCTCGATTTCCCGTGGTTCCCGGCGCGCGTGGTTTGCCATGACATCCTCGGCCAGACCGCGCTGGTGGACCTGGCCGGCCTGCGCGACGCGATCACGGCCCAGGGCGGCGACCCGGCCAAGGTCAACCCGGTGGTGCCGGTGCAGCTGATCGTGGACCACTCGCTGGCCGTGGAATGCGGCGGCTTCGACCCCGATGCGTTCGCCAAGAACCGCGCCATCGAGGACCGCCGCAACGAAGACCGCTTCGACTTCATCAACTGGACCAAGAAGGCGTTCAAGAACGTCGAGGTGATCCCGCCGGGCAACGGCATCATGCACCAGATCAACCTGGAGCGGATGTCGCCGGTGATCCACGCCGTGGACGGCGTGGCCTACCCCGACACGCTGGTCGGCACCGACAGCCACACGCCGCACGTCGACGCGCTCGGCGTGATCGCCGTCGGCGTGGGCGGGCTGGAAGCCGAGAACGTGATGCTGGGGCGCGCCTCGTGGATGCGCCTGCCCGACATCGTCGGCGTGGAGCTTTCCGGCAAGCGCCAGCCCGGCATCACCGCCACCGACATCGTGCTGGCGCTGACCGAGTTCCTGCGCAAGGAAAAGGTGGTCGGCGCCTACCTGGAGTTCCGCGGCGAAGGCGCCGCGAGCCTGACGCTCGGCGACCGCGCCACCATCTCCAACATGGCGCCGGAATATGGCGCCACCGCGGCGATGTTCTTCATCGACGGCCAGACCATCGACTACCTGAAGCTGACCGGCCGCGACGACGCGCAGGTCAGGCTGGTGGAAACCTACGCCAAGGCCGCGGGCCTGTGGGCCGACACGCTGCAGCACGCCGAATACGAGCGCGTGCTGCGCTTCGACCTGTCCACCGTGGTGCGCAACATGGCCGGCCCGTCCAACCCGCACAAGCGGCTGCCGACCTCCGACCTGGCCGCGCGCGGCATCGCCGGCAAGTGGGAAGACACACCGGGCCAGATGCCCGACGGCGCCGTCATCATCGCCGCCATCACCAGTTGCACCAACACCAGCAACCCGCGCAACGTGATCGCCGCGGCGCTGCTGGCGCGCAACGCCAACGCGCGCGGGCTGACCCGCAAGCCGTGGGTGAAGAGCTCGCTCGCGCCCGGCTCCAAGGCCGTGCAGCTGTATCTGGAAGAAGCCGGCCTGCTGCCGGACCTGGAGCGGCTCGGCTTCGGCATCGTGGCGTTCGCCTGCACCACCTGCAACGGCATGTCCGGCGCGCTCGACCCGGTGATCCAGAAGGAGATCATCGAGCGCGACCTGTACGCCACCGCCGTGCTCTCGGGCAACCGCAACTTCGACGGCCGCATCCACCCGTACGCCAAGCAGGCCTTTCTGGCCTCGCCGCCGCTGGTGGTGGCCTACGCCATCGCCGGCACCATCCGCTTCGACATCGAGCAGGACGTGCTGGGCACCGACGCCGACGGCAAGCCGGTGCGGCTCAAGGACATCTGGCCGAGCGACGAGGAAATCGACGCCATCGTGGCCAGGAGCGTCAAGCCCGAGCAGTTCCGCAAGGTCTACGAGCCGATGTTCAACTTCGCCGTGGACAGCGGCGAGCAGATCAGCCCGCTGTACGACTGGCGCCCGCAGAGCACCTACATCCGCCGCCCGCCGTACTGGGAAGGCGCGCTGGCCGGCGAGCGCACGCTCCAGGGCCTGCGTCCGCTGGCGGTGCTCGGCGACAACATCACCACCGACCACCTGTCGCCGTCGAACGCCATCATGCTCGACAGCGCGGCCGGCGAATACCTGGCCAGGATGGGCCTGCCCGAGGAAGACTTCAACTCCTACGCCACGCACCGCGGCGACCACCTCACCGCGCAGCGCGCCACCTTCGCCAACCCCACGCTGGTCAACGAGATGGCCGTGGTGGACGGCAAGGTCAAGAAGGGTTCGCTGGCGCGCATCGAGCCCGAGGGCAAGGTGGTGCGCATGTGGGAAGCGATCGAGACCTACATGGACCGCAAGCAGCCGCTGATCATCGTGGCCGGCGCGGACTACGGCCAGGGCTCCTCGCGCGACTGGGCGGCCAAGGGCGTGCGGCTGGCGGGCGTGGAAGTCATCGTGGCCGAAGGCTTCGAGCGCATCCACCGCACCAACCTGATCGGCATGGGCGTGCTGCCGCTGGAGTTCAAGCCCGGCACCAACCGCCTGACACTCGGCATCGACGGCACCGAGACCTTCGACGTGATCGGCGCGCGCAAGCCGCGCGCGGAGCTTACGCTGGTCATCCGCCGCAAGAGCGGCGAGCGCGTGGAAGTGCCCGTGACCTGCCGCCTCGACACCGCGGAAGAAGTCTCCATCTACGACGCCGGCGGCGTGCTGCAGCGCTTCGCGCAGGACTTCCTCGAATCGTCTAAGGCCGCGGCCTGAGGCAATATAGCGCGCGCCGGGCGGCATGCCGCCCGGCCTCACCAGGACGAAATCCCATGGCCCACGTACCCCAGATCAAGATTCCCGCCACCTACCTGCGTGGCGGCACCAGCAAAGGCGTGTTCTTCCGCCTGCAGGACCTGCCCGCGGCCGCGCAGGTCCCCGGCGCGGCGCGCGACAAGCTGCTGATGCGCGTGATCGGCAGCCCCGACCCCTACGGCAAGCAGATCGACGGCATGGGCGCGGCAACGTCCAGCACCAGCAAGACCGTCATCATCTCGAAAAGCAGCCGGCCCGGCCACGACGTCGACTACCTGTTCGGCCAGGTCTCCATCGACCAGCCGTTCATCGACTGGAGCGGCAACTGCGGCAACCTGTCCGCCGCCGTCGGCCCGTTCGCCATCGGCGCCGGGCTGGTCGACCCGAGCCGCATCCCGCAAAACGGCGTGGCCACCGTGCGCATCTGGCAGGCCAACATCGGCAAGACCATCATCGGCCACGTGCCCATCACCGATGGCGCCGTGCAGGAAACCGGCGACTTCGAGCTCGACGGCGTGACCTTTCCCGCCGCCGAAGTCCAGCTCGAGTTCATGGACCCGGCCGCCGAGGAAGAAGGCGCCGGCGGCGCCATGTTCCCGACCGGCCACCTCGTCGACGACCTCGAGGTGCCGGGCGTGGGCACCTTCAAGGCCACCATGATCAACGCCGGCATCCCGACCATCTTCCTCAACGCGGAAGAGATCGGCTACACCGGCACCGAGCTGCAGGACGACATCAACGGCGACCCCGCCGCGCTGGCCAGGTTCGAGACCATCCGCGCCTACGGCGCGCTGCGCATGGGCCTGATCAAGAACGTCGACGAAGCGGCCAAGCGCCAGCACACGCCGAAGGTGGCCTTCGTGGCGAAGCCGGCCGGCTACGTCGCCTCCAGCGGCAAGCCGGTCGGCGCCGGCGACGTCGACCTGCTGGTGCGCGCGCTGTCGATGGGCAAGCTGCACCACGCCATGATGGGCACCGCCGCCGTGGCCATCGGCACCGCCGCGGCGATCCCCGGCACGCTGGTCAACCTCGCCGCCGGCGGCGGCGAACGCAACGCGGTGCGCTTCGGCCACCCCTCGGGCACGCTGCGCGTGGGCGCCGAAGCCAATCTCGTCGACGGCGAATGGGCCGTGACCAAGGCCATCATGAGCCGCAGCGCGCGCGTGCTGATGGAAGGCTGGGTGCGCGTGCCGGGCGACACGTTCTGAGGAACCGGCGGCACGGCGCAGCGGGACTCGGTTCCGGTTGCGGCGGCATGGAGGTCCTGCCTGCCGCCGGTGGGCTCGATGAGGGGACGGCTTTCGCCATTTGCCGGCGCTTGCCCTCTCCCCCGGCCCCTCTCCCACTTCGCGGGAGAGGGGAGCAAACCATCAATGACAAAAGGCTGCCGGCAACGAGTCAACTTGCCGATTGCGGTCTCCCCTCTCCCGCTTGCGGGAGAGGGCAGGATTCGCCACGAAGCGAGAGCCTTTGCCATTCGCTGGCGCCGGCCGTCTTCCCGGCGCGCGGCCCCTCGAAGGCCGCTGCCGCAGCAAGGCGTCGAGGTCATCGATGCGCGCGCGGCCAAGGCGGGTAGCCGTCATGGCAGGAACGAGGCGATGACTCAATGCCGTCTGGCCGGCCCTCCCCGCCAGACACCCCCCGGGAAAACCCCAAAGCGGTAAATGTCGACACATTCAGGACCCCTCTCGTATAGTTCTCGTCCGCCGCGGCCCCGCCTGTAAGACAGGCGCCGCCGCGCGGATTGCGTAGACCGATAGACGACGCAGCCACCCAAAAGGGGCTGCCCAGTCGTGCCTATATGAGGAACATCATGAAGCGTTTCGCCCGTCTCACCACGCTCAGCACCCTGCTGCTCGCCGCCAGCCTGACCACTGGCGCCGCCCACGCCCAGCTCGCCCCGTCCGCCGCCACGCCGGCCCAGGCCAGCGCGCCGGCCGAGGCCCGCAAGGCCAACATCGTCATCATCGGCACCGGCGGCACCATTGCCGGCGCCGGCGCGGCGGCCACCAACACCGCGGCTTACCAGTCGGCCGTGGTGCCGGTGGACAAGATCATCGCCTCGGTGCCGGAGATCTCGAAGATCGCCAACGTCAAGGGCGAGCAGGTGTTCCAGATCGGCTCTGAGAGCTTCAACAACGAGCGCCTGCTCAAGCTCGGCAAGCGGGTCTCCGAACTGCTCAAGCAGCCGGACGTGGACGGCATCGTGATCACGCACGGCACCGACACCATCGAGGAAACCAGCTATTTCCTCAACCTCACGCTCAAGAGCGACAAGCCCGTGGTGGTGGTCGGCTCGATGCGCCCGGGCACCGCGCTCGGCGCCGACGGCGCGCTCAACCTGTACGACGCGGTGCTGGTGGCGTCCAGCCCCGAATCGCGCGGCAAGGGCACGCTGGCCGTGCTCAACGACGAGATCCACACCGGCCGCGACGTCACCAAGACCAACACCTTCAAGACCGAAACCTTCCGCTCGCCGTTCGGCCCGCTGGGCTACGTGGTGGAAGGCCGCACGCTGTACTTCCGCCTGCCGGCGCGCCCGCATACCACGCAGACCGAGTGGGACATCGACAAGCTCGACAAGCTGCCCGAAGTGGCGGTGGTCTACGCCTACGGCAACGTGAACCCGGGCGCGGTGGACGCCGCCGTGAAGAACGGCGCCAAGGCCATCGTCTACGCCGCCACCGGCAACGGCAGCGTGGGCGACTACATGGTCGAGCCGCTCAAGGCCGCGCGCGCCAAGGGCGTGCAGATCGTGCGCGCGTCGCGCACCGGCAGCGGCGTGGTGATCCGCAACGCCGAGCAGCCCGACGACAAGTACGACTGGCTGGTGACGGACGACCAGTTGCCGCAGAAGGCCCGCATCCTGATGGCGCTGGCGCTGACCAAGACCAGCGACAGCAAGGAACTGCAGAAGATCCTGTGGAAATACTGACGGCCGCGGCGTAGCCGCGGGCATTCCGGGCGGCGGCGGAACACGCCCCGCCCTCGCGGCTGGCTGGTCGCACGCGACCTCGCCAGCCGTTTTTTCACTTCATGCCAGTCCTCCCCTTGCAAGCCTGGCGGTCCCTCGAAGCCGATACGACCGCCATGCCGCCAGGCCTCGACGGAACATGGATTGATGGGTGGCAAAGATCGGCCGTTAATTGCGTTATAAGGCATTCCCGCTCACGCGGCCGGGTTGAAGGCGGCGCGGCCGGCCGGCGCGCCGGGCTAGAACAGCGTGCTGCTCATCAGCGCCCTGGCCACGAGCTCGGCCTCGTCGGCGCTTTCCGCGTAGACCGACACCTCGCTCACCACCTGCCGGCGCCCGCGCCGGAGCACGCTGGCCACCGCGCGCAGGCTGGCCGCCCTGGCCGCTTCGAGATACTGGATGTTGAGCGAACCGGTGGCGCCGCCGCGCATGCTGCCGGCCTCGCAGCCCGAGGCCGCCGCGGCCGCGCCAGCCACGTCGATCAGCGTGGCGATCACGCCGCCGTGGACGATCTCGCCGACCGTGACGTTGGCGGGGCTGAACGGCAGCAACAGTTCGACGTGGTCCACCTTCAGCACATCCAGCGCGATGCCCAGCGCGCGGGCCACGGGCGAGCCCATCAGGACCTGCTCGACGGTCTGGCGGATACGCGGGTCGACGGGTGCGGCGGCATGGGAGCCGGCAGCGGCAACGGCGCCCGCGCCGGACAAGGCGGCAACGAGGATCGGCATCGTGTTCTCCTGGGTCGGGATCGTGGCAACAGGGGCAGCGTAAGCCCGCACGCCGCCGGCGCTCAATTACCTGACGGGTAATCGGCAGACTTCCACGCGGCAAACTTCCGCGCGGCGATGTTGCGCCGCAGGCACCGGGCGGGCGGGGGCGGCGCCGGCCGCCGTTTATAATGTGCGCCCGTCCGCCCCGCCTCGCCGCCGCATGCCGTCAGACCTGTCAGACCCGCCAGACACCAACCCGCTTTCCGCGCGCTCCCCCGCCGCCACGCCGCGGCGCGACGAGGGCCAGCGCGACGAAGGCCTGTTCGACCGGCCCGACAGCCCCTGCATCGGCATCTGCTCGACCTTGTTCGACGAAATCTGCCAGGGCTGCGGCCGCACCGCGATGGAGGTCAGCAACTGGGTCTTCATGGACGACGCGGAAAAGCAGGCGGTGTGGGAGCGCATCACGCGCGAGGGCACGGCGCGGCGCTTCCGCCAGGAGTAGCCCCGGGGCCGGCCACACCGACCACCTTGGCCATACAGGCCGCGCCGCTCAGCCGCCGGCCAGCCGGCGCTCCATGTCCTCGACCTCGCGGCGCGCCGGCTGCTTGTCGATGCCGCTGGGCACGGCCCCGGGCCCGAACGGGCGCACGGCGCCGAGCAGCACGCTGTCGATGGCCGTGGCAAACCCGCTGCTCACAGCCCGGCCGCCTCCAGCCAGCGCGCGAACATGCGGCGGCCGGCCGCGGCCACCGCCGTGCCGATCTGCGCCGTGCGCGCGCGGATCTCGCGCGGGTCGATGCCGGCCTTGCCAAGCTCGACCGTATGCCCGACCAGCCAGCCTTCCAGCTCGGCCGGACGCACCTCGGGATGGAACTGCAGCGCCAGCACGTGGCGGTCGATGGCGTAGGCCTGGTGCGGCACGGCCGCCGTGGAAGCCAGCAGTTGCGCGCCGGCGGGCAGGTCGAAGGTGTCGCCGTGCCAGTGCAGCACGTTCCAGTCGGCGCTTTCCAGCTCGGCCAGCGCGGAGGCGCGGCCTGCCTCGGTAGGCCGGATCGGCGCCCAGCCGATCTCGCGCGTGCCGGGATAGACGCGCGCGCCGCTGGCGCGGGCGATCAGCTGCGCGCCCAGGCAGACGCCGATCACCGGCCGGCGCGCCGCGAGCCGCGCGCGGATGACGTCGATCTCGGCGTCGAGCCACGGATAGGTCTCGTTCTCGTACACGCCGATCGGGCCGCCGAGCACGACCAGCAGGTCGGCGGGATGCGCGCCGACCACGCTCAGGTCGTCGATGCCGGCGCGCAGCACGTACAGCGCGTGGCCGCGCTCGCGCAGGACGTCGCCCAGCACGCCGGCGTCCTCGAACGCAACGTGCTGGATCACATGGGTGGTGAACCTGGCTTGGGTCATGGCGGGCCTGTCCGGTCGATGCAAAGCTTCGATCTTACTGGCATCCGGGCATGCCGGGCAAACGGTCACGCCATGACATATCCCGCGCGCCGCACCGCACCGTCAGCGCGCGCCGGCGGGCTTGAGCACCAGCGTGTCGAATGCCTCGTTGCCCTGCCCGCGGCGCGCCGGCGCCAGGGTGATGTACTGCACCGCGACCCATTTGTCGGTCCAGTCGCGGTAGTGCGTGGACATCACGTTGCCCGACTGCCCGGTCGAATCCATGAAGCGCGAGCCGGCCAGGTCGGAGAGGTCGTAGATGGCGCGCAGGCTGGCCGCGTGCACGCTTTCGAACGGCGCCGCCTCGTCGCGCAGGTTGTGGCGCCCCGCGTTGACGGTGTAGGTGTCGCCGCCGCTGGGCACCTTGACGTTGAACAGGCCAGCCAGGTAAGGCTGCCTGCCGAACGGCTTGTGCTCCATGCGCGCGGCGTGGGCGCTGCCCCAGCGCCAGCGCTCGGGCTTGTCGCCGTAGCGCTGGCCGAGATCGGCAATGGCGCGGCGCCAGGCCGTGGCGATGGCGTCGTCGCAGTCTTCCCGCGCCGGCGTGGTGCTGTCGTCGCACCAGAACGCGCCGAGGCCGCGCGGATTGCGCAGCACGTTGAGCATGGGCTGCTGCACGTTGCGCTGCTCCCACATGCGCCCAAACAGCGGCTCGCCCACCTTGTCCTCGAACAGCACGCGCGACAGTTCGCGCAGCCACGCCGTCGCCACCAGCGGCTCGGCCAGCCGGGGCTGCATGTCGCCATCCCACGTGCGCAGCGCGGCGATCAGCGCGCGCTCGCGCTCGGGCAGCGCCGGATCGCTGGCGACCGGGGCCGCCAGCAGCAGCGGCAGCGCGTCGCGCACGGCCAGCGAGAGCGTGTCCTTCTGGATCGCGCCGAAGCTGTCCGGGGTGTGCCGCGCGGTGGCGTCGAGCAAGGTGCGGATGCGCTGGTAGCGGTACGGCACGGTCCATTCGCTGGTCAGGAAATACGGGTAGTCGTCGCCGACGATCTTCTGGTTGGCGGTGGCGATGACGCCCTCCGGCGGGTTGAAGCTGCGCGGCAACTGCTCGAACGGGATGAAGCCGTTCCAGTCGTAGCGCGCATCCCAGCCCGGCGCCGGCGCCAGCCCCTTGAGGTCGTTGTCGGCGCGCCGCAGCGGCACGCGGCCGGGAGCGATGAAGCCGATGTTGCCGTCCACGTCCGCATAGACGATGCTCTGCTGGGGCGAGTGGAAATCGCGCATGGCCGCCAGGAACGTGGCCCAGTCGGTGGCGCGATTGAGCAAGAGCCCGGCCTGGAAGGTGCGGTCGTCGGCGCGCAGCGCGGTCCACTGGAAGGCCACCACGTACCGCGCGCCGAGCGGCGCGGCGGCCGTGGCGACGGGCTCGGCGGCGTCGGAGATCACCGGGCCGTGGCGGGTCTCGCGCACGGTCAGGGTCACGTCGGGCGCGCCCTTCACGTGGATGGTCTCGCTGCGGGTCCTGAACTCGGCCCAGCCGTCCGGGGTCTGGTAGCGCTGCGCGCTGCCCGGCTGCAGGCGCTCGATGTACAGGTCCTGCACGTCGGGCGCGGTATTGGTGAAACCCCACGCGATGCGCTGGTTGTGCCCCAGCACCACCAGCGGCATGCCCGGCAGCGAGGCGCCGGCCACGTCCAGCCCGGGCGCCTGCATGTGGACGAAGTACCAGAGCGCCGGCGCCTGCAGGCCCAGGTGCGGATCGTTGGCCAGCAGCGGCTTGCCCGAGCGCGTGCGGGCGCCGGACACCACCCAGTTGTTCGATCCCATGCCCTCCACGTAGCCGGGCGGCGCCTGCCGCTCGACGCGCGCCATCGCCGTGGCCAGTGGGGCGAGATGCCGGTAGAGGCTGCCGTAGTCCATCGTGCGCGGCGAGCGCTCGCCGGGATACGGCGCCAGCAGCTCGTTGATACGCGCCACCGGCAGCACCTGCGCCAGCCGCATGCGCAGCGTCTCCTGCGTCCAGTTGGCGCTCAGGTCCCAGGCCATCATGGTCTGCCAGGCCAGCGTATCGGCCGGCTCCCAGTGCTCCGGCCTGGTGCGCAGGAGCAGGAACTCGGGCGGCAGCGGACCCTTGCGCGTATCGATGTAGGCGTTGACGCCGTCCGCGTAGGCCTGCAGCGCGGCGCGCGTCTCGGGCGTGGCCTGCGCCAGGATGGCCTCGGCGTTGCGCCGCACGCCGAGCGTGCGCAGGAAGCGGTCGGTATCGAGCGCCGGCGGCCCGAGGATCTCGGCCAGCCGGCCCGAGGCGATGCGCTTGTTCATCTGCAACTGCCACAGGCGGTCCTGCCCGTGCACGAAACCAAGCGCGAAATAGGCGTCGAGCGGATTGGCCGCCTTGATGTGCGGCACGTCGTGGCGGTCGCGGACGATGGAGACGCGCTCGCGCAGCCCCGGCAGGCTCAGCGTGCCCGCCGTCTGCGGCTGCGACGCCTGCCGGTACCACGCATACCCGCCCAGCGCGCCCGCCAGCAGCAGCGCCACCAGCGTCAGTACCAGCCAGGCCAGCCGTTTGAACCAGCGCATCGATCGCTCTCCCCCGCGTGGCGGCATGCGCCCGCGGTGTTGTCTGTTTTTTGTCCCGTACTGCTGTCTCGGCACTGCTGTCTCGGTACTGCTTGCTCCTGGCCGGCCCGCGCCGCGCCGGACCGGTTCCGCGCGGCGCGGGCCGGCGGGATTGCGCATTATCGCCGAAGCGCCCGCGCATGAAAAATGCCCGGGCTTGCCGGGCATCCTGCGTGACCGCGGTGCGGCGGGCGGCGGCGCGCGGAACGATCCACCCCGCCCGCCGCCGCCACGCCCGCCGCGCGTCAGGCGGCCGGCTTCTTCAGCTGCAGCGCCTTGTACTCGAGGAATTCCTCGAGCCCGTACTTGCCGGCCTCGCGCCCGTTGCCGGACTGCTTGTAGCCGCCGAACGGCGCCTGCATGTTGAACGGCCCGCCGTTGATGTCGACCTGGCCGGTGCGGATGCGGCGCGCCACGCGGATGGCGCGCGCTTCGTCGCCCGACCACACGCCGCCGCCCAGCCCGTAGATGCTGTCGTTGGCGATGCGCACGGCGTCTTCCTCGGTGTCGTAGCAGATGATCGACAGCACCGGGCCGAAGATCTCTTCCTGCGCCACGGTGGCCCGGGGGTCGACGTTGCCGAGCACGGTCGGCTTGACGAAGAAGCCCTTGTCCAGCCCCGCGGGCGCTTCCGGGCCGCCCGTCACCAGTTCGGCGCCCTCGTTCAGGCCGCGCTGGATGTAGCTGGTCACGCGCTCGCGCTGCGCGGCGGAGATCAGCGGGCCCAGGCGGGTGGTTTCCTGCAGCGGGTCGCCCACGGTGAAGGCATCGGCCACCTGCTTGGCGATGGCCTTGGCCTCCTCGTAGCGGCCGCGCGGCACCAGCATGCGGGTATGGGCCGAGCAGGTCTGCCCGGAGTTGAGGAAACAGGCACTGACGGTGCCCTTGACCGCGGCCGGCAGGTCCGCGTCGTCGAGGATCACCGAGGCGGACTTGCCGCCGAGCTCCAGCGCCACGCGCTTGACGCTCTGCGCGCCCAGCTCGGAGACGCGCTTGCCGGCGCGCGTGGAGCCGGTAAACGACACCATGTCCACTTCCGGGTGGCTGGCCAGCACCTCGCCCACCACCGGGCCGTAGCCGGTCACGAGGTTGAACACGCCCGGCGGCAGGCCGGCGGCCTCGATCACCTCGGCCAGCACGAAGGCGTTGAGCGGCGCCACCTCGGACGGCTTGAGCACCACGGTGCAGCCGGCGGCCAGCGCCGGCGCCACCTTCAGCGTGATCTGGTTGAGCGGGTAGTTCCACGGCGTGATGGCGCCCACCACGCCCACCGGCTCGCGCACCACCAGCGAATTGCCGACCTCTTCCTCGAACGTGAAGTTCTCCACCAGCTTGGCCGCCTGCGCCCAGTTGTAGACCGGGCCGCCGACCTGGATGGCGCGGGCCAGCTTGATCGGCATGCCGACTTCGCCGGCGATCAGTTGCGCCAGTTCCTCGCTGCGCGCCTTGAGCCCGTCCGCGATCTTGCGGATATAGCCGGCGCGCACCGCGGGCGGCGTGGCCGACCAGGCGTCGAAGGCGGCGCGGGCAGCCTGGATGGCGTCCTCGGCGTCGCGCGCATGCCCTTCGGGGATGCGGCCCATGACGGCTTCGGTGGTGGAGTGGATGACGTCGATCTGGCCGGTGCCGTGGGGCACGACCCACTTACCGTTGATGAAGAGCTTGTCTCGTTGTTGCATGGCCACAGTTTTCAGTTGTTGAACAGGCGATTGCAAAATTTTTGTTACTTTTATGGTGCTCCACATTGTAGAGCGGTTTGGCGCCTCGTTTTTTTGCGGTGCGCCAGCCACCCGAACAACGTGGCGATAATCGGCCGACCATGAGCCGAATCCGGGAACAGCGCGCCGCTCGCCGCTGCCGGCGCATAACAAGGGAGCAGACATGACCGACCCGGTGTTCCACAAGACCGAGCAAGGCCAGGACGAAATCCGCACGCGCGCGCGCAAGCTGGACCACAGGACGCGCGCGCTGCTGCTGATCGTCAACGGCGAGCGCCGGCGCAGCGAACTGCTGGCGCAGACCAGCGGCATGGGCGTAGGCCCGGAAGCCATCGAGGCGCTGCTGGAGGCCGGGCTGATCCACGCGGGCGCCGCCGCGCCGCCGGACATCGCCGCACCGGCCGCACCGGCCGCCGCGCGCCGCGCCGGGCCGGAAGCGGCCGGCAGCGTGTTCCCGGCCTACGCCGCGCGCGGCGTAGGCGGCAATGACGACGCCGGCCCCGCGACCTACCAGCAGCTCTATCACTTCTACACGGACGTCATCGGCCATCATCTCGGCCTGCGCGGCTACATGCTGCAGGTCAAGGTCGAGAAAGCCGCCGGCACGGCCGAACTCGCCGCGCTGCGCGGCCCGCTGTACGCGGCCCTGCACAAGGCCAAGGGCGAGATCACCGCGGCCGCCATCATCGACCAGCTCGACAGGATGGTGGGCGGCGAGGGGCGGATGCAGATCTGAACGGGCAAAAGAAAAAAGGGCCGCACACGGCGGCCCTCTTCTTCCATCAACCGGTCAAGGCAACTCAGCCCGCGATGCCCTGCGACTCCAGGTACTCGTCATACGTGCCCAGGTAGTCGGTCAGCGTGCCGTCGGTGCGCACTTCGATCACGCGCGTGGCCAGGCCGCTGACGAACACGCGGTCGTGCGAGACGAAGATCAGCGTGCCGGTGAACTTGTCCAGCGCGATCTGCAGCGACTCGATCGACTCCATGTCCATGTGGTTGGTCGGCTCGTCCA
>Ga0255338_1004577_pt1 | contig 14033 bp, 14 predicted proteins | sample MeOH1_35cm_T4_19_FD_203715 | JGI IMG/M metagenome (GOLD analysis project Ga0255338, IMG submission 203715) | Sandy soil microbial communities from University of British Columbia, Vancouver, Canada - MeOH1_35cm_T4_195 | ecosystem: Engineered > Artificial ecosystem > Sand microcosm > Unclassified ...
TCGTGCCGCCGAGACCTGCAGAATGCAGCACGGTGTACTGCGCCCGCGTGAGATAGTCCTCGGTACCGAAATTGGCGAGCAGCGTGCCGCCGAGCGTCGCCGTGCCGCTGACATCGGCATAAGAGGCGGCCGACGGATCGATCGCGACGAGATAGGTCGAACCGCTGTCGAGTTTCAGCGTACCCAAAACCGTCATCGATGTGCCCGCCGTGCCCGCAGCGCCCGGCGCGAAGGTGCCGCCCGAGGCGACTTCGAGATCGCCGACCGTGCCCGTGCCGATAAGCGTCGCGCCGGAGTTCACCGTCGTCAGCGAGGGCGATGCGATCGCGCCCGTTACATTCAGCGTGCCCGCATCGACCGTCGTCGCGCCCGTGTAGGTGTTGGTTCCGGCAAGCGTGAAGGTGCCGGTACCCTCCTTTATGAGTCCGATCGCGTGGACGCCATCCTCGATCACGCCGGAGAAAGTCGTCGAGCTGTTGTCGCCGCCGAGCGTCAGATTGTTTGCGACCGTATCGGCATTCGTCACCGTTCCGCCCGCGCCGGAGACATCCGACAGAGAGCCTATGACAAGATTCTGGCCGTTGATGTCGAGCGTCGCGCCGGCGGCGACGCCGACGCTGCCTGTGCCGAAGGCGGAGGAGGAGCCCGCCATCAGCACGCCTTCGCTGATGGTCGTACCGCCCGAATAGGTGTTGTCGCCGGAAAGCTTGACTGTTGCCGAGCCGGTTTTCGCGACGGAGCCGGTGCCGGTGATGTTGTTGTCGACGGTTGTATTGACTGAGGACTGGTCGAAGGTCAGCGAGCCCGTGACGTCGATATTTCCGGTGAGGCCGGAGGTCGTATTGCCGAAGGTGAGTTTGTTGGCGCCGCCGGTGAAGGTGATGGCATTCGCCCGCGTGATCCCATCGCCCGAGAGACCACCGCTGATCGTGCCGCTGTTGATGACGGTGAGATTGGAGCCCACGACGCCCGCGCCGCCTGCGCCATCGGCGCCGTCCGTTGGATTTGTAAATCCACCGCCGCCGGCCGCGCCGCCGAGGCCGCCCGCGCCGCCGGTGATCGTTCCGAGATTGTCGATCGTGGCGCCTGCCGCAGAGATACCGGCGCCACCTTTGCCACCATTGCCGCCGAAGCCACCTGCCGACAGGCCGCCACCGCCCGCGCCGCCATTGCCGCCCGCGCCGCCCGTAACGGTAGAGGAATTCGTGAAAGTAATAGCCGACCCGGTAAGCGCGACACCGTCGCCGCCATCGCCGCCCACACCGCCATTGCCGCCCTCGGCGCCGGGGCCGCCGCCTGCGCCACCATTGCCGCCCGCGCCGCCGGTTATCGTGCCGCCGCCGCTGTTGCTCGAATTGCCGGTTCCGGTGATGACCGCGCCAAAGCCGCCGGCGCCGCCACCGCCGCCGCCGCCTGCGCCCGTGCCGCCACCCGCGCCGCCGTTACCGCCATTGCCGCCGTTGCCACCGCTGATCGAGACCGTATTGGCAAGGCTTCCCACTACCGTGCCATGCGCGCCGCCAGCGCCGCCGCCGCCGCCGGAGCCACCGTCCGGATTGATGTATACGACTATCGCATCGGCGCCGTTAGCGCCGTCGGGCGAGACCGACGTGCCGCCGGCCGCGTGTGTTCCCGCACTACCGGCGCCACCCTGGCCGCCAGCGCCACCGCCCGCCGCACCGCCGCCGCCGCCGCCAGCGCCATAAAATGAATCATTACCACCGGCGCTGCCGGCACTTCCCTCCGCACCGGTTCCGCCTGCGCCGCCACCAGCGAAGACGCCACTGCCGGCGGCACCACCCGCACCGCCATCGGCCAACGCAGCCGGTTCGAAGGCGAGAAGCGCGGCGACTGCAGTCGTCGTCAGAAGAAGAGGCCGAAGTCCCGACCGCCGAAATCCACGTTTATCCGTGCACGCACAAGCGGCGACCGGCCACAACGACATGATATCCCCCAAGTTTTCGAAAATCCCCCAGATCAATAACAGCTATCAAGCCAAGCGAAGGGCGACAAGAAAATTGGTCTAAACCCCATTTAACTTTTTAATGACTTGAGCAGGCACTCGGCAGAACCCTGGATGACTTCAATAAAACGGGGTCATTCCGGATCGGGACGATAATAAATAAGCGGACGCCAGCATGGGGAGAATTGCCGTGTACGGATAGTGGAGCGGGTCGCAATTGCCCGCTTGCCTTCATGAAACCAAACAAGGCGCTGGGTGTTATTATACCATTCTAAAACGGTGGTGATTGCCTGAAGGGTAAAGGCGATGCTGTTGGTGACGATTTGGCGACGATTGAGAGGCAGACATGGGCGCCGGTCTTTTTATGAGACCCAGACCCTGATGAAGCGCGCGCTCGATGAGAAGGAGGCGGAAAGGCGGGTTGCGTCGAGGGAACCCGAGCCTCCCTCCGATCCGGCCACCACGAAACCCGACTAGGCCCCGCGTCGAAGCCGCGCGGCAAGGCGGCTTGACCCGAGCCACCAAAATCTCCACATCTGGCTCCTCCGCTTCGCGACCCCCCGGGGCCTGGCGAGCTACCACTCCATCGACGAGCCATTCATGACCGAACCTCATTCCTCGCCCTATGTATCGTGGCACGGCACGACGATCCTGACCGTCCGCAAGGGGGGCAAGGTGGTCATCGCCGGCGACGGGCAGGTCTCGATGGGCGACACGATCATGAAGGGCAATGCAAGGAAAGTCCGACCTTTGGGGTCGGGTAATGTCATCGCCGGGTTTGCCGGCGCGACCGCCGACGCGATGACGCTTTTCGAGCGGCTCGAAGGGAAACTCGAACAATATCCGGGGCAGCTCACGCGCGCCTGCGTCGAACTCGCCAAGGACTGGCGCACCGACCGGTTCCTCCGTCGTCTCGAAGCCCTGATGATCGTGGCCGATGCGCAGGCAAGCCTGGTGCTAACCGGCAATGGCGACGTGCTGGAGCCCGAGGGCGGCATTGTGGGCATCGGTTCGGGCGGGAACTACGCCCTTGCCGCCGCCCGGGCGCTCGCCGACACGGAGCTGAGCGCGGAAGAAATCGCCCGCAAGGCGCTGAAGATCGCCTCCGAGATCTGCGTCTACACCAACAACAACCTCACCGTGGAAATTCTCGACGCCGTCTGAGGCGCCTTTCGATCTGGAGCGCTACCCTGTCCATGACCAGTTTCTCGCCGCGCGAAATCGTCTCCGAACTCGACCGCTATATTGTCGGCCAGAAGGACGCCAAGCGCGCCGTCGCCATTGCCCTTCGCAACCGCTGGCGCCGCCAGCAGCTTCCCGAGGATCTGCGCGACGAAGTGCTGCCCAAGAACATCCTGATGATCGGGCCGACCGGCGTCGGCAAGACGGAGATCTCGCGCCGCCTCGCCAAGCTCGCCGAAGCGCCTTTTATCAAGATCGAGGCGACGAAATTCACCGAGGTCGGCTATGTCGGCCGCGACGTGGAGCAGATCATCCGCGACCTCGTGGAGATCGGCATCGCCATGGTGCGCGAGAAGAAGCGCAAGGACGTGCAGGCGAAAGCTCACCTCGCCGCCGAAACCCGCGTCCTCGACGCGCTGGTCGGCAAGGGATCGAGCGAGGCGACGCGCGAGAGCTTCCGCCGCAAGCTCCGCACGGGCGAACTCGATGAAAAGGAAATCGAGGTCGAGGTCGCCGATCAGGGCGGCGGAATGCCGAGCCTCGACATTCCGGGCATGCCGGGCGGCCAGGTCGGCATGATCAATCTTGGCGACCTCATGGGCAAAGCCTTCGGCAACCGGACCAAGCCTCGCAAGATGAGCGTCCGCGACAGCTACGAAGTGCTGATTGCCGAGGAATCGGACAAGCTGCTCGATCAGGACCAACTGACGCAGGAAGCCATCCGCTCCGTCGAGCAGAACGGCATCGTGTTCCTCGACGAGGTGGACAAGATCTGCGCCCGCTCGGAGCGGCAGGGCGCGGATGTCAGCCGCGAAGGCGTGCAGCGCGATCTGCTGCCGCTGATCGAGGGCACGACGGTTTCGACCAAACATGGCGCGGTAAAGACCGACCATATCCTGTTCATCGCGTCCGGTGCCTTCCACATCGCCAAGCCCTCGGACCTGTTGCCCGAACTTCAGGGCCGCCTGCCCATTCGCGTCGAGCTCAAGGCGCTGACCCGCGACGACTTCAAGCGCATCCTCACCGAACCCGAAGCGAGCCTCATCAAGCAATATGTGGCGCTGATGCAGACGGAGAATGTCACGCTCGACTTCACCGAGGACGGTATCGACGCCATCGCGACCGTGGCGGCGGAAGTGAACGCTTCGGTCGAGAATATCGGCGCGCGCCGTCTTCACACGGTGATGGAGCGGGTGCTCGACGAGATCTCCTTCGCGGCGACCGATCGCGGCGGACAGACGGTGACGGTGGACGCCGCCTACGTCCATGAGCATATCGGCGACCTGTCGAAGAACACCGATCTGTCGAAATTCATCCTTTGATTTCGCCGTCAGCGAAAGATTGGCGACGATTTCGGTCGCCGACGGCGCTTTTCAGGGCGATTTCGGCGCGTTGCGGCGGCGGCGCGGAGGCAGCGCCTCCATCAGCCGTTCGATTTCGGCGGGCGTCAGATGGGCGATCTGTTCAGACAGGCGGTTCGCCAATTCGGTCGCCGGGGGCGTCAGGCCCGCCGTGTCGATGACGATGCGCGGGTGGGAAAGCCGGGCAAGGCGCTCGATTTCCTCCGCCTCGTCCCAGATCACGTTGAAATAGCCGATGATCGACTGAACAAGCCGCCAGCTCGGACGCCCGCGACGGCCATGTTCCAGCGCCGAGAGATAGGCAGGCGTGACCCGAAGCGCCGCCGCCATATCCTTCAGCGTCACCCCGCGAGCGGCGCGCAAATCGCGAAGCTTCTGGCCGAAGGGCGTCATTTCCTCTTCCTCAGCCAGAGATAGAAGGCGCCGCCGCCTCCATGCCTGGGATGGGCGGGCTGAAAGCTTGCGACCTCGGCGCGGAAGGCTGCTTCTTCCAGCCATACCGGTAGGGCCGAGCGCAAAATCCCCGAGTGTTCTGCGGCTTCGTGGTAGCGCGAGCTGTGAAGTATGTGGCGGGAGAAGGGGCTTTCTCCTTTACCGGTGATAACCAGTACGCAGCGAAGACCGCTGGCACGACAGCTCGAGACGAAACGCAGAAGCGCGAGCCGCGCCTCTTCACGGCCATGGCCGTGAAGATCGAGCCGCGCTTCCGCCTCGACCTGACCGCGAGCCAGCTTCTGACTGGTGCGGCGGTCGAGCCCGGCAAGCGGCGGCGGCCCCGCAGGCTTCACCGGCTTTACTGTTACGGGGGCGGAATGAATAGGCTTCTTCTGTTTCGCCTTCGAAACAATCGGGCCAGCCGGGGCTGAATCCGCAGGCTTTTCCGCCTCGGGCGGGTGATGCTTGCCGGGAAGGGGCTTCGCGTCCTTCGTGACCACGCGCCAGAGCTTCAGCTCTTCCTCGCTCAGCGCCCGGATGCGGCGTCGGCGCGGGGGAACATCCGCCTTTGGGTCATTCGCCATATCGCGACCCCATCTCCGGACCTAGCGCGCGGCGAGAGATTTGGGGAGAAGGGCGATCAATTCGCCCGGCTCCTTCATGCGGCCTGCAATCTCGGCGGCATCCGCCGTTGCCCCCCAAAAGACGTCGCCGCGCTGCTCGCCGCGAATGGCGGAGCCCGTATCCTGCGCCACCATCAGCCTGCGGAGCGGTTTGTAGCCTGTGCCATCCGGCGTGGGGTATCTGCTGTCGAGCCAGAGAAGCGAACCCAGCGGGTGAAAGCTCCTGTCGACTGCGAGGCTGCGGCCGGGCGTGAGGCTCACTTTTTCCGCGCCGGGAGGGCCCGCTTCCGGAGCCGCACCGTCGAGGCGCTTGAAGAAGATGTAGCTGTCGTTACGGCTCAGCAACGGTTTCACTTCGGCCGGATGGGCTTCCAGCCAGGCGCGGATGGTCTGCATCGAGATCTCGTCCTTCGAAATCTCGCCGCGCTCGATCAACACCTTGCCGATCGCGAGGTATGGCCGGTTGTTTTTCGCCGAGAAAGCGAGCCTCAGCATGCTTCCATTTTCGAGCCGAACGCGGCCGGAACCCTGGACATGGAGAAAGAAGGCGTCGACCGGATCGGCCAGCCATACCAATGCCAGATGCCGGGCATCGAGCCGGCCATCGGCAAGCGCGGCCTCGATCTGGGAACGGGTAGGCAGTTCCTTGCCGGAGGCGCGAGCAGCGGCATATTCGGGCGGGAAGGAGATGATCGGTGTCTGATAGGGCCCGTGCCGGGTCAGGCTACCCTTCATTACGGGCTCGAAATAACCGGTAAAGAGCGGGCTCACGTCCGACGCGTTGCCGATGCGCACGGGCTGGAACCAGGTTTCGAAATAGCGCCGCGCCGCTTCCTTGCCGGAACCGACTTCATTTGCCGCCGTGCAGGCCTCCTGCCAATCGGCAGCCGTGCCATAGCGACGGGCTTCGGACGCCTTCGGATCGAGGGGAGCAGCGCCGTCGAGTTCGAGGATGCGCGCGCAGGAGCGGCGGAAAGCGGCGAGCGCCGCTGCGTGATCATCATCCTGCCAGCCATGAAGAGACGAAAAGCTCACGGACCCCGAGCCCGTGTCGGCACTTTCCCGCGTCTCCATCATGGATGCCTCTCCGCTGCTACAGGCCGAAACGGCGAGCAGGACGAGGCCGGCAAGCCCCGCGTTTGCGTATTTCATAGCCCCCTCCGGCTCTGCTCTCAGTCTGCCGCGCCCGTGGCGACCAGGCGCCAATTGGGATCGGAGGCCTTCAGATCGCGCTCGAAGGTCCAGACATCGTTCACCTGCCGGATGGTCACCGGATCGCCATCGATGACGATACCGTCCTTGTTCTTCGTGCAGGCGGTCAACTCGCTGGTGAAATTTATGGTGAGGCGGGCGCGCTTGCCTTCGAGCGCCGCATTGGAAATCACCGCCTTGGTGATGCCGATGAAATTCTGCTCGACCTGCTCGCCACGCACTTCCCGGCCCGCGATCACGCCCTCGAAACTTTTGAAAACATGCTCGTCGAGAAGAGGCTGCAGGGCCTTTCGATCGCCCTTGGCGAATCCGGTAACGATCATCTCATAGGCGATGCGGGCGCCGGACAGGAACGCCTCGGCATCGAAACGGCGGTCGGCCAGCGCAATTTCGGTGAGCGTCTGGGCGAGCGGCGAGCCTTCGGGGGCGATCCCCGCCCAGCGGTTCTTCACGACATAGGGCTCGCGCTGCGGATAGGCATCGATGCCGGACTCGTCGGCATCGGCACGCTCGCGCTGTGGCAGGGTGACGACCTTGTCGTCACCGCCCACAGGTTTCTCGGGCGCGGAATAAGGGTCGAATGGCGGACGCTCATGGCCGGTCCGCCGGCCGAGGACGCTTCTGAGCTTCAGAAATACGCCAACGGCAACGGCAAGCAGGATAAGGTTGATCAGGGTCGAACTCTCGCCCATCGAGGGCCACCTTTCAAACTATCGGATCGGCGCTGCCCCGCCCGCCGCGATGACGGGCGAGCGGCTTCGGTCCAAGGTCCCGCAATACTGGGTCTTTGCATTAAAGTAGGCTAACCGACCCCGGTTTACCACCAGCGGGGACAATACAAGCGCCCGCCGAACGGAGGTTTCTTGGCACCCGTCATTCTTCTCGCCCTCATCCTCGTGCCGCTGGCCGAGATCGCGACTTTCATCTGGGTCGGCGGATGGATCGGCACGCTGCCGACCATTGCCTTGGTCGTGGGGATTGCCGTTTTCGGCTTGTGGCTTCTCCGGCATCAGGGGCTCGGCATGCTTCGCAAGGCGCAGGAGGCGATGGACCGGGGAGAAATGCCGGTCGCAGAAGTGATCGACGGGGCGCTGATCGTCCTCGCCGGGCTTCTCATGGTCACGCCGGGCCTGCTGACCGATGCTCTCGGCCTGCTGCTCCTCGTGCCCGCCATCCGCCGGCTGCTCGGCGCAGGCGTCATGCGCTGGGCCAAAGCCAATGTGAATGTGCAAGGCATGAGCGCGTCCACCTCCTACAGCCGATTTTCGGGGCCAATCATCGAGGGGGAGGCGGAAACCGTCGAGCCGGGGCCGGACGAGACAAGCGGCAGGAAGGGCGACCGGCCCTCACCCTGGATCGGGGACGGGACGTCAAACTGAACCTGTTGTCATCAGGGCGTGCCTTGTCGCGCGCAATATTCCGTGTTAGCCAGCGAACTCCATATTCTGCCGTTCGCACCAATGCCGAGGGATCATGTCCGACGAAAATTTTCAGGGTCTAGAGGGTGAAACGGGTCCGCAGCTGCGCGTGCTGACGCAGTACATCAAGGATCTGTCCTTCGAAAATCCGAACGCGCCGCGCACCGTCGGGCCGCTGCCTGAACAGCCCCAGATTGCCGTGCGGGTTGACGTGAGCGCCCAGCGCCTTGGCGAAACCGAGTTCGAGGTCACGATCTCGCTCAATGCCGAGGCCAAGATTCAGGACGAACTCATGTTCCTGATCGAGCTGGACTATTGCGGCCTCTTCCGGCTCGTGAACATTCCCGAAGACCAGTTCGAGCCCGTGCTGCTGATCGAGTGCCCGCGCATGCTCTTCCCCTTTGCCCGCCGCATCATTGCCGATGCGACGCGCGACGGTGGCTTCCCGCCTCTGCTGATCGACCCGGTGGATTTCGTCGGCCTCTACCAGCAGCGCCGGCCCGAAATTCAGATGCCGAACTGATTTCCTGAAAAAGAGGCGGCCTAGCCGCCGAGCTTGACCCAGAGCGGCTCCGGCCCAAGGGTCGAGACGAAGGCCTCATGCGCCGCGCGCTCCTCTTCGCTTACCCGCGAGGGAAGGGGCGCGGGGCGCTTGCGCGTTTCACGCGCCGCGACCGTCGTTGCGGCGGCGGCGGCCGCAGCGGCGTCGAGCACAAGGCCCGGCTGACGTCCGCCCATCAATTCCAGATAGACTTCCGCCAGCAATTCGGCGTCGAGAAGCGCGCCATGCTTCACACGGCCGGAATTGTCGATGTTGAAGCGGCGGCAGAGCGCGTCGAGGCTGTTCTGCGCGCCGGGGAAGCGCTTGCGCGCGATCATGAGCGTATCGACGGCGCGGGACGAGGCGAGGGGCGGACGGCCGACCCATTTTAGTTCCGCGTTCAGGAACGTCATGTCGAAGCCCGCATTGTGAATGACGAGCTCGGCATCGCCGATGAATTCCAGAAACTCGTCGACGACCTCGGCGAATTTCGGCTTGTCGCTCAGGAACTCCGCCGACAACCCGTGAACGCGGAAGGCGCCTTCCGGCATATCGCGTTCGGGATTGATATAGCGGTGAAAGACATTGCCCGTCGCCACATGATTGAAGACTTCAAGGCAACCGACTTCCACGAGCCTGTGTCCCTCGTCGGGAGAGAGGCCGGTGGTTTCCGTGTCGAGGACGATCTGGCGCATGGGCTGAGCCTAACAGGAACGGGCGCGGCGGGGAATCCTCAGAGGCCGGGAAGACGCTCCTTCAGCACCTTGCCTTCACGCGTCTTCAGCGCCTCGACAATCTTCTCGACCTCGGCGAAGGCATGCTCCAGCCCCTTGTCGGTTTCGACGACGAAATCGGCGCGGCGGCGCTTTTCCTCGTCGGGCACCTGCTTGGCATGGATCGCGGCGAATTTGGCGGCGTCCATTCCAGGACGCGCGAGAACGCGTTGCTCCTGAATGTGATAGGGCGCACTCACCACGACCACGACATCGACGCGCTTTTCGCCGCCCGTTTCATAGAGGAGCGGAATATCGAGAAGCACGGCATGATGGCCTTCGGCAGCGGCCTTCTTCAGGAACTCGATCTGCGCCTGGCCGACCAGCGGATGCACGATCGCCTCAAGCTTCTTCATGGCCTCGGGATTGCCGAGCACGCAGCGCGAAAGCTCCACCCGGTCCACCGCATTGTCGATGACCGCGGAGGGAAAGGCCTCACGCAGGGGCTCAACCGCCGCGCCATCCTTCGCGTATAGCGCATGGACGGCGGCATCGGCGTCATAGACGGGCACGCCGAGACGCGCGAACATTTTCGCCGTCTCCGACTTTCCCATGCCGATCGAGCCGGTCAGACCGATTAGCAGCATGAATTAATTTCTCCCCGGTTCTTATTTTTCGGCGATGCCCATATCGGCGAGCACCAGCGCGCGCAGTTCGGGCGTGACTTCCGGCCGAATGCCGAACCAGGCTTCGAAGCCCGGCACCGCCTGATGAAGCAACATCCCAAGACCGTCCACGACCGTGAATCCCTCAGCGCGGGCGCGCGCAAGGAGACCCGTTTCGAGCGGCGTGTAGACGATGTCGGTGACAAGGGCAGTGCGCGGCAATGTTCCGAGCGAGAACTCGACTTCGCCTGCGCCCTTCATGCCCAGCGTCGTCGTGTTGACGAGAAGGGCGGCACCGTTGAAAGCAGAATTTGTTTCCTGCCAGTCGAAGACATGCGCATTGCTGAGGTGCAATTCCTCGACGAGCATTTCGGCGCGCGCCTTCGTCCGATTGACGATGCGAAGTTCGGGAGCGCCTTCGGCCTCGAGCGCGGCGGCGATTGCGCGTGTGGCGCCGCCTGCGCCGATCAGCACGGCGGGACCGCTTTCCGGACGCCAGTTCGGCGCGCGTTCGCGCAGATTGGCAATGAAGCCATAGCCATCGGTGTTGCGGCCTTCAAAGCCCTTCGGCGTCATCACCACCGTGTTCACGGCCCTCAGGCGTTTGGCTGTCGCATCGTGGAGTTCGAGCGCTGCGAAGGCAGCTTCCTTGTGCGGCACAGTGATGTTCGCGCCGACGTAACCGAGATTCGAAAGGTTGCGCAGCGTTTTGACAAAATCCTCAGGCCGCACACCGAAGCGCTCATAAAACGCATCCTCGACGCCGTATTTCCCGATCCAGTAATTATGGATCAGCGGCGAGCGCGAATGGGTGACCGGCCAGCCGATGATGCAAATCTTGCGGGTCATGTACGGATCACCCCATGGCGGCGCAGCTCGGCAAGAAGCGGCAGAAGCGGCAAGCCGAGAATGGTGAAATAGTCGCCGTCGATCTTCTCGAAGAGCTGAATGCCCGGACCTTCGAGCTGGTAGCAGCCGACGCTCGTCCGCACCTTTTCGCCGAGCGTCGCGAGATACCAGTCGAGAAAATCATCGGAAAAATCGCGCATGGTGAGAAGCGCACGGTCGGAGACGGACCAGAGCACTTCGCCCGCCTTCGCCACAACGATGCCGCTGTGAAGAATGTGTGTGCGGCCGCGAAACTTCTTCAGATTGTCGCGCGCCTCGTCCATGTCGCGCGGCTTGTCGAAACGCGCCTGATCGCAGGAGAGGATCTGATCGGCGCCGATGACGAAGGCCTGTGGCGCAGCCTTGCTGACGGCGAGGGCCTTTGCAGCGGCAAGTTCGAGCGCGAGCGCATCGGTACCGGCTTCATCATTGCCACCCGTGAAGCCGCGTTTCACCGCGTCTTCGTCGACACCGGAATCCCGGACGGAGAATTCGAGCCCGGCATGGGTCAGCAGCATTGCGCGGACCTTGCTGCCGGAGGCGAGAATGAGGGAGGGCGCGGACATGCTTTCAGCCGACTTCCTTCTGGCGCTCATTATAGAGATTGAGCACGGCTGCCGCCGTCTCCTCGATGGAACGGCGCGTCACATCGATCACCGGCCAGCCATTGCGTGCGCAGAGGCGGCGGGCAAAGGCGACTTCTTCTCCGACCGCATCGTGATTGACATAGCTCGTATCCGTATCCTCATGCAGCGAAAGCAGACGGTTCTTGCGAATCTGGATCAGACGGTCGGGGCTCGTCGTCAGGCCGACGATCAGCGGATGGGTCGCGGTTTCGAGATCGGGCGGCAGAGCGACATTGGGCACCACCGGCACATTCGCCGCCTTGATGCCGCGATTGGCGAGATAGATGCAGGTCGGCGTCTTCGAGGTGCGGCTCACACCGACCAGAATGATATCCGCCAGGTCGAGATCGCCGGCGGACTGCCCGTCATCATGCGCCATGGTGTAGTTCAGTGCCTCGATGCGGCCGAAATATTCGGCATTCATCGTGTGCTGCGAGCCGGGTTTGTGAGAGGACTCGCGGCCCAGATAAGTGCCGAGAGCGCCCATGACCGGATCGAGTACGGAGATGCAGGGCGTCTGAAGTTCGGCGCAACGCGCCTCGAGGCGCTGCCGCAGCTCGTCATTCACCATCGTGAACATGACGATGCCAGGCGCACCCTCGATTTCACCAAGCACGCGCTCGAGCTGCTTCGGGCCGCGGACCAGCGCGTAGACATGCTCGATCGGGTGGGCGTCCTCATATTGCGCACAGGCCGCTCGGGCGACCGCGTTCAGCGTCTCGCCAGTCGCGTCCGAAACCAGATGAAGATGAAAGACCCGCCGCGACGCCATGCAATCCGCCAGTTGTTGCGCGGGCGAAAAGAGCCCGGGCGCGGCCAAGTTAACGACGCTCCTCTTGCGGTGCCAGAGTTTTTGCGGCAATAGGGTTAACGAAGAACATGTCATCGGGCCTGTGGATATCTGTGCTTAACGGGGGTATGTCGGGTTTTCCCGCAGACACCTGAAAATTCCTCCCCGCTTTGCCTTTTCGCTCCCCGCTCCCATTCGCCTCTGAGTGAAAAAGCGGGCTTGTCCGGGCGATCGGTGGATGAATGGCAAGGGACGGGTCCGCGGCCTTCTGTCCCCGTTGTTCACAAGAGAGACAGGCATAAGATCCACAGCCCAAGTTCTTGCGTAAGCTCACCTGTCAGGCCCAGCGGCGAAAGAACACACAGGGGATTGTTGAAATCTGAAGGAGCGCGAGGCGGCCGCGCCGGGAACAGGGTCTGTGGACAGGCGGTCGAATAAATCGCCGGAGCTTTTGATCCCCGACTTCCACAGGTATCCTTCACTACCCCCACCTAGAATCTAAGAATCTTAGATAGAGAGCGATCCCTGTGAGTCACGAGTCCGGAACCCAAGCCAAACAATTGATTCGTGCGCTCAAGGGCGAACCTGTCGATCGCACGCCGATCTGGCTGATGCGTCAGGCGGGGCGCTATCTGCCCGAATACCGGAAGACGAGGAGCGAGGCCGGAAGCTTTCTCGACCTTTGCTACAATCCGGAGCTTGCCGAGGAAGTGACCTTGCAGCCGATCAGGCGCTATGGCTTCGATGCGGCGATCCTTTTTTCCGACATTCTCGTCGTGCCTGACGCGCTCGGGCAGGAAGTGGCTTTCAAGGAAGGCGAGGGACCGGTGCTCGATCCGATCACGCGGGTAGAGCAGCTGGACGAGCTGGAACTCAGTGGCCTCGTGGAGCGGCTACAGCCGGTCTATGAGACGGTTCGCAGGCTGAAGCGCAGTCTCCCCGCCGAAACGGCGCTGATCGGCTTTGCGGGTGCTCCCTGGACCGTGGCGACCTATATGGTGGGCGGGCGAGGTTCACCGGATCAGGCGGCGGCGAAGCTCTGGGCCTATCGGGCGCCGGATGCTTTCCAGAAACTGATCGACCTTCTCACCGAAGCGACGATCCTTCACCTCTCCGCGCAGGTCGAGGCCGGGGCGGAACTCGTTCAGATCTTCGATACCTGGGCGGGCAGTCTTCCCGAGACGCAGTTCCGCGCCTATTCGCTTGCTCCTACCTCGAAAATCGTGAAAGCGCTGCGAGCAAAGTTCCCCGGCCTGCCGGTCATCGGTTTTCCGCGCGGCAGCGGCGCGCTGGCAATCGATTATGCCCGTGACACGCAGATTTCCGGCGTGAGCCTCGACACTGGCGTATCGCCCGGTTGGGCCGCGGAGCATTTGCAGCGCATCGCCTGCGTGCAGGGCAACCTCGATCCTCTGCTGCTCGTGGCGGGCGGCGAATGCATGCGCTTGGCAGCAAAACACATTCTCGACACGCTGGCGGACGGCCCGTTCATCTTCAATCTCGGCCATGGCATCGTGCCGCAGACGCCGCCCGAGCATGTGGCGGAACTTGTCGAATTCGTTCGGTCCGCGAAACGATGAGCGTAAAGAGAAAGCTCGCCATCGTTCTTTTCAATC
>Ga0255338_1004579_pt1 | contig 14026 bp, 13 predicted proteins | sample MeOH1_35cm_T4_19_FD_203715 | JGI IMG/M metagenome (GOLD analysis project Ga0255338, IMG submission 203715) | Sandy soil microbial communities from University of British Columbia, Vancouver, Canada - MeOH1_35cm_T4_195 | ecosystem: Engineered > Artificial ecosystem > Sand microcosm > Unclassified ...
CTAACTAAAACTAAAACGGCGAAAGCATAAATGCATTCGCCGTTGTAATATTTGGAGCGGGAAACGAGGCTCGAACTCGCGACCTCAACCTTGGCAAGGTTGCGCTCTACCAGCTGAGCTATTCCCGCGTCGTCGTTAAGACAGGCGCCATTATAGAGATTTTGAGCCTGTCGTCAAGTACAACTTGCGTAAATATTTACAATTATTTCTGCTTTAATTTAGGTAACGCTGCGCGCAAATAATAAGCCATTGATAGTAATGTCAAAAATGCAGCAATGACAATCAGCACATGTCCGACATCCTGGGTTTTAAATATTCCCAACACGCCAAGATCCACATCGTTCCAATATAGCAGGAGTACAATGGACAGCATCTGCGCTGCAGTTTTCACTTTTCCTATCATCGCAACCCCAACGCTGCTGCGCTGCCCCTCGCCAGCCATCCATTCGCGTAAAGCACTAATTGCAATTTCCCGTCCAATAATAATTAAGGACACAATTGCCCCCACACGCCCGAACTCAACCAGCACGATAAGTGCGGCAGCCACCATCAGTTTATCTGCAACAGGATCCAGAAACGCACCAAACGAAGAGGTTTGCTTTAAGTAACGCGCCAGATAGCCATCCAGCCAATCCGTGAGCGCCGCGACTATAAAAACGGCTGTCGCAAACACATTCACCTTATGGGAAGGCATCGCGCCTAATGTATGCAGATTTTCAGGCCAGTAAAAAGCGCCCACGAATATTGGGATCAATAAAATACGTAACCATGTCAACATGGTAGGAACATTGCAAATCATTTAGTCATGCTCGCTTTTAACAAAATTGGAATCTAGAGAACCTCTCAATGCAGTTCTCCGTATATTTTCTCCGCCAAAGCTTTGCTGATACCTTCAACATTGGCAATTTCGTCAATACTAGCACTTTTTACGCCATCCAGCCCACCAAAGCGGGTTAACAGCGCCTTGCGGCGTTTTGCACCAATGCCTTCGATATCCTCAAGGCTTGAGTGCAGCCTTGCCTTGGCACGCTTTGCTCTATGCCCTGTAATGGCAAAGCGGTGCGATTCATCACGTATTTGCTGCAATAAATGTAACCCTTTATTGTCTTTTTCCAGGTTAATCATTTCACCGGTGTCTGAAAAAATCATCGTTTCCAGCCCCGGCTTGCGTTCTTCACCCTTGGCAATACCCACCAGCAAGATGTCGTCCAAGCCAACCTCGGCCATTACCTCCATTGCCACGCCCAGCTGGCCTTTGCCACCGTCAATAAATACCAAGTCGGGTCGCACGCCCTCACCTGCCGCTACTTTTTTATAGCGGCGTGTTAGTACATCGCGCATGGCGGCATAATCATCGCCCGGCGTAATTCCGGTAATGTTGTAGCGGCGATACTCGCTATTCTGCATATCGCCACGATCAAATACCACACAACTTGCCACCGTGGCTTCACCCATGGTATGGCTGATGTCAAAACACTCAATGCGCTCAGTGCTATCAGGTAAATTCAAGGCTTCCCGCAATGCCACTAATTTGGCAGCCTGATTAGCAGAGGTCGCTGCACGCTGGCTTAACGCTAACTCGGCATTGGTTTGCGCCATCTTCAGCCATACACGCTTATCGCCTATCGCATTAGTGTTGATTTTAACCTTGCGCCCGGCCTGCTCGCTAAGCACTTCTTCCAGCACCGCTGTTTCAATCTTAACGCCCGTCACGATCAATGGCGGCGTGTTCTGCGCCACATAATGCTGCGCTATGAATGCCTCCATGCTGTTTTCCAGGGTTTCCCCATCGGTGTTTTTTGGCATATAACTTCTATCACCCAAATGACGGCCGCCACGAATCATCACCAGGTTAATACAGTGCTGCCCCTGCAATTCCGCACAGGCAACGACATCAGCATCCGCTACATTAAAATCACTTACGAACTGCTTGGCCTGCACCTGGCGCAAGGCCTGGATGCGGTCACGAAACACTCCCGCCAGCTCATATTCCTGTTTAGCTGCGGCAGTATTCATCTGCTCAGCAAGCGCATCCATGACCTCGGTGGTTTTCCCCTGCAGGAACATGGCAGCCTGATGCACATCATTACGGTAATCGGCATCCGAAATCAAACCCACACAAGGTGCTGTGCAGCGTTCAATCTGGTGTTGCAGGCATGGGCGGCTGCGATTGGCGAATACCGTATTTTCACAAGTGCGCAATTTGAATACTTTTTGCAAAAGCTGAATACTTTCACGCACCGCTACGGAGTTAGGAAATGGCCCGAAATACTGGTTACCTTTGCGTTGTGCCCCCCGGTGAAACGCCAGGCGTGGAAACTCGTCGCCGGTCAGCGCGATGTAAGGATAGGATTTATCATCGCGAAACAGCACGTTATAACGCGGCATCAACCCTTTGATCAGGTTATTTTCCAGCAACAACGCCTCTGCCTCGCTGCGGGTTACCGTCGTTTCAATTTTAACAATATTACTTACCATCATGCGCGTACGCGGGCTGGGCAGGTTCTTGTTAAAGTAGGATGAAACGCGTTTTTTGAGGTCTTTGGCTTTACCTACATAAATCACTTCATCTGTGGCGTTTATCATGCGATACACGCCGGGCAGGTTAGGAAGGTTTTTTAAGATAGGTTTAGGGTCAAACATAAGGTATAACTAGGTACTCAGAAAATTATTTATCGTAAATCACAAAAGCTATCAGTGATTATTAAAAATTGCTACTCATCCAATAACTGTCCGGCAATTGCCCAATCCTCATACGCCACCTCTTCAAATGTAATGTAGGTATAAGATTTTGGTTTATTGGCAACACGCTCCAAAGTCTCGGTAAATTCTTTCGCAATTTGCGCTTTCTGTTCACGGGTCACTTTACCGGCAAGTTTAATATTGACGTATGGCATGTTAATTCTCCTTAAAAAATTATCAGGTCGTAAAAAAACTCTAACTTCTATAATTCGTTCTTAATCATTGCAAATACTTCATGGAACATAGTCTCTGTCAGCCTGCGCGTTTGCGTGTTGTAACGGCTGCAGTGATAGCTGTCATATAAAATCAAGCCATTTGGTAACGGATGACGTGCAGCATGTCCAAATTTATAGTCCTTCAACTTCAGATTAAATGCTTTTAACACTGCAGCATGTGCAACATTACCCAAAGCTAAAATGATGCTATCTTCCTCTAATTGCTGCAATTCTGCTGCTATAAACTGATTACATGTCGCTATTTCCACAGGTAGAGGTTTATTTTCCGGCGGCAGGCATTTCACTGCGTTGCTAATGCGGCAATTCATGAGCTGCAAACCATCATCTGCCGATAGCGATTGCGGTTTAGTGGCAAAGCCGTATTTGTACAATGTTTCATAAAGCAGCACCCCGGCATAATCACCGGTAAACGGCCGCCCGGTCTGATTCGCCCCGTGCATGCCGGGTGCCAGGCCAACAATCACCAACCTTGCATCAACATCACCGAACGCAGGTACCGGCTTGCAAAAATAGCTTGGATATTTCGCTTTGACCTCATCCAGAAAACTGGCTAGACGCGGGCATTGCCTGCAATTGATATCAAACGTTACCTTAGTGCCCATGATGCGCAATCGTATGCTTTATTTGACATCGCAAAGTACCAAAAATATCTCGCACTAAATTTAAAGTAAATGCCAATAGCAGTAATGAGATAAATAAGGATAGGATAGGGTCGATCGGCATCCAGCCTGTGAAATAAATCACCACCCCTGCTGCAACAGCGGCAATAGAGCCCAACAAATCACCGACAACATGTAAAAATGCAGCCCGGTTATTCAAACTCTCGCCATGGTGTGCAACCTGGTGATGCAATTGCTTGGCGACGATCAAATTTACAATCAAACCCAGCGTCGCAATAATTGTTAACCCTAAACCCTGCACTTGATGCGGCTGTTTAAAACGCGCAATCGCTTCAACCACAACAAAGACAATCACCAGCAGCATGGTGACAGCATTGATAATGGAAACGGCTAGCTCAGTATAGCTAACGCCGGATTTATGCCGCGCAACATCAGGTTTTTTAGCGACAACACCAGCCATCCACGCCAGGCCCAGCGCGGCCACGTCAGAGAACATGTGTCCTGCGTCACTTAATAAAGCCAAAGAGCCAGTGTACCAACTACCGGCCGCCTCAACAATTGCAAAGATAAAAATCAGCGCGAATGGAATAAAGTAATGATGATGGTCATCATCATGGTCGTCATGTTGCGTATTTTGAAACATATGCTTGCGTATCTTAAGTAGTAATGAATAGGCGAAATGCTAACTGAAAACTGGATGTTTTAGGTGACTTGGCTCAATTTCCTGAAACTATTTCTTTAAATTAAATTATTTATAGAAAAATTTTTTTATAGAAAATTCAAAAAATTATTAAAAGCTATAATACTGAAACTTTATTTTCAGTCATTCACCATGCTTAGTTACCGTCACGCCTTCCATGCTGGCAATCATGCCGATGTCTTAAAACACTACGTGCTAGGGTTGGTGCTCGCATACACCGCGCAAAAAGACAAACCATTCTGGTATATCGATACCCATGCCGGCGCAGGGATGTACAGCCTGAGTGAAGGTTACGCCACGCAAAACGCCGAATTTGAACAGGGCATCAATAAACTTATGGCTGCCAAAAACCTTCCCAAACCGCTGGCTGATTACGTCGCGCAGATTCAATCCTTCAATGCCGGCTCGATGGCACTTTACCCCGGCTCCCCATCCATAGCGGAATTATATTTACGTGCTGACGACAGAATGCGCTTGTTTGAACTGCATCCTAATGATTACAAAATCCTTTACGAAAATTTCCATGGCCTTGGCAAACAGGTAAAAATTGAAATGCAGAACGGCTTTGCCGGCATTAAAGCCTGCCTGCCGCCGCGGCCGCGACGCGCTGTAGTGCTGATTGACCCGCCTTATGAAGACAAACAGGATTATGAGTACGTGGTTGATACCATTAAAGATAGTCTGAAGCGTTTTCCGACCGGCACCTACATCGTATGGTACCCAATATTGCAGCGCCCGGAACCTGCAGAAATGCTGGACAGCCTTAAACAGTTGAATGTGCCGGATTGGCTACACGTCAGCATGACCATAAACGCGCCTTCCCCAGAGGGGTATGGCATGCATGGCAGCGGTCTTTTTATTATTAATCCGCCATGGACCCTACCTAACACACTGGCAGAAACCATGCCCATTCTGACACAATTACTGGCACTGGATGAATCAGCAAGCTTTACGCTGGACAGCCACATAGCCTAGAGAAATATATCATTTCAAACTGGTACAATACGCACCAATTTAAAAAACCAACTTAAAGACTATATAACCATATGCAACATAAAAAATCTTCTTCTACCGAGTACAAACAAAGCAACATCATGACCAACATCCTGTTTGGCAGCCGCTGGCTTCAATTGCCGCTTTATTTAGGCCTGATTGTCGCGCAAGCAGTCTACGTATTCTTTTTTGGCGTTGAACTGGTACATTTGGTTGCAAAAGCCAACCATCTGATAGAAGCCGACATTATGTTGATTGTATTAGGTTTAATTGACGTAGTCATGATTTCCAACTTACTGATTATGGTAATTGTAGGCGGTTATGAAACGTTTGTATCGCGCCTGAACCTTGAAGGCCACCCGGATGAACCCGATTGGCTCTCGCACGTGAACGCTAATTTGCTCAAAGTGAAACTAGCAACAGCGATTATCGGCATTTCATCCATTCATTTGCTCAAAACTTTCATCAATGCACAAAACCTTTCCGATAGGGTATTGATTTCGCAAACAGTGATTCACATGGCTTTTGTACTCTCTGCTGTTGCCATCGCTTATATCGACAAGCTGATGACCCCTTCTGAATCACATTAAGTAATCCGCTAAAAAAGCTGCGCTTAAAAAATCTGCACTTAATAAAGTTGAACTACTGAAGCCGGTGCAGCCTGCACATGCCGAACTGAAAACGTAAGAACCGCGATGGTTTTTTCGTTTTCAGTTTCCACGCTTACCCGCCAATCGCCTTCTGCCAGATTTTGCTTATAGGTGTAACCTCTAAAACCATCATAGCGCCCACCCGACAAGCTAAACCCTACCCGTGACTGGGTTTGCCAGCCTGTTTTTTTACTGTAATGCTGCCAACGGTGATATAGCCTGGTTTGCAAGCCGGAAGGTGCAAATACTGAGGAGAAACAATACACACGCAGCCCTGGAACAAGTTCCAAATCATCACTTGTTTTCCGCCATAACACCCACCAGGGCGACGCCTGCTGTGTGAGCTGGTAATTGCCGTCCATTTTGGTTAGTTCATAACCCACAGCAATATCTCGCTTAACCAGTGGCACAGGTGGAATCATATCCGCCGCATAGGCAAACATAAGCGCTACAGCGATTATCCAAACCGGTGTAATGCTGCCAAAATGATGCGGCGTTTTTTTGTACAGCCAATATGCCAGACTTGCACCCAATATCGTGCTTGAGTAAAACCATATCGCATGAATGCTGCCCAGCATAAAAGGCAAGGCAAAGTTAAACAGCAGCATGGCACACAAACCAAACAGTGCCCAGCTTAAGGTGAACCGTTTGTATTCGCTCTCCAAGAACTCATTGGCAACCAATAATATTGCCAAGACTAATGAAGTCAGCCATGCCAACCAGTGACTGGAACTTTTAAAATACAAAATGAATAAAGCGCTGAACAAGCTGCCAAATAAGAATTGCAGTAAAAAATACGGCAACCTTGGAGAGTGTAGTTTTTTTAAAACTGCAGAAAGTTTTACCGGCAGTTTCGAGTCTTCCGCCAGAACGTCACTGGGCCGGCCAATTATGTAAAGAATGGCTGCCGCGCCAAACAGATAAGCTGCAAATATCGCCAGATCTGACGGCATGACGTTGCGGCCTATCGTGACCGCATCCCACACAAAGCCGCCAAAAAAGAAAATCACAGGGAAAAAATCAGCGAGCTTGCGCACGTGATGTTTCAGCGTTTGCAGCCAGAGCATAGACGGTACCTGAAAGGTCATTCGGTAAGGTGATTGATGTTAAATGAAATGACCGGCGACATAGCCAATCACAATGCCGACAATCAATGCAATGGTCAGGCCACGATAGGTAAGTACATCTTTGGTGTAACCACGCTTGATAGCCGTATATGAAACAAGGTAACCAATCGCATTGAGCAGCCAGATAAAAGACAGACTAAGCACTTTGACAATCAATGGCCCAATAAACGGCACCAAACCTATCACCCCAAGCACCCAGGCGAGTACATGAGAAATCACGCCAAGCAGCAATACACCGGCCGTAACAGCCTGTGCATGCCAACCGAAGTGCCAGGCTGCATAAATAACTGCCAGCAGCAGAATGCTTAAAGGCAGCATAAGTTTCCATGCGCCACGCTTAGGTGGCTGGGTGATAGCTTCCTGGTCAAAGATTTCAGGTACTTCCGGAAGATGCAGGGTCATATTATGTCAATTTTAAATATAAATTTAATGCCATAGGGCCAGCCCAATATTAATAATATAAAGGCCGGCCTTTATGAATAGCTAATCAGTCGAATGACTAACTAGCCTAGCTCGGCAATTGGTATCACTTTTTTTCCGCTACTCAAAGTATCAAGCGCTGCTTTGTATTCTGTCATTTGGTCAAAATTCAGATACTTATAAATCTCAGCCGTATTCGCCAATTTATTACCTACCGTTTCCATATACTCAGCGTGCGTAGGCATGCGGCCCAACTTGGCGCATACAGCAGCCAGCTCGGCAGAGCCCAGGTAAACGCGGGCATCTTTACCCATGCGGTTATCAAAGTTACGAGTGCTGGTCGAGAAAACGGTCGCTTTATCCGCTACACGCGCCTGATTACCCATACATAGTGAACAACCCGGCACTTCGGTGCGTGCGCCAGCAACGCCAAATACTGAATACACGCCCTCATCCCTAAGCTGCGCTTCATCCATGCGGGTTGGCGGTGCAATCCACAATCGAGTAGGGATATTGCCTGCGCCTTCCAGCACTTTTGCCGCCGCACGGTAGTGACCAATGTTGGTCATACAACTGCCGATAAACACCTCATCAATCTTGTCCCCTACTACAGCAGACAGCGGCTTGATGTCATCAGGGTCGTTCGGGCATGCTACCAACGGCTCTTTGATCTGGTTCAAGTCAATTTCAATCACATGCGCATATTCAGCATCGGCATCAGCTTCCAGCAACTCCGGTTTTGCCAGCCATGCCTGCATACTGGCAATGCGGCGCTGCAGGGTGCGTGCATCCTGATATCCATGATCTATCATGTTTTGCAGCAATACGATATTTGATTTTAAGAACTCTATCACCGGTTCTTTATTGAGTTTTACCGTACAGCCATTGGCTGAACGCTCAGCTGACGCATCGGCAAACTCAAACGCCTGCTCTACTTTCAAATCCGGCAAGCCTTCAATTTCCAGGATGCGGCCGTTGAATACATTCTTTTTACCTTGCTTGCCTACAGTCAGAGTACCTTCCTGTATCGCGGCATAAGGAATCGCGTTTACCAGATCACGCAAAGTGATACCGGGCTGCATCTGTCCTTTGAAGCGCACCAGTACTGACTCCGGCATATCCAAAGGCATCACGCCCATTGCAGCGGCAAACGCCACCAGGCCGGAACCGGCCGGGAAAGAAATACCAATGGGAAAGCGGGTATGCGAGTCACCGCCGGTACCTACTGTATCGGGTAGCACCATACGGTTCAGCCATGAGTGAATCACACCATCACCCGGGCGCAAACTTACGCCGCCGCGGCTGCTCATGAACTCAGGCAGAGTATGCTGCAATTTAATATCCACCGGTTTCGGGTAAGCTGCCGTATGGCAGAAACTTTGCATCACTAAATCAGCGCTAAAACCCAGGCATGCCAGTTCTTTCAGTTCATCGCGCGTCATGCCGCCGGTAGTATCCTGTGAACCCACTGTTGTTGCTTTTGGCTCACAATAAGCACCCGGACGCACGCCGGCAACACCGCAGGCTTTACCGACCATTTTCTGCGCGAGCGTATAACCCTTGCCGGTATCTTTTGGCGCAGCAGCTTGAATGAATAAATCGGAAGCTGGCAAACCTAACGCATGACGTGCATTAGTCGTTAAACCACGGCCGATGATCAACGGAATACGGCCACCGGCACGCACTTCATCCGGCATGGTTGTTGGAGCCAGTTCAAAAGTGGCAATTACCTCACCTTTGTCGTTTAGAACCTGACCGGCGTAAGGTTTGATGGTAATCACGTCGCCCATCTGCATTTTTGAAACATCACACTGGATCGGCAGCGCGCCTGAGTCCTCAGCAGTGTTAAAGAAAATCGGGGCGATCTTGGTGCCTAAAATCACACCGCCGGTGCGCTTGTTAGGGATGTTAGGAATGTCGTTGCCCATGTGCCACTGCACGGAATTGATCGCAGATTTACGTGATGAACCGGTACCAACCACGTCACCCACATAAGCCAGCGGCAGGCCTTTTTGTTTCAAAGTTTCTATAGTTTTCAGTCCATCCGGCATTTTGCTCACGAGCATGGCTTTGGCATGCAAAGGAATATCCGGGCGGCTCCATGCCTCCTGCGCTGGGCTCAGGTCATCGGTGTTGGTTTCACCGTCAACCTTAAACACCACCACTTTGATTTCATCAGCCAGTATTGGCGCATTAGTGAACCACTCTGCATTTGCCCATGACTCGATGAGTTTTTTGGCATGTGCATTGCCGGCTTTCATTTTTTCATCAACATCATGAAATGCATCAAACATTAAAATAGTATGCGACAACGCCTTAACAGCCGCATCCGCCATTGGCGGATTTGAATTGGACAGGTCTAGCAGAGAGACCAAAGCCTGTACGTTGTAACCGCCGAGCATAGTACCTAACAATTGCACCGCTTTTTCAGGGCTAACCAAAGGCGAGGTTGCCTTGCCGTTCGCAATGTCCGACAAAAATGCTGCTTTTACATAAGCGGCCTGGTCCACACCCGCCGGAATGCGATTTTCCAGTAAATCAATCAGATTCTTTTCTTCACCCGCCGGCGGATTTTTGATTAGCTCAACCAGTTGAGCTACTTGCTCTGCAGACAGTGGTAATGGCGGTAATTGTTGGGCTGCACGTTCTTGTACGTGAGTTGCATAGGTTTTTAACATGATAATGTGCATCTCTAAGATTAAATTGAAGATTGGTTAACATTATACCAACCTGAGAAAAGAAATTTGACTGTAACCAAGTTTAAATTGGGGCTGATATCTGTACCTAAACCATATCAGCACAGCTAAACTTTATTCGGCCTGCTCGAACTTTAGTTGCCAATCGCCTAATCGGTAAAAAGGTCTTTGGCAAACGGGGTGCTGCAGCTTTTTCCCTTGGCAGAGGATTCCCATTTATCCAGCAGGTCCTTTTCATAGCCTTTGCCGTGCTTCAACTCTAAGAAAGCGCGCACTTCATACACGTCGGCAAAGCCGTTTTTATCTGTATCCATCAGCGCTATATTGTCTTCTACCGTTGGGCCAATATAGTTCCCGGCTTTATCAGTCAGATATCCCAACAAATCTTCAGCACTTGCCGCATTTGACCAGACTATCAAGGTTAGCCAAATACACATCTGAAATAAAAGTTTAGTTTGTTTGAATATTTTCATAACCAGTACTTTCGTTGGCACGACTCCCACTGATACGACTTAAGCAATCGCAAAAAGTGCAATTCCAGCACATCCTATGTCGCAGAATGAATTTCAATGGATTTTCGCTGCGCGATCTTTTGTTTCCACTCCGCCGGCCCTGTCGTGTGTATCGATTTACCGCGGCTATCAACCGCAACTGTCACCGGCATATCCTGCACTGTAAATTCATAGATTGCTTCCATGCCTAAATCAGCAAAGGCAATGACCTCCGCCTTTTTGATGGCCTTGCTTACCAGATAAGCCGCACCGCCCACAGCCGTCAAATACACGGACTGATGCCTGGCGATGGCGGCAATGGCATCTTCTCCACGCTCGGCTTTGCCTATCATGCCAAGCAGCCCGGTCTGGCTGAGCATCATTTCGGTAAAGTCATCCATGCGCGTTGCGGTTGTAGGGCCTGCAGGGCCAACCGCCTCGTCGCCGATAGCATCAACTGGGCCAACGTAATAAATGAATCGATTGGTAAAATCTACGGGCAGTTTTTCGCCTTTTTGCAGCATGGTGGCCATGCGCTTATGTGCTGCGTCACGCCCGGTGAGTAATTTTCCGCTCAGCAATAAGGTTTGCCCCGGCTGCCAAGACTGGATTTGTTCTTTAGTAATCGTATCCAGATTCACACGTAAGGCTTCTGCACTGGGCGACCAATTGACATCAGGCCAATCGTCTAAACTTGGCACTTCCAATGTAGCCACGCCGCTGCCATCCAGCTCAAAATGCGCATGGCGCGTTGCAGCACAGTTAGGAATAATCGCCACCGGCAGGCTAGCCGCATGAGTCGGATAATCCAGAATTTTCACATCCAGCACGGTAGCCAGGCCACCTAAGCCCTGAGCGCCGATACCCAGATTATTCACTTTATCGAATATCTCAAGACGCAGTTCTTCCAGCCTGTTTTGTGCGCCACGGGCTTTGAGTTCGTGCATATCAATCGGCGCCATCAGCGATTCTTTGGCCAACAGCATGGCTTTTTCGGCACTGCCACCGATGCCTATGCCTAACATGCCGGGCGGACACCAGCCCGCACCCATGGTTGGCACCACTCCCAGTATCCAATCCACGATACTGTCATTCGGATTGAGCATGGCGAACTTGGCCTTGTTTTCACTGCCGCCGCCCTTTGCACCAATGCTCACCTCCACTTTGTTGCCCGGCACTAGCGACACATGTACCACTGCCGGCGTATTGTCTTTAGTATTAATACGCTTACCTGCGGGATCACTGACAATTGAAGCACGCAGCTTATTTTCCGGGTATAGATAGGCGCGTTTCACGCCTTCGTTCACCATCTGTTCTAACGATAAATCGCCTTGAAAATGAACATTCATGCCTACTTTGACGAAGGCAATCACAATACCGGTGTCCTGGCATAGCGGACGTTTGCCTTCCGCACACATGCGTGAATTGGTTAAAATCTGCGCAATCGCATCTTTAGCCGCTGGAGATTCTTCTTGCTGGTAGGCTTCAGCCAGTGCATGGATATAATCTGCCGGATGGTAGTACGAAATGTATTGCAAAGCATCGGTAACACTTTGAATAAAATCTTCTTGTTTGATAATCGTCATGTGCGATAAATGGGTAAGTATTCGTCAAAACGCATTTTACGCTTTATTACCAAAGTTATCATTTGTATAAATAGTCATTGCCATAAATAGGTTAAAATAGCGGATTGTTAAATAGTATTTTGCAGAAAGTCAGCTATGCCACTTACCACGCTTAATGCGCTATCCCCTTTGGATGGCCGCTACCAATCAAAACTAGACAGTCTACGTCCGTACTTTAGCGAATATGCATTGATCAAGCACCGCGCATGGGTGGAAGTTGAGTGGCTTAAAGCGCTGGCTGGCGCAAAAGAACTGGCTGAAATTGCGCCGTTTAATGCAGAAACAATCCAGGAACTGGATGCTGCAATCGCAAACTTCAGCGAAGCTGATGCCTCACAGGTAAAAGCGATTGAAGCGCGTACCAACCATGACGTAAAAGCCCTTGAATACTGGCTTAAAGAAAAATTTGACGGCAACCCGGAAATTAAAAAAGCCAGTGAATTCATACACTTTGCCTGTACTTCAGAAGACATCAACAACCTGTCGCATGGCCTCATGCTAAAAATCGCACGTGACAGCGTCATGCTGCCGTTTTTGAACAACCTGATTGCACGCCTGAGCGAACTGGCGCACCAACTGGCTAACCAGCCGATGCTTTCACGCACACACGGCCAAACCGCCTCACCCACCACCATGGGTAAGGAACTTGCCAATGTGGTGTACCGTCTGCAGCGTCAGCAAAAACAGCTCACCAATAACGAGATTCTCGGCAAAATTAACGGTGCTGTCGGCAACTTCAATGCACATTTATCTGCCTACCCGCATTTCGACTGGGAAAGCTTTGCCAAACATTTTGTCGAATCATTAGGCTTAACTTATAACCCGATGACCATACAAATCGAGCCGCATGATTACATGGCAGAGCTATATGACACCTTGGCGCGCATAAACACTATTTTGATTGACCTTAACCGTGACATTTGGGGTTACGTCTCAGTAGGTTACTTCAAACAGAAAGTTAAAGCTGGAGAAGTTGGCTCATCCACCATGCCACACAAAGTTAACCCGATTGACTTTGAAAATAGCGAGGGTAACTTGGGCCTGGCCAATGCGCTGTTGCGTCACATGGCGGAAAAATTGCCTATTTCACGCTGGCAACGCGATCTAACCGACTCTACCGTGTTGCGTAATATGGGCGTGGCTTTGGGCTATACCTTACTCGGCTATGATTCCTGTTTGCGCGGCCTGAACAAGCTTGAAATCAACCCTGTCCGTCTTGCAGAAGACCTGGATAACAGCTGGGAAGTTCTTGCTGAGCCAATTCAAACCGTAATGCGCCGATATGGTATTGAAAATCCTTATGAGCAACTTAAAGAACTTACCCGCGGCAAAGGCGGCATCAACAAAACTTCATTGCACACTTTCATTAGTGGCCTGAAAATTCCAAATGATGCAAAACAAGCCCTGCTTGCACTAACGCCAGCCAGCTATACCGGCAAAGCAATGGAACTGGTCAACAGAATCTAGGAAACCAGCCGAAATACAAGCCTGCGCGGCGAGCGAAAAATCCATCGCCCCGGTTGCAGGCTTGTATCCATTCAATCACCCTTGGCAAACACAATCTCCACCCCGTAGCACACATCCGCAAAGTACAGTGGAGTGTTATATACTTTCAGCTTCAAATCATATTTGGATGCGACAAAATGAGTGCTGACAAAAGCAATCCCCGTTTAGCTGTACTGATTGACGCTGATAACACTTTTAACGTCATCCCTATCATTGATGA
>Ga0255338_1004580_pt1 | contig 14023 bp, 10 predicted proteins | sample MeOH1_35cm_T4_19_FD_203715 | JGI IMG/M metagenome (GOLD analysis project Ga0255338, IMG submission 203715) | Sandy soil microbial communities from University of British Columbia, Vancouver, Canada - MeOH1_35cm_T4_195 | ecosystem: Engineered > Artificial ecosystem > Sand microcosm > Unclassified ...
GCTGAACCCGGCCGAGCCGCCGCTGATCATGCGCGACACGGTCTACACGCTCAGCGAGCTGGCCGACGAGGACGCGATCGCCGCGTCGGTGGAGCGCATGGCCGCGGCCGTGCAGAGCTATGTGCCCGGCTACCGGCTCAAGCAGAAGGTGCAGTTCGACCGCCTCGAGGGCCTCACCATCCCCGGTGTCGGCAAGAACCTCAGCGGCCTGAAGACCTCGATCTTCCTGGAGGTCGAAGGCGCGGCCCACTACCTGCCCGCCTATGCCGGCAACCTCGACATCATGACCAGCGCCGCGCTGCGCACCGCCGAGCAGATGGCGGCGCGCATCTTGGCCGCCGTGGCCGCCTGAAGGAGACGACGAGCATGAATCCCTCCAAAAAAATCTACATCTCCGACGTGACGCTGCGCGACGGCAGCCACGCGATCCGCCACCAGTACTCGGTCGAGCAGGCCAAGCAGATCGCCCGGGCGCTGGACGAGGCCAAGGTCGACTCCATCGAGGTCGCCCACGGCGACGGGCTGCAGGGCGGCAGCTTCAACTACGGCTTCGGCGCCCACACCGACCTGGAGTGGATCGAAGCGGTGGCCAGCGTGGTCAAGCACGCCAAGATCGCCACCCTGCTGCTGCCGGGCATCGGCACCGTGCACGACCTCAAGGCGGCCTACGAGGCCGGCGCGCGCGTCGTGCGCGTGGCCACGCACTGCACCGAGGCCGACATCAGCCGCCAGCACATCGAGTACGCGCGCCACCTGGGCATGGAGGCGGTGGGCTTCCTGATGATGAGCCATATGCAGACGCCGCAGGGCCTGGCCCAGCAGGCCCAGCTGATGGAGAGCTACGGCGCCACCTGCTGCTATGTGGTCGATTCCGGCGGCGCGCTGAGCATGAACGATGTGCGCGAGCGCTTCCGCGCCTTCAAGGATGTGCTCAAGCCCGAGACGCAGACCGGCATGCACGCGCACCACAACCTGAGCCTGGGCGTGGCCAACAGCATCGTGGCGGTGGAGGAAGGCTGCGACCGCGTGGACGCGAGCCTGGCGGGCATGGGCGCGGGCGCGGGCAATGCGCCGCTGGAGGTCTTCATCGCGGCGGCGGCGCGGCTGGGCTGGCACCATGGCACGGACCTGTACAAGCTGATGGACGCGGCCGACGACATCGTGCGGCCGCTGCAGGACCGGCCGGTGCGGGTGGACCGCGAGACGCTGGCGCTGGGCTATGCGGGGGTGTACTCGAGCTTTTTGCGGCACTCAGAGGCGGCGGCGAAGAAGTACGGCCTGAAGACCGTGGACATCCTGGTCGAGCTGGGCAAGCGACGCATGGTCGGCGGCCAGGAGGACATGATCGTGGACGTGGCGCTGGACCTGCTCAAGGCCCAGGAGCATGAGCGCATCCACGCCGAGCCCAGCATGAGCGAGGCCGGCTGAGCGCCGGGCCGGACGGTCGCGATGAGCCTCGGCCGAGCACTGCTGCGCCGCCTGCTGGCGCTGGATCAGGGGGCTGAGCTGCAGGCCAGCACCTGCCTGCACATGGCCGATACCGTGGGCATCGCGCTGGCCGCCACGCGCCTGTCCGGCCTGCTGGAGCCGCTGCTGGAGTCGCAGGCGACGGCCGATGGCCCCTGTCATGTGCTGGGACTGGACCGGGGTCTGCCGCCGGCACAGGCGGCCTTCGTCAATGCGGCGCTGGCGCATGCCCTGGACTTCGACGACATCCACGACGCGGCCCGGCTGCATCCCACGCCGGTCTGCTTCAGCGCCGCGCTGGCGGCCGCCGAATATGCCGGCGCCGACGACCCCGCGCAGCTGCTGCGCGCAACGGCGCTCGGCAACGAACTGATGTGCCGCCTGGGCCTGGCCTGTGCGCCCACGGGCAGCGGCCCGGTTGCCGACTGGTTCCTGACCCAGCTGTTCGGCTATGCCGGAGCGGCGCTGTCGGCGGGCCTGCTGCTGGGGCTGGACGAGGAGGGGCTGGTCTCGGCCCTGGGCCTGGCCTGCATGCAGGCCGCCGGCAGCAAGCAGGCCGGCATGGGCACGGGCTCCAATGCGCGCGCCATCTATCCGGCCTTCGCCGCCCAGGGCGGCGTGCAGGCGGCACTGATGGCGCGCGCCGGTTTTTCCGGCCCGGCCGAGGCGCTGGACGGCGCGGCCGGCCTGCTGCGCCTGTACCTGGGCATGGCGCCCGAGGACGCTGCGGCCGCGCTGCTGCAGATGCGGGGCTGGCAGGCCCTGGACATCGACTTCAAGCCCTGGCCCTGCTGCCGGATTTCGCACCCCTATGTCGCGGCGGCCTTTGCCCTGCGCGCGCGGCTGCAGGGGCGCTCGCCGCAGCGCCTGCGCGTGCTGGTCAACGCTTCGGCGCGGCGCCTGTGCGAACCCCTGGCCGGGCGCTGCCGCCCACGCACGCTGCAGGACGCCAAGTACAGCATCCCCTTCATGACGGCGTTCGCCCTGCATCACGGCGCGGTCGATCTGGACCGGCTGGACGAGCGGGCGCTGCGGGACGAGGCGGTGCTGGCGCTGGCCGCGCGCATCGAGCTGGACCCCAGTCTGGCGGACATGCCGGGCCATCCGCCGGCGCGCGTGCAGGCGCAGCTGCAGGATGGCGTCTGGCTGGACTGCGGCGCCGACCCGGCTCTGCTGGCGCCCGCTGCGGCACAGCTGCGGGCCAAGTTCATCGATGCCGCCGGCCGCGCCGGCCATGCCCGGCCGCAGGCGCTGTGGGCGCTGTGGCTGGATGCCCATCGGGGCGGCGTCGGCCTCGGGGCGATGATGCGGGCGACGCGGATCGCGGGCTGAGGGCCGCGGGTGCGGGCGGCTCGCAGCGAAAGCTGCTTTCGTTCGCAGCGGCTCGTGCCCGCCGGGGCCTGCTCCTAGACTGGATCGCGGATCCGTGGCCCGTCGCTGACGGTGACCGTCCAGAACCCGCAGACCCTGGAGACGAGCAACCCATGAAGCATCGATTCGAGTCCCCGCTCGGCCGCCCGGCGCGGCGCAGCCTGCTCGCCCTGCTGGCCCTGTCAGCCTGCCTCTGCCCGATCGGCAGGGCCGGCGCGCAGCCCGGCGTGGTGCGCCTGGTGGTGGCCTATCCGCCCGGAGGCTCCAACGACCTCGCGGCCCGCATCCTGGCGCCGCGCCTGGGTGCCGAGCTGGGGGCCAACGTGATCATCGACAACCGTGCCGGCGCCAACGGCTCGGTGGGGGCCGACGCCGTGGCCAAGGCGCCGGCCGATGGCAGCACGCTGCTGCTGATCAGCGCCAGCCCGCTGGTGATCGTGCCGCATGTGATGGCCAGGACGCCCTACGACACGCTGCGCGATTTCGCGCCCGTCAACCAGATCGCCCAGACGCCCGAGGCCATCGGCGTGCATCCGGCGCTGGGCATCGCGAGCCTGGGCCAGCTGCTCGAGCGGGCAAAGACCGAGGATGTGCGCATCTCCTCGTCCGGCAACGGCGGCATGCCGCACCTGACGATAGAGCTGCTCAAGTCCGCCTCCAAGGGCCGCATCATCCACGTGCCCTACAAGGGCGGCGGCCCGGCGGTGGCCGATGCGGTGGCCGGTCATGTCGAGGCCGTCGTGATGGACCTGTCGGCCCTGCAGCAGCAGTTCAAGGGCGGCAAGCTCAAGCCCCTGGCGGTGACCTCGGCGCGGCGCGACGACTTTCTTCCCGAGGTGCCCACGGCCCGGGAGCTGGGCCTGCCCAGCGTCGACGCGGCCAACTGGATCGGCATGTTCGCGCCGGCGCGCACCCCGGCCGCGACGATTGATCGGCTGAACAAGGCCCTGCTCAAGGTGCTGGCCCAGCCGGAAGTGATGGCGCAGCTCCAGGCCGCCGCGCTGACGCCCGTCAGCCAGGCGTCGCCGGCGGCCTTCGCCGGCTTCGTCGCCCGCGAGCATGCCCGCTGGGGACGCGTGGTGCGCGAGGCGGGCGTCAGCAACGAGTGAAGCCAGGCCCGGCCCGGGCCGGGCCCTGGTTCAGACCGGCTCCGCGTCGGCGCCGAGCTTTTTCACGCGGTAGTCCAGCTGCGCACGCGTCACGCCCAGCAGCGTGGCCGCGCGCGAGACATTGCCGCCGGTCTGGCGCAGCGCGGCGCGTGTCAGGGCGTCTTCCATCGCCCCCAGCGTGGCGCGGCCGTCGCGCAGCAGGCCCGTGGCCAGTTCGTCCAGCGAGCTGGCGGTGCCGGCGCCTTGCTCGTCCTCGGGCTCGGCGTTGTCGGTGAGGCGCCCGCCCTGGCCCATGCCCAGCAGCGTGGCGCTGTTGAGGGCGTTGTCCACGCTGAACAGGTGGTGGATGTCGATCAGCTCGTCGTCCTGTGCCAGGATCACGCCGCGCTCCAGCACGTTTTCCAGCTCCCGGATATTGCCGGGCCAGCTGTGGTGCAGGATGGCGCGCATCGCGCGCGCGCTGATGCCGCGCACCGGCCGCTGGTGGCGTCTGGCAAAGCGCGCCAGGATCGCGTCGGTGAGCAGCGGGATGTCGTCGCGGCGCTCGCGCAGAGGCTGGATCAGCAGCGGGAAGACGTTGAGGCGGAAGAACAGGTCCTCGCGGAAGCGGCCGTCGCGCACGGCGTCCTGCAGCTTTTCGTTGGTGGCCGCGATGACGCGCACATCGGTACGCAGTGTCCGGCTGCTGCCCAGGCGCTCGAACTCGCCGCTCTGCAGCACGCGCAGCAGCTTGCCCTGGGCGGTCATGCTCAGCGTGGCGATCTCGTCGAGGAAGAGCGTGCCGCCGTCGGCCACCTCGAAACGTCCGGCGCGCGACACGGTGGCGCCCGAGTAGGCGCCGCGCTCGACGCCGAAGAGCTCGGACTCGATCAGCGATTCCGGGATGGCCGCGCAGTTGACCTCGATGAAGGGCAGGTGGGCGCGGCGGCTGTGGCGGTGCACCTCGCGCGCGATCATGCTCTTGCCGACGCCGCTCTCGCCGAGCAGCAGCACGGTGGCGTTGGTGCTGGCGACGCGCAGCATCTTGTGGCGCAGCACATGGGAGGCGGTCGAGGCGCCGACCACGGTCTCGGGGCCGTCCTCGCTGCCGAACAGGCGCGCCGGGGCCGCCGCTGGCGCGCTGGCCTGTGGCTGCGGGCTGGCCCCGGGCATGAAGACCCGGGCGGGCGGGGCCGCCTGCGGCTCCATGAAGCGCAGGTCCTCGGCGGCGTCCTGCCAGCGCGAGACCGGCTTGGCGATGTTGCGGCAGTGCGGGTTGCCCATCGCGCGGCATTCGATCTCGCGCACCAGGATGCGCCGGCCCGCGCAGGTGCTCAGATAGCCCGAGCTGTAGCCGACCTCGGTCCAGCAGGCCGCGTGCGCGCCGACGCCGTGGTGGTGCACATGGCTCTCGTCCTCGATCGAGTGCTTCCAGATCCATTCGCCGTAGAAGTTCTCGCCGTCGATGTTCTGCTCCACGCTCGGCCGCACCAGGTTCTCGGCCAGCACGAAGCCCTGCATCGCATGCATCACGGCACCGGTGCGGACCAGCTCGACCAGGGAGGCCTGGCTGCCGAGGATGCGCCAGGCGGTCTCCGCGTCGCGGCAGCCTGCGGCGTAGCCGATGCGCGTGAGCAGGCCGCGCGCCATGTCCACGCCCAGCGACGCGATCAGCTCCTCGCGCAGCGAGCCGAAGGCCTCGGCATGCAGCAGCACCATGCGGCGCTCGTCCAGCCAGATGCGCCCCTCGTTGGGCGAGAAGCGCAGGCGCGAGGTGAAGTCGCGCATGAGCGGAACGTTCATGTCGACCAGCACATCGGGAACCTTGAAGGTCTCGCCTTCCGCCGCCTCAGGCCGGGGCATGAAGCGCTTGTCTCTCATTTCGTTTTTTGTACTCAGCATGATGACTCATGAAGGTGTTTTAGAAATTTATCAAAGCGCCATGCTGAGTCAATGCGGGACTTCACAAATTGATGAATCGCACGACAGGCCCGATGCCATGTGCATTCGCAGCAATCGAGAGGCCGATGCGGCCTGGTGAAAACACCGAGTTCTCCCATGGAGCGCGAGCCCGATCCGGCCCTGTGGGCGGTCTCCTTCTCTGCCCCTGGCACACCGCTTGCGGAATGGCCGATGCCAAACGCAAAGCAACACAAGGAGACAAGACATGGCGGAGATTCGCAATCTGGGGTACGCGGTATTCGGCGTCAGTGACCTGGCTCGCTGGGAGCATTTCGCCGTCGAGATGCTGGGCCTGCAGGTCGGCCGGCGCGAGGCCGGTGCACTGCTGGCGCTGCGCATGGATGAGTACGAGCAGCGCATCGTGCTGGAGCAGGGCAGCGATGACGACATCCGCGCCGCCGGCTGGGAGCTGGCGAGCGAGGAGGAGCTGGACGCCTACGTCGGGCAGCTGCGCGCGCAGGGCGTGATGGTCGAGTCCTGCAGCGCCGAGCAGGCGCGCCGGCGCCGCGTCGAGAAGCTCTACAGCTGCGACGACCCCAACGGTTTCAAGCACGAGTTCTATTTCGGCCCCGCCATCGCCACCATCACCCGGCCTTTCCACTCCCCCCTGCTGGTGGGCAAGGGCTTCAACACCGGTGCGCTGGGCCTGGGCCACCTGCTGCCGCGCTCGATCGACTACCCGGCCTCGGTCAAGTTCTACCAGCAGGTGCTGGGCCTGAAGCTCAGCGACTACATCCGCGAGGAAATGGCGCCCGGCATCGTCGTCGACGCGACCTTCTTCCACACCCGTACCGGGCGGCACCACTCGCTGGCCACGGCGGCGATCCCGAGCCAGAAGATCCTCAACCACCTGATGATCGAGCTGCAGTCGATGGACGACGTCGGCCTGGCCTACGACCGCTGCGTCAAGGCCGGCTACCCGATGGTGCTGGAGCTGGGCCACCACCCGAACGACGAGATGTTCTCCTTCTATGTCGTCACGCCTTCGGGCTTCGCGATCGAGTACGGCTGGGGCGGCATCGTCATCGACGACGCCAACTGGCAGGTGCGCAGCTACACCAAGCTCAGCGACTGGGGCCACAAGCGCAATGTGCCGCCCGCACCCGCCGCCTGACGCATCACCTCCGGAGCAGTCAACATGCAAAGCGCCGTCATCGCGGGTCAGCAGCGGCCCGCGCACACCTCCGCCGCAGCGTGCCCATCCAGCAGTGGGTCCGGAACATCCGGCATGGGCATCGATGCCAGCGCCTTCCGCGCCGGCATGGCCCGGCTGGGTGGGGCCTGCACCATCATCACCGGCCAGCACGAGGGCGAACGCGCCGGGCTCACGGCCACGGCGGTGTGCTCGGTCAGCGCCGAGCCGCCGCGCCTGCTGGTCTGCGTCAACCGCAGCGTGCGTGCCCATCAGCTCATCGCCGACAGCGCACGCCTGGGGGTCAACGTGCTGGGCCCGGCGCACGAGGAACTGGCCAAGCGCTTCGCCGGCATGGTGCAGGGCGTGGTCGGCGGCGACCGCTTCCTCGACGGGGCGTGGATGCAGAGCCCGCGAGGCGTGCCGGTGCTTGCCGATGCCCTGGTCAGCTTCGAGTGCGAGGTGATCGAGGAGACCGTCTCGGGCACCCACAGCATCTTTCTCTGCGAGGTCACCGACGTTGCCACCGCTGGCAATGCCCACTCGGCCCTCGTCTATTTCAACCGCCACTTCGTGCCGATCTCGGCGGCCTGACCCGCCGCACAAAACCCAAGAAGGAGACAACAGCCATGTCCGCCGTACTCAAACAAGCCGCTCCGGGCGACGTGCCCAGCATGGAGGAACTGATCGCCCGCGCCCGCGCGATGCTGCCGATGCTGCGCGAGCGGGCCAACTCGGTCGAGGAGAACCGCAAGGTCTCCAAGGAGACCATCAAGGCCTTCGTCGACGCGGGCTTCTTCAAGATCGTCCAGCCCAGGCGCTGGGGCGGCTGGGAGATGAACCCCGAGGTCTTCATGCGCGTGCTGATGGAGCTGGGCCGCGGCTGCTGCAGCAGCGCCTGGAACATGATGATCCTGGGCGTGCACCAGTGGGAGTTCGGCCATCTGCCGGAGCAGGCCTGCGCCGATGTCTGGGGCAAGGATGACAGCGTCATCATCGCCTCCTCGTATCCGCCGGCCGGCAAGGTGACCCAGGTCGAGGGCGGCTACCTGCTCGAAGGCCAGTGGCCCACCTCCAGCGGCACCGACCATGGCGAATGGGCCTTCATCGGCGGCTTCCTGAAGGACGCCAACGGCATGCCCTACGACCGCTATTCCTTCCTGGTGCCGCGCAGCGACTACGAGATCATCGACGACTGGCATGTCTTCGGCCTGAAGGGCACGGGCAGCAAGAGCCTGCGCATCAAGAATGCCTTCGTGCCCGCGCACCGCGCCCACAGCATGGCCCGCTACGAGATGTCCGAGCGCGGCGAGATGTATCTGTGGCCCTTCAGCATGCTGTTCTTCGCCGCCGTGTCCTCGGTGATCGTCGGCTTCGGCCAGCAGGCCATCGACCAGTACGCCGAGCAGATGAAGGTGCGCACGCACACCGGCACCACCATCGGCGCCGCCACCAGCCCCTATGTGCGCGACCGCCTGGGCAATGCCGTGGTGCGCGTCAACTCGGCGCGTGCGCGGCTGCTGCAGATGATGGCCGAGACCACGCCCCTGGTGCAGCGCCGCGAGCTGATCCCGACCGACGACTGGGTGCGCTATATGTGCGAGATCGCCCATGTGGGCCGCAATGTCGAGGAAGCCGTGCTGCTGCTCTACAAGGCCACCGGCGCGCGCGGCGTCTACAGCAGTAACCCGCTGCAGCGCACGCTGCGCGACGTGCTGGCCGCGGCCAACCACATCACGCAGAACGCCGACGACAGCTCCGGCGTGCTGGGCGGCCACATGCTGGGCATGCCGCTGCCGCCGCTGATGTTCGGCGCCATGGACCCGCCGGCGGCCTGATCGGCACCGCGCTCTCGAAGATCCGCATCCGCCAAGCCCGCCCACCAGAGGCGGGCGGGGATCCGGCCGGCCGCCCCTCGTCGGGGCTGCCGGCCGGCAGACAAGAAAACCACCGGAGACAAGAAACATGCAAACCAGGACATGGGGCCTGCGCAAGGTCCGTCGTTCGTCGACTCTTCGACCTCTGATCGCCCTGATGGCGGCTTCTGGCGCCTTGGGCGCACTGCCCGCGCAGGCCTTCGAGATCGAGACCGGCAACGCCGATCTGAAGGCGCGTTGGGACAACACGCTGAAGTACAGCAACGCCTTCCGGCTCAAGAACCCGTCGGCCAAGCTGCTGTCGGACCTCAACCTCGATGACGGCGACCGCAACTTCAGCAAGGGCCTGATCTCCAACCGCGTCGACCTGCTGAGCGAGTTCGACATCGGCTACCAGAACTTCGGCGCCCGCCTCTCGGGCGCGGCCTGGTACGACACGGTCTACAACCGCAAGAACGACAACGACTCGCCGGCCACGGCCAATGCACTGAGCGTGGCGAACAACGAGTTCACCCGCGAGACGCGCCGTCTGCACGGCCGCAAGGCGGAGGTGCTCGACGCCTATGTCTACGGCCGTTTTGACCTCGACGGTCGCCAGGCCACGGTGCGCCTGGGCAAGCACACCCTGCTTTACGGCGAGAGCCTGTTCTTCGGCGCCAACGGCATCGCCGGTGCGCAGGCACCGGTGGACGTGATCAAGGCCCTGTCGGTGCCGGGCTCGCAGGTCAAGGAAATCCTGATGCCGGTGCAGCAGATCTCCACGCAGATCCAGCTGAGCCCGGAGCTGAGCTTCGGCGCCTACTACCAGTTCAAGTGGGAGAAGCTGCGCCTGCCGGGCGTGGGCAGCTACTTCAGCGGCCTGGACATCGGCGGGCCCGGCGCCGAGCGCCTGCTGCTGCCGGCGGCCATGGCGCCTTTCCCCAACGCTGCCTTCTTCCATGCCGCCGATGTCGATGCGAAGGACTCGGGCCAGGGCGGCATGCAGCTGCGCTGGCGCCCCAAGGGCGGCGATACCGAGTACGGCTTCTACGCGCTGAACTTCCATGCGAAGACGCCCTGGGTCATCGCCACCGTGCCGAACGGCGTGAACCCGGCGACCGGCCAGCTCGGCACCTTCCACTTCGCCTATCCGGAGAACATCAAGCTCTACGGTGCCAGCTTCAGCACCACCATCGGCGATGCCGGCGTGGCCGGCGAGGTCTCGGTGCGCCGCAACAACGGCCTGACCAGCCAGGGGCAGACCAGCTACGGCGAGATCACGCGCGGCAATACCGCCCATGCCCAGGTCTCGCTGCTCTATGCCTTCAACAGCACCGCCCTGTGGGACGGCGCGCAGATGGCGGCCGAGGTGGCCTGGAACCGCATCACCAGCGTCAAGAACGCACCGCTGAATCTGGACCCCGAGGCGACGCGCGATGCCTGGGGCTGGCGCGTGCTGTTCGAGCCGACCTGGTATCAGGTGCTGCCGGCCTTCGACCTGTCCATGCCCATCAACCTCGGCTACGCCCCCAAGGGCCGCTCCGCGGTGGCGCCGGTCGGCACCGACAAGGGCGGCGACCTGACCATAGGCCTGAATGGCGAGTACGCCAAGCAGTGGAAGCTGGGCCTGGCCTACACGCACTACTTCGGCAGCGAATCGCTGATGCTGGACGGCAGCGTGCTTCGCTACAACAACCTCTTCAAGCAGTCCTCCAAGGATCGCGACTTCATCGCCTTCACGGTGCAGCGCACGTTCTGATCCTGACGAATAGAACCGGAGACAAGATCCATGCAAACCAAGACCTTCACCCAACTGGCTGCGGCGACCGCGCTGCTGGCCTGCGCCGCGACCGCCGGCGCCGCCGTCTCGGCCCAGGAAGCCGAGGCGCTCAAGTCCACGCTGACGCCCATGGGCGCGGAAAAGGCCGGCAACAAGGACGGCAGCATCCCGGCCTGGACCGGCGGCTACGCCAACGCGACGCCCGCCTTCAAGGCCGGCGATCGCCGCGTCGACCCCTTCGCGGCGGACAAGCCCCTGTACTCGATCACGGCCGAGAACATGGACAAGCATGCCGACAAGCTCAGCGATGGCGCCAAGGCCTTGCTGAAGAAGTACAAGAGCTTCCGCATCGACGTCTACCCGACCCAGCGCAGCGCGCTGGCGCCGCAGTGGTTCTATGACGCCACGCTCAAGAACGCCACCCGGGTCAAGCTGGCGTCCGGCGGCCTGGGCATCGATATCGCCGGCAGCGCCGGCGGCGTGCCCTTCCCGATCCCGAAGAACGGCGACGAGGTGCGCTGGAACAGCGATCTGCGCTGGCGTGGCGAGTCGATCACGGCGCGCCAGAAGATCTGGACCGTGACGCCCGCCGGCCAGCAGGTGCTGGCCTCGGACATCAACGCGCACGAGCAGTTCCCTTGGAACTACGCGCCCGGCGGCGAGCTGAAGTTCGACGTGGCCACCACGCCTCTGCGCTACTACCTGCAGTTCGTCAACGGCCCGGCCTTCCGTGCCGGTGAAGGCCTGCTGGGCCATTTCCCGGCCGACTATGCCAAGGAGTCGACCCAGGCCTGGACGTATCTGGCCGGCCAGCGCCGCGTGCGCCGCGCGCCCAGCGTGGGCTTCGACACGCCGGACTTCGTGGCCTCGGGCGCCAGCTTTTTCGACGAGGTGATGGCGCCGGGCGGCAACCCCGAGCGCTTCGACTGGAAGCTGGTCGGCAAGCAGGAAATGATCGTGCCCTACAACAACAACAAGCTGTTCGCGGTGAAGGACCAGGACGCGATGGGCGTGAACCACCTCAAGCCGGAGGTGATGCGCTGGGAGCTGCACCGCGTCTGGGTGCTGGAGGCCACGCGCAAGCAGGGCCAGCGCCACGCCGTCGCCAAGCGCCGCTTCTACATCGACGAGGACAGCTGGTCCAACCTGCTGATGGACGGCTGGGACGACCAGGGCGCCCTGTGGCGCACCACGCTGCAGCTGGGCTTCAGCGCGCCCGACATCCCGGCCTATGTGGGCGGCACCTGCTTCGACGTCTTCCACAACCTGCAGACCGGCCAGTACATCTACCGCTGCGGCATGGGCGACGCGCAGCCGCAGTACCAGGCCGTGAAGCCGCGCAACGCCAACTTCTACGCGCCCGACGCGCTGGCGGGGCAGGGCGTGCGCTGAGCCGCCTCGCGCGCGGGCCTGCGCTCCCGTAGCTGTGCGCAGGCCCGACGCGGGTTTCCGTTCTTCCTTCTCCTCTGGACCTCAGGGCGGCGCGACCGTGGCCGCTGATGGACTGACTCGATGCAAAAGCTCTCGAAGATGAAGCTGGGCCTCGCGGCCACGGCCGCGGGCCTGGCCCTGCTGCTGGGTGCCGTGCTGCGCGCCCAGGCCCTGGGTGCCGCGCCCGCGGCGGCGGGCGACGATCCGATGCAGAGCGCGGCCAAGCCCTCGCGCCTGGCCGCACGCTCCGTGCTGGTGGCGGCGGCGCGCGCCGGCAGCCGCCTGGTGGTGGCGGGCGAGCGCGGTCATGTGCTGCTCTCCGACGACCAGGGCCGCAGCTGGCGCCAGGCGCGGGTGCCGGTCAGCGTGACGCTGACGACACTGCGCTTTGTCGACGCCCAGCTCGGCTGGGCGGTGGGCCATAGCGGCGTGATCCTGCACAGCAGCGACGGCGGCGAGAGCTGGGTCAAGCAGCTCGATGGCCGGCAGGCCCTGGACCTGCTCGGCAGGCTGGCCGAGGTCGAGCCGGCGCTGCGCGAGCGCATCGAGCGCCAGCGCCAGGACGGGCCGGACAAGCCCTTCCTGGCCCTGCATTTCAGCGACGCGCGCCGCGGCCTGGCCGTGGGAGCCTATGGCCTGGCCTTCGAGACCCTCGATGGCGGCGCGCACTGGCAGCCGGCCATCCAGGCCATTCCCAACCCGGACGAACGCCACCTCTATGTGCTGCACGAGCGCGCCGATGGCCTCTACCTCGCCGGCGAGCAGGGCCAGATGTGGCGCCGCGCGCCGGGTGAGGCGCGCTTCGCTGCGCTGGACTCGCCTTTCCAGAGCACGGTGTTCGAGCTGCTCAGCGGCCCCGATGGCGCGTTGCTGGCCATGGGCCTGGGGGGCAAGCTGCACCGCAGCGCCGACCAGGGCCGCAGCTGGACCAGCAGCGAGCCCGCCGGCAAGGCCGCGCTGACGGCCGCCCTGCGGCTGCAGCAAGGCGAGCTGGTGCTGGCCAGCGAGGCCGGCCAGCTGCTGCTCAGCCGCGACGCCGGCCGGAGCTTCCAGCCGCTGGCGCAGCCGCCGTTCCCGACCGCCGGGCTGGCCGACGGCGGCGACGGCCAGCTGCTGGCCGTCGGCCCGCTGGGCGCGCAGCTGATCTCCCTGAACTCCTCCGCAGCCAAGCGCTGAAGACCCGCCATGGCCGTCTCGACCTCATCCGCCACCGACTTCAGCGCCATCAGCCGCCTGGAGGATTTCGACCCGCGCTCCGGCAACTGGCTGGAACGCCTGCTCTTCAACCAACGCCTGTGGGTGATGCTGGCCTGCGCGCTGGCCACGCTGCTGCTGGCCTGGAGCGCGCTGGGCGTGCGGCTCAATGCCAGTTTCGCCAAGACCATCCCGACCCACCATCCCTTCGTCGTCAACTACCTCGGCCAGGAGAAGGACCTCAAGGGCCTGTCCAACGTCGTGCGCCTGACCGTGGCCATGCCGGGCGAGGGCGACATCTTCGACGCCGCCTATATCGAGACGCTGCGCCGGCTCAACGACGAGGTCTATGCGCTGCCCGGCGTGGACCGTTCCTTCATGAAGTCGCTGTGGATGCCGGCCGTGCGCTGGATCGCCAGCACCGAGGACGGCTACGAGGGCGGGCCGGTGATGCCGCCCGACTACAACGGCTCTGCGGCCTCGATCGCCAAGCTGGCCGACAACGTGCGCCGCTCGGGCGAGATCGGCCAGCTGGTGGCGCCGAATCTGCGCAGCTCGGTGATCTACGTGCCGCTGCTGGAGAAGAACGCCGAGACCGGCGCGGCGCTGGACTACGGCCAGCTCTCGCAGCGCCTGGAGGGCCTGCGCGCCAAGTACGAGGCGCAGGGCGTGAAGATCCACATCACCGGCTTCGCCAAGGTGATGGGCGACCTGATCGACGGCCTCTACGCGGTGCTGGGCT
>Ga0255338_1004581_pt1 | contig 14021 bp, 15 predicted proteins | sample MeOH1_35cm_T4_19_FD_203715 | JGI IMG/M metagenome (GOLD analysis project Ga0255338, IMG submission 203715) | Sandy soil microbial communities from University of British Columbia, Vancouver, Canada - MeOH1_35cm_T4_195 | ecosystem: Engineered > Artificial ecosystem > Sand microcosm > Unclassified ...
CTTGACTATCTTGTATTGCTCGACGCACGACCTCTGTCGTACGGGCGCTTCCGTGCAGTATCTGTCCCATAAATCTTCCCTCCGTAGCTGGCCGTATATTACACCAGCACACCGTGGGACTAAACAATTTTAGGCTCTGTATTTTTAGGTTGTACGCGAATGATCGGAAAAATCATCTTCCAGATTCAAACTCAAAAACCACATCACGTGCAGATTGGCGTTGGCCATGTCTTCACCCACTTTATCACTGAGACCTCCATTCCATATGCCTACTAAAAGCATTTTGTACAGCAGCAAACCTGGATAGGCAGGATATCCTGTGGCGTCAGATGTGGACGACGCGTAATGCTGAGCAATTGCTTGCGCTAGCGGTTTCCAATCAATCAACTGATCAACTTGATTGGGAAAATTTCCTTTGCCCGTGCGGCGAGTCACATCAAAATCTGGAAAGCTCATAACAAAATTACAATCCATTGATTGAAAACATGAGTTATATCATCTGCCAGCTTTTTATCGCTTGCTGCCGTGCAAAGGTCTCCACTTAAATTAAAACTGGTTTTGGATCAGGCGTGATCAGTAAGTCTTCAGGGTTATATTGTAGCCATAAAGTATCGTTATCAATTACATAAGTATCATGCATGTTGCCCTTTTCACCACTAGGTAAGCGAAGGGAATCATCCCGATGTACTAAGTCGTCCCGAATCCAGGCGTCAAACTGATCTAGTCCCGAAAAACCTTCGTCAAAATAGGTGGCAAGCCGCCGGAACAACTTTGGCCATAAAACCAGCGTCTGGACATCGGCAAGATTACCCATAGTGCTGCCTTGATCCATGTTAACGTCTTCACTCGCCCAAAGCTCAGTATTGGCATTACGGGCAGCGTGCACCCGAGTACGCAGATGCTTGACCAGAGAAATTGGCATCGTATCATAGGGTTCGACATAGACTAATCCTGCCTCTATGAGCTTAGCATTGATACTGTCATCGAGGATTGCATTGGTCACAAATACTTTCTCACCGTCTACACGACTCGTCGCGCCTGTATACACTATACCGAGCAACCGGCCATTGGCTTCGATACCATTGGCGATAACATAACCTGGCAACGGGTTGGCATCAACTGATTGCACGACATTGGGGGAATCGGAAAAGAATTTTACATTGGTAAAGCCTAATTGCGCTAAATTAAAATCTCGTGCTTTATTTGCAAAACTAAGGTCTTGGTGCGTGTTATTAAAATGGGTTTCAAGGGCATCAATCCCCTCATAACGTACATTGATCCTGCCGCCCGTCCTGATATCGGGTGCTCTTCCAGAAAATCTTGGCAGGTTTCGTACCAGATCAATTGAATCCGGCTCAAAAGAAACGGTGTCGCCGTCCGGTTGCGGGCCTTGCCGAGGTTTATTAGGATTATGAATCCAATATCTCCCTTTAATTAAAGTATAGCGGGGTTTTACTTGTGGCTTTTTGGGCTGTTTCATCGCTTTCTCCTGATTAGATGTGGGGAGCGCATATCTACAACTAGATCTTGATTGTTGTACGATATTTACGTTGATGCAGTTATATTAATTTCATTTGTCTTTCGCATTACAACCTCCCAATTCACGATGAATAGCGTGCGCCATTCGGAGCGTGAGTGCCGCAATAGTCAAAGTTGGATTTGAAGTGGCGCTGGTGGCAAATACGCTAGAACCCGCAATCCATAAATTCGGCACATCGTGCGCACGACCCCACCGATCAACGACCGAATTGGCCGGATCGTCGCCCATGATTGTGGTTCCCATGATATGTGCCGCCGTATTCCAATTCATACGTCCAGTCTGGGGATTTTCGAGTGGTTTAGCGGTTGGACTGATGGTGGCGCCCATCACTGTAAAAAGCTCTTTTGCGGTCTCGTATCCTTCTCGTAAACCGCCTTGTACATAAGCCCCGATATCAAAATTGAATCGTGGTCGTGGGATACCAAGCACATCCTTCTTATCCGATAGGTTGATACGATTTGTCTGTTCCGCCAGCATTTCGGTAGAAAAACTCAAGCGGAGCATTCTTGGTATTTGTTCAGCAATGGCACCAGGCAAGGCCGAACCGTATTTCCCTTCTTTAAGCAGTCCATCAATAACCGTTGCGGGAGAACCCGCCCGTCCCCAACCATCGTTACCTATGGTCATGCGGAAAGCGCTTCGCTGGCTGCGGAAAGCCCCATCACGAAAATCTTCAATTGCGGTAACACTTTGAGGACCCCGGAATGGGTATATAGGCTCCGGAAACATGGCGATCAGCTCAAACTGGATATGATCCATCAGATTACGACCAACTTGGTCGCTGGAATTCGCCAAATTCCCTGACATAAGCAACAGTTTTGGGGTTTCAATAGCATGGGCGGCAAGGACTACCAAGCTGCCTCGAATCGATTTTTCCTGTGGTATCTCGCTTGATTTCCAGTCGATGTAATGGACTGTGTTTACACATCCGTCATAACCTTTTTCCAAGCGAGTCACCACAGCTCCACTGCGTAATTCGACATTCGGATGTTCTAACGCTCGGCGCAAATGGACGGTGGCATCGTATTTAGCCTGGATTGGGCAGAGCGGAATACAGTTGGAATGGCCTTCACAGGCCGGGCGATTGTCAAATACCCTGCTGTTGCGGGCTTGTGGGGTGGTGGCTATATGGATTGGTTTGCCGCGGATAGTTTTCCCTTCGATTTTTTCTTTGATTTTAAGGTCACTATAACCAAGTGGGATGCCCGGCATTGGAAACGGTTGGCTGCGGTAACCGCCAAATAGCCCATCCAACTCATCGTGATTGCCGGAAACGCCCAATTCCCATTCTGCTTGTGAATACCATTGCTCTAATTCATTGTAATCCAGCGGCCAATCACGACCAACGCCAAATTCGCTATGCAAATGGAAATCGCTTGGAATATAGCGCGGGGTGTTGCCACGCCACGCCCAAGTGCTGCCACCAACCATACGGTTATAGCTGGCTTTGAACGGATCGCTGTTTTGTGGCGTGGCATCTTGAAAATAATCGTAATAATTATTAGGATCGTTTTTTTGATCAGCAAGTTCGCGTTGCGAACTCTCGGCGGCGGGCGCATATTTTCGGCTTTCAAGGTCTTTATAGGGAGCAAAGGGATCACCTCGATTGCCTTGGGTATCCATCATATGGTGAAACTGAAGGCGTTGGCCGTTGCTGATGCCGTTATCACCCGCCTCCAGGATGAGAATTTTGTAATTATCTAGTTGGGCTAGCTTCCAGGCGGTCAGGGCACCGGCAACGCCAGAACCGATGATAATAATGTCGTATTCATTGTGCATGTCTGTCTCCTCGGTTTTATCAGATTAATCTGAAACTGGCTTAGGTTTGTTTGACCAGTAACCATGCAACTGGGTTGAGAAACCAATGGGATGCGCCTTGATGCGCGACCATACCTCACCCCGCTCGTAGAATCCCCCATCAATAAGAACATCCTTTTCATCTTTAAACTGCGAAAAATACCAAACATTTACAATTTGTTTGGCGACGACCTCATTGTCCTTAAACACTTGAGTTCCACGTAAATTTGCAAGAAGTGCATCATCCACTGAAGGTTTCGGGGTGGTCGTTGCCAAGGTTTTGTAAGCATCCAGTAAGGCGGGGAATTTCACAGGGAAAGTACCTTTTAACCGGCGGATATATTCTTCGGCGATCGGCATATTGAGTGCGCGATCCTCAGGATCATTCAACAGGGCATCGTAAAGCCCGGTCAGCAACGCCGATAACTCCAAGAAAGCATCTTTATCGTCCATACAATCCTCCTCGTTAGGTTTTAAAAAGGCTGAAAGATTATTTCATGTTGTAGTGAACAGCTTATGTAGCAATGGTTATAGTTGCACCCGAATAGGGAGGGTTTACAGAAAGTTAAATTACTTTTAAGGTTACTCGTTATTTCCAGTAATTTCTATGATCTTTTAAACAAAAGTAATGTGGAATATTTACTTGTAATTCTATTTAGTCGGCCCTGAAATATCCACAAGCACTTGATATTAGTTATAAATGCACTGATTCTTAATGCTCATAACGACCGGAAATGTTAAAATATCCAAGTGTTTTCTGGTCGAAATGGTGATTAATAAATGCTAAGACGTAGCAGTACGATTCATCAGCCGAATTTGTGTGGGACAGATTTTTTGATGCAGTTGGATCCCAATGATCCGTTGCTGAAGCTTGCATCAGCAATACCGTGGCAAGAGTTTGATGAAGCGTTTTCGATTTATTACACGCAATCGACAGGCGCGCCGAGTAAGCCGATCCGGCTGATGGTTGGGCTATTGATACTGAAGCAGTTAGAGAATCTGAGTGACGAATCGATAGTATTGCAGTGGAAGCGCAATCCTTATTACCGGGCTTTTTGCGGCATGAAAGAATTCCAGCAGAAGCTGCCTTGCCATAGCACGGAGCTGGTGCATTTTCGCAAACGCATAGGTGTGCCGGGCATGGAGCGGATTTTTCAGATGAGCGTTGGTTTGCATGGGAAATCGGCGCTGGAAGATGTGGTTCATGTTGACACGACTGTGCATGAGAAGAACATCACGTACCCAACGGATAGCAAACTAGCGATCAAGATTATCAATCGCCTCAACAAGATTGGTCCCGCCCGCGGTATTTCACAGCGGCGTACTTTTGCCAAAGAAGTGAAGTCACTGCGCCTGGATATTCGGCACTATCGACACGTGAAGAAAAGAGCCAAAGCTAAACGCGCATTAAAGCGGCTCAGAACCATTGCAGGTGTATTGATACGGGAGCTCAGGAGAGAATTACCGCAGCACTGTCTGTTTGAATGCTATCAACGGGACTTTCTATTGTATGAGCGCGTATTACGGCAACAGCAAAACGATAAAAACAAGATCTACTCATTGCACGAACCGCAAGTGTACTGTGTCGCCAAGGGGAAAGACCACAAACAATATGAGTACGGCAGCAAGGCATCGATCGCCAGTACCGCAAAAGGTAATCTGATCGTCGGCGTAATCAGTCACGAACAGAACCTGCATGACAGCAATACGTTACTCGAAATCCTGCGTCATGTAGAGATTTCGCGCGGGAAAGCTGCCGAGCAAACCGTATGCGATCGCGGCTACCGCGGCAAACGTGAAGTCAGTGGAACTCAGATCATTTTGCCTGGAAAGGCATTGAAGAAGGATACCCGGTACCAGAAAGACAAGAAGCGAAAACAGTGCAGGAGGCGTGCCGCGATTGAATCCATTATTGGCCACCTAAAGTCGGATTATCGAATGGCGAGGAACTATCTGAAAGGCGCTATCGGCGATCGCATCAACCTGCTGATGGCTGCTTGCGCATGGAATCTAAAACAATGGCTGCTGGCCATTTTTTGGCTCTTTCTTCCATGGCGAAAACTGCAAATTTATCGGATTCCTTGATGGAAATTTAAACTACCGGGGCATGCATTTTAGTAGACAACAGTTTTCTCGGATAGCTTTTCCAGAACAACTGTTGTTTGATACTTTTTCAGGGTCGACTAATTATGATTGGTCGTTTAACGATAAGAAATGAATATATTCGATAGTAAAAGCTTTTTACTGGCTTGTTTTGTGTTGGTTACGGCGATGCTAAATGGAATTACTTGCGCAAACGCCGCATCTCAGCGGCTGGTGTTGACAGGTTCCAGTACCGTGGCGCCATTAGTCGGTGAGATTGCGCGGCGATTTGAAACTATCAACCCTGGCGTGCGCATTGATGTGCAAACCGGAGGCTCTGCACGCGGTATACTGGATATCCGCAAAGGCACAGCAGACATTGGTATGGTATCGCGTGCACTCAAGCCGGATGAAACAGATCTGCGTGCATTTGCGATTGCACTTGATGGTGTCAGCATTATTTTGCATGCCAATAACCGGGTTAATACGCTCAGCAAGCAACAGATCATCGATATTTTTACCGGCAAAATAACTAACTGGAAATTGGTGGGCGGAGCAGATGCTCGCATTACAGTGGTTACTAAAGCCGAGGGACGATCAACCCTGGAATTATTCCTGCACTATTTCCAGCTAACAAATAGTGCAATTAAGCCACACATCATCATCGGCGATAATCCGCAAGGTATCAAAATAGTGGCAGGGAATCCGCATGCCATTGGCTATGTATCTATTGGCGCAGCAGAATATGAAGCCGGGCGCGGTGCGCCAATCCGATTAATGCCATTGGATGGTGTAGATGCTTCCGTCGTCAATGTGCGCAATGGGACTTTTCCATTGTCGCGTCCGCTGAATCTGATTACATCCCGCGAACCGCAGGGATTGATCCAACGCTTCATAGAATTTGCTCGTTCACCCCAAATCCATGATTTGGTCGAAGCGCAATATTTTGTTCTTTTCCGTGACTGACAAACTGGTATTGATTGTGTTGCGATTAGGCGCGGTGATTGCAGCGCTGGTTATGTTGCTGATTCTGATTTTCTTGTTGACTGAATCCTGGCCCGCTTTGATTCAGATAACTCCAACACGATTTTTGACGGATGCATCATGGCATCCACTTGAATCGACCTATAATTTGACCCCCATGTTTTCAGGTACTTTGCTAGCAAGTGTGGGTGCATTAGTGTTAGCGATTCCTCTGGGTCTCGCTTCCGCACTGTTTATCGTCTTTTATGCTTCTGCACGGCTTGCAACTTCTTATAGACGCTTGATTGAATTGCTGGCTGGCATTCCTTCTGTGGTTTTTGGATTCTGGGGGTTAACTACGCTGGTTCCACTCATTACCCAATTGCATCCGCCGGGTGCCAGCTTGCTAGCCGCTATCCTGGTTCTAACATTGATGATTCTGCCCACTATTACGCTAACCGCTTTTTCGGCACCGCAAGCGGTTCCTGATGAATTTTTGCGCGGCGCGACAGCATTAGGGTTGTCGCGTTGGGGAATGATTTCTGGGGTTGCATTGCCTGCGGCACGAATAGGCATTGTGGCAGGTATCATTCTAGCTGCGGGCCGAGCGATCGGTGAAACCATGGCAGTATTAATGGTTGCCGGTAATGTGGTGCAACATCCTGCCGGTTTGTTCGATCCAATTCGTACATTGGCCGCGAATATTGCGCTGGAAATGGCGTATGCCATGGGAGATCACCGTGCAGTATTGTTTGTAACAGGTTTTCTGCTTATGTTGCTGATTATAATCCTTGCAGTAGCGGCCGATTGGTTAAAGAAGAACAGTCAGGATTGGAGCGCATCTTCATGAATAAGCGGCTGCTATATCGTGACCATTTGGCACAGTGGCTGATTTATCTTGCGGTATTGACGGTCAGTGCGGTTTTTATTTGGATACTGAGTGATCTTACGAGAGGTGGTATTACTCATCTTTCATGGGATTTCCTGACAGAATCACCGCATGATGCAGGACGCTCTGGTGGAATTGGGCCCATCCTGATTTCTACGTTTTGGATATTGCTGGTGGCATTGACTGCTGCTTTGCCGCTTGCCTGGACAGCAGCGATACTGTTGGCTGAATTTGTATCCAGCAGCAGCCGGTTTGGAATAATTGTCCGTTTTAGCTTGCAAGTGCTGGCCGGTGTGCCGTCGATAGTTTTCGGGCTATTTGGCAATGCTTTCTTTAGTATTTATCTGGGTATGGGGTTCTCCATTTTGTCAGGTGGATTAACGCTGGCTTGTATGCTGTTGCCGATTCTGGTCAGTACGGCGAAAGCCGGTTTGTGCGCGGTGCCGCAAAGCTATCGTTTATCGGCTGCGGCACTGGGTATGTCAAAGACGGCGTCGCTGATCCATTTGTTGTTACCTGCGGCAGCGCCTGCGCTTGCAGCGGGGTTGCTTTTGGGCATTGGCCGTGCAATTGCTGAAACGGCAGCGTTGATATTTACCAGCGGTTATGTCGACCGCGTGCCCGGTTCACTACTAGATTCAGGACGTGCATTAGCATTGCATATTTTCGATTTATCGATGAATGTGCCCGGTGGCGATCAGCCAGCCTATGCCTCGGCTCTGGTGCTGGTGGCTTTATTGTTGTGTATTAATATCCTGGTGATAAAATTTGCCTATGGCCTGCAGCGCAAAAGGATAATGCCCGTATGACGATGTACCCAAGTCAATCTGCCAAGAAAAATAACTGCTGTGAGAGTGCTTTTACCTTGGGACCATTGCACACCGGTCCAGCGTGTTGTGATCCGCAACCCGTAGTTCAGGTTGAGAGTCTATCGCTTCAATATGGCCATAAAATGGCACTAGAGAATGTGACGCTGGATATCTACCGAGGCTACATTACTGCATTGATCGGTCCTTCAGGGTGCGGTAAAACCAGTTTTCTTTCGGCGCTTAACCGGCTGGTTGATTTGATTCCTGCATGCAGAGTTACTGGGCGCATACGTGTCGATGGCAGGGATATTTATGAATCTGCTTGTGATGTACAAGCATTGCGGCGGCAAATCGGCATGATATTTCAGAAACCTGTGCCGTTTCCCTTGTCTATTCGCCGCAATATTGCGCTGCCTCTGCATGAACATGGCATCAGACAACGTAGCGAAGTGGATGCGATTGTGGAACAAGTGATTGTGGAACAAGTACTAAGGGATGTAGGATTGTGGGACGAAGTGTGTGATCGCTTGGATGCCGCAGCACTTAGCTTGTCGGGTGGACAGCAACAGCGTCTTTGCATCGCGCGCGCATTGGCGTTAAGTCCGAAAATATTGTTGATGGATGAGCCATGTAGCGCGCTTGATCCCATTGCATCCGGAGTAGTGGAAGATCTGATTAGCCGATTAAGTGGTCACTATACTATTGTCCTTGTTACACATAATCTGGCCCAGGCAAAGCGTATCGCCAACTATGCTGCATTTTTCTGGGTCAAAGAACGTGCTGGACAGTTGATTGAGTTTGGCCGGTGCAGAAATATCTTTGAAACACCAACTCACGAACTGACGGCGGCTTATGTCAATGGTACTAGAGGATAATAGCTTTGAAATATGTTGATCAGGTCATTGCTCTTTTTTAGAGGATGGCAAGTGTCGTTTGAAATCCATACGCTGATGCAAAATCCGAACGATCAAAATATCTGCATTGAGTACATAAAACACGACATGGGATTGATATTCAAATCGCTTTAGGTTTGGCGCAAGCTCTGCGGCACTTCGACCTAGCTGCGGATTCTCGGCTAGAATTTCAAAGCAATTATTAAGTCCATCTCGATAAAAACGAGCTTGTTCAATACCAAAAGATTGAATGGTGAAATCGGCAATTTCAGACAGGTCGGTAACAGCGCGATTCGTTAAGTGGAATTTACCCACGTTTATTTTTAGAGCGTTGCTCGGCTTCTTCCCAAATCTCGCCTACAGTTTTATTGCTTACGCCACTGTCCAACCCTTCCTGAATGGCTTGTTTTAAAGCCAGAAATTGTGCATTCTGTTCCTGGTCGCGGCGTACAAGATCACGGATATATTCACTGTCATTCGTGAATCCGCCAGCTGCAATTTGTGTTTTGATCCATTGATCTTGCTTGTCCGTTAGTGTAATAGTTTTTCGTATGGTTGCCATGTTGATTCTCAAGTATTTAATAGATTAATCATACTATTGGTGCTGTATAGCATATTAGCACTTTCAAAAACCTGCTGGTTATTTTATGCAACCAATCTATCAATCAGCCCAATGATATGGTCAGATTCCATCATACTGCTGAGTACTGGATGCTCATACTCAGACAAAACAGCTTCTCTCAATTGATTCAATTCAGCGGGGCTGGTATCAGCCTTTAACAAAACATAGTAGATCAATTCATATCTAATCTGACTCAGATTATCCACAATAAACGAAAGCTCATTACGCTTCACACAAGCAATCATGGCCTGTCGTTGTAGCCATAAATCTTTTCCCCAGGTATCAGGAGCATCTTCCAGGCTTGTTAATGCAATTCTCCGAATGATTTCAGAATCGCTGTGATGATTGATGATATATGATAGGGCAAAGGATATCGCTGGATACAATGCATCGAATCTGTTCCATTCAGCGAGAGTGGTATCGTCAATGTGATCCAAGATGCCAAATTCTTCTATCTGTTCCTTTGGCTCACTTTTTTCTTTCCCAATACCTAGAAGCCACCAGTCATGATAGAAATTCAGCAAATCTAAAGCATGATTGAGAATGCTCTCTTTATCCGCAATAAACTGATTCCAGCAGGCTTCATCGCTAAACAGGTTTATATCGCTGAGTTCTGCTTTGAATGCACTGGAACTGGCTTGTCTTCGAGTGAGATAGGCTTGGACGGCTGTATGTCCAAATTTGTCTTGCAGGGTATTGAAAAGCTCAACATCAAAACCGTGAACGAAATAATGATCATATAAGCGGCAGAATGCCAGATCAATCAGTGGTTCCGGGTTGTTGGGATCTTCCAGTTGTTGTAATTCAGTTTTAATATCATCCGATTCCTGGAGATAACTAAACCGGTAACCTTTTGTATATCTCTGACCAGTTTCAACGACGTGTAGCACAACACCTTCATAACAATATCCACACATATCAACCACCTATAATAAGTCATTAGAAAAAACCGAAGTTCTTTCTAAAATTAGTACGGTCTGGTAAGTGGTGGTGTCGTTTATGAATGGCTATCTACCGTCAAGTCTTACAGTAGTTTGCCCAGTCAGTCATGAGGTTAATACGTTTATCAAATAAATCGCCTCTGCGATAAGCGGCTTCCACTTTATTAGCAATGGTGTGGGCTAATGCCATTTCACAGACTTCCTGAGGATAAGCAGTCGTTTCACTGGCCCAGTCTCGGAAGGTTTGATCGGAATCCATGTGCTGTCAAATCACTGCGCCCCATACGTTTCAGCGCTGCTGTCAAACTCATATCCGATAACGGCTTATCCTGTTTGACACCAGGGAATACGTAATCAGATACATGGTTTTCTTCCATTCGTTTAAGTACGGCAATAGCAGCATCGGATAATGGAATCCTATGTTCACGCACTGCTTTCATTCTGTCGCCGGGGATTAACCACAGGCATTCTGTCATATTAATCTCTGACCATAACGCACCCCTCACCTCCCCCGAGCGCGCTGCGGTTAAAATGGAAAACTGAAGTGCAGCAGCACCAATGCCAGGTTGGCTATGTAATTGCTGCATGAATTGCGGAATTTCTTTGTAGGGCAATGCTGTGAAGTGTTTTACCTTAGCTACTTTGGATGGTGATGGCAGCAACTTATCCAGATGTCCTTTCCAGCGCGCAGGATTCTCACCTTCCCGAAAACCTCTCACTGTTGCCCAATCCATAATACTTTCAATGCGCCCCCGTAGCTGGGTTGCGGTTTCTGTTTTGGTTTTCCATATTGGTTCTAATACCTTCAATATCAAACCTGCGTCGATATGTACAACATTTAGATTGCCAATGCTAGGACAGGCATAAGTTTCTAGCGTACTTCGCCATTGTGCTCTATGTTTTGCATTCTTCCAGGCATCACCATGTGCATCCAGATAACTATTGATACAATGCTGAAAGGTGACTCGCTTGATATGCGCTTTCTTGTTGGCATCTACTTGCTTTTGTTTGTCTTCCAGAGGATCAATGCCCTGTAAAACTTGACTACGACAACTACTGGCTTTATGGCGTGCTTCTTCCAATGAGAAATCCGAATAGCTGCCTAATCCCATATCCCGGCGACGACCAGAAAAAGAGTAGCGATAGATCCATGAGGCTGCGAAAGTGGGATTCATATTCGCAAATAAAGAAGGACTCACATTAACGCAAAGATATAGACCGGAAACACCACCAACAGCGTGCATGTCGGGTGTTTTAGAAAGTTTCTTAACACCTAAAGCCGATATGACAGACTTTATTCTTCCCATCAATGTTACCATCTAAATGATTGAGATTTGATGATATCTTAAGAAACAATTTGAAACAATAAAAAATATTAAGTTTATAATAAATAACTAGTTAGGATACTACACGAAACAATCTGGAACACCAAGTAAGCAGACACCGCCTCCGCCACTTCTCCTTCCGCACGAATCCGAAGCAATCCACGAAACACAATAAACAAGCTTATTCACATCTAGTTTCTTTCCGCAGCAATCCAGAATAATCCGCTAGAAGCCAGTGAAAAAATGTGGTAAGTTGCGTGGTAACTTTTCTACCATATAAAAAGTTACCACATTATGGCTATTAAAGAATTGCTGACAGACTTGGCTTGCAAGAATGCAACCGCAGAAGGTAGCAAGATACGTAAGCTACACGATGGTCAAGGGGTTTATCTATGGGTGTATGAAGATGGCCGCAAGTATTGGCGGTTGCGCTATAAGATCCATGACAAAGAGAAGTCCTTATCCTTGGGTGTTTACCCTATAGTGGGATTAAAGCAGGTAAGACAACTTGCACAGGCTGAACGCGTCAAACTGGCAAGCAATATAGACCCATCCCTTGATCGTCAGATCAATAAGCAAAAAGCAAAACAGGCCGCCGCAGATAGCTTTGAAGCAATCGCCCGTGAATGGTACACAAAACAAACTCATACCTGGGCAAAAAGCCACGCCAAGGATGTAATACGCAGGCTTGAAATAAATGTATTCCCTTATATTGGCATGTACCCTATCAGCACGATTGAAGCTCCGCAGTTACTCAACATGGTACGCATCATTGAACATCGTGGTTCTTATGATTTAGCACATAGGGTGCTTGGGGTATGTGGTCAAGTATTCCGCTATGGTGTATCAACAGGCCGCTGCAATCGTGATCCTGCTGTTGATTTGCGGGGCGCGTTAACTCCACACAAAAAGAAAAACCAGGCGGCTGTCAAACCTGAAGAAATGCCAGAACTATTACGAGCAATGGCCACCTATGAAAGCATTGGCGACAGACAGACGCAGCTTGCTTTGCAATTACTGGCTTTTACCTTTGTACGCACCAATGAACTCATTGGCTCACTATGGACAGAGTTTGATTTGAACAATGCACTATGGATCGTACCAGCTACACGCATGAAAATGAGGAATGAACATGTGGTACCCCTCACTCGTCAGGCAATAAATATACTCACTGAATTAAAATCCATTGCCGGTGATAGTCGATTCCTGCTACCTGGGCGCAATCCTAACAAACCCATCAGTAATAATACATTGCTCTTTGCATTGTACCGCTTGGGTTATAAAGGAAAGATGACCGGGCACGGCTTCCGGGCTGTTGCTTCCACTGCACTGAATGAATCCGGGCTATTTAGTCCTGATGCCATTGAACGGCAACTGGCGCATGGTGAAAAAAATGAAGTACGGGGCGCATATAACCGGGCAGAGTATTTGCCAGAACGAAAAAGAATGATGGCATGGTGGAGTGATCATTTGGAAGCATTGGAAAAGGGAGCGGATGTCATTCCATTATTCGTTAAATCGGTTTGATTTTTTTAATGGGATTATTGAGTTTTTATCCCATCCTCTTCAAAAGTTGTCGGGAATGTCGGGAATGTCGGGAATGTCGGGACAAATTCTGAAACACCGCATGAATGCTTGCTTTCACTGTTCCGACAATCTGCGTTTTCCGTTCCGACAAACCCCGTTTTGTTCCGACATTTTGGGGTAATTTAGTGTTTTTTGTTTCATTATTCGCCCTACTTTTTGCAATTCTGGTATCAATTCAGAGTGAAAATGCAGCGCGGAATTTCCCTGTTGCCACCTTATCAGCACCGGAATTCGTGCGAGTTATTTTAATGACCTTCGATCAATTACCAAAGGACAGCTTGAAATGAGAAAAATAATCTTAATTGTTTCTCTAGTAATTTCTTTGATTCTCTACATATACTTTCAGTTAACGGACGATGGAGCGGTATTAGCGTTAGTATTATTATTTCTTCTTGTATCTTTCACCTACGCGATGATGCTATTGACTAAAAAATAGTCACCAGAGATGTTTAGTCCCACGGTGTGCTGGAAGGGATCAACGTTAAATTGTTCTGGTTCTTTTGTCCGGATTTTGCAGATGTATTCGTAAGGGGTGAGGCCTTTCAGGGTTTTCAGCCGTCGGGCGAAGTTATA
>Ga0255338_1004582_pt1 | contig 14012 bp, 16 predicted proteins | sample MeOH1_35cm_T4_19_FD_203715 | JGI IMG/M metagenome (GOLD analysis project Ga0255338, IMG submission 203715) | Sandy soil microbial communities from University of British Columbia, Vancouver, Canada - MeOH1_35cm_T4_195 | ecosystem: Engineered > Artificial ecosystem > Sand microcosm > Unclassified ...
GACTATCGCACCCCGGCCGAGATCGAGACCGCCTACTACGCACAACGGCCGGCCGCCTCTGCGGCCTGAGAACTGAACACACGCTCAGCCTCAACAAGACTCAGGACTTGACAGATTGCCGCCCTGGAGGACGAGCCCGACATCCGACGGGAGTTACGCCGTCGGGAACTGTACCACCGCGCAGAACACCTGCACAGCGCCGTGCTGCGCGTCGCACGGCGCATCTGGTACTCGGTGTACAAGTCCCGGTGACGGCCCGCCCCGAGGTGAGGCCGGCGACGTCGCCGGGACGAGGTCGAGCGGGGAAGCATAAGGGTCCTTGTCCGGGCATCGCCTGGCGTCTGCGGAATCGATGGTCTACCGCGGCGTCACGGCGCGGAATCGAACGTGCGCGTCGAGGCCACCGTATGGGCTGCGGGGCAGCAGCTCGGCGGTGGCTCCGCTGGCGCGGGCAAGCTGGGCGACGATGGCCAGGCCGAGTCCGCTGCCTTCGGTGTCGGTGCGAGCGCGCCAGAACCGGTCGAAGGCCCGGATGCGGTTCTCGGCGGACAGACCAGGGCCGTGGTCGAGCACATGCAGGTCCACCGCGTCGGTGGCGGCCTTGTCGACGGTGACCTCGACGGTGCTGCCGGGCGAGGACACGGCCAGGGCGTTGTCGAGCAGATTGTCGATGATCTGTTCGGCAGCGCCGGGCACGGCGAGCACGAGCGCTGCCGCAGGTGCCGTCACGGTGATCCGCACCTCGGATTCGTCGGCGAGGGGTTCCCACTGCTCGATGCGGGCGCGCGCCACCTCGGCCAGATCGGTCTGCTGCGCTGCGGTGCCGGAATCGTCGGCACGGCTGAGCACCAGCAGCGCATCGATGAGGTGCTGCAGCCGCAGCACCTCGTCCTGCGCCGACGCGAGTGTTCGACGGGCCGCCTCGGGATCGGCGTCGACGAGGTCGGCGGCGCCGTCGAGGCGCAGCCGCAGCGCGGTCAACGGGGTACGCAACTGGTGCGACGCATCACCGGCGAAGGCGCGCTGCTGCCGCAACAGGTATTCGAGACGGTCGGCCATCCGGTTGAACGACCTTGCCAGGCTGCGGATCTCCGGTGCGCCGGCACCCTCGGGTGTGCGGGCGCCGAGGTGCCCTTCGGCCAGATGTTCGGTGGTACGGCGCAGCTGCTGCAGGCGGCGGGTCACCGTGCCGGCGATGAGGAAGGCGACGATGCCAGCCACGATCACGGTGACGACGGCGACGAGCCAGAGCATGCGTAGTTGGCCGCGAACCTGGTCGGCCACCACCTGGGCCGGATAGGTCAGCCGTACCGCACCGACGACCTGTTCCCCGCTGAGCACGGGCACGGTCACAAAGAGCAGATCGGTGCCGAGACTGTCCGAACGACGTTGACCGGTGGTGATCTGTCCCGACAGGGCAGTACCGATTTCCGGGCGGGAGCGGTAGGAGGAACCGGCGGTGGCCTGGTCGTCGTCGGAGGTGACCACAGCAGTGCCGGAGGTGTCGACGATCACCACTCGGGCGCCGCTGCTGCGGTAGTAGCGCTGGGCATCGGCGACCAGGGCGGGATCAGGGCCGCCGGTCTCGAGCACCTCCTCGCTGCGGCCGGCGAGTAGGAACGCATCCCGTTCGAGGGCGGTGGTGATGCGTTCGCGTTCGGTTCGCATCAGATAGCTCCCGAGGGGGAGGTCCTGCACGATCACCACGGCCAGGGTGACGGCCATGAACGCGGCCATCAGTTGCCATCTCACGTGGGCACCGCGATCCGGAAGCCGACTCCACGTACGGCCTCGATCCAGCCGGGATCACCGAGCTTTTTCCGGATGGCGGCCACATGGGCGTCGAGGGTTTTGCTGGTTCCGTACCAGTTGCCGCCCCACACCTGATGCAAGATCTCCGAGCGCCGGTACACCGCCCCGGGATCTTCGGTGAGATGGCAGAGTAGGTCGAACTCCTTGGCGGTCAGGTGTATCTCACGCTCTCCGAGGTGCACGCGCTGAGTCCGGCGATCGATGGTCAGCGTCCCGACCGTCTGTATCCCTGCCCGGGCCTGTGGGGTGTCACCGGAGTCGGCCACGCGTCGGCCGACGGCGCGGATGCGGGCGACGAGCTCGCGCATGCCGAACGGTTTGACCACGTAGTCGTCGGCTCCCATCTCGAGGGCCAGAACCCGGTCGATCTCGTCGGCACGAGCGCTGACACGATGATCGGGGTCTTCGATCCGGCACGAATGGTGCGGCAGACATCGGTGCCGTCCATGTCCGGCAACCCCAGATCCAGCAACACGAAATCCGGGCCGGTCTCGGACACCGCGGCCACAGCGGCGGCGCCGGTGGCCACCCGCCGGACCTCGAATCCGGCACGGATCAATCCGCCGCACACTCCGTCGGCAACGGAGTCGTCGTCTTCGACCACGAGAACCAGCACATGCGCATTATCGGCTCACCCCCAGGGTCGTCACCGAGCGGCGGGTCCCGCGGCGGACCCTGGGTCGATCTTGGACGAATCTTGGATCTTTCTCGGATCCTCCTTCACCGGAGCGTCCCTACGGTGGACCCATGAGATCGAAAACAGCGGTGATCGTGGCCGTGGTGTTCATCCTGGTGATCGGAGCGGCCGCCCTGGCCGTCAACACCCGGATCCTCAACGCCTCGTCCACCAGCGACATCGGGCGCGCCGACCAAGTCCTGGTTCCCGGCACTTCGCCCGCGGACAGCGGAGCATCGACGCAGCAGACATCCACGCCCCCTGCCACCGCGCCGGCAAAGGACGATGAGTCGCCGGACGAGGAGTACTCCTTCCGGCGCAGGAGCGAACATGAGCCCGACGACTGACCGGAACGCACCGCAACGGTCACCGGCACTGCGCTCGAAGATCGCCAGCGCCGCCCTGTCCGGCGGCGCCGTACTCGCCCTCGTTACCGGCATGGCCGTGCACACCCCCGACACCCCACCTGCGCGAACGGCCGATCCGGCTGGCTCCAACGTCGGCGTACCGTCGGCTGCACCCGGAACCTCCGCCGATCGCCCGGTACCGGCGGCGATACCCGCACCGAGCACGTCCCGCGGTGCGGTCACCGCCCCGCAGGCGATCTCCCGTGGATCCGGAGGTTGAGATGATGCTTCCACCCGAAGTGAGGACTTCCGAACACTGCGACCACGGCTCGCCGACCACGGGGACCGTGCAGCACGATCGCCGCCCCGCCATGGGCGGCACCGCAGCGATCACCGTGGTGGGCGGTCCGGCCGGCCTGGCCGACCGGTGTTTCGCGCGGCTGGCCGAACTCGAACAGGCGTGGAGTCGTTTCCTCGACACCAGCGACATCTGGCGGCTGAACTGGGCACAAGGACGCCCGGTGCGGGTGCGGCCCGACACCGTACATCTGGTGACCGAGTTGGTCCGGGCGTGGGCGATGACCGACGGCGCCTTCGACCCCACCATCCTTCCTCAGTTGGTTGCCGCCGGTTACGCCGGCAGCTGCACCGATCCGACCCGGCGCACCACCTTGCCCGACACCGCCACCTGGCCGGCCGCGGTCTCCGAGATCGACATCGACGGCCTCGATGTCCGGCTTCCCCGGGGCACCACCCTCGATCCCGGGGGACTCGGCAAAGGATTGGCCGCCGACATGCTCTCCGAGTTCGCCCTCGACCACGGCGCCGACGGAGTGCTCGCCGAGGTTGGGGGAGACCTCGTCGTCGCCGGCGCACCGCCCGACGAGGGTGCCTGGACCGTCGGCATCGAGGACCCCTTCACTCCGGGCGGGTTGCTGACTGTGGTGCGGTTGGCCGGCGGAGCCGTGGCCACCTCGAGCCGCTTGGTGCGCGTGTGGACCGGCAGCTACGGCCCGGCCCACCACCTGATCGATCCGGCCACCGGGGTGAACGCCCGCACCTCGACGGTGACCGCCACAGTCGTGGCCGGAACCGGCGCCCGGGCCGAAGCCTTGACCAAGCTCGCCTTCACCCCGCAACCCGACCGGTTGGTGCGCCGAGCCCCGCACCTCGGCGCCGTCGCCTTGGTGCTCACCGCCGACCGACAGCAACACCGATCCGTGAACTGGAGCGAGTTCGAATGAGCGACCCGCACCTGTGGTGGTATGTCACCCGCGCCAGCGCCCTGGTCGCGTGGGTGACGATGACCACCTCGGCATTGTGGGGGGTTCTGCTGTCGACCCGCATTCTGCGGGCAGTCGACAATCCGGCGTGGCTGCACGAGATGCACCGCTGGCTCGGCGGCACGGCCCTGATCATGACGGGACTGCACCTGTTCTCCCTCATGCTCGATACCTGGACCGGTTCTCGGTCACCGACCTGCTCGTCCCGTTGGCTGCCGACTACCGGCCCTGGCCGGTCGCCCTGGGCATCGTGGCGTTCTACCTGCTGTTGGCCGTCTACGGATCCTCGCTGCTGCGCACCCGCCTGCCGCGGCGGTGGTGGAAAGCGCTGCACTACGGCAGCTACGGAGCTGTGGTGCTGGTGTCCTTCCACGCCGGATGGTCCGGCACCGACGTCGGCACCTGGGGTTATCGGCTCGTCGCGTTCGTCCTGCTGGTCTCGGCGACGGTGGCGGCCCTGGTGCGCACCTTGTTCAGCCCCGGTCGGCGCGTCACCGAAGCGTCGACTCCGCAATCGCGTGCGATGCCCCAGCCGATGACCATCACCGCGGTGCACCCCCTGGCAGCCGACACCGTCGGGCTCGACCTGGCACCGCCGGACGGGACCTCAATGCCGGTTTGGCAACCCGGCGCCCACCCGACGGTGCACCTGCCGAACGGACTGCAACGCCGATACTCGTTGTGCGGTGACCCGGCCGAGCGCACCGGCTACCGCATCGCGGTGCACCGGACGCCGCACTCGCGTGGGGGCAGCGCCTGGGTGCACGAGCACGCCGTCCCTGGCACCGTCGTGGGCGTGTCCGGCCCGGACAACCACTTCTGCCTCGAACCGGCCGGTGACTACCTCTTTCTCGCCGGCGGCATCGGCATCACCCCGATCAAGACGATGATCGAATCCCTGCCCGCGCACCGGTCGTGGCGACTGATCTACATCGGGCGCAGCCGCAACGCCATGGTCTTCTGCGACGAACTCGAGCAACGATGGCCCGAACAGGTCAGCATCCTCGCCCGCGACGAAACCGGCACCCGGCCGGACCTGACCCGCATTCTGACCGGCACCACGGCCATGGTGTACTGCTGCGGCCCCGCATCGATGACCGACGAGGTGACAACCCTTGTCCCCCCTGCGCGCCTGCACGTCGAGCACTTCACCGCCGCACCGATCACGCCGACTGCTCGGCCTCGTCCCTTCGAGGTCGTGTGCGCCCGCAGCGGCCGTCACGTGCAGGTGACCGAGGACGAATCGCTCCTCGAGGCCCTCGAGCACGCCCACGTCCCGGTCGTCGCGTCCTGCCGCGAGGGGGTGTGCGGTGCGTGTGCGGTGCGGGTGATCAGCGGGCACGCCGAGCATTTCGACTCGATCCCGCACACGCGTGAGCAAGACGAGCAGAACGTCATGTATCCCTGCGTGTCCCGCTCCCGCAGTCCTCTGCTGACTCTGGATCTGTAACGGCTTGCTGCGAACGGGTTCGGGTGTCCGCACTTACGTTTCCGTAGGTGCACCAATCACCGTCTCAGCTCCGGTCGGTCACCTTCCCGCGGTGCGGTCGTTGCTCCGCCACGGTCGGCGGCTCGCGACGGTGCGAAATAATAACTGCCGCGACACCGTGGGGCTACGATCAGTGGTCATCGGCGTTAGTTCGTCGGGGTTCAGGTCCAGGCCGTGAGGGCGGCGAGGTAGAGGCCGCAGGCGGTGTCGAGGGCGTCCTCGGCGGTGCCGGCACTGTGGCCGGTGGCCAGGTAGGAATTCTGGGAGTCGTCGTGGCTGGCACGGTAGATCGCGAAGCCCCACATGGTGGCGTAACCGGCGTACTTGAGCCGGCACAGGGGTCAGGGTCTGTCCGTCGGTCAGTACGGCCTCGACGTAGGCGTACGGTGCCCGGAACCGCAACTCGATCCGGGCGATCGTGGTCCATCGGTCTCGGGCTCGGGCGGACTGGTGCAGGCCATGCGGCCGCGGCGGCACGTTAGCGTACTTCGCCGCGTACGACGCGCACGGCGGGCAGGTACTCGGCACCATCGCCCCGAAGACGGGGATCGCCTGGTTCGCCGAACTGGTCGAGAAGGTGATGACCACCGAACCGTATGCCTCTGGCCACGCGGGTGTTCTGGGTCGTCGGCAACGGCTCGTCCCACAACGGGACCCGTTCGGTTGAGCGAATGCAGTCAGCTTGGCCGACAGCGACATCGATGCACCTTCCGGTGTGCGCGTCGTGGTTGAATCAGGTGGAGATCTTCTTCTCCGTCCTGCAACGCAGGGCCATCGCCCCGGTCGACTTCGCCGAACCTCGATGTCCTTGCCACCCGGATCCTGGCGTTCGAGGACCGCTACAACACCACTGCTCGCCCGTTCGACTGGCGGTACACGCGCGCTGACCTCAACGACTACCTGGCCCGAGTGCGTCGACACGACCCGGACGCAACCTCCCCGAGTTCGGGCAGGCTGCCTGGGTGTGGTCACCGACGAACTGACGCCGATGACCACTAGCGGACCGACCGCAGGAATGCCGCGTTGGACCGGAGTGAGGCACTGCGGGCCCCGACTACGCGGTCGAGGATCGGAACCCCGCCGGTGTGGTCGATCGGCGGGACAGAACATTCGAGGGATCGGACCGGGCATGATCTACGGCGGCATCGGCGTGTGATCCGGATCGGTGCGCCACCGTGGCCTGCGGCACTTCATCCCTCGGCCGCCCGGACACGCGCTCGACCGGGGATCGGATCACCGGTTCGGTAGGCAGCGGCGGGGTTGGCCGGTGGCTCGTAATCGGACGCCCTGCACCGGCCGGGGTTCCTGCGGGGGCGGCAGATCCGTCGCAGCCCTTCTTCAGCGAACCTTCATCAAACGCCTACCTCCACCGTGGGGTTCGGCGACGAGGATCGACATCGAGCTTCGAGGAAGGAGCGACCATGATGTGGCAATGGGGTGCGATGGGCTGGGTCGGCTGGCTGCTGATGGCGCTGGCCATGTTCGGTTTCTGGGCGCTGGTGGTGTTCGGCATCGCTGCGGTGTTCCGTCCCGAGCACCGCATCGGCACCGGACCCGTCCCTCACAGCGACGATCCGGTGAGCTTGCTCGACGCCCGGTTCGCCCGCGGCGAGATCGACGTCGAGGAATACCGGACGCGGCTGAAGGCGCTGCGTTCGACCCGCTGACCGGTCGCCCGTAGCGGGCGCTGTCGACGTTTTCAGGAGTGATGTGTGGTGCAGATGTCCCGTCGCCGTTTCTTGATCGGCGCGTCCGCTGCCGCCGGGGCGGTGGCCTTCGGTGGCCTGTCCGGATGCGGCCGAACCGGGGCCACCGGGGATCCGGTGGCGCCGACTGCCGAAGCGGTACGCCGGCTCGAAGCCCAGCGCCGGGTGGCGAATCAAACGATCGTCCCCGCGCACCTGGCGGCGCGCCCGACTCAGATCGACCTCGGGGGCCGGATCGTGCAGACCTGGGGATACGGTGACACGCTGCCCGGTCCGCTGCTACGGGCCCGGGCCGGGGACCTGCTACAGGTGCGGGTGGACAATCAACTTCCTGCCGACACCAGCATCCATTTCCACGGCATCGCGCTGAGCAACGACATGGACGGAGTCCCGGGACTGACGCAGGATCCCATCGCCCCGGGCGGTGCGTTCACCTACGAATTCACCGCCCCCCACCCCGGCACCTACTTCTACCACTCGCATTCGGGAGTCCAACTCGACCGCGGCCTGTATGGGGTGGTGGTGATCGACGACCCGGCCGAGCCCGGCGGCTACGACGACGAATGGGTCGTCGTGCTCGACGACTGGGTCGACGGCACCGGACGCACCCCCGACGACGTCGCCCGCGAACTCGGCATGGCTGCGTCCGGGGAGGGATCCGAATCCGCGGGGGAAATGGGCGGAATGGATCACGGCTCCATGGAAGACATGGAGGGTATGGGGGACATGGGCGCAGAGACGATGCAGTCGGATCTGCTCGGTGGCGCCGGCGATGTCAACTACCCGTACTACCTGGTCAACGGTCGAATCCCCACCGATCCGGTGAGCTTGACCGCGGTGCCGGGGCGGCGGATTCGCCTGCGGATCGTCAACGCCGGTTCGGATACTGCCTTCCGCCTCGCCCTCGGAGGGCACCGGATGACGGTCACCCACAGCGACGGGTTCCCCGTCACTCCCCGCGAGACCGACGCCCTGCTGATCGGCATGGGCGAGCGGTTCGATGTCCTGGTCACCCTCGCCGACGGGGTGTTTCCCCTCTACGCCGCCGCTGAAGGCAAACCCGGATACGGTGTGGCGCTGGTGCGCACCGGCGCCGGCAGTGCCGGCCCCACCGATACCCGGCCCGCGGAACTGGACCGGCAGGTCCTGCTCGGTACCGACCTGAGTCCCCGCGAGCAGGTCCGTCTGGCGAGCAAGTCGCACGACAACTATCTGAGCGTGGACATGGGCGGCACCATGTCTCCGTACCGGTGGACACTCAACGGACGTGCCTTCCCCGACGCTGCACCCCTGGCCGTCGCGCAGGGCCAACGCGTGCGCATGCGTTTTCGCAACATGTCCATGATGTTCCATCCGATGCACGTGCACGGGCACACCTTCGCGCTGGTCTCCGGTGGCGCACGCAAGGACACCGTCACAGTGCGCCCCATGCAGACCGTGGAGGTCGAGTTCGACGCCGACAATCCCGGGCAGTGGGCCCTGCACTGCCACAACGCCTACCACCAGGAGGCGGGAATGATGACGACCGTGTCCTACCGGGCCTGAGGAGGATCCCCATGTCGATGCATCCCGGCGAGCATCATCACTCTCACCCTCTCGCCCAGGACGCCCCCATCGACGAGTCGATACCCGCGGCCGCGGCCGAACCCACGAAAAAGGGTGCACTGGCGGCAGTGTGGAACGCCGTCTCCGGGGCGATCGGTGCGGTGATGGGTTTGGTGCCGCACGTGCTGCATCATGTCGGTCTGATCGCCGGAGCAGCCTTGGTCACCGGCGCCGGCGGCAATCTGCTCTTCTTCGGTCTCGGTGTGGTGTTCTCGATCCCGATGCTGCGCCGGTTGTATCGTCGTTTCCACACCTGGAAGGCGCCGGCGATCGCCTTGGTGGTGTTCGCCGGGATGTTCGCGCTGTCCGCGTTCGTCATCGGTCCCGCTCTCACCGGAAACACCTCCGACGATCCGTCGGAACTGCCGGGACAGACCTCCGCGACGGTGACCAGCACCCCGACCGAACACGGTGAACACCACGGCGGATGAAATCGTTGGGCAGGCATGGCCGCTGCCGTGGCGGTACGGCTCTACTGGTTGCCGCGTACGTTCGCGTCGAGTACCGATTCGGCGTCGTGTGCGGTACGTGGTGGAGCATCGCCTGCGCAGGCAACGACCGTCGGGCCTCGGGAAGCCTTGCGTATCGGTCCGCCCGGTGGTCGGATCACGCCAGAACGGCCGGAAAGAGCGTCGTTCCGGACACCGCGGGTGTTACATGGCCGGGAGGAACCGGGGCTGATCGGCTCTGAGCTCGATCTTCCGGTAGGGCCATATCACCCTCGGTTGCGATCCGGACGGCGGCGGCGCATCGGCGCCGCCGCCGTGATCAAGGGTCAGCCGCAGCATCCCCCGGACTTCCCCGTTCGCGGAAGGGCCTGAGTGGCCGGCATCGACTGCTCGGCGGAGTCGACATCGTATCCGGCTTGCGAAATGGCTTCGGCTACAGCATGGGGAGATGCGGTACCAGTACTGGTGACAGTGCCGGATTGCAGGTCCACCTCCACGGCGGTCACCCCGGGGACGGATCCGACTGCGGCCTTCACCGTCGACACGCAGTGTCCGCATGTCATACCTCGAACCTTGACTGTGGTGCCGTTCATTGCTCTACGCCCTCTCGTGTGCTCGGACGGACGGAAGATCCGTCCACTCCTCGGTTATATACCCCAATGGGGTATCTAGCACAGGGGTGAGGGCGTGCGCGGAGGATTCTTCAACGAATCTTCATGGAATGACCGGTCAAGGCCACATCTGCGGGAGGAAGACTCGGATCTGTTCGGACAGGCCGGCTGCGATAGCGGCTCCCAGCGGACCTCGAGGAGCGGTGATGATGCACAAGTGGAGTATCAATGTCACACCCGCCGAGCGGATTGCCCGAGTCATGATCGGCCTCGCCGGCGTGGTCGGCGGGGCATATGTGCTCATGGGCGGCGCCACGGCGGTCACTGCGGTGCTGGCTGTGCTGTTGATTCTCGCAGGGCTGGACCTGGTGGTAACCGGGGCAACCGGTCACTGCCCGCTGTACCAGAAGCTGGGATATGTCCCAGCCTCGTTGAAGGGCGGAACATCATGACGAACGAAGAACGGCGCGACCCGCAACCCGGGCTCCACGATCATCCCGAGGGTCATGGCGGACCTCAGAACAGTGGCGGTCACGGTCGTCACCGCTGGATGATGATCGCGTGCTGCATCCCGATGCTCGTCATCGCCCTCGTATTGGTGCTCACCGGCACCGTAGGAGCCGGAGCGGTGGTGTTCGCCTTGGCCTGTCTGGGAATGATGGCGATGATGATGCTCCCCGGGGGCGGACACCGGCATTGACGAAGGCGCCGATGGGCTGGTCTCGATACCGTGGGTCAGTCGTCCCGCGAGCACAGAGGGCCGAGTGCCGTAGTCGCCATTCCGAGGCGACCCGACGACCCACCATCATCATCACAAGAGGAGTCGAAGCGAATGGACGAAACCACCGTTCTCGAGGTCGGTGGGTTGCACTGGGCGACATCGACTGCAGTGATCGAATCGGTGCTACGGCGCCGACCGGGCGTGACCACGGTGGAGGCGAACGCGGCAAACCAGACCGCCACCGTCACCTACGACCCGACCCGAACCTCGGTGGCGGAGCTGTCGACATGGGTGCGGGACTGCGGGTACCACTGCACCGGGCGGTCGGTCCCGCATCACATCTGTGATCCGATGACCGAGGCACCCTCTGAACTGGTCAACCCTGCCCTCGACTCTCGAACACCCCATGCCGAGCACGCGACGCATACCGAACACGCCGCGCACGGAGGCCATGCAGCGCACGAAATGCCCGCCGAGCACGGCACCCGCTCCGCCCAGGAGATGATGGGCCACGGCGGTCACGCCGGGATGTCGATGGACGCCATGGTCCGCGACATGCGCAACCGGTTCCTGGTGGCGCTGGTGCTGTCGATCCCGATCACCTTGTGGTCTCCCATCGGCCGAGAAGTCCTCGGATTCACCGTGCCGGCGCCGTTCGGCCTCCGCGACGACGTGTTCATGTTGTTGCTGAGCCTGCCGGTGATCTTCTACTCGTCCTGGATCTTCTTCGACGGTGCCTTCCGGGCGCTGAAGGCGCGGACCCTGGACATGATGGTGCTCGTCGCCGTCGCGATCGGCACCGGCTGGCTCTACAGCGTGGGCGTCACCCTGACCGGCGGCGGCGAGGTGTTCTACGAGGCCGCCACCGTGCTGGCGAGTTTCGTGCTGCTCGGGCACTGGTTCGAGATGCGCGCCCGCGGCGGCGCCAACGACGCCATCCGGACCCTGCTCGAACTCGCCCCCCCGCAGGCGGTGGTCCTGCGCGACGGGCAGCCGGTGGAGATCCCCACCGCCGAGGTCGTGGTCGGGGACCTGCTTCTGATCCGACCGGGGGCGAAGATCCCGGTCGACGGCACCGTCGAGACCGGCAGTTCCGAGGTCGACGAATCGATGGTCACCGGGGAGTCCCTGCCGGTGACCAAGACCGAAGGATCCGAGGTGATCGGTGCCTCGATCAACACCACCGGCACCCTGCGGGTCCGGGCGACCAAGGTCGGCTCCGACACCGCGCTCGCGCAGATCGTCGCACTGGTGCAAGAGGCGCAGAACTCCAAGGCACCCGGCCAGCGCCTGGCCGATCGCGCCGCGTTCTGGCTGGTCTTCGTCGCCCTGATCGGCGGCGTGGGCACCTTCCTGGTGTGGTGGCTCGTCGACGGGAACGTACAGATGGCGATATTGTTCGCCATCACCGTCGTGGTGATCACCTGCCCCGACGCGCTGGGGTTGGCCACCCCGACCGCGATCATGGTCGGCACCGGCCTCGGCGCCCAGCGCGGCGTGCTGTTCAAGAACGCCACCGCCCTCGAGACCTCGGCCCGCATCGACACCGTGGTGATGGACAAGACCGGCACCTTGACCAAGGGCGAACCGGAGGTCACCGACGTCGTCGTCGACGGGCTCGACGAGGACGAAATGCTGGCTCTGGTGACGGCGGTCGAACGCGAATCCGAGCATCCCCTCGCCGGTGCGATCGTGCGCTACGCGACCGCCCGCGACATACCAGAGGTGTCGTTGGAGAACTTCCGCAACGTGCCCGGACACGGCGCGGTCGCCGAGGTGGCGGGCCGGCGGGTGGCCGTGGGCAACCGCAAGTTGATGGTGGCCGAGAATGTCGAGTTCGGGGCATTGATGGACCGACGCGACGAGCTGGCGTCGACCGGCCGCACCGCGGTCCTCGTCGCGGTCGACGGCCGCGGCGTCGGGGTGATCGCCCTGGCCGACGCCGCCCGGGAGACCTCGGCCGAGGCGGTGGCGTCGCTGCACGAACTCGGCATCGAGGTGGTCATGCTCTCCGGCGACAACGAGGCCACAGCCCGGCGCATCGCCGGACAACTGGGCATCGACACCGTCATCGCCGAGGTGCTGCCCGGCGACAAGGCCGACAAGATCGCCGAACTGCAACGCGGCGGGAAGAAGGTCGCCATGGTCGGCGACGGCGTCAACGACGCACCCGCCCTCGCGCAGGCGGATCTGGGCATCGCCATCGGTGCCGGCACCGATGTCGCGATCGAAACCGCCGATCTGGTGCTGATGCGTTCGGACCCGCTGGATGTGCCGATCGCGCTGCGCATCGGCCGGGGCACCTTGCGCAAGATGCGGCAGAATCTCGGCTGGGCGGTCGGGTACAACGTCATCGCGCTGCCGATCGCCGCCGGCGTGTTCGAGCCCGCATTCGGGCTGGTGCTGCGCCCGGAGATCGCCGCGATTTCGATGTCCGGCTCGAGCCTGATCGTCGCGGTCAACGCACTGATGCTCAAACGACTGCAACTGCCTACGCCGCCCCAGCCTGAACCGAGCGAGCGGACGCGGGCGCCCGAGCCCACACCGACGGGTCCACGCTGACCGAAAGTCGCTGCCGCGGACACTCGCGCTGGACGACGAGACGAGGAACACCATGGACACAACCGTGCATACGCCGGACCGCACCGGACCGCTGAGCCGCGAGGAGCTCGCCGCGCTCGACACCTGGTGGCGAGCCGCGAACTACCTGTCGGTGGGGCAGATCTACCTCATGGGCAACCCGCTGCTGCGCGAGCCGTTGCGTCCCGAGCACATCAAGCCCCGGCTGCTCGGACACTGGGGCACCACCCCGGGGCTGAACTTCGTCTACGCCCACCTCAACCGCGCGATCGCCGCCCGCGAGCTGGACGTGATGTACGTGATGGGTCCCGGGCACGGCGGTCCCGGGCCCGTCGCCGCGGCCTGGCTCGAGGGCACCTACAGCGAGATCTACCCCGACGTGTCCCAGGATGCGGACGGCATGGCCCGGCTGTTCACCCAGTTCTCGTTCCCCGGCGGCATCCCTAGCCACGTCGCCCCCGAGACACCCGGGTCCATCCACGAGGGCGGCGAGCTCGGGTACGCCCTGTCGCACGCCTACGGCGCCGCCTTCGACAACCCGGACCTCATCGTCGCTGCCGTGGTGGGCGACGGCGAGGCCGAGACCGGGCCCCTCGCCACCAGCTGGCACTCCACCAAGTTCGTCGACCCGCGCCGGGACGGCGCCGTGCTGCCGATCCTGCACCTGAACGGGTACAAGATCGCCAACCCGACCGTCCTCGCCCGCATCGACCACGACGAGCTCGAGCACCTG
>Ga0255338_1004583_pt1 | contig 14010 bp, 13 predicted proteins | sample MeOH1_35cm_T4_19_FD_203715 | JGI IMG/M metagenome (GOLD analysis project Ga0255338, IMG submission 203715) | Sandy soil microbial communities from University of British Columbia, Vancouver, Canada - MeOH1_35cm_T4_195 | ecosystem: Engineered > Artificial ecosystem > Sand microcosm > Unclassified ...
TCAGACCGTGCGGGAGAAGTTCTCCTGCCGGGATTGTGAGAAGATCACCCAACCGCCGGCGCCGTTCCACGTCACGCCCCGCGGGCTCTTTGGCCCCAGCTTCCTGGCGATGCTGCTGTTCGAGAAGTTCGGTGCGCATCAACCGCTTAACCGCCAGCGTGATCGCTATGCCCGGGAAGGCGTGGACCTGAGCCTTTCCACTCTGGCCGATCAGGTCGGCACCTGCGCTGCCGCGCTGATGCCGCTCTATCTGCTGATCGAAGCCCACGTCCTTGCCGCCGAGCGATTGCATGGCGACGATACAACGGTGCCAGTGCTGGCCAAGACCAAGACCGATACGGGCCGGATCTGGACCTATGTTCGGGATGATCGACCTTTTGGCGGACCGGCACCGCCCGCAGCGATCTTCCATTATTCCCGGGACCGGCGAGGCGAGCATCCTGTGAGCCATCTGCGCAGTTGGAGAGGCATTCTTCAGGCTGATGCCTATGCCGGCTATAATGCCCTGTTCCATGGCGACCGCCTGCCGGCGCCGCTGACCCGCGCCCTTTGCTGGAGCCATTATCCAGAGCATGGTTTTATCTGGGGCGACGCGATTCTGACGTCCGGGATCGGCGGGAAAGGTCAGTGTGGATCTCGTGATAAAATCATAGGGACCGCAGGTACGAAAGCAGATCCGGCTTTGGCTTCCAAGGCGTGGCCTTTGCGGGTTCGATACCGGCGTGCTTCCAAAAGTTCTGTAGCGCATCGCGCTTCATCTTCAGGTTCGTCGAGATATACCGGTTCGTGGTCGCGATGCTGGAATGACCGAGATAATCGCGGATCACGGTCACGTCGGTGCCCGACTGCAGGAGCGCGACGGCGCAGCTGTGGCGGAAAACGTGAGGAGTGATGCGGTCACGCGCCAGCCTGGGTCGATCCTGGACGACTGGCGAGGCATGCTTGGTAAGGATGTACGCGACTCCATCGCGGGTCAGCGGTTGGCCGTGGCGGTTCATGAAAACATGCTGCTGGCCCGCAGCGCCCGACAGGTTTTGCAGGCGCCGCAACGCGTCGGCCGTCTCGCGCCATAACGGAACGAGCCGCTCCTTGCGGCCCTTCCCACGCAATCGGGCCTGGTGCGGTGGCGTCAGTTGAAGGTCCTGCCACAGCAGGCCGGTTGCTTCGCTCACTCTGGCGCCGCAATTATAGAGGAAAAGCAGCAGCGTGTAATCGCGCCAGCCACTGCGGGTCCGCCGATCGGGATGGGCGATGATGGCCCGCACGTCGGTTGCTTCGAGGTAGGTTGCGGGCTTCTGCCTCGCCCGCTTCGACGGCAGCGCCAACACCTGCGTGTAACGGAGCGCATTGTCGAGATCGTTGCGCAAGAGGTGCTTGAAGAAGCTGCGAAGCGCGGCACGGCGGCAGTTGCGCGTCGCGGTGGAGTTGGATCTTCCGCCCTCGAGATGATCGAGGAACCCAGCGACGGTGTCGGCGTCGAGATCCTCCAGCACAAGCGCGGCGACCTCGCGGCCGCGCCGCTGGGCAACGAACTGAAACAGCAGCTTGAGCGTGTCGCGATAGGCGCGCGTCGTATGTGGGCTCGCGCCGCGCTGACGCGGCAGATAGTTGGAGAAGAACGACTCCACCAAAGCGAACAGCATCTGAGGTCCTGCCTTACTCATCGTGGCTGCCTGGCGTGTCGCATATGTTGTTCGAAGCGCGTGCTCGCGAGTTCCAGGAGTTGCGGCGTCGCCTTCAGATAGACCTCGGTGCCAATGACGTTCTGGTGCCCGAGATAGGCCGAAAGCCAGGGGAGCTTGGCGTGAATGTCAGCACCTTCCTCCGCCCATGCTGTCAGGCGGTGAACCGCGAACGCATGCCGAAACTCATATGGGCGCGCTCCGACGCGCCCCTGCGCAGGCTTAATATCGAGGCGGCGCAGGAGCTTGCGAATAGCGTCGGACGCCGCGTGGGTATGGAGTGGCGCGCCGTTGAGGCGAACGAACAGAGCTTCGCAATCCCCTTGACCACGATCGTGAAGCACCCGGCATCGATCATCGACATAGAGGCCAAGCTCTGCGACAAGATCGTCGCGCATGGGGACGATACGCGTACGCCGCTTGCTGTTGCGTATGAGCAAGGTCCCACGGTCGAGATCGACATCATCCATGGTCAGACGCACCGCCTCGCCGAGCCTGAGGCCGGTGCAGTAAAGCACGAGAATCAGCCTTCGCAGCATAGATGCCCATATGAAGCGGCCTTGGTGCGCTGACGCGGCGGCGAGAATGCAGCGGATCTCGTCGCGGCTGAAAATGTAAGGAAAGAACGTCGACTCCTTCACCGGCGCAAAGGCGTGCTCGGGCACATAGCTGGTGGGATCGCGACGACGGCGATGCAGGCAAAGTTGACGAATGACCCCGAACTCGTTGCCGAGCGTGACGGCCTTGCGGTCGGGCAAACGCCCACACCAGCGGCTAATCGCTTCGGCCAGCGAAATATCGACATCGTCGCCCCACTGGTCTTCGACGAAGCGAAGGAAGCGTTCGATCTCAAACTCGCCGCGTCGATAGGGATGGCCCATGGCGCGCTTGAACGCCAGGAAGCTCGCGGCGTCGTTCCTTAACTCTTCCAGGACGATGACGGTGGTCATGTCGGCACCGGCAATGCGATCTCGCGCAGGGACGCGGTGGCGATCCGCACATAGGCCGAGACCGACTCTGGATCCCGGTGACCAAGGAGATCCGATATCACTTGGGGCCGCGCACCCAGGTCTATCTGGCGCGCCGCGTGAGAATGTCGCAATACATGGCTGCCCAGAAATGGTGCATCGATCCCCGCGATCTTCGCATGCTTCATCACGATGTGGCGTATCGCGCTCGAAGCCGCGAATGGCTCCAGCGGCATCTTCATCTGCACGAAAAGATGGCGGGTGGGTGTATCAGCGGGCCGGCCGTGGCGTAGATACTCTGCCAGCGCCTTGGCGACGGGTGGCAACAGCGGCAGCGTGAATGCAACGCCCGTCTTTGGGCGAAGGACTGACAGTGTGCTATTATCCCAGTCGATATCCCGAAACTGCAAGCGGATGATCTCGCCGGCGCCAAAGCCATAGGTGCTCATCATCAGCAGGATCGCGTAGTCGCGAAGGCCCTGCGGACTTGATCTGTCCACGGCCATCAGGAGCCGCTTCACATTGTCCCAGGAAAGGGCGCGTCTCGGTCGCTCGTGCCGTCGTTGCACGGGCGCGATCACGGCCTCGCTGATATCGACCGGACTCTGTCCACTCCAGTGCAGGAAACGGGAAAAGCAGCGTACCGTGCAAGCAAGATCGCTCACATGCGATCGGGAATATCGCGCGGCGCGGCCAACCAGAAATGCATCGACATCGGTTATCTGCATCGAGTGCCAGTCCTTGCCGGCCTGAATCAAGTAATCCTGAAGCTTACCGATGTGGCCCAGCTTTTTGTGAACCGTCACCTCTGGATTACCGCGATGCTGGGTCAGATAGGCGGCATACTGCGCGAGCAACGGCGGCAGCAAAGCCTTCCCTGGACGAGGCGGTCGCCAGTCAGGTGGGGCAAGCCCCAAGCAATGATAGACACGGCTGAGCGACAGCAGGGCGCTGCTGGAAAGTCTGAGAGAAAGCGGGTCTAGAGCGGTTTCCACTCATTCCGGTTCATATCCGCACGATTTGAAGTAATTGGCGCATTCGTCGGGCAGGAAGATATCGACGAGCTTTCCGATCAGGCCCCAAAGCCCGCTGACGGTTCGCTCGCCCGCTTTGCGCAGCATTGCCTTCAGCCGGGAGAACGCCTTCTCGATTGGGTTGAAGTCCGGGCTGTAGGGTGGAAGGAAGCGCAGGGTTGCACCTGCGGCCTCGATGAGCACTTGGACCGACGCACGCTTGTGGCTCGACAGGTTGTCCAAGATGACGATGTCGCCCGGTCGCAGTTCCGGCACGAGCACTTGAGCTACGTAGGCTTCAAACCAGTCGCCGTTGATCGGGCCGTCGAGCACCATCGGCGCAATCATGCCGGTCATGCGCAGGCCGGCCACCAGCGTGGTCGTCTTGCGATGGCCGTGCGGGAAGCCCATCCGCAGACGCTTGCCTTTGGCGCAGCGGCCATGGCTGCGGGTCATGTTGGTCGCCGTCCAGGTCTCGTCGATGAAGACCAGGCGTTCTGGTTCCAGATCGAGCTGACCGTCGAACCAGTGGCGACGCTGCTTCAGAACGTCGGGACGGTCTTGCTCGATCGCGTGCCCGGTCTTTTTTTCCGCGTGATGCCGTGGCGCACGAAAAAGCGATGCAGCGTGCCGATCCCGACCGGGGCGCCACGATCGATCAACCGAGCCTGAACTTCGACAAGGGTCATGTCGCCCTGTTCGGCAAGCAGTTCACGGATGAAGCCGCCATGCGCCTCGATCCTGCCCGAATGCCGGTCTCCGCCACGTGGCTTGGCAACAGCCTCACCATGTTCCAGCGCGCGTTGCCGCCAGCGGATCGCGCTCGATGCGCTGACACCAAACCGGTCAGCCGCAGCCCGACAACTCAAACCCCCATCAATCGCAGCAATGACCCTGTCCCGCAGGTCCTGTGAAAGCGTTCGTGCCATCCATGCTGGCCTCCTGCCACCAGCAGACAGCGTGAATCACATCAGCGCAGCAAAGGGAACCCCTGCTGATTCAGTTCGTGTGGAAACCGCTCTAGCCCCCGTCGCTCCGCATACCAGTCTTTGAAGCGGCCAACGCGTTCAAGGGTCAACTCTTCTCGCTCGACCAGGCCGTGCAAGGCGCAATAGGTACGAAACTGCTGGATGCGGATCAGATAAACAATCGTTGTTCCTGCCCCAAGGCGCCGCTCGGCGCTCCAGATGCGGCGGATATCGTCGGGGGTGGGCGCGGCAGGGTCGGCTGCGGCGATATGATCGACATGTACGGGCATGGCTTTACCTCGATCGGCAAAGCGTAGCTGACGCTGAAAACGTGATCACGCCCCGCATCGTGTTGGCAAGAGCCATCGGCATCGCCGACACTGCCTATCCTCTGGATGGGTCGGAGTCCCAAGGGGGCCGGAATACAGTGCAACAGCTCCGGGGAAAGGGCTAGGCGGAGCGTCGCAAGGGCCGGAACGTCGCTCACCGGCAAGCCCGGCCTCGCCAGCCGGGGCGCCATCAATTTGACGGCGGCAACGGATCTGCGCACCGCGACAACGCGGCGGCGAAGCCAGCGCACCGCGCCTGGAAGGGAAATATCCGGGCCGCGCGCTGCGTCTGCGGCGGCTTCCATGCTTCGTTCCGACGCGGCTATCCCAACGATGCGATCGATCGCGGCAAGCGAACCGGGCAGGCGAGCGGCGAGAAAATCCGGGAGCAGGCTGAATGTTATGTGCCCCTGTGGGCAGTAGCAGCGAGCGATCCGTACACCCGGACTGGTCAGGCGCGCATAGCTACCGTGCCGCCGAAATGCACAGCCGCCGCTCGGATGGAGCGGGCAGCGCAACAGTCGCGCGCGCCGCCACTCCTGCGTGGCGACATAGTCCTCGATCGTCGACCTGGTACGCAATGGTATCTGCAACGTCGCCCCCCGCGCGGCGGCCCCCGACTGCGAGGTCGCTGCTTTTATCTGGAGCCCAGTGCGCCGAAATCTCCGGCAAGCCCGGATTATATCCCAAAACGCCCCAGATAAAACCATGCTCTGGATAATGACTCTTATGTCGAGATCGACATAAGTCCCACGCGCGCCGTTATTTCTTCGAGCTGGCCGATATCGCCGCGCAGCTCAAAAAGCGCCGCAAAAAGGCCGTCATCTCGCCGCTGGCCGTAGAAGCGGTCCGCCGTATCGACGCGATCTTTGACATAGAACGCGCCATCAACGGCAGATCGGCCCAAGAGCGTCTAGCCCTTCGCCAGGAACTCAGCGCACCGCTGGTCGCCGATCTGGAAAAATGGATGCGCGACAACCGGTCCAAGCTATCGAAGAACAGCGATGTGGCCGAGGCCATGGATTACGTGCTTAAGGCTTGGCCCGCCTTCGCAGCCTTCCTCGACGATGGCCGCATCTGCCTGACGAACAACGCGGCGGAACGGGCGCTCAGAGGCATAGCCCTGGGCAGAAAATCATGGCTCTTCGCTGGTTCAGATCGCGGCGGCCAGCGCACCGCCTTTATGCTGAGCCTCATTGGCACGGCGAAGCTCAACGACATCGATCCGCAGGCATGGCTTGCCGATGTGCTCAGCCGCATCGCCGACATCCCCCAGAACCGTCTACACGAACTGCTGCCATGGAATTGGCGCGCAGCCGAAGATCAACGCGAAGCCGCCTGATCCGCGGCCTTCACCGAATGCATACTCTGAGTGTCCGATAAGGGTCGACTAAAACCCAATCTCGCCCAGGCAGGCGGATGCCTGCCTGACATAGCTGCCGCCGAACAAGCGCGCATGCACGAGGAGCGGCCATAAGCGATATATGGGCTGCCGCTCACGCCATCCCTCTTCGAGACCACAGGCTTCGTAGAATGCGACGGGCGGATTGTCGAACAGGCTGAGCATCGCCAGATCGACTTCCCGGTGGCCGTAATAGGCTGCCGGATCGATCAAGCCGGATATGCTGACGTCATTGACTAGGATATTGCCACCCCACAGATCGCCATGAAGCAGGGCGGCCGGGGGATGATCGGGCAGGAAGTCGCCCAACCGCCGGACCAGTTGCTCAAGGCGATCACCCAGATGGCGATCAACATGGGGAAGATGACACCGTAACCGGTTGTCGCTCCAGAATTCGACCCAACTGCTTTTCCGACCGTTCGGAATGGCCACGTTGCTGAAGGCATAATCAGAGTCCCAACCATAGCCGCCGGCGGTTGGCAGATGCAGATGATCGAGAATGTCCGCAAGGTTTGCCCATGCACGGGCAAGCCGCCCCGCGGCCGGCAGGTCCTCCAGGATCAGCAATTCGGCTTCCATCGCGAGGATCGTCGGCGTCGGCAAGCCCCTTCCGCGCAGCGCCTCAAGCATCGTGGCTTCGACGGCCACCAACGAACCGGTCTTCGCGATCGCGGTTCCACCACCGATCAAACCAAGCCGGCTGACCGACGAAAGGCTACCGCCGGAGATTTGCGTCACGCTTTCGACACGAGCCCCCAGCAAATGGCCCGCGCGCACAAATATCGACCTCACACAGCGACCCCTTATTATCTCCGGTCAGTGATAGGCGCTTTGCGCTGTCAGGCATAGCGACGACGGACGGCTCAAACCGTGCCAAGGCGCCTCTCCCATGCGCCGATATGCGCTTGATCGCCCATTGTAAAAGCGGCACAATATGGGCGCGGGCAGACCGGGACAGGAGCTTGGTTTGCAATGGACGATATGAGTGAGCAATTTCTTCGCCTCAGGGCGGTGATCCAGAAAACCGGGAAGCCCAAGGCTTCCATCTATCGCGACATCCATCTGGGCACGTTTCCCGCGCCCGAAAAAATAGGCGCCAGGGCGGTGGCCTGGCGCCTGTCGCGGATCATGCGTTGGATGCGATCTCCCGCCAATTACCAGGACGACTGAAACCAGCCCAGCGCTTCGACCGGCTTCTTCTTCGGGGTCTTGTCCTCAATGACGATCGCCTTCGAAGCGCGCTCGGCGTCATCGAGATAATCCGCCCACCATTTCATCATCTTCCGGCGGGGATCGAGATAGAGCGCGGCGTTGTAAACGCTCCGCACCCCTTGCGGCACATGGGCAAGCTGCATCTCGATCCAGTCGGCGTTGAAGCGACCGGACTCATTCAAGATCGTGCTGGCGACCGAACGGAAGCCATGCACGGTCGCCTTGTCCCCGACACCCAGGCGCCGCAGGAGAACCAGCATCCGGCTCGAACTGATCGTGTCATCATTGTTGCCAATGACCGGGAAAAGATATTGCCCGAACCGCTCATTGCCGAATTTGCCGTAGACATTGAGCTCCTTGAGTTCACGCAGCAACTCGACGGCCTGCGGCGGCAGCGGTACCAGATGCTCCAGTTGCATCTTCATCCGCGCCGCGGGAATGCGCCACAACGGCTTGGGTCCGCCCAAGCCTTCGAACTCGCTCCATTGGGCGTGGCGGGTTTCCTGCGTGCGCACCATGGTGAGGATCGTCCATCGCAGGGCAAGATGGCTGAGGCGTGAGCCGGTGTCCGCGTTCAGCGCGGCATAGAAGCGTGGCAATTCCGAGATGGGAACCTTGGAGCGATGCTTGACCCGCGCCCGCTTGCGCATCACTGAGCCGAGATCGGTACAGGGATCGGACATGACGCGACCGCTGGGGATGCCATAACGGAAAATCTCGCTGCAATAGCCCCGCACCCGGTGCGCCATTTCGAGCGCGCCGCGATCCTGGATCTGCTGCAAGGCTTCGAGCATCATTTGCGGGATGATCGCGCGGACCTTCTTCTTGCCGATGACGGGGAAGATATCTGCCTCAAGCCGCCGCTCGATGACGCCGGCATAACGGGCAGACCAGCCTTCCCGTTTCACAGCCAACCATTCCTCGGCCAGCTGCTGGAAGGTCGTGTTCTCGGCCTTGATCTCATATTTCTGGAGCAGGCGGATATGGGCCGGGTCTTTCCCCTCGGCGAGGAGCGCCTTCATCTCCTCACGCCATACGCGCGCGCGGTCAATGCTGACCTCGGGATAGGTGCCGCCCTTGAGCGTCTTCTGCTTATAGTCAAAGCGATAGGAGAGGCGCCACTGGGCCTTGCCGTTGGGCAGGACGCAGATGTGGAGGCCGCCGCCGTCGGCTTTCTTGACGGGGCGTTCGGAGGGTAGAATCGATTGAATGAGACTGTTGGTCAGCACCGGTCAGGACTCCTGAAAACGGTGCGTGGGATTTGAAATCCTGTTCCAAAGACCAACAAAAAGACCAACAAATCCCATGCAAACCACCTGAGCGGTCATGATCCTATAGGAGACCATGTTACATGGGATAAAAGCCTAAAAACAGGCCTTTTTTTGACGTCCATTTGCGACCTTGTTGGTCTTTTTGGACCTAGATTTGGTTGCGGGAGCAGGCTGCTTAACTGCAATAAGAGTGCGGAGAAACCTCAGCGTTACTCAATTACAAATAGAGCCAAACAAATTCAAAATGATTTCGATCCACAATACATCGCACCTATTTTAATTAACAATATTATCAAAAGATAATTTCGTGAATAAACGAAGCAAATAAACGGCGCTTACGATACAAGGCAATGATCGAAAAGATAGGCAATCCCAAAGCTTCGATCTGTCTCGACATAAATTTTAACGAGTTTCCGCCCCCAGTGGGGGTCGGCGCCAGAGCGATACCTGGCGCCTCTCCACATATTTTGATCAATGCAGGTTCTAGCGGCCTACCAGGACGATTGAAACCAGTCGAGTGAGCCTACAGCGCTTTTTTTCTGCTTAGGCGTCGCCATGCTTTCTATGGAAATCGCAGCGGAGGCGCGTTCCGCACTTTCCAAATAATTCGCCCACCAGATTAACATTTCGCGACGCTGCTTGAGATAAAGGGCTGAATTGTAAACGGCGCGAACTCCTGATGGTGCATGGGCGAGTTGAAGTTCTATCCAGTCTGGCAGAAATATCCCGGCTTCGTTCAGAACCGTACTTGCTACCGAGCGAAATCCGTGGACCGTCGAGCCGGGCGAGATATTAATTCGCTTCATGACTACCATCATACGGTTACAGCTAATTATATCGTCTTCGTTGCCCACGACAGGGAACAGATATCGTCCAAATCGCTCATTCCCGTGTCTTCCGTAGACATTGAGTTCCCTGATTTCACGGAGCAACGCGATAGCTTGAGGGGGAAGTGGAACGAGATGTTCTTGCCGCATTTTCATGCGTTCTGGCGGGATCCTCCATATCGGCTCGGTACCTCCGAGCCCCTCAAACTCGTGCCATTGCGCAAATCGCGTTTCCTGTGTCCGAACCATCGTTAGGATGGTCCAACGGAGCGCTAGATGGCTTAGGCGGGATCCTGTGTCTGCGTTGAGCGCTACATAAAACCGCGGAAGCTCGTTAAGGGGAATTTTTCCCCTGTGTTTCACCACCCGCTTACGCAGCGCGAGTGCCAGATCACGACATGGATCGGTTATCACCCTCCCATCGGGGATACCGTACTTAAAAATGTCACTACAATAACTCCGGAGTCGTCGCGCAACTTCGCTTGCGTCGCGTTCTTCAACACGTTTTAAGATCTCAAGAACCATTCGAGGCAAGATTGCACGCGCAGGAATTCTTCCAAGATATGGAAAGATATCTCGCTTTAACCTTCCTTCGACGCGCAGCGAGTGACGCGGCGACCATTCTTTACGCTTAATTTCGAGCCATTCTTGAGCCAACTCGAAAAAAGTGATGCGAGCAGCCTCATCCTCATATTTCTGATTGCGCTTGAGCTCGGCAGGGTCTTTGCCCTCGCTGATAAAATTTTTCAAATGATCGCGCCAAGCACGGGCCTGTTGAATGCTGACTGCAGGATAGGATCCACCTGCAGCCGTCTTCTGCTTATGATCAAATCGATATGCCAGCCGCCATTGAATTTGGCCGTCAGGTGCTACACAGACATGGAGGCCTCCACCGTCCGATTTTTTTATCGGCCTTGTGGTTGGAAGAAGCGATTGGATGACATCATCGGTCAGCACCGAACAGAACTCCTGTATCGATGCGCGAAACTCAAAATCCCTTGAGCGATACCAACATTTTTACCAACAAAACGCATGAATTCCAAAATCCGTTTAGAATCCCACGGATAAGGATGATACTTCAATTAACATACTGATAAAAGGCAATTTATTTTAATTCACTTGAGACTTTGTTGGTCGTTCTGGTCCTAAATATCGCTCCATTGCCGGAACTCGAAATTGGCGAGATTGGGCCAGCTTGTGGGACTGTTCGCCCCGAGCGAGGGACGGACCGACAATTTCGAATATTGATGACTATAGTTGCGGCCGAAAGAGGAACTGACATCATAGTCCCAGCCCCAGAGCGCGCCCCGCAAACCGCCCACGAACTGAAAATCATTCTCGTCGATATTGTTGAGCGGATAATAGCCGTCCGGGAAAAGTGCCGTGAAATTGGCGGTGCTGTTGGGACGGCGGAAATTATTGCCGATTTGGGCGTCGCGCTCGCCATAGGTGCCAAAGCTGTAGAGGGTGGCATTCTCCGTCACCGGCAGTTCGGCATTATAGGACAGGTTGAACGCCTTGATCTGCGGGTCGCCATTATGCGCGCCGTCGCGGCTCCACTGGGCATTGCGCGCATTGGCCTGGGCGACATTGGCCAGCACCTGATCACGGGTCAGACCGCTGGTCGCCACCACCTGATCGACCGTGCGGTTGGCGGGCAGGCCATAGATGTTGGTATCGCTCGCAGGCAGATTCCACCAGGCGCCGCCGCGCCTGCGGATGTCGCCGCTCAGGGTCAGGAAACCGCCGTCACCGATCTTCGTGCCGTAACGGATCGTGCCCTTCCAGCTATCCGGCTTGCCATTGGCGTTATAGAGCGTGCCATAGGTGAAATCGCCGCTCAGCCCTTCCTTCTCGGCCAATTGGATGTTGATGACCCCGGCTATGGCGTCGGTGCCATATTGAGCGGCGGCGCTGTCCTTCAGCACCTCGATCCGGTTGATTGCGCTGGTGGGGATGAGGTCGATGTCGACCGGGTTCGCGCCAGAGGTATCGGCGGTCGAATTGTTGAGGAAAGCGCCATTGTGCCGGCGCTTGCCGTTGACCAGCACCAGCGTATAGGCGGGCGCAAGGCCGCGATTGGTGACCGGACGCCCGATCGAGAACACGCCTGCATGGGTCGCGCCGAAATTGAGTGAGGGCAGCAGCTTGGACAGGGCTTCACCGAACTCGGCCGAGCCGGTGGCCTGCAATTTCTCCGCGCTCACGACGTCGATCGGCGCAGGGCTTTCCGCCACGGTGCGCGGCGCGCCGCGCACGCCGGTTACGATGATGGCGCTTGCGTCAGCGGCGGCTTCGGCTGCGGCACCGTCGGGCGTCGCAACAGTCTGCGCGAACAAGGGCGCGGACGTCAGAAGCGCTCCTGCAAGTGCGGTCGAGCACAGATAAAGGCGATCAAGGTTCATGGATTTATCCCCCGGTTTCCGGGGACCGTCTATTTTCTATTAAATAGATTGAGAAATGACTTCGCTATCCGAACTATGAGTAAATTTGAATTTTAGATCTGCTTGCCGGTGGCGAAGTTCAGCTTCACCCGCTTTTGCCGAAACTGCGGTCGAAGGCATCCGCGACAGGCCGCTTGCCTTCAGTCAGACCGGCTTTCTGGAAGCGGTGGGTGATGTCCTGCTCATGCGCGATGATCTTCCCGTCAATGGGCTGGGCCACGCGGTTGTTGCGATCGAAACTGGCGCGGGCGATGTCGATCGGCAAGCCGGTTTCCTTCGCCAATACCTGCGCGAATTCGTCAGGATGCGCGCGCGCCCATTCGACGGCCCTCGCCTCCCGCTGGAGAAAATCAGCGAGCAAAGCGCGCTTGGGGCCGATGGAATCGCTGTGCGCGATGTCGATATAGATGGGCAGGCCATAATCCTTCGCATCGACCACGGCTCGCGCGCCTTCCTTGATCGCCACATTGGTATAGGGCGTCCAGGTGGACCAGGCGTCGATCGCGCCGCTGTCGAAGGCGGCCTTGGCATCGCCGGGCGGCAGGAAGGTGACGCGCACCCTGTCCGCCGGGATATGCGCCCGCTCCAGCGCCTGAAGCAGCAGATGATGGCCAATCGACCCCCGCGTGGTGGCGACGGATTTGCCGATCAGATCCTGCACCGACCGCGCAGGCGAGCCGTTCTTCACCACTATGGCCAGCGCTTCCCCGGCTTGGGCAAATGGCGCCTGCACCCCTATGGCCTTGACCGGGCTGCCGCTCTGATAGGCGAAGATGAAGGGCGCGTCGGCGGCCAGGCCGAGATCCGCGGCGCCACCGCCAACCGCCTCCAGCAAGGGCTGAGCCGCCGGAAATTCCGACCATTCGACCTCATAAGGCGCATCCTTGAGCACGCCCGAGGCGATCATCATGGATTTGACCTGCCCCTTCTGATTGGCGACGCGCAGTACCTTGTCGTCATCACCGCTGCTGAATTTCGCGGCGGCAAGGCCGAAGCCTGCCGCCGCCGCCAGTGCCACCGCGATGATCGCGCCCCTGTTTTTCGCCATATCAGCCCGCCAGCGCCAGACCGGCCTTGGTCCGCTCGGAAACCTTGCGCCGCACGATGGGGAGAAGTTCCCGGCCATAGAGGATGGAGTCGCCCAGCGGATCGAAGCCGCGGATCAGGAAATGGTCGATACCGATGTCATAATAATCGAGCATCGCATCGGCCACCTGCTCAGGCGTACCGACCAGGCCGGTGCTGTTACCCGCAGCCCCGGTCAGCGCCGCGACGCCGGTCCAGAGCCGCTTGTCCTGCCGGTTGACGCTGGCGGTTTCAAGCAGGCGGAGCGACCCGGCATTGGCCGGACGATGGCCAGCAAGCGGCAGTCCGGCGGCGATGCGATTTTCGCGCACCTGCTCCTCGATCTCCGCCGCGCGCTTCCATGCCGCTTCCTCCGTGTCCGCGATCACCGGGCGCAGCGAGAGGGAGAAGCCCGGATCGCGGCCATAGCGCACCGCCGAGCGGCGCACCTGCCGCACGGTATCCTGCACCGCCTCCAGCGTTTCGCCCCACAGGGCGTAGACATCGGCATGACGCCCCGCGACATCGATCGCCTCGGGCGACGAACCGCCGAAAAAGACCGGCAGATTGTCGGGCTTGATGGCGCTGAAGGCCTGCTTCACGTCATAAAATTTGCCCTGATGATCGAAGGGCTGGGCCGCCGTCCATTCCTGGCGCAGGATCGACAGATATTCATCGGTGCGGGCGTAACGTTCCGCCTTCACGCTCTTCGTGTCGCCATCCCGCGCCATTTCCTCGTCAGCGCCGCCGGTGATGATGTGGACGGCAACGCGGCCGCCGGACAACTGGTCCAGCGTCGCCAATTGCCGGGCCGCGACCGTCGGCTGGG
>Ga0255338_1004584_pt1 | contig 14003 bp, 12 predicted proteins | sample MeOH1_35cm_T4_19_FD_203715 | JGI IMG/M metagenome (GOLD analysis project Ga0255338, IMG submission 203715) | Sandy soil microbial communities from University of British Columbia, Vancouver, Canada - MeOH1_35cm_T4_195 | ecosystem: Engineered > Artificial ecosystem > Sand microcosm > Unclassified ...
ACATCAGCCCGCTGGAGGACGGTGTTTTGTCTGCAGAGGGGAAGGGGCCCGGCCCGGAAGGCGAGCCGGTACCCAGCCGCGACGAGAACTCGGGAGGCGGTCCGCGCTCCTTACGGATTCCCGCTCCCACCCGGCTGAACAAACAGGCCCGCGTCACCGCCAAGCAGGTTATCCGCCGCCAGGTGCCGGGCAAGGCGCGCCATGCCTTCCGGGTGGACGTCACGGCGATGTTCATGGCGGGCCTCTACCTGGGCGCCGTCTTCCCGTTCGTCAACGTCATTGCGCGCAAAACGCTGCACGCCACGCCGGAGACGCTGGCCCTCATCGCCGCCGCGCCGTTTTTCGGCAACCTCATGGCGCTCTTTTGGGCACGGGCCATGGACGGCAAGGCGAAGGTCCCCTTCGTGAAGTGGTCTCACATGGGCGCCCGCTTTACGGTGTCCCTGGCCTACTTCGCCACCTCGGCGGTGCCGTTTGCCTGTGTAGTCTCCGGCGCGCAGATCATCGGCACCATCGCCACCCCCGCGTACGCCGCGATCATCAAGGACGTTTATCCGGAGAGCCAGCGCGGTCGCATTCTGAGTATCAGCCGTGCCGCCACGCAGATCGCGCAGATCTTCAGCACGTTGCTTGTTGGCTGGCTGCTGGGTTTCATTAGCTACCGGTACATCTTCCCGTTTGCCGCCGTGGTCGGAATGGCCGCCGCGCTCGTCTTCTCCCGCATCCAGCGGGAAGAGGGGTCCGCAGCCGAAGCGCCGGAAGAACCGGCAGGCGCGCGTGTTTCACCCGTCCAGAGCCTGGTCGATACCTTACGGTTCGTCTGGCACACCCTGGGGATTCTCAAGACGGACGAGGCTTACCGGTGGTTCGCCTTTTCGGTATTCACCTACGGGTTCGGCAACCTGATCAACACCCCGATTCTTCCGCTGCTCCAGGTGGACGAGCTTCACATCCAGGAGTGGCAGGTCTCCGTGCTCACGGTCGCGATGCAGTTGGTCACGGCATGCGCCTTCTTCTACTGGGGTCGCTTCGTGGACATGCGGAGCCCGCAGCTCGGGGTAGCCGTCAACATCCTGCTCAACGCCACCATCCCACTCTTCTACATCCTGGCCGGCACGCTGCTCCCGGCCAGCCCGTGGGTCCTCTTACCCGCCTACCTGATCACCGGCATCGTTGGTGCAGGGATCGATCTCTCCTACTTCGGCGCGCTGCTTACCTTTGCCGGCGAACGCGACGTGTCCCGCTATCAGGCGCTCCAGTCATTTTTGCTGGGGGTGCGGGGCTCCATTGCGCCCTTCGTCGGTGGTGCGATGGTAAACTTTCTCAAGGCTCACCACCTGAATCTGCGCTGGTCGTTCGTCGTCTCGTTGACGCTCATCCTCGCCGGGTGCTGGATGCAGTTCGTCGCGATGCGCCGCCAGGTCGAGCTCAAAGCGCAAGCCGCTTAGTTCCGCAGAATCAACAACTGGAGCAGACTCAAACGGCAATGGGAGCTGCGATGCCACTTGGCATGGTCGTCTGTGCGAGAAGAGGGTCATCAACCTGCGCGCTTCGACCGCGCCCATGATCTCGCCCATCTGCGAAATCTGCGGATAACTCACAAAGGACCTAACCGTTGCGAATTCTGATCACGAACGACGATGGAGTGTTCGCGGAAGGCCTGCTGGCGCTGAAACAGGCGCTGGATGCCGTGGCGGACGTAACGGTGCTGGCGCCCGAGGGACCGCGCTCCGCGTGCGGGCACAGCATCACGCTGCACAAGCCCCTGCGCCTCTCGGAGGTGGCGCTCTCGGATGGCTCCGAAGCATGGACTTCCAACGGCACGCCATCCGACTGCGTCACGCTCGCGCTGCTAGACCTGATGCGCGACGACCCGCCGGACCTCGTCTTTTCCGGCATCAACCAGGGTCCCAACCTGGGGTGGGACCTCACCTACAGCGGTACGGTCTCCGCCGCGATGGAAGCGGCGATTGCCGGGGTGCCCGCCATCGCCATTTCCCTGGCGTGGCGCTTCCGCCGGGTGATCCAGGAAGAGGAGACCCTTCCGCCCATCAACTACTCACACGCCGCAGCCTACGCGGTAAAGCTGGCCCAGTACGTGGAAGCGCACCCACTGCCGGACCATGTGCTGCTGAACGTTAACGTGCCGCACGCGGAGCCCAAAGGCGTTTGCATCACGCGGCAGGGAGTACGGCGCTACCCCGGCAAGCTGGAGAAGCGAATCGACCCGATGGGCCGCGCCTACTTCTGGTTGGGCGGCGACGATCCGGAGGACGTACACGAAACAGGCGCGGACGTGAGCGCTATCGCGGACGGCTGCATCTCCATCACACCGGTGCAGCTAGACCTCACGGACCACCCACTGCGACGGGAATACGAGCAGCGGCCATTCCCGGAGATCTAATTGTTCGGAGCGCGCTCGCCCATGTCCCTGATTGTCGGACTGCTCCTGGAGCCAGTGCTTCCGGCCCACGCCGTGACGCCGCTGGTGGACGTCCGCGACAAGAACCCGGGCATCCGTGTCCATCTAAGCTATGCCACAGATCAAAATGCGTTCCACCGGCGCCTGTACTCCGGGAATGTAGCGCTCCTGCGCGCTCCGGTGGCATCCCGGCTGGACCGAGTACAGCGGCGCCTGGAGCGGCGAGGCTTCGGACTGCTGGTCTGGGATGCATACCGCCCGCGGTCCGTACAGTGGACGATGTGGCGTCTCCGCCCGGACGCGCGCTCGCATTACCTTGCCAACCCACGGAAGGTGAGTAAACACAGCCGCGGCGCTGCGGTGGACGTAACGCTGGTCACTCGGTCCGGCGCCCCAGTGTCGATGCCTACGCCGCACGACGAGTTCACCGCTCGCGCCCACCGGGGAGCCCGCCGCGGCGTCTCGGTAGCAGCGTTTGGGAATGCCCGGCGGCTGGACGCTGCCATGCGCGCGGAGGGATTCCATCCCAACCCGTACGAATGGTGGCACTTCACCGCGCCGGAATGGAGCCGCTACGCCGCTTCCGACCTTCCGGTGCCCGCGCATCGTGCGGCGGGCAGGGAGGAGCGATTCCGGAGAGACTCCCCGACCGGGCAATCTCGGCCATCAGGTAGATAGACCCCGAGATGAAACCGAAGAAAACGAAAGCCATTGCTCCCACAGGGTCTATTCGAAGAAGCTCGACCGGTCGCGGAGCGACTGCGTGAAGTCCAGGCAGATACCGTCTACATCTGGATCAAGAAGGCCGAGGCCTTCAGCTTTCTCGGCGACGATGAGCAGGTGCTGGTCGCCCTGGCAGCGGCAAAGAAGGCCGGTCCCGAAGCAGAAGCCGGACTCCTCTATCACCTCACCGCCGTGGCCGCGCTGCGGCAGGGGAATACTGCCCTCGCCCACAGACATTGGCAGCTGGCGTTGAAGCTGTCGCCCAACTTGAGCCAGGCGCAGCAGAACCGGGACGACCTCATGAAACGGGTTGGGGAACGGCATGCTCCCTGGGCGTTCGACCTCTGGAACTGGATCCCGCAGCCGATCATCCGGGAACTGGCGGAGACCGCGGAGAAAGCGACCCGCCGCGGAAGCTCGGAAGAGGCGGTCCGGCGCGGCCTGCAGCGGCTCGTGCGCGAACATCCGGAATGGGAGCGCCTCGTGCCGGCGCTGCTGGATCGCAGCGGGCCGGAGTCCCGCCTGATGGCGCTGCGAGTGGCGAAGTATCTGGATACTCCCGTATTGCGACAGGCACTAATGGACTATGCGCTGGGTCAACGCGGCCCGGATGCCCTGCGCTGGGAAGCTGCGCGGCTTGCCCGGGATGCCGGTTTACTCTCCGCTTCGGTCCCGGTGCGTCTCTGGTTGGGCGGGGAGTGGAAAGAGGTCCTCCTGCTGGAGTTCGACGTCTACAACGAGGCTGTGCCGTCCAACCACAGTAGCAGGTAGCAGACCTGTTTGAAGCGGCATTTGTGGAGCTTCAGGCGGGCCGTGCGGCCGAAGGAGAAGCGCTTCTGCGCCAGGCGATTGCGCAGGAGCCGAATTCCCCCCATATACTGAACAACCTGGCCGGCGCACTGGAGATGCAGGGGCGCCGCGAGGAGAGCCGGGCACTCATGATCGAGATCCACGAGCTCTTCCCCGACTACTTCTTTGGACGAACCAACGTGGCCGCCCTCGCCGTCCAGGACGGCGACCTGGAACGAGCGCGGCAGCTTCTCGCGCCGGCGCTGATCCAGGGCCGCTATCACGTCAGCGGGTTCTCGGCGCTCTGCCGCACGCAGATCGCGCTGCTAGTGGCGGAAGATCAGATCGAGGGCGCGTCGCAGTAGCTCGACATCTGGACGCAGCTGGTAGGGGACGATGCGCAGCAGAAATACTGGACCACACGCCTGGCGATGGAGCGTCTGAAAGGCCTCAGCTCCAAGAACCTGATGCCTGGCAAGCGGGGGAAGCGCTCCCGCTAGCGTGCCCGGGAGAGCGGCGACCACAGCGCTCGCTCCGGGCACGGCGGAGCCATGTCATTCTTTGCTACGCATTGTCCGCTACCTGACCGACAGCATACACTGCACTGGAACACGGTCGCAGACGGATACGGTAAAGTGCGCACCCATCAGACCTTCTCCACGTTAGAAGGTTGGAAGACGGGGCGCGAAGGTCGGGTGCGGATGTCGGTAAAGAAGAAGAAGCGGATCAATTGGGGTTGGATAGTGCTCATGGTGGCACTGCTGGCAGGCGGGGGTTACTACGGCTGGCAGCATCGCCCCAATGCCGGCAAGCCAGACGAACTGCCCAAGGGAATCCAGGTCGGTGTGGCCGAACGGGGTGATCTGGACCAGAAGATCACCGCTACCGGGGTCGTGGCCGCGCAGACGGGTGCCAAGGTGAACATCGGGTCACAGATCACCGGACGCATTCGCAGCTTACCGGCCGACGTGGGCGCCCAGGTGGCGAAGAACCAGGTGGTGGCCGTGCTCGACGCGCCGGACCTGGAAGCGCAGGTGGAGCAGCAGCGCCGGAACGTGGAAGTCGCACGCGCCACACTGGCCCAGGCCATTCCACGCCTGGAGCAGGCCCGCCTCGGCATCGATCTCTCTACCGATCAGACGCAGGCGCAGATCGCGGAAGCCGGCTCGGCGCTCCGCGCGGCGCAGGCGCGCCTCGAGTCGTCCGAGGCGGCCGCCAAGATGCAGCCGACCCAGACCACCGCCGAGATCACCCGCGCGGAAGCAGCCCTTTCCACCGCCCGGTCCGGCGAACAGCAGGTCAAACAATCCGTGGCGCAGCAGCAACTACAGGCGCAGTCGTCCATCGATGACGCTCGCTCGGCGCTGCGTAACGCGGAGCGGCAGCGCCGCCGCCAGGAAGCGCTGCTGGCCGAAGGCTTCATCTCCAAGCAAGAAGTGGAAAACGTTCGGACGCAGGTCGAGCAGTCGGCCGCACGTGTGCAGAACGCTGAAGCGAACCTCCGAATCGTGGAGGAGAAGAATAAGGCGGACCTCCAGAATGCCCGCGATCAGGTGATCCAGGCAGAAGCCGCGCTCAATTCCGCACGCGCGGCGCGGGAGCAGGACGCCATGCGCACCGCAGACGTGCGTAGCTCCCGCGAGGTGATCCATCAGGCGGAAGCCACGCTGGACCTGCGCAAGACTTCCAAAACCCAGGATCGAATCCGCCGCAGCGCCTACGTAGAAGCGCAGGCTGCGGTGAAGCAGGCGAAGGCCTCACTCCAGCAGGCCGAAGCGCTGCTCCAATACCAGCAGGCGCAGCTCGACAAGGCAGTCATCCGCTCGCCGATCGCGGGTACCGTACTCACCATCAATACCCAGCAGGGGGAAACGGTGGCGGCCGGGTTCCAGGTGCAGACGCTCATCACCGTCGCCGACCTCCACCGCCTGGAAGTTCGTGCTTACGTGGACGAGACGGACATCGGCCGCATCCGCCGGGGGTTGCCGGTAGACGTGCGGGTGCAGTCCTACCAGGACCAGATCTTCCATGGCCGCGTCACCAAAATCGCGTCGGCTTCCACCGTGAAGGATAACATCGTCACCTACGAGACCACGGTCGCGATCGAGGACCCCCAGGGCTTACTGCGGCCGGACATGACCGCGGACGTAAGCGTGATCCTGGGCCGAAAGCCCAACGTGCTGCGCGTTCCCTCCGAAGCAGTCCATCAGGATGTAAGCCGAGCTCTCGTCTACGTGCTCCACCGGGACAAGAAGGACAAGGAGCGAGCGGAACTACGGGAGGTGAAGGTGGGCTTCAGCGATGGGATCTATACCGAGATCAAGAGTGGCCTGAAGGAGAAGGAAGAAGTCATCCTCGCCGGACTACCGCGACTCGGAGTACAGGCCATCGATGCCCAGACCCGGGACCCGAAGCGGAACAAGAAATGAGCCTGATCGAGTTGACCGGGGTGCGCAAGGTCTACCAGATGGGCGACCAGGAAGTCCGGGCATTGGACGGCGTGGATCTCATCGTCGAGGAGGGGGAGTTCGTAGCGATCATGGGACCGTCCGGTTCCGGAAAGTCGACTCTGATGCACATCCTCGGTTGCCTGGATGCGCCCACGGCCGGCTCCTACCGGCTGCAGGGTACGGAAATCGCGGACCTGGATGAGGTGGAACTGGCGCGCTTCCGTAACCGGACCCTGGGGTTCGTCTTCCAGAGCTTCAACCTGCTGCCTTCCTTTACCGCGCTGGAAAACGTCGAGCTGCCCATGATCTATGGCGGCGTCCCGAACCGGCGCCGGCTGGCACGCGAGGCGCTGGTACGCGTGGGGTTGGAGAGCCGGCTGGACCACAAACCCACAGAGCTCTCCGGCGGGCAGCAGCAGCGAGTTGCCATTGCACGGGCCATTGCGGGACAGCCCAGCCTCCTCATGGCGGACGAGCCCACCGGCAACGTCTCCACGCAGCAAGGCGAAGAGATCATGCAGATCTTCCAGGAGTTGAGCGAAGAGCAGGGGATTACGGTAGCGCTGGTGACGCACGAGCCGCACATCGCCCGCCACGCCCTCCGGCTTGTCCAGGTGCAAGACGGTAAGATCGTAGCAGACGGCCCGATCAAAGAGCGGCTCCTCGCCCGCGAATGGCTCGCCGATCCCGAAAACCGCACCACCGGTATTCTCGATCTCTAGGTCATTCACTTACAGGTAACAAACACGATAGGTTGCTCGAAGTCCCGAAGACATTCGGGCCGAACCTCTCGGACACAGGCACCGGTAAGAAAGTTGCTGCCGTGTTGGCACTTGGACTTCGGGCAATCGTCCGGTTTGGCAGTCCGTGATCGCGAGATCGTTTGAGAGATTGGTTACCCTTCCCAGCTTTGTCGGTGTATTCGAGACGGTAGTAAGACCATGGCACAGACCTCCGACAGGCCAATAACAGAACCGGAGCCTCTTCCCGGGCGCTGGACTACCCCCGAAGAGCCGTCCCCGTCCAAAGCGCCTCGCAAGAAGCTGCCATCTGTGGCGCGGATGACGCCGTTCGATACATTCCGGTTTGCGACGCGGGCCTTGCGCGACAACAAGATGCGGGCCGCGCTCACAATGCTCGGCATCATCATCGGTGTGGCCGCCGTCGTTGCCGCGATTGCGGTGGGGCAGGGCGGGGCGGCGAGCATCACCAACTCCGTGGGGCAGTTGGGCAACAACCTCCTCTACATCGTGCCTGCCAACCCGCGCCTGGGTCCGGGGCGACCGGAGGGACTCACGCAGAGTCTCCGGCCGCCGGATGCGGAAGCCATCCGCCAGCGCTGCACGGGCACCGTCTCGCGAGTCTGCTCCGGAGTGCGAGGCTCCGTGATGTTGAAGGCGGGAAATAACAACTGGCGCACCTCGCTCACGGGAGCGGATCCCAACTTCTTTCTCGTCAACAACTTTCCGGTGGACCACGGCCGGATGCTGAACCAGACGGATGAAGAAACGCGTGCCCGGGTAGTGGTGGTCGGTCGCACCGTAGTCGACAACCTGTACGGCAGTAAAGATTACAATCCGGTGGGCCAGGAGTTGGTACTCAACCGGGTGCGGTTCAGCATCGTCGGCGTCCTCGCGGAGAAAGGGACCAACACTTTCGGCGAGAATCAGGACGACACCGTGGTGGTTCCGCTCAATACGGCACTCTACCGGATACTCAACCAGAAGTCCGTGAGCTACATCAGCGTCGAGTGCAAGTCCGCCGACACCATCGAATTGGCGCAGGAGCAGATCATCTCCCTCCTGCGCCAGCGGCACCGCCTCTCCCCGCCGTTTCCGGATAATGACGACTTCACGGTCATGAGCCAGGCCGAGCTTTTGAAGGTCCTGCAAACGGTGGCGGGGGTCCTCACCATCCTGCTCACCAGCATCGCGGCCATCTCGCTGACCGTCGGCGGCATCGGGATCATGAACATCATGCTCGTCTCCGTAACGGAGCGCACCCGGGAGATCGGCATCCGCAAGGCGCTCGGCGCGACGGAAGGGAACATCCGGTCTCAGTTCCTGATCGAGGCCGCCCTGCTCTCGGTGGCCGGCGGCATCCTGGGGGTGCTGCTGGGTGGCGGTATCGCCATGATCGCGGCCAAGCTCTCCGGCTGGCCCATTTCGCCCAGCGTCTCCGCCATCACCCTGGCAGTGGGGGTCTCCGCTGGCATTGGGATCTTCTTCGGCTACTGGCCCGCCCGCAAAGCCGCCCGGCTCCACCCCATCGAAGCGCTGCGCCGGGAATAGCAAGAACAGATCGGAATTGACAATTTGAAATAGAAAATAATCAATTGTCAATTCCGCGGCCGTCCGACCTAGTCGAAGGGTACCTGGAGCCGCCGTCATGGTATTCTTCTAGGATGATGGACACGGCAGAACAACAGGGACAGTGGGTAGCGATCGCGGAAGCGGGCGAGCGGCTCGACCGGGCTTTGCAGGCGAAGCTTCCGCATCTCTCCCGCACAGTGGTGCAGCGGCTGATCGAAGACGGACACGTCTTCGTCAACAAGAAGAAGGTCGGCGCGGGTCATAAGCTCAAGCCGGGCGAGCGAGTGGTGTGGACAATCCCCTCCGCCGTACCAGCGCCGGAGCATCATCAAGCGGAGGACATCCCTCTTACGGTCGTCTACGAAGATGCCGACCTGCTGGTGATCGACAAGCCGAAGGGGCTGGTGGTCCACCCTGCTCCCGGCCACGAGACCGGCACGCTGGTGAATGCGGTCCTCGCCCACTCGGGGGATGATCTCTCCGGTATCGGCGGCGTCGAACGCCCGGGTATCGTCCACCGTCTGGACAAGGACACCTCGGGGCTGATGGTGGTCGCGAAATCAGACCGGGCTTACCAGTCGCTTCAAGCGCAGATCCAATCGCGTTCCGCCGAGCGCCGGTACGTAGCGCTGGTCCGGGGCGGGCCCCGCTTTGAGCGTGCCAGCGTAGACGCCCCGATCGGGCGTCACCCCACGGACCGCAAGAAGATGGCGGTCATCCCTCCCGGAAGCAATCACACGCACCGGGAAGCCCGCACGGACCTGCGCGTGCTGGAGCGATACCCCGGCTTTACGTTGCTGGAAGCGCGCCTCCAGACGGGGCGTACTCACCAGATCCGGGTCCACTGTGCCTACATCCACCTGCCGGTAGTGGGTGACGAGACTTACGGCCGCGGCAAGCTGGAGCGCAGTTCTCCCATGCCGCGACCGGTCCGGGACGCCGTGGACCAGCTTGAAGGCCAGGCACTCCACGCGTACCGACTTTCCTTCGACCACCCCGTTACCGGCGAGCGACTCCAGTTTGTGAGCCCCGCCTCCGCCGATCTGCAGCGAGTGCTGGAAGCGCTGGGTAGTCACTGGCAGCCGCTAGCGGAAGATCCATGGCCCGAAGGCTAATCACGCTCGGCGGCGTCTTCCTCGCCGGTCTCGTCGCCCTCGGCACCGGGCTATACGTGGCCGGCGCTGCCCCGCCGTTCCCCCTGAACATGTGGGGGTTCAATGGTCTGGTGCTGCTGTGCATGGGCTACGCGCTGCTCTGGGGACGTTAGCGCTCGCCTGCATCCGTGGTCAGGTTTCAGGACGTCCGAGTAACGGGAACCACCCTCCGGCACGAATTGTTTTGTCGCGTCGGAGACCACCGTGGAAGCTACCCTCACCCCCTCGCCGGAGACCCTGACTGAAGCACCGACCCTTTCCGCCTGCGAAGCGCTCTACCGCGGCTATAGCGAAGAGCCGAAACCGCTGAAGGAGTACGCCGGCGTCATGGCGACGTTCAGCCTCGTCTTCGCCGTGTTCCTCGGCATCTCCCGGCAGACGGGACGGCCGCTGCCGGAGCGACTCTCCCTGGGCGACATCTTACTCGTCGGGGTTGCGACCTTCAAACTGAGCCGCACGATCTCTAAAGAGGTGGTCTTCAGCCCCGTGCGGGCGCCCTTCACGCAGTTTGTGGAGAAGGCCGGGGAGGGGGAGCTGAACGAATCGCCGCGAGGGGAGGGTTACCAGCGCACGGTAGGGGAGCTCCTGACCTGTCCGTTTTGCCTAGGCATGTGGGTCTCGGCATTCTTCGCCTATGGCCTGGTACTGGCTCCTCCCCTCACCCGGTTACTCGCGACCATTCTGGTGAGTAAGGCCATTTCCGACGGTCTCCACCTGGCGTACACCGCCGCGTGCAAGGGCATTGATTAATCCGCCCCGGCGCACAAAAAAGCCCTGCCGGAGCATCGCCGGCAGGGCAGATATAGCCACTCTCTTGAAACGCTCTGACACGCCAGAGGAGAAAGAAGCCTGCATCACCACATGAAGGCTTCACTTATTACAGACTATATTTTTGCCCCAAAGGTTCCCTAACCCGGCTCCGAAGTGCCAGGTAACGGGGGTTCAGGAGAAAACGAATAATCGGCGAAACGGAAAAACGCGAAATTGACGATAGTCAACTCGTCTATTCATTTCGTCAGTTACTCCGCTTATCCAGAACCCTCCACTAAGTAGATTCACACCACTAACTCCGCAGGCTGGAAGGCAGATGTAGTTCTCGAGCCGCGCTGGCTCCGAGAGGGCGAAAAGAGTGCGGGAGTAACTATTCCCGGTGCCTTACTCCACTACTCCATTGGAGGAAAGGTGCAGGGTAAGCGAGCATGCGAAAAGACCGGACGGTAACTACTTAGCGGTCCGGTCGCTCGTCTTCGAACAACGGCTCGCGGTTTCCGAGAAATTTGGGGCGGCGATGCAGCAGGGCGTCTGTCACCGCCGCCGTGCGCGCCAACAACTCCCGGTGCTCCGATGCACGGATCATTTCATCCGGCATTCCCGGAGGCGCCACGAATCCGACGGCATCGATGCCCAGCCGCCGTGCCAGGAACAGAGCGCGGTTGAGATGGAACGCCTGCGTCACCAGCACCGCCCGATCCACACCGAATACTTCCCGGGCACGGAAGCAGCTGTCGTAGGTGCGAAACCCGGCGAAATCGCGCACTACGTCCACTGCCGGCACACCCAGGGCGACCGCTCGCCGCTTCATTGCGGAAACCTCGTCGTAGCTCACCCGGCCGTTGTCGCCGGTCATCAACAGCTTCCGGATCTTTCCGGCCCGGTAAAGCTCCACGCCTGCCTGGACGCGCGCGTCTAGCACCGGTGATACGGCCCCGCTCTCGTACACCTTCGCGCCGAACACGATCCCTACGGGTACGCTGGGAACGTCCTCCACGCGCCGGTAAATCCGCTCGCTGGATGCGGCGAACACCCACCACTGCCCATACGCGGCATAGCCTAACCAGGCAATCGACAGCACTACCAGGAGCACCAATGCCCGCCGCGACGCGCGTAAGCGCATGCGCGGCGGACGAGACGCAGTGGGGGTTAATTCAGCGTGAGCAGGGGTCATCACCGGTTGAAATGCACGGCCGTCCCAACGGGTTGGTCTTTTCGCCACACGCGCTGTGTGTGCGGTGATGAACTCCTCCTGCTATGCCCCAAGCTGGTCGGGGTTCAGGCAGAGCAGGTCGCCTACCACGAACAGACCATCCTTACGCACCAACTCGCCGTCGAAGTAGATCTCACCGCCGCCGTACTCGGGGCGCTGGATCAACACCATGTCCCAGTGCACTTCGCTGCGGTTGCCGTTATCGGCGATCTCGTAGGCATTGCCGGGCGTGAAGTGGATGCTGCCGGCAATCTTCTCATCGAAGAGCGTGTCCCGCATCGGGTGCAAGATGAAGGGGTGGAAGCCCAGGCTGAACTCGCCGATGTAGCGTGCGCCCTCGTCCGAGTCCAGGATCGCGTTTAGCGCAGCGGTGTCTGATGCGGTCGCTTCCACGATCTTGCCGTCCTTCAGTGTCAGTCGCACGTTTTCGAAAGTCTTGCCCTGGTAGACCGTAACCGTATTGAACGCGATGGTCCCGTTCACCTGATCCCGCAGCGGAGCCGTAAAGCACTCGCCATCCGGAATGTTTCGGCTTCCCGTACAGGGGATCACCTCGATCTCGCCCTTGTTCATGGTCAGGTCCGTTCCCGGACCCACCAGCCGGATCTCGCGCGTTCGCAGCATGCGCTCCCGGAGCGGCACGACGGCACGGTCCATCTTCGCGTAATCGAAGCAGCAGGCGCCGAAGTAGAAGTCCTCAAACGCGTCAGTGCTCATCCCGGCGGACTGCGCCATGGCGGCCGAAGGCCATCGCAGCACCACCCACTTCGTCTGGCCGCAGCGCACCTCGCTGTGCACCGGCTTCCACCAGTGCCGCTGGTACAGCGCCATCCGCTCCGCGGGCACGTCCGCCAGTTCCGTGGCGTTCGGGTAGTTCCGCAGGCCGATGTAGCCATCGACCGACTTCATCCGCTCCAGCTCCAACTGACCGATGAGCCGCATCTGCTCTTCCGTGGCCCCGCGGTACAGCTCCCGCAGCACCCGCGTGTGCCGCGTCTCCACCAGCGGGATCGCGCCTGCCGCGACAATTGAGCGCACCAGGCACGCCGTCGCCTCGGGCGGCATGTCGAAGGCCTCGATGAAGACCTTTTCCCCGGGCTTCGCTTCGACGGAGTGATGGACGAGGACGTCCGCAAGCTGTTGGATACGTGGATCAAGCATAGGGTTCTTCCGTTGGGTGTCGCACTGGATGCAGGCAGGCACCAGTTCTTCATGCTGCCCCGGTTGCCCTGTCGAGTAACGTCCATGCCTCGCAGCGCCTCAATTCGCAGCGATGGCTTTCACCGCCTGCTGAGCGCTCCGAATAAGGGCAGCGAGGAGCTGCTGTACGGGCGGATGATCGCCTAAGCGCCAAGACCGGTCGCGCCCGCGAGCCCGTGTACGCGCAAGAGCTTCGGCTGCCCACCCCCGGGACTGCGGGAGAGCCGGTTTAACTACCCATTCGTCGCTGTGCCGCCAGCCAGGAGAACAGCGGCTCCTCACCGGCTTCCGTTAGTGGGGCAAGACCACCCAATTCCACCAACCCTGTCGCGGCCAGTTCCGCACCCACCACGATATCACCCGACGCCGCGCTCCGTTGATGGCGAGCGGCACGGTCAAACAATGGATTTAACTGCCCATCGAGGAGCGCGGAAGCTTCCAACGCGCCAGCGCTCAGTCCACAGCGGAGGCGGAATGGTTGGGACAGCCGGTTCCGCGCCACGTTGAAGTGGGGAATACTGGTCTGCAACGCACGCGCGGCGCGGAGCGCAGCGGCGTCCTCGGTGAAAACGAAGGCTACGCCCTCACTCGCGGTGCCCACCAGCCGCCCGCCGTAAGCCCGCGCGATCTCGTCCGCCCATCCCCAGAGTTGCGCGAATGCCTGCTCCGCCGCCGGCTCCGCGGTCAACGCCTCCTGCCCGGCCACCGCTACGCAGAGAACGGACTGATGTTGGGGCTTCGACCCGGCCGACATGCCCGGCAGCGTCGTTAGCGCATTCAGGAGCTCGGCCCGGGAGTGCGGGGCGTTTTCCGTCGACGCAGTGGTCTGCGCCTTACCCTCACCAACTAAACCGCTCAAGATGATCCCGCCCGCGATGTAGATCCCCCAACCCAAGAAGAAACCGGACACTGCGCCAGTCTTCTGGCTGAGCATCGAGCCGCCCAGAAACAGCAGCAGAAACGGGATTG